>LWDU01039114.1_pt1 | contig 86607 bp, 64 predicted proteins | sample 727161 | NCBI WGS metagenome assembly LWDU01 (sample SAMN04566230, study PRJNA314399) | hydrothermal vent metagenome | isolation source: deep sea hydrothermal plume seawater | place: Mexico: Gulf of California, Guaymas Basin | collected 2004-07-11
TGGGCCGTTGAGCTGACTAGCAAGAAAACGAACGCCGATGCGAGAATCGGGGCGGTGCGAATGGTCATGAATTCCTCCGGCCGGGACTGTACCCAAAGCCCTCTTGCACCGCTGGAAGGCGGGGGAGGAGATTTCGGAAACGTTTTCATCGGGAATTGGCCGGGCCGTGGATGAATGGACCCAATTTGTTTTCCCGGCCCCGCGCAGGCATCCCGGGGGAGGCCGCTCTATTCTTTCTCAATGTATTCGGCGGTAATCGTGCTGGCAGCCGGGCGAGGGGAGCGACTTGGGGGGAAGACCCCCAAGGCTTTCGTTGACCTCGGGGGAAAAGTGCTTCTTGTTCGTGCGCTGGACTGTCTGCTCGGCTTTCCAGGCTTCAAATGGGTTCAGCCGGTGATTTCCCGAGAGGATCTGGACCGCTATGCGGCGCTCGAACTGCCCGGCGACCCGCGTCTGGCCAAGCCCGTCATTGGAGGCGCCGAGCGCCAGGATTCAGTGGCTGCTGGATTGGCGGCTCTCCCGGCGGAAATCGACCTTGTGGCGATTCATGATGCCGCACGGTGTCGGGTGGAGGTCGCCGACGTGGCCCGAGTGGTCGCCGCCGCCGAGCGGCACGGGGCCGCATTGTTGGCGGCTCCGGTGCCCGATACGGTCAAGCACGTAAAAGATGCTGTGGTGATTTCTACACCCGATCGACGGGCCTGCTGGGGGGCACAGACCCCTCAGGTCTTTCACCGGGCGCTCTACGCCGAGGCGCTGGAGAAAGCCCGGGCCGATGGTTTCCAGGGAACGGACGACGCCCAGTTGGTCGAGCGTATGGGCGCTCCTGTCCACGTGGTGCCCGGGGACCCGGGCAACTTTAAAATCACCGGTCCCGAGGATCTGGCTCGCGCGGAGCATTTGCTCGCCCGGGAGGGCACCGCGCCATGAGGGTGGGGCAAGGCTACGACAGCCACCGTCTGGTGCCCGGTCGTCCCCTGATGCTGGCCGGTGAGCGGATCCCCAACGACCGCGGACTCGAGGGTCACTCCGACGGCGACGTGGTGCTCCACGCCGTGGCGGACGCGATTCTTGGCGCGCTCGGGGAGGGCGACTTGGGCCGCCATTTCCCTTCCAGCGACGCGGCCTTGGAGGGAGCGGCGAGCCGCGACCTGCTGGCCCGAGTGACCACGATGATGCGCGAGGCGGGCTGGCGAATCGGAAATCTCGATTGCACGCTGATCGCCCAGGCACCGCGACTGGCGCCCCATCAATCCGCGATGGAAGCGAGCCTGGCTTCCCTGCTGGGGGCGCCCGGAGAGCGTGTGAATCTAAAAATCAAGAGCAACGATGGCTTGGGCTCCCTCGGGCGAGGGGAGGGTATGGCGGCGTTGGCCGTGGTCCTGATCGAGGCCGAAGAGCGATGAGCAGGGTGGGGTTTTCCGACGGAGCCGGCAGGGGGAAAGAGCAGGCGTGAGCGCGATCCATTTCTACAATACGCGGACCCGGAAGAAGGAAATTTTTCGGCCCTTGAAGAACGGCCAGGCGGGTATCTACACCTGCGGCCCGACAGTGTATGGCCCCATGCATATCGGCAACGTTCGTTCCCAGCTCTTTGCCGACTTGCTCCGTCGCTTTCTCGAGAGCGAGGGATTTGCGGTGACCCATGTGATCAATATCACCGACGTCGGTCACCTGGTCTCGGACGCGGACGAGGGCGAGGACAAGATGGAACTCGCCGCCCAGCGAGCGGGCGAAACCGCCGAGGAAATTGCAGACCGCTATACCGAGCTCTGGCGCAGGGATCGCCAGGCGGTGAATTGCGTCGAACCCGAACACAATCCCAAGGCCACGGAACATATCGACGAACAGATCAAACTTGGGGTCAAGCTGGAAGAGGGGGGCTACCTCTACCGGATCGAGGACGGGATCTATTTCGATATTGCTCGGTTTCCCCGCTACACCGAATTGGCGGGTCTCGATCTGGAGGGGCAGGCTGGAGCTCAACGCATCGACCAGGTCGAGGGCAAACGGCACCCTGCGGATTTCGCGATTTGGAAATTTGCCGATCCCGATGTGCGCCGCCTCCAGGAATGGGAGTCACCGTGGGGGCGGGGGTTCCCGGGCTGGCACCTCGAGTGCTCGGCCATGAGCAGTCGTTATCTCGGCGAGCACTTTGATATTCATACCGGTGGAATCGATCTCGCCACGGTCCACCACACCAATGAAGTGGCCCAGAGCGAGTGCGGATTTGGCGTCCATCCCTGGGTGGAGTACTGGCTCCACAACGAATTCCTCGATTTCGGCGGGGAAAAGATGTCCAAATCCAAGGGCAACGTGAAGACCCTGTTGGACCTCGCCGAGCGAGGGTACGACCCACTGGCCTTCCGTTATTTCTTTCTCCAGGCCCATTACCGCCAGCAACAGACCTTCAACGACGAATCTATGGAGGCGGCGGCGCGCGGGCATAGTCGGCTGGTGGCCCTGGCTGCGGATCTCCGCGGGGTGAAAGACAGAGGAGACCCCGACAAACAGGCAGCCCATCGCACGCAATTTCGCGAAGCCATGGCCGACGATCTCAACGCCCCCAAGGCGCTGGCCGTGCTCTGGGACGTTGTGCGCAGCGGTAAGCTCTCGTCGGCGGATCAGAGGGATCTGTTACTCGAGTTTGACGCGGTGCTGGGGCTCGATCTTGCCCATGCTGAACGCGCCCAGGAAGGGTACGAAAGCGATCCCCGCATCGATGGCCTGCTGAAGCAGCGGGAGGCGGCCCGGGTCAGCCGGGATTTCGCCAGCGCGGATCGAATCCGAGACGAACTGGCGGCCGAGGGTGTTGAGTTGATCGACACGCCGGAGGGGCCGCGCTGGAGGCGGTCTTGAGCGAGAAGCCGTTCAAACTCGTCTCGCAGTACGAACCCTCGGGCGATCAACCCCAGGCCATTCGCGAACTCCACGAGGGAATCGTTCGGAGCGATGCTCACCAGACCCTGCTTGGGGTCACGGGGAGCGGCAAGACATTTACCATCGCGTGCCTGGTGGAGAAGATCAATCGGCCCACCCTGGTGATGTCACCCAATAAGACCCTGGCGGCTCAGCTCTACGGCGAGTTCAAGGAACTCTTTCCCGAGAACGCCGTCGAGTACTTTGTTTCCTATTACGACTACTACCAGCCCGAGGCCTATATCCCCTCGAGCGATACCTACATCGAAAAGGATTCCCAGGTCAACGACGAGATCGACAAGCTGCGTCATTCGGCCACACATTCAATTCTGACCCGGCGCGATGTGCTGGTGGTCGCCAGCGTCTCATGCATTTACGGTCTGGGCGCGCCCGAGAACTACGGGTCCATGCACCTCTATCTGGAGTCGGGGATGCCCCTGGTGCGGGAGGATCTCCTGCGTCAGCTCGTGGACATGCTCTACACCCGAAACGACCACGATTTCCATCGAGGCACTTTCCGGGTGCGCGGCGACGTGGTGGAGATCTTCCCCCAATACGAAAGCGATCGCGCAATTCGGGTGGAGTTCTTCGGCGACGAAATCGATGCTATTGCGGCGATTGATCCACTCAGGGGCAAAGTGATGGCGCGTCCCCGTCGGGCCATGATCTACCCGGCCAGCCATTATGTGGCCACTGCCGAACGTCTCGAGCAGGCGGTGGAAGGAATACGGGAAGAATTGGACCAGCGCCTGATCGAGTTCAAGAAAGCGGGCAAACTGCTTGAGGCCCAGCGTCTGGAAACCCGCACGATGTACGATATCGAGATGCTCGAGGAGTTGGGCTTCTGTCACGGGGTCGAGAACTACTCACGTTGGCTCGACGGCCGATCCGCCGGGCAGACGCCGTTTACCCTCTATGACTATCTTCCCGACGACACTCTTCTCGTGATGGACGAGAGCCATATCGGAGTATCCCAAATTGGCGGCATGTCCAGGGGGGATCGGGCGCGCAAGGAGACATTGGTGGAGTTCGGTTGGCGGCTTCCTTCGGCCCTGGACAACCGCCCCCTGACCTTCGAAGAGTGGGAGAAACGCACGCTTCAGCGCGTCTACGTCTCGGCGACCCCGGCGGCCTACGAACTCGAGCACTCGGGCGGTGTCGTGGTCGAGCAGGTGATCCGGCCCACCGGACTGGTCGATCCCCAGGTGGAGATTCGCCCGGCAAGCGGGCAGGTGGACGACCTGCTCGATGAGGTGCGTCGCGTCGTAGCGACGGGAAGCCGTGTCCTCGTGACGACCCTGACCAAGCGCATGGCCGAGGAGTTGTCCGAGTACTACGCCGATCTGGGCGTCGCTATTCGCTATCTCCACAGCGATATCAAGGTGATGGAGCGAATGGAGTTGATTCGGGAATTGCGCGAGGGCAGCTTCGATGTGCTGGTGGGGATCAATCTCCTCCGGGAGGGGTTGGACATCCCCGAGGTGTCCTTGGTCGCGATCCTGGACGCCGACAAGGAAGGCTTTCTTCGCTCGGGTCGCTCGTTGATCCAGACCATCGGGCGGGCAGCGAGAAACGTGGAGGGTCGGGTAATCCTCTATGCCGACAAGGAGACGGATTCGATTCGCTCGACCCTGGAAGAGACGTCCCGGAGGAGGGCGATCCAGGAAGCGTATAACGCCGAGCACGGGATCACGCCCGTGACCATTTCGAAGAGCATCGCCAGTTCGCAGGATTCGATCTGGAATGCGGACTATGTCACGGTGGAGAAGAGCGGCGAGGAAGGGTTTGACGGCGTACCCGCCCACGAACTTCCGGGCTTGCTGGAATCCTTGCGCAGCGAGATGAAGGCCGCCGCCAAGGAATTGGATTTCGAACGCGCCGCAGACCTACGCGATCGCATCAAGATTTTGGAGGCGGCCCGCCTCCGGTTGACATGATCGGCTCCGCCGCCGACCGGCAGGCCCTGGAGGCCAAGGTGAAATCGCTTCCCACGAGCCCGGGTATCTATCAATTCAAGAGCGATGGGGGCGCTGTGCTCTACGTGGGCAAGGCGCAGAACCTACGTTCGCGTGTGCGGCAATATTTTGGGGGCGGGGATGGCCGCCACCAGATACCCGTGCTGATGGATCGGGTCGCCGACGTGGACGTTCTGGCTACGGCGAACGTGAAGGAAGCCCTTCTCCTGGAGAACGAGCTCATCAAGCGGCACAAGCCGGTCTTCAACGTCAAGCTGCGCGACGACAAGCAGTACTTGGCCCTGCGCATCGACCCGAGGGACGAGTGGCCGCGAATCAGTTCGGTGCGTCGGTTCCGGAAGGACGGGGCGGACTATTTTGGCCCGTATACATCGAGCGTGGCCCTGAAGGAGTCTCTCTCAAACCTTCGCCGACTCTTTCCCTTGCGCTCGTGCAGCGATGGCACGTTCAAGGACTACGCCCGGCGTGGGCGTCCGTGTATCGAATACGAAATGGGGCGTTGTCTCGGTCCCTGCTGCGGCCTTGCGGATCCCGAGGTCTATGCGGATCAGGTACGCGGGACGACTCTTTTCCTAAGAGGGCGCTCGGACGAACTCGTCCAGCGTTTGCGAGGCCAGATGCAGGCCGCGTCCGAGGCCGAGCGATTCGAGGAGGCGGCTCGCCTGCGAAACCGAATTGAAGCTGTGGCCCACACCTTAATGGAGCAGCAGATCGTTTCGGATCAGAAACTTGAGCGCGATGTATTCGGTCTCGCGCGCCTGGGGGGCGAGGTTGAGATCCAGGTGCTCCACGTTCGCGAAGGGCGGGTGATCGCGGCGGACGATTACTCATTTTCCAAAGTGCAAATCGATGACGGCGAGGTGATGTCGTCGTTTCTGGGTCAGTACTACGGCAAGAAGGATGGCCGGTCGGCACCCCGTGAGATCGTCGGGTCCGTGGTCTTCGACGATGGGGGGGGACTAGAGGAGTTGCTGCGCGAACGCGCTTCCCATCGCGTAGCGATCAAGACACCCCAGCGCGGTGCCGCAAAACGGATGGTGGAGATTGCCACGCGTAACGCGCAGATTGGCTTGGACCAGCGGCTCGCTGCCCGGGAAAGCGTCGAGGCCGCCATGGAAGAAATACGCAGCGAGTGCGCTCTGGCTCGGATGCCGAATCGGATCGAATGCTACGACGTGTCGAATCTCCAGGGGACTCTCGCGGTGGCCAGCCGGGTGGTCTTCGAGGAGGGCGTTCCGGTCAAGAGTGCCTATCGCAGATATCGGATCAAGCAGGCTGCTGCGGGAGACGACTACGCGTGCCTGGGCGAGGTCCTGGGCCGCCGGCTCGCGCGGGTCGAAACCGAAGCGCTTCCCGATCTGTTGATGGTCGATGGGGGACGCGGGCAACTGGGTGTGGTCACCGCTGCCCTTGAGGACGCCGGGTTGACCGTGGATACCCTGGGGATCTCGAAGGAGCGCGATACCGAGTCGCCGTCACCCCGGGTGAAACGTTCGGGCGGGCTCAAGGCCGAGCGCCTCTTCAAGCCCGGGCGGGCCAATGCGATCCTGCTGGCCAAGAGTTCCCGTGGGCTGTTGCTGCTTCAGCGCGTGCGCGACGAGTCCCATCGTTTTGCCATCGAATATCAGCGCGATTTGCGTTCCAAGTTCGGTCTGAGGTCGATTCTTGAAGAGCTGCCGGGCATCGGCGCGATCAAGCGCCGTGCGCTGCTGAAGCAACTCGGTTCCCTCAGGGCGGTTCGAGAGGCCAGCAAAGCGCAACTGGCCGCGGTGTCGGGGGTCTCCGGCCGGGACGCGGAGACGATTCATGACTTCTTCGCTCGAATGGCCAAGGTCGACGAAGGACCGGCTCTCCCGGAATCCGGCAGCGGTGAGGGAGGTCCCGGCGGGGAGGATCCGCGAGGGTAGCGGGCTTCCCAATTCCGCCCCTGTGCGACACCAGGGGGGCGACCTAGCTCGTCGCCATTTTTTTAGAATATAAAAAAACTATTAAAAACAGATACTTAAAGATTCCCCCCCCGCGACCGAATCTGGCACCAGAATTGCGATGACAACGGAATCTAAGCGTGCACCCATTTTGGGTGGGCGGGGCCTGAGGGGGACCCGAGATGAGCGGAATGAAGTGGCGCAGGGTGCGAACTGCGGTAGAGGGCGTGGGAACCGAGGGCTCAGGCGACTTCGATGTGTATGGTGAGATCGAGTCGGCGCTGGCACGCCGAGGAGTCTCGCTGGAGAAGTGCGAGTCCCTGGCCCGGGCCATTGAGCCGAAGCTCCGAGGGCTCGACGATGGGGAAGCGGACCGGGTGCTCGATGGAGTGGCCTTTGCCCTAGTGGATTATTTTCAGGCGAAACCCGATCCTGGGCACGCGACAGGCTCCGAGCGGGTACAGGCGAGGCTCTTCCGAGACTTCGCTCGCGAGATCCAGAAACTCGACGAAACCGTGAAAGTTCTGAGTGCTTTCTTGCAGCGGCTGAGTGCGTCCGAAGGCCGGAGCAAGGTTCGCCGCTTGCAGTAGTCCCGTGCGGCGCGAGCTCCATGGGCTTGAAGTTTGAAACCCCCCGGCCTCGGGGGTCGGGTACACTTTGGGTTCCGGGTCCCCGGGACTGTTGGGTTGCCATTTGGACTTCCGCTTCTGGTGCTGGCGCACGGGCTCGGCATTCTAGTCGCCGATCTGGGCTGGCCGCTGATTTCAGGTTGGCCCTCCTATGGGCTCGCTTTGGTGAGCGCGCTCGGGGCGGCCGTCTTGGGAGGCAGGCTCGGCGGTGTCAAGGTGCTCGCGTTGGTGCTGGCTTTTGGGGCCGGGGCGGCGAGCCTGTTCGCTCGGTTGGATTCTGCCGCGCGCTTCGCGCCTCGGGAGAGTCGGGAACTCACCCTTGAGGCGCGTGTCTGCGGCTTGGGACGAACCACGGCGACCTACGCCGTCGAGCTTTGCGGGTCGGTGGAAGTGCCCTCACCCGGACAGGGCGGGGTCCCGGTGGTCGCTCGGCCCCTACCGCACCGGCTGCTCGGCCAGTTTCGCTCCTCGGCGCCCGTGGCCGACGCATTGGGCGGCCTTCGCCGAGGAGATCGCCTGCGTGCCCGAGTGCGCATGGGTCCACTTGGCGGTCTGCGTAACCCGGGCCGTCCGGATCCCGTCCGGCGTTGGCGTCGCCGAGGCGTGGGCGGGCGAGTGCGCTTTCTGGATCCTGGCCTGGTGGTGGTTCTGCGGTCGGGCCGCGTCCCTGGCCAAGGAGTCGCTCGGTGGGAGGAACTCCAGGCCGGGGTGGGGGCCGCACGCCTGGGTATCTCCCAGGGCTTGGGGGACGGGGAGTCGGGGGCGCTGTTGGCGGCCCTGGCCGTGGGGGACCGCAGTGGGCTGAGTCTGGGCACCCGGGATGAATTCGCCCGACTGGGGATTGCCCACGTCCTGGCGATCTCGGGTCTGCACCTCGCTCTTGCGGCGGGCTCTCTCTTCGCCCTCTCGCGTTTCGCGTTCGGTTGGATCGCGGGTCCAGCCCGAGACGTGCGGATCGCAGCCCTGGTGCTCGCAGGGGTCGGGGCCACGGGCTACGCACTCTTGGCGGGTTTCGGAACCCCGGTTCAGCGGGCCCTGGTATTTGTCTGGGCGAATCTCGGAGCACTCGCCCTGGGTCGCAGAATTCCGGTGGGCCATCTGCTCGCTCTGGCTTGGTTGGTGATCGGTGTGCCCGCTCCCCACGAACTTTTCGCACTGGGCACCCAACTTTCTTTTTCGGCGACCGCGGCGCTGCTTCTGGCCCAGCGGAGCCTCGCGCCCCCGCTGGTCGGGGAATCCAGCGTTCTGGGTTCGGGGCTGCGTCGGGCTCGCGGGCTGGTGCATCTGTCGGCGTTGGCTCTGCTGGCCACCGCCCCTTGGCTGGCCGGGCGGGGTCTGTCGACGGGGGGGGCCGGGCTCGTGCTCAACCTGATTGCGATCCCCTGGACGAGTTTCCTGCTCTTGCCTGGGGCTCTGCTGGCGGCAGTGGGGGTCGGGCTGGACCCTGTCACCGGAGGGTGGATTCTCAAAGCGGCGCACTTTATATCGAGCCTCACCCTGGGCGCGGTCCACGAATTGGTCCAGGTCATGCCGGGGGAACCCCGCCTCCCCGGGCGTCCGGCGGCCTTGGCGCTGGTGGTGGCCGCGGGCTTGGCGGGGCTGGCGAGCCGTCAGACCGAGACGCACAAGGTCGTGGTTCTCGCCCTTGTGTCCCTACTCTGGCTCGCGGAGCCGCTGCCTGGAGAGCAGGGCCCGCCGCCGCCGCGGTTCGTCATGTTCGACGTGGGGCAGGGCGATGCTCTGCTGGTCCAGGGGGAGCACTCGGCGGTGCTGGTCGATGCGGGTCGAGCGATTCCCGGAGAGTTCGATCTGGGCCGGAGCGTGGTGGTCCCGGCCTTGGTGGCACTGGGGGTTGAGGCATTGGATGCGGTGGTGGCGACCCACAGCGACATCGACCACCGGGGGGGGGTCCCGGCGGTCCTTGAGGCGATGCCTGTCGCCGAACTGTGGCTGCCCTGGCAGGGTCGGTCCGACCCCGGGTTTGGTCCGAGCCTTGAAGTGGCCCGGCGCAAGGGGGTCCGGATTGTGGAGACCGGGGCGTCCGGTCCGGATCGAAGTTTCGGCGCGCTGAAGGTCACGCCTCTCTGGCCCCCGCGCGCGCGCCGGGAAGCTTCGGCCAATGCACGGTCGCTGGTCCTTCGCTTTGAGCTTGGGGGAGCGCGCTTGCTCCTGACCGGGGATATCGGAATCGAAATTGAGAACGAATTGCAACGGTCGGGAGTAGACCTCCAGGCGGATCTGCTCAAAGTGGCCCACCACGGTAGCGATGGATCGTCCAGTCCCGATTTCCTGAGAGCGGTGCGACCGTCTTGGCTGATGCTTTCGGCGCCCTGCGGCGGGGGCGCTCGATTGCCCCACGCACGGGCCCTGGAGCGACTGTTTGCTTCCGGGGCCCGGTTGGGATGGACCGGGCGGGACGGGGCCCTAGCGGTGGCCTTGAACGCCCAAGGTGGGCCCCGGGTCGTGGCTCTGACGCCTCCGGGCGGGGCCGAGAGGACTTGCGCCGATTTTTAGGGCCGGGTGGCTTCAGCGTGGCGGGAGCCCGGCCGGAATCCCTAAGATGGGCGCCAATCATGGCGGAGACGAACGGAGAGCGCCCCAAGGAGGGCTCGGCAGGCGGCGACATCCGGGAACCCGGCGGGGGGGGCCGTGCTTCGGTTTTTCAGGCCATCAAGGCCTTTTGGAACAATCCCGCCTATCGATTTATCGCGCTCTTTCTTCCGTACCTGGGCGCGGTGTCCCTGGCGTACCCCCTGGCGGTCAAGCACTTCAATTGGATTATTCAAGCCTTTATTCGGGCCACGGCCACCATCGAATACCTGATCTTCCACTTCATCTCCGGGGATGCCCGGCTGGACGGGAAAATGGTCTGGTACGGCCAGTTCGTGGTGAAGATCATCGATGAGTGCACCGGTCTCTACGAGATGCTGATTTTTTCGGCCGCCGTCTTGGCCTTTCCCACGAGCTGGGCGAAGCGGGGGCTCGGGCTGCTCATGGGATGCCCGCTGATCTATCTTTTCAACGTGGTCAGGATCGCCGGCCTGATTGTTGTCGGGCGGCACTGGTCGACGGCGTTTGATTTTATGCATCTTTATTTTTGGCAGGCAACCATGATCGCGATGATTACGTCGGTTTGGCTGCTCTGGATCGTCAAGGTGGTGCAGCGTGAAGATCAGACCGCTTCTGATTCTCGTTGAGTTCGGGCTTATTACCGCGCCCTTGACCTGGTGGTGGACCCAGGGAGGGCTCGAGAGCTACTACGAACTCTTCAAGCGTTTGGCATTTCCGCTGCTACACGAGTTGGGGGTGGGGCATATTTCGCCGGGGCTGGTGCGCGATCGCTTGGCGGGGTTCATTCCTTTCCTGGCCCTGATGCTGGTCACTCCGCAGATGCCTTTCAAGCGGCGCCTGGGTGGGCTGGGCCTGGGATTTGTCGTGATTTTCTTCGGCCATGTGGCTTTGAGCTATTGGGCGTGGGCGAGCTTCGGCCGGGATGGGGCCAGCGCCGATTCCATGGCGCGATATTTTCCGGCGCTGGTCATCAATGACGCCGTTCCGTTCATCCTGTGGGCAATTTTTGCGAACCGCTTTCTCTTGGATCAATTGCTGAAGGTCATTCCGTCGAGTCGATTGGCGCCGATGGTTGTGTCCAGCGAGGAGGATACGGAGCCGCACGATCCGATTCCTGAATCCCTCGATCCTGCCCACCCGGGCGATGCCAAGAATCGCGAAGCGGGGGAAAGGGGCGATGGGGATGACTGAGGGATTCCGAGGATTCTCGGGTCGGGGAGTCCCCGTTGGTCTGGGGTGGGCACTCCGAGGGCGGCCTTGATTCATCCCTACGGCAACTGGCCTTCGCCGATTCGGGCCGAGCAACTCGCTCTAGCCGCTCTGCGAATTTCCCAGCCACGGGTCGAGCACGACTCGGTGTACTGGCTGGAGGGACGCCCGGCAGAGGGCGGCCGGCAACAGGTGATGTGCGCGCGGAATGCCTTCGAGAGTCCGGGCTCGCCTCCCGTGGAGTGCACTCCCGAAGCGGTCAACGTTCGAACCCGGGTGCATGAGTATGGAGGCGGCGACTACCGGGTCGCCGGGGAACGCGTTTTTTACGTTGACTTCACCGATCAGCGGATCTACGCGATGGAAGCGGGATCTTCGGCGCCGCTCTCGCCGCCAGGGCCTCGCTACGCGGACTTCGCCGCGACCCCCGAGCGGGACTGGCTGTTGGCAGTGGAGGAAGGCCACCGACAAGGCCAAGAACCCGAGAATCGGTTGGTGGCTTTTGCCCTGCCCAAGGCGGGCCTTCCCCATACGCCCCGGTCCCCTCGCGTGATTGCCCAAGGACACGATTTTTATAGCTCCCCAGTGGTCTCCGCCGATGGTCGCCAAGTTGCCTTTCTTGCCTGGCGCCATCCCAACATGCCTTGGGATGGCACGACGCTCCTCCTCCAGCCCTGGGGTCCGGACGGGCCGACGGGACCTGCCCGGGCCGTGGCCGGGGGTGAGGCCGAGTCCGTTTTTCAGCCGGAATTCTCACCCGCTGGGACGCTGACGTTCGTGTCCGATCGCAGCGGATGGTGGAATCTCTATCAGCTCAGGGACAGCGGCGCGGTTCCTGTTTGCCCGAGGGCCGAAGAGTTCGGCGGCCCGCAGTGGGTCTTTGGTTTGTCCCGGTACGCGTTTGTCTCGGAGCGGACGATCCTGTGCGCTCACGGTGTGGGAGGCCAAAGTCGGCTGGGACGACTCGACCTTCAGACAGGGGCATTGGAGGATCTTCAACTCCCGTACACAAGCTTTGACGGGCTTCGGGTCGAGGGGCAGCGGGCGTGCTTTGTGGGTGCCGGCCCGGTCCGACCGTCGGCGGTGGTGGCGCTGGATTTGGAAACGAATCGTTGCCGGGAGCTTCGCTTGGGCTCGACGCTGGAATTCGACCCCTCCTGCTTGGTTGTCCCCCAGGCATTCGAATTCGAATCGGTCGATGGCCGGCGATCCCACGCATGGGTCTATGCACCGGCCGTCGGCGCAGTCGAAGCACCTGGGGACGAACGCCCTCCGCTGTTGGTCAAGAGTCATGGCGGACCCACGGCCTCGGCATCCTCGGCATTGGATCTTCGCCTCCAGTATTGGGCGAGCCGGGGGATCGCAGTGGTGGATGTCGACTACGGGGGCTCGACGGGGTACGGGCGCAACTATCGGGAACTTCTACGCGGGCAATGGGGCATCATCGACGTTGAAGATTGCGTGCACGCGGCCCGGGCATTGTCCGCCGATGGCTCCGTGGATACCGAAAGATTGGCGATCAGCGGGGGGAGTGCAGGAGGGTATACGACCCTCTGTGCGTTGACTTTCCATGACACCTTTAGGGCTGGGGCGAGCCACTACGGAATTGGCGATCTCGAAGCACTGGCTCGGGATACGCATAAGTTCGAAGCGCGTTACACCGATGGGCTCGTGGGTCCGTATCCCGAGGCGAAAGAAATCTATCGGGCTCGCTCGCCGATTCATTTTACCGAACGATTGAATTGTCCCGTCGCCTTCTTTCAGGGGCTCGAAGACGAAATCGTGCCTCCGGGCCAAGCTGAGGCCATGGTGGCCGCCCTGGCCCGTCAGGGGATTGCCCACGCCTACGTGCCCTTTGAGGGCGAGCAGCACGGGTTTCGCCAGGCGGAGAATATTCGCCAGGCCCTTGAAGGCGAACTCTACTTCTACGGGAAGATTTTTGGTTTCGAAACGGACGCCGACGCCGGCCGTGTCCGCATCGTGGGCTGAGCGGCCCCTGGAAATGACCCAGGAACAGCGACTTCTGACCCGGCCCTTCGTGCTCTGTTCGGTCAGCAACTTTCTTCAGGGAATAGCCTTCTGTCTCTTCCTGCACGTTCCTGGTTTCTATGCCGAACTGGGGGCGAGTCCGGTGATGATCGGCTGGATGTTTGCCGCCATGAGTGCGGTCGCCATCGGGATCCGTCCGGCCCTCGGCACCGTAATGGACCGCTACGGCCGGCGTGGCCCAATCCTCTTCGGGAACCTCCTGAATGTTGTTGTCATCGCCCTCTACCTCACGGTCGATCAAATCGGCGCGTGGGCACTCGTGGTGCGCATCCTTCACGGGGTCTCTGGGGCGATTCTCTTTACTGTGTTGTTCACCTTTGCTGCGGATTGTGTGCCGACCCAACGGTTGACCGAAGGCTTGGCAATTTTCGGGGTCTCGGGTATGGCCCCTATGTCCATCGGAGGCATGCTGGGCGATGCGATTCTGAAGGACGGAGGCTACTCGACACTTTTTCTTTGGGCCTGGGGCTTTGCCGTACTGGCGTTCTTGACCGCGCTTCCCCTGCATGACGTGGCAAGGCGGAGTCCCGATCCATCGAAGCCGATTGGGTTCATGGGGACTTTCAAGCAGCGGGACCTGCTGCCGCTCTGGTGGATTGGAGGCGTTTTTTTCGCCGCCATGACCGGAATTTTTATTTTTCTGAAGACATTCATCATGACCCGTGAAGTCGGGTCGGTCGGGATGTATTTTGCGGGGTATACGGCGGTGGCCGTGGTGCTTAGACTCTTTCTGGGTTGGCTTCCCGATCGGATTGGTCCGGTCCGAGTTTTGATCCCGGCGCTCCTCGTGTTCGCCGGGGGGTTCGGGGTGCTCGCCGTGGCCCAGACTGCTGAAATGGTCGTGGCGGCCGGTGTACTCGGCGGAATTGGCCACGCTTACACGTTTCCGATTCTTTTCGGGATGGTGGTGAAGCGCGCATCCGAGCAACAGCGCGGGAGCGCCATGGCAATCTTTACTGGCCTGGCGGACCTTGGGGCGGTGGTGGGCGGGCCTCTTTTCGGTTGGCTGTTGGAGAGGACAAGCTATGGATTCCTGTACGGGGCTTTGGCGGTGGCCGTGGCGCTGGGGCTGCTGGTTTTTTTGCCCTGGAATGCCCGTTCGGTCGGGGCATCCCGGCTGGAGTCCGCCTAGATGAAAGGCAAACGCCGGCAGGGCCGGGGCAGGAGCGGGCTGGCCCGGGCCGGCCTGGCGGTATGGGTGGGATGGCTCCTGATCGCTGGCGGCTGTGCCGCGCCCGGGGGCGGATGGGACTATTCGGATCTGCCCGGAGGCCTGGGTGAAGAGCCTCGGGTTCGCGACTCGAGGCTCTTTGACTCGGCTCCGCACCTGGTGCCCTGGGAAGGGGGGCTGTTGCTCTTTCTGTGTCGTTGGTCAGGAGAGGGTCCGATCCCGGTTTCGCTTCCTCCCGACGCCGATTCCCGGGAGTTGAGAATTCTGCGCGAGGCTCTGGATGCCTGGTCGACCGCGGGTCTGGGGATTCACTTTAGGGAGGTCCCGTCCGAGGAGGCCCGGTTGGAAATTCTTTTTGTCTCTCGGGGAAAAGGCTCGCCCCGGGGCACGGGCGATGCCTTGGCGGACTGTGGGATCGAGCGTGAAGAGGGCCAGGTGGTGGTTCGCGGAGAACGCGTTCGGGCCGAAATCGTCTGGGCATCGGTTCACCTCGTGCGCCGGGCCGAGGATCCGCTCGGGCGATGGATTTCCCTGGAGGACGATGAACTGCTGGGCGCTGCGCTCCACGAACTCGGGCACGCCCTTGGGTATTCGGCGCATCCCCTTCTGGGGGTCTCCATCATGCAGCGAACCACCGACGAGGTGCGCAAAATGGGAGGGCGGGTGGCTGCGGGGAAAAGCCTGGTCGATCCCAATCTCGAGGCTCTCTACTCGCTGCCCAGCGGTGTGATCGTCGGGGAAGTCCGGCTTTCGCCCGAGCCCATGCGCCGGCTTGCGCGCTTTGAGGCGGGCGCACGCAGGGCCGGTCTAGTCGGTCCCTACAGCCGGGTGGGGGATACAAGCGCGCGATACTTTTACCGGGATGCCCAGGGAACGCCGTTTGCTCTTGGCGTACGGGGCTGGCCTCGTGCGATTTCACAACCCGCAAAAATTATTTTCGAGGCGAATGCTCCCGCGCAAATCCTGCTTCGTATGGACGCTCTTCCCGAGAGCGCCGCGCCCTGAGTCCGGTTCCGCCGAGGCGGAACTGGGGGCTTTAGTCGGACTGGGGCTCGAGCTGCTTGGCCCGGTCGAGCAGGTTCTGGGCCGTCTGGCTCTCACCGAGGGCGCGTAGGACCATGCCCAAACGGAAATGGGCCACCGGGTCTCCCGGCGAAAGCTCAACGGCGCTGGTCAGGTGTTCCCGGGCGGCCTTGGGGTCGGGGCAGGGCTGCTTGTAGAGGGCCCATCCCAGCGCGCTTCGGTAGACCCCCTCGTCGGGCCAAATTTTTACCGCTGATTCGAGGTAGCGCAGGGCACCGCCGAAGTCTCCCATGCGAAGTAGGATCTCGCCCTTGCGATAGGTGGTCTCGGCCTGGGCAAGAATTTGGGCGTCGGAGCCCGAGAGTTCCCCGCGTTGCTCCGCATCGTAGGCCTCCCGCATCTCGGGATTCGAGAGCACGTCGAAGGCCTGGGTGAGCTGGGAAAAGACCTCGGATGCCTCGGTCTTGATGTCCTGCAAACCGAGGCGGGCCAACACGTCGGGGTGATAGCGCTTGGCGGCTTCGATGTACGCTTTCTTGATGGCGGCGGATTTTAGTTTCGGGGAAACGTCAAGGAGTTGGTAGTGGTCGAGGGTTCCCAGGCCAGCGCGTAGGGTTTGAATTTTCAAACGCAGGGTTTCGGTTTCGGTGCACAACTGCGAAGGGGCTTCGTTGGCCGGAACCTCGTCTACTTTCTCCGAACCGTCACCATCGACTAGGGCCAACTCAATTTCAGCGTCGAATTCGGTCAATACCTCGTCCTGGCGGCGCTCCGGAGGAGCCTCGGCGAAGTCGAGTGTGCCCAGGCTATCGAGCACCCAGAGAGCTGCGAGAACCGGCGTCGCAGTGAGCCCGGCTCCGAGGGACTCGCTGACGGAACGGGTTTCGTGCAGCGCCGCCATGTGACTTCGATGGTCGGGACTGAGTTCCAACCGCTGGACGGCGCGGGCGAATCCCGGACCCATGCGCGGGTACAGGAGGAGTCGCGGCGACAGCGAATTCAAGAGCCGGTCCACGGTCCAGTGGTCAGCGAGGGCCCGATGGATCAGGGGAGGCAAATCCCAGCCCAGCGGCTCAATGTCGAGATTTTCCTCGCCTGTGGGAGCCAGTTCGTAGCGGCCCTTCTGCCAGCGCATGGAATCCACCAGACGGTCTCGAATCTGTTCCCGGAGGGCGTGGAAGAGTTGGACGGGTTCGAGGATTCGAAGGGCGAGGAGAGCCGCTCCCTCGCTCACTTCCCGCTTCCTTGCGTAGTCGAGGACCGGTGGGTAGCCCTCCGCCGAGATCAGGCGCTGCTCGCGGAGATGGGCGGCGAGGCTATCGCTGGCCAAGTTGGATTCCGAAAGAACTGGGGAGCCCGCCTGGAAGACAAATCGTCGTTGCTGGCGCCCGTTGTGGAGTACAAGGGAACCGTTGTATTTCGCGCGGTGAAGGGCGATGAGCACCCGGGGTAAGGGGGTGCGCGCGAATTCGGCCGAATCGGCCAGCTCGATTTCAGGAAAAGGCATGCTCAGCGTCCGGGCGGTCTGTGTGCGGTGGGCTAGACGGCGCGGCGTTGGGCTTCGGCGATCCGGAAGCCCAGCGCGATGGCTTCGGACAGTTTTTCGTGACCCAACGGGCACGCAAGATCGAAGGCTTTGAGGACACTTCGATTGGCATCGGATACACCGGCAAAAATTACCTGGGCCTGCCAGCGATCGATTATTTTCAGGATGCGCTCGATGCTCACGAAGCCTGCATTGGGGTCGACTGGCCGACCCCTCAAGTCGATGATCACGGCGCGGATCTCCTCGGTGAATACGTCCTGCTCCAAAGCGCGCACCGTGGATTCGGCCAATTGGGGATCACCGAAGGGCAACACCATGACCGGACCCCAGGCGTGCACAGAATTATTCTCTGGGTCGATGTGAGAGAAGAGCGCGGTTGCGGAGTCCGTGGCCTCGGGAAGGAACGATTCGGCGAGGCCTGCAACCGGGTGCGCGTGGGCCTGCTCGTGTTCTCGGGAAGCGGACGGGGAGCCGTTCAAGGGAGACGTCAGATCCGAGTTTTCCGGTGGCGAAGGCGCTTGGTCCCGGTCTGAACTCCTGATGCGGGCCTCGAATTGGCACTGGTCGGAGTTGCTGGCGCGGCAGGCGATCTCGACCACCTGGACCTCGGCATTGTAGATTTCGGCGAGCCATCCCTCGGTGTAGCCGACGCTGAGGTGGCAACTCGGAGCAACCGAGGTCCCCTGACGAGAAAGCCTGGCACCGGCCTCATGGCATTCGGGCCAGGCACCTCGCAAGATGAAATCCCCCGAAGGCCGAGGGGGCTGGGCGAATTGCATGGCGAGACTGGGCCCGCCGGGAGCCAGGGAGGGGATTCGATCCGAATCCCCCATGGACTGGGCGGTGAGGGTTCGTCTTGCATCGCTGAGGCCGTGGTGCCGACCAATCTCGATCAGGGCCAGGCGGCTGCAGTCCTCGCCTAGCTCCTGTGCGAATTCAGCGGTCACGATGGCGAGGAAGGCACTGTCCATGAAGAGTTTCGGGTCAGTCATCAATAATGACTCGGAGCCGAAGCCGAGATCTTCCAGGTTCGCCAGGTTCTCGTGGCGTCTGTTGGATGTTTCGTCGTGTTGCATGTGGGTTCCCGTGGCTCAGAATCAGCCTTCTATAAACTCATAGATATCGAATTTTTGACTTTTAGAGAGGAAGCTTTCGCCCTCCTTTTCGAGAAGCTCAAGGAAGGCATCGACCACAACTGGATCGAACTGACTTCCAGAAAATTTGCGGAGTTCGCTAGTGACCCGGTTTAGGGGCAAACCTTTGCGGTAGGGGCGATCGCTCGTCATGGCCTCTGCGGTGTCGGCCACAAGGATGATGCGGGAGGGCAGGGGAATTGAGTGGGAGATCAGCCGCTCGGGGTAGCCGCGGTCGGAACCGTCGAACCACTCATGATGGTGTCGAACACAGGGCACGATCTGGCGCAGAAATTCGACCGGTTCAAGGATTTTGGCTCCGATTTCCGGGTGCTTCTTGATCTCTTCGTACTCCTCGTCGCTCAGGCGGTCAGGTTTAGTAATGATCGCGTCGGGAATGCCGATTTTCCCTACATCGTGTAGGAGTCCCGCGAAGTAAACACGCTCGATCAGCGGGGTGTCGAGCTTCATCTTTCGGGCGATTCGTGAGGCGTATACGGCGACTCGCTCGGAATGGCCCCGGGTATAAGAGTCCTTGGCGTCGATGGCTTCGGCGAGGGCACGAATGGTTTGTATATACGCCGTCTTCAGTTCGTGGTTCTTCTCGTCGAGTTGGCGGGTGCGCTCTCTGACCTTGGCTTCCAGACTTTTGTTCATGTCCTGAAGGCTGAAATTCTGGCTTCGGGTCACCTGATTGAGGCGCCTGATTTCCTGCTTCAGGTCGTAGTGGTCGTACGCCTGGCGCAGGATGGTCTTGAGTTCCTCGTCGTTCCAGGGTTTAGTAATGAGTCGAAAAATTTCTCCGCGATTGATGGCGTCCACCGCGACATCCATGGCCGTAAAGCCGGTCAGCATCATTCGGATGATGGCGGGATGGTGGTCGCGTACCCGGGAAAGAAGTTCGACGCCGTTGGCTCCCGGCATGTCCTGGTCCGAGATCACCGCGTGAACCTCGGTGTGGCTGAGAAGATTGAGTGCTTCTTCGGCACTGGTGGCCGTGAGCACAGTCATGTTCTCGTTGCGGAGGATACGCTGGATGGCTCTCAGAATATTGGGTTCGTCGTCGACGAAGAGCACCGTATGAGCCTGCATGTTCACTCTCCTGGTGCGGCCGCCCGTTCCGTGGGCGTCCTGCACTCTCGGACTAGTATCGGCGAATTACGCTGGCGGCGTTAGGTCGTTTTTGGTTGTTGCCCGTGCAGGCGATGATCAGTGCCTTAAAACCTTTAATTCTTACGGAACAGGCAGGGTGTCGGCAGCTTGGGTGCCGGGGTTAGGCCGGGGGTTAGACCAGGGGCTCTAAACGTAGTTGCCTCCACGGGTGACGCGCAAGCGCCTCTGGGCTTGGCTGAAGCGACCAACCTCGCCCTCGAGATCGGCGGTGACCACCGGTGGGGCGATTTCGCCCGATGCTTCGAGTCGCGCTTTGTGGCGCAGGACGCCGTGCAGCAGTTGGACCCAGTCCCCGGTGGCCCCCTCGCTGGAGAGGCCGACCACGTGTTTCCAATCGACATCTTCGAAGAGCGGCCGCCCGGCGCGTGACTCGGCATCGGCGGCGTGAATCTCCAGGGCAGCGATCACGTCGTCGGGATAGGTGGGGGTGACTTCGACGATGCGCTCAAGGCGGCCCGGCCGGGCGAATGCGTGGCGGAGGGTGTCGGGAAATCCCGTTGAACCAACCACGAGGTGTCCTTCGCAGGCGATGGTTCGATCGATCAATTCGAGAAGGAAATCCATGATCGGGCCGATGGGGAGGTCGGGTCTCGGCCCGCCGAGATCGTGGGCTTGGGAAAATTCGAGTTCGTCGAAGAAGACCGTCAATCGCGGCATCTCGTCGAGAGTCTGGGACCACTGTTGGATGAGTTCGCCGACCTTGCCACCGGTGTGGGCCACGTCCAGGGCCAGGCGGGGAACGTCAACGCGAAGAAAGGAAGTTTCCGTCTGAGTGGCGAGGGCCTGGGCGAGCAGGCCCTTCCCTGTGCTCGGGGCTCCGATCAGGAGAATTCCCGATGGAGGAAGTGTGCCCCAGTTCGAGTAGACCTCGGGGCTGGTGGCTGCGCATGCGTAGGTGAGGATCTCGTCCTTCGCGGCAGAGAGCCCGCCAATGCGATCGAAATTGAGTTGGGGGTCTGGGGTGATCTGGCTCGCCCGGGCAATGAGTTCCACGTTGCGGGCAAAACTCGACCAGAGATTCTGGGCCCTCTCGATCTGAATCTGCTTGTCGGCCATCCCGATTACTCTAGCCATTTCCCGGCAGGGGTGGCGTTCGGTTGGGCCGGGGCGGGGAGAGAAAAGCGCCGTGCACCCGTGCTCGCCCAGGGTTCGGTGTGGCGATGCCGGGAAGCTGAGTCATACTCCGCGCGCACCAGAGGATGCGTCCCCATCGTCTAGCGGTTAGGACACCGGCCTTTCAAGCCGGCGACACGGGTTCGATTCCCGTTGGGGATACCATCCAGTGCCCCGCCGGGCGGTATGCGGGGCCGCATCAAGCGGCCGCATTGAAGTCGGCTTGGCAAAGACGGCTCGGCTGCGTCCGCCGTCCAACCCCTGGCTTAGGCTCCTGGGCTCAACTCGGCTTCGAGGGCGCTGCGCAGGGTATCCACTGACTTCGTTTGGGCATTTTCTCCCATCAGTCCCACCCTCCAGACCTTACCGGCGAGGGCGCCAAGCCCGGCGCCGACCTCGATTCCGTGATTCTGGAGGAGACTGCGGCGCACGTTGGCTTCGCCCTGGTTGGTGACGCTCCCGGGCAGGTTCAGGGTCGTCAGCATGGGGAGTCGGCACTCGGCGGCGACCAGGGGACTGAAGCCAAGGGGGGCGAGGCTTTCGAGCAGGTGGGCGGCGGCCTCCTTGTGCCGGAGCGTGCGCTTCTCCATCCCCTCTTCCTCCACCCGGGCGAGCCCCTGGGCCAGGCCGAAAATCGCCGAGATGGGAGCCGTATGGTGATATACGCGGTCACCCCCGTAATACCCGTCGAGCAGGCCGACATCCAGAAACCAACTCTGGACGGGGTGGGTGCGGGCCGACACCGCTTGGATGGCGCGCTCGGAGAAGCTGACAGGTGAGAGTCCGGGTGCGCAGGAGAGGCATTTCTGAGTCCCGCTATAGGCTGCATCGATGCCCCAGCCATCGAGGTCCACGGGGATGCCGGCCAGTGAAGTCACGCAATCAAGGACCACCAGGGCGCCCTGGTCCCGGGCCGCCCGGGCGATGGTCTCGGGGTTCTGGTAAACGCCGGTGGAGGTTTCGGCGTGTACGAACGCCACGACCTTGGGTTGGGTGCTGCGAATGGCGGCGACCATGGCCTCCTCGTCAAGGGGGAGTCCCCAGTGGGCCTCGACACGCGTGACCTTTGCGCCGGCTCGCTGGGCGACGTCCGCCATGCGTCCTCCGAAGACCCCATTGACTCCGATCACCACCCGGTCACCGGGTTCGAGCAAATTTACGAAGCAGGCTTCCATGCCCGCGCTGCCTGTGGCCGAGAGTGGGAGCGTGAAGCGGTTTTGGGTGGAAAAGAGTTGGCGAAGCGAGTGCTGAACGCCATCCAGCAGGTGAAGGAACTCGGGATCCAGATGCCCTAGCAAGGGCTGGGCCATGGCCTTCAGGACGCTGGGGTGAACGTTCGACGGCCCCGGTCCCATCAGCAGGCGGGGGCGGGAGTCGGTTTTTTCGGTGTTCTCGGTGAGTTCAGTGGCAGGCATGGCGGAACCCTAGCGCGACTCGTGGGTGCGACTTGGGTTGCGAAAAACCTTCGCGAAATCAGGGCCTTCCGGTCTGTCTTCGTTGACAGGGGAAAGCTTGGAGCCTAGCTTTGAAATCCGTCGCCCCCGACCGAAAGCGTTGGTTGGCCCTCCCGGGGCGGTGTGGCCGGAACGGGTCGGTCAAGGGAGAAACGATGATTGGCTGGCGATTCTGGGTGTTCCTCGCGGCCGCGATTGGGTTCGTGCTCTGGGCGGCTTCGGCGCTAGTCCTGCTTGAGGAGGGTTCGCCCTCGTCGACCGGTCAGTTGGCAGGTCCGGCCGCTGGGGCCGCTGGGATGGATGGGGTCGATGCCGACGTGATTCGCGAAGAGTCCAGGGAAGCCATGCGGGACATCTTGCGCCAGGCGGAGGGATCGGAATGACGCCCGTGGAGTCGGGGGGGTATCGGAGTCGCAGAACCCTCGAGGACAACGAAAGCCGGCAACTCGCCCCCTCGGCAAGTTGCAGCGCTCAATCTCGGGGCCGCCTCTACCCCGAGAAAGAACACGAGTTCCGAACCGCCTACCAGCGGGACCGTGATCGCGTGGTGCACTCCAGGGCGTTTCGGCGACTGCAATACAAGACCCAGGTATTTGTCCATCACGAGGGAGACCACTATCGCAATCGTTTGACCCACACTCTCGAAGGTGCGCAGATCACCCGGACGATTGCCCGGGTCCTGGGGCTCAACGAGGACCTAGCCGAGGCGATCGCGCTCGCCCACGATTTGGGCCATACGCCTTTTGGCCACGCCGGGGAGCGAGTGCTGGCCGAAATGTTGGCGTCCGACGGCGGGTTTGATCACAACCGCCAGTGTCTGCGGGTGGTCGACCTGCTCGAGCAAAGGCACATCGACTATCCCGGTCTGAACCTCAGCGACGAGACTCGCGAGGGGATTCTCAAGCACGGCTGCCACTGGACTCACCCGGTTCAGCTTCCCGAACTGCTTGCCCAGCGAAGTCTCGAAGCTCAGGTCGCCGACGCAGCTGATGAGATCGCTTACTTGAACCACGATCTGGACGATGCGCTTCGCGCAGAGATTCTGAATTTTGAAATGATCGAGGATCTCCCGCTATTGGGAAATCTGATGCGAGAGATTCGTGGGCAGCATGGCGCGATACCCGATCCTGTTTTCCGTTCGTGGATCGTGCGAGGAATGATCGATGGTCTGGTGACCGATCTGATTGCGACGAGTTGTGCTCGGATCGAAGCCGCGGGGCTCGACTCCTCCGAGGCCGTCCGCCGACAGGCGACTCGGACGATCGCGCTTTCGGCGGAGGTCGACCGGGCTCGTCGGGAACTCAAGAGTTTTCTCTTTGACCGTTTCTACAACCACTCCACAGTGCTGAGCCGGACCCGGCGGGCCGAAAGCGTGGTCGGAGATCTCTTTCGCGTCTTCTGCGAGGACCCCGCGCGACTCCCGGAGGGCGTGCGCGAACGGTTTTCTGGGGAGGGCGAAGCCCGGGCCATTGCCGACTATGTCGCTGGAATGACCGACCGTTTTGCCCTGGCTGAACATCGAAAAATCCTGGGCTCGGACGCTGGGATCGATTTCTGATGGCGTTTTTGGGCGGGGTAGGGGGGATCCGCGGGCCTCGGGCGGTCTTCTCGCCTAAGATTCGGCGAGCTGCGGTTGGGCCCCAGGGTCGGCCGCGGCTCTGGTTTGGGAGCGCGGTCGAGATTTCGGCGCGCCCCGCAATCCCCGGGGAGCGCATCCCGGGAAAGGCCTCCCTGGCCGGGTATTTAGATCCGGCTCGTGAGACGAAAGCAAGGGTGACGGAGATGCGGGCATGAGTCTCGCCGAGAGCTTAGAGAGCGCTGCGGAGGCCCTGCCGGGGGACGCGGACCAGATCCGTCCGGCCAACGGCGATCCCTTTCAGTTGCTGGAGCTTCTGGATGGGCCGGCGAGTATCCGGGTCCTGGGTTGGCTTCTGGCCCACCATCCCGAGGCCGGTGGTGAATTGGCCTTGGCTTGGTTGGAGGAAGAGGAGGGCGCTGCGCTGGTGGTCGCCGTGCCCGAGCAAGAGTTGCCCAAGGAGAGCAGGAAGGCTTTGCGGCGTCTTGTTCACCAGGCGCGTTCACGGGGCGTGGGGATCGAGGAGAGTGTGACGGCCGAGCCCCGGGTGGGCCGACTGCCGGACCTCGACGAAAAGATCTCGCTGGCCCATGTCTCGCCATACGATCCCCGGGGCGGACGCTTGGTCTACATCGTGGAGTCGAGTCCAAGCGGTGGTGCCAGGGTTTTTGAAGCGCTGATCGACGTGGGGCGGGGTATCGTAGATTTTCAGGTCTACCGAGCCGGTCGCCGGCAGGTCGGGGATTTTGTCCGGGATTTGACTCGTCGCTCGCGTTTTCCTGCGGTGGAGGCCGATCCCGAGAGTGTTCGCGAATTGATTCGTCGTCGTCTGGAATCGCAATCCCCGGATCAGCCTCTGCCGAAAGCATTCTCGGAGTGGCGTGGCAAGCTGGGCCTGGCCGGGGATAGGCGCTTGACCCCGGGCGAAGAAGTCCGACGAGAACTCGGCTCAAATCTGGAAGCGGCGTCCACCGAGGCCCTGGTGGCCGAGGTTGCCCAGGGAAACATAGGACCCTGGCCGCCGCCCTCCGAAGCCCTGGAGAGCATGGCGGTGTCACTCCAAGGCGAATTCGCTTCGTCACCCTCGGACGACGCGGGGTTGGCAGGGCGAGTCGGAGAAGAGGTGCAACGGCTCTACATAGGAGGAGAAACCGCCCGGGCCAACGCCGAGCGGTTTGACGAAACGGCCTACGTTTTCTGGCGGTCGGGCAAAAATGGGCTCGCCCAGGCATGCCTGGAAACGGCGGACCGGTTGCGAGGGGATGACCACCAATCGAGCCCGGTGGTGACTGAAATGATGGTGGGCGTAGAGAGCGCCCTGAAGCAGGACTTGGCGCGGAGGCTCGGTTGGGCGGACGAGGCGGCTTCCTCTGAGTCCGGCGAAGCAGAAAACTCATAACGGCCCAGATTCCCGCGGCATATCCGCTCTCCGCTTTCTGCTCTTCGCGCTGGCTTGACGCCTCGCTTAGACATAGGGTCGAGAGGGATTGCGCTAGGCACAGGCCGATTCGAAGGGATCAAAAGAAATGATGAGACGTTTTTCGCGTAGGCGTAGAGGCGAGGGAGCAAAGAAGAACTCCGAAACCGTCGACGCGGCTGGCTTGCTGGCCCGTGTCGAGGAAGCGGGCGTGGTTCCGGTTTCCAAGCTGGAGGTGATCTCCCACGAGACTGTTTCGGATCGGCTGGCCGTGGTGGGACGTGGCGTCGACGCTGCGGGTGAAGCCGCGTGCGTGGTTTACTCGCCCACCGATGCCGGGAAAGCCCTTTTGGTGGCTCTGGCCACGGGTATCCGGATGTCCACCGAGGATTCATTCCAAGGCGAGGTCTACGTTGTCTCCCCCAATTGGTCGATTTCGGCACGCCGTCGGTTGGGTCTGGTCCGCATTGAATTGCCCTTCAAATTGCGTCCCGTGAGCGCGCCCGAGTTGGAGGCGAGTCGTGGAGATGTGGAAGCCGAGGCCGATCTGGAACCGAGCGCGGTTCATCTGGCCGGGGTGGGGATGCAGTTGTCCGACGCCGAGGAACGGAGTCTGTTCCAGCGCGCGGTTCAGAGCCTGGAAGGCTTGGCGGCGAAGCATGGGGGTTCGGTTCGTGGGGTGGGACGGAGCATCGAACTGGTGGTCTCGGCCCAGCGAGTCGCCGAACTACGTGCCGACGAGGGGGCGGCAGCTCTTCATCTCCTCGGGGGGTCGCGTCGGAGCACGAACCTGTCCAAGGAATCTCTGGCCGGTGCTCTGGACGATCTCGAAGGTCAGATTCGTCGTCGATTGAACGACAAGAAATTGCGTGGAAGCGAAGATGCTCTGCGCACCAGTGCGCTGGACCCGCTGGCCGAGGCCGTTGGCCTGCGTGGCGTTTCCCGCTGGCCTTTGGGCGGGTCGGACCGCGAGGCCATAGATCTCGTGGGTTTGGCTGTCGACGGTCGTCCGGTTGCGGCTGCGGTTCGGAAGGTGCTTGATCTTGCGGCGCTTGGAGAGATTCTCGACGGAGTCCAGAAACTCCGGCTAGCACTGCCGGTGTTGTTCGCCGGGGCGGTTGCCCCGGTGCGTTTCGAGACGCCGGAGCTGGTATTGGCTGGTCAGGAGTTCGGAACAGCGGCCATCCAAGTGCTCTCTGCGCTCGCCCTGGGCCACTCTCTCTACGAGGTCCGGACGGGCCGGGATCAATCCCTTAGCCTGGTGGCTGTGGGGGCCGAGGAGGCCGTGCGGTCCCGGCGAGACGGTCCGCCCAGAGGTCGCCGTCAGGGAGGTCGTGCGAGCGGTCGAGGAGGGGTCGCCGCAGAGGCGCCCGAGCAGGCTAAGGCACCCGCGGTCGTGGATGATGAGGCGCAAGGCGCCTCTCAGCGTCGTGGACGCAGACGGGGACGTGGTCGGGAGCGCTCGGAAGAGCGCGAGGAGAAAGCCGCCGAGCCGGCGAAAGGCCGGGCTTTCGAAGAGGTTTCGCTGTTTGATCTTGATGATTCCGAAAACCGCGAAGGAGGCTCCGGGGGACGCCGTCGTGGGGGGCGCCAGCGCGGGCGTGGCCGGGGCGAGGGGCGAAGGGACGGTCGCCGACCGGCCGAAGCCGATACTGAGAAAGGGGATGCGCCGCGTCGGGGTCGGTCCGGAGAGCGAGCACCCCAGGCTGAGGGAGCTAAACCCGAGGAGCAGGAGGTTTTCGCCGACGACTTGACTGAAACACTGTCGGAGATTCCCGACGATCTGCCCGGGCTGCAGCCCAGTCCAGACGCCGAGTACGCGAAGGACGACATCGAGGAAAGTGGAGATCAGGGGGATCGGGATCGCCAGCGCGAGCGGGAGAAACGAAGATCTGTGCGCAAGGCCGATGTCGCCGATGTCCCGGTGGTCGTGGAAGCACCTCGGCCGCCGCGTCGCCGGGCGGTGATCGTTTCGGCTGCAGACCGTGATTCGCTCATGGCGGCGGTTCTACTCGCCCGAGATGTGCGCTTGCTCGAAGGGGTCTGGGTGTACGAGCAGGCCGAGTTGATGAATTTCTTTCGGGAGGTAATGCCCGATGTTCAGGACGATGTGCCGATTCATCTCGTGGGTTTCGTTCCGTCGCCCGCGGCGGATGTGCTCCAGGCAGCCTCCCTCTATCGGGATCGGCTGAGTTGGTATGACCACCACAACTGGCCGCCCGAGGATCTTTTTGCTCTCAAGCAGGCTATTGGCGAGGATGCGGTGCACCACGCGTCGGGATCGGGCTCCAGTCTGCCCATGGTGCTGGCGACCAGTACCCGGCGTAGTCGCTTCTCCGACAAGATGGTCGACCTGGCCTGTGGACGCTTTACCGAGCACGATTACCAGCGCTGGGGCCGCCTGTGGTGGTGGCGTTTGGGCCAGATTGCCCGCAAATCCGGGGATGTCCGCAAGGAAATCGAGCCGCTGCTCGCGGGTCGACCCAGTGATCTGGCCAAGGACGCTGCTCGCGCGGAGGATGTGCTTGATGTGCCGGCAGAAGTCGCCTACGTGGCGGGCCGAGACTTCAAGCTGATTCACTTTGCGGGTTATTCGATGGTTGTCGTGAACGCTTCTGAGGAGCTTGACCTGCATCTGGCTGCCCGGATTGCTCGCGAGCGCTATGGGGCACAGCTTTCCCTTGCCTACGTGGAAAGAGTCCGGTGGGCGGCGAAGCCTCGACTTCGGCGCCTTGGCGGAACATCTCTCCGAGAAGTTGGATTGGGTACGGGCGCTTCCCGATGATGACCATGTGGCAAGATTCCTCGTGGGAGGGCTGGACAGCCACGCCGAGCGGATCGATGAGATCGTCGGCGAGATCGCGATGGGCCGCTCGATCCTTGAGCGGTAGGCACAGTGGCGGCCGAGGCTGAATTCAACCTGGTCGAACTCTTCTGGTCGGCGCAAGGCGAGGGGCCTCTCGTCGGGCGCTCGATGCTCTTTCTACGCTTCGGCGGTTGTGATCTCCGGTGTGGATGGTGTGATACGCCGGGAACGTGGCGACCCACCCGTGAGTGTCGGTTCGAGACAGCGCCCGGCACTGGCCTCTTCGTAACTGCAGCCAATCCCATTTCGAGTGCCAGGCTGGTCGAAGCCATTGGGGCCTTGGCTCCCAAATCAGGAACATTTATCAGCCTGACCGGTGGAGAACCTTTGCTCCAGCCCAAGGCGGTGAACGCCGCAGCGGGGATCGCTCGGGATTTTGGTCTCCGAGTTGTTCTCGAAACCCATGGCCTAGCGGTGACCGCCCTGACGGAAGTGATCGAGAACATTGACTTTGTCTCCATGGACTGGAAACTGGAAAGCGATGTTCGTCGAGCCGAGGAGGATCGGGAAGGGAAGGGCGACTCTCGCCCCTTCGCCGAACTTCATGCCGACTTTCTGGCGCGGGTTAGTCAGGCAGCGATCGATTCGTGCGTCAAGGTGGTGATTACCCAGAACACGACCGTCGACGAACTGGATGAAGTTTGCCGGGTTCTCGCTGCGACGTCGCCGGATGTCCCCTTGATACTCCAACCGGTGACGCCCTTCGGCAAGGTTCGGGAACAACCCTCTGCCGAGTTGCTGCTTCAATATCTCCGGCGGTGCGATGAGAAATTGGCCGACGTACGGTTGATTCCCCAAACTCACCGGGTTTACGGAGCCCTCTAGCCCTCTAGCCCTCTAGCCCGGGCTGCCTAGGAGCCCGGAGCCTGCTTAGGATGCAGAGGGCACCGAGGTGTTCGCCCCGTCGCGTTCTCCGTGTGCTTCGCGGAGGCGGGTCAACTGATCCTCCAGGTCGTACTTGTTGATGCGATAGCTCAACGTGCGGCGAGTGACTCCCAGAAGATCGGCGGCTCGCGTCTTGTTAAATTTTGTCTTGGCCATCGACTGGATGATGCAGCGCATTTCGATCTCTTCCAGGGTTTCTGCCTCGTTGCCCATGGACGGCTCGACTTGCACTCCCACTTCCTCGCCAAGGCTTCGGGCGAAATCTTGAATGGCGACGGGAAGGTCGATCATTCGGATTTCCTCGTTTTCGGCCAAGACGGTGGCGCTCTCCACGGCGTTGGCAAGTTCCCGGATATTTCCCGGCCACGGATAGCTTGTGAGTACGCGAATCATGTCATCGGAGAAATGGATTTTCTTGTAGCCGGTATGCTTGCGAGCCGCCTGTGCGATGAAGTGCTCAAGCAGGTCGGGGAGATCGTCTATCCGGTTGCGCAAAGTGGGAATTTCCAGGGGAACGACATTCAGTCTGTAGTAGAGATCCTCGCGGAAATCACCACTCCGAACGGCTTCGACCAGATTTCGATTGGTGGCGGCCACGATGCGGACGTCGACCTTCACGCTGCGTTGGGCATCACCCACGCGGTGGAACTCGCCATCTTGGAGGACTCTGAGTAGCTTGGGCTGAAATGTTCGAGAGATTTCGCCGATTTCGTCGAGTAGAAGAGTTCCGCCGTCGGCCGCCTTGAACAGGCCATCGCGGTCGCTGATTGCGCCCGTGAACGATCCTTTGGTGTGCCCGAAGAGTTCACTCTCGAGCAGGGTTTCAGGTAGAGCTGCGCAGTTCACTTTGATGAAAGGGCGTTCCGAGCGTCTTGAGAGTTTGTGCAGGAGTCCCGAAACTACTTCCTTGCCCGTGCCGGACTGGCCCTGGAGCAATACGGGTACGTCCGAGCGCGCGACTTTGGTGACCTTTTTCAGCAGGCTCAAGGTGGCCTCGCCCCTTCCGACGAAGTCGCCCCAGACATCCTGGGTTCGCGACTCCTCGAGATCGCCGTCCTGCTCATCCTCTTCGGAATCGGAGCCCAAAATTCTTGCCAGCAGAGGCAGGAATTCATCCTCGATATCCATGGGCTTCTCGATGTAGTCGATTGCCCCGCGTTTCAACGCTTCGCGAGCGGTATCGACAGTCGCGTAGCCGGTCATCATCACAACTTCGCACCCGGGCTGGATCTTGCGTGCTCGTCCCAGTAAATCGAGGCCGGTCATGCCGGGCATATTGAGATCGGTTACGAGAAGATCGTAGGACTGTTGCTTGAGCAGGTTGAGCCCGTCCTCCGGATCCGTTGAAGTCTGGACTTGGTAGCCCTCGCGCTGGAGTATCCGGTCGAGCATGCTGCAAATGTGGGCTTCGTCGTCGACGACTAGTATTTTTGCGCTCAAGTGCAAAACTCCTGAAAGCGGGGGCGCGGAGCGGATAGCGTTCTCTAAAACGCGTTTCACTATAGCCGATCCGACTGAGCTCTCGGCGGTCACCCGGGAATCTTGTGGGATTTCCTGTCTCGGAAGGGTTTGGGAATCACACCTGGCCCGTGAATCCACCCCGTCGACGCGGAATTATGGGATTTATCAAATCGGCGGGTTTTTCAGCGGAGTCCGTGGGGGAGCGGGAGTATTTCAGGGAAAGCTGTACTTGAGTTTGGCGAAGGCCCGACCATTTTTCTGCCACGAGTCGAAGGGCACCTGATCGGTACCGAAATAGTGGATGTAGCCCCCGGTCACAAATAGGGCTTCGATGAGTTCATAGTCCCCCCAGAGCCGAAGTATTCCCCCCTGGAAGCCCTTTTCGTTGGCGAGGACAAGGCCCAGCGCGTTTAGGCGAAGCCGGGCGTTCAAATGTTCGGAGCCCAGGCGCAGGGCTGCTTCAAAGCTGTTTTGGTAGACATAATTGGGGAGGTATTGCAGCCCGGGGTCGTAATTCAGAACGTGGCGGTGGGCAAAGTCCAGGGCGATGGTGGTGTCACCCAACCCGTAGTATTCAAAGCCGGCCATCCAGTCGAGCCTCGCCAGCCGAACTGAAGAGACGATATAGGGTGCGTCCTGGCTGGGGGGGGAAAAAGCCGGGTTCGGTTGTAGAAATGCGTAATCGAGTTCATCCAGATAGGCCAGCTCAGCCTTCAAGAGCCAACTTCCACGGGTGTAGTTCAGGCCCGCTCCGAGCAGGGTGATGCGGTCGGCGTAAGTATCCAGCCTGTAGGCCGAGGCCAGGCTTGGATCGGGCAGGCCCACCACGCTTGTGGTCTGGTTCTGATAGACCCGGGCCGCGTAGAGGGAAATGTCCCAGCCGCTGAAGATGCCCGTGAGCGCGGCTCCGAATTCTGGCGTTGCGCCCCACTGAGCGACTTCGTTTGCGGGGCCCGCGTTGGCGAGAAGGGCCTGCCCGATGATTTCCTTCGAGGGAGCGCCCGGAGGAGGATGAGGAAGGGCATTGAAGTCAAAAAAGGGGAAGAAATCCGATCCTGGTGGCGGGTTGTAGTCGTAGCGGATTTCCGGGACCACCAAAGCCGTGAGCTGCCATCGTCCCAGGTAGGCGTCGATCCGGGCCATTGTGCTGGGAAGGCGAAGTTCTTCGATGTCCACCATGCCCGGTTCGCGATTGTTCAGGGCATTCCATACGTCGGTGACCCGGAGCGTGTCCGAGCGTCCCCAGTTGACAACCTGCCGTCCGAGTTTCAAATCAAGCCACGAGTTCAGGCTGCCCTCGAGCCAGAAGTCAAGAATTTCGACGTCAAACTCGTAATCATCGAGGACATCCACGGTGTAGTGATTCTTCCCATGGATCAAATAGGCGAAATCGTAGAAGGCAAAGGCTTGGATTCGTGCCTTCCAACTCCTCGGGAGGAAGGCGTCGGCTTGGAGGTCCAGGCGGGTTCGCAGGCGTTGAGTGCCAGAGTAGTCGGTGCCCGGTGCGGGTGGGGGCTCCGGTCCGAGAGAGGCCCGATGGTCGGTGACGTTGTAGGAGGCGCCGAGGCTCAGGGACCCCGTGAGGTCGAAATAGCGTCCCAGGCTACCCACGCCCTCGGACTCTTCTTCTGAAAGGGTTTCGCTGGATTCTTCGATCTCATCGTCAAAACCCGCCAAGATTTCTTCCAGAGAAGGATCCTCGGAATCGCCTCGGGCCGAAACTGCACCGAACAGGGCGACGCTGGTGACTCCGAGGGCGAGGGCGAGAGTGCGATTGCGGGTGGGCTTGAGGGCGAACTGAGCTCGAGTCACCTTGCCCTAGAGGCCTTTCTCGAGTTGACGCACGCTAAACATGTCCTCCTCAAGGGGTTGGTTGAACTTGATATTGGACACCTCGATTCGAGTTTTGTGGAGTGTTTTTTTGCCTTTGCGGGTGCTCATGGTGATTTGAGTAGGGACCCAGATGCCGTCGATCAACTCGAGTTTTTCGACGTTCATGTACTTGAGGCGCTTGCCTTTCTTGAGCCAGATGACGCTCCGAGTCACCACGTGATTGTCCTTGCGGACGAAGGCAATCGACTTCGTGTAGCCCGTCTGCTTGCTTTCCTTCGGACTGGGGATGGCCTCGACCTGCCATACCGGTACGCCGTCGACTTCGGTTTCCCCCATCAAGGTGTAGCTGTAGCGATCCAGAGGGGGTGAGGACATGTCCGCATAGCTAAAATCAGAACCCATGAAACTGCCGCTCTTGTCGCCCCCGGCGATCCGCTTCGTTTTCTTCAGAGCCGGTAAGTAGAGCCATTGGTCGTCGTCGAGGTCCGCGTCGTCGTAGTCGTAGTTGAGAAAACCAGTGTTTTTGACGTCTGCCGGAGAGAGGAAGAAGATCATGGAAAGGGTGTCCTTGCCCCGATCTTTGGTGATGTTTCGCATCTTTCGCGTTCGCTCTTTACCCCGCTTGTCGATGAGGACCATCTCGAGGTCCGAAATGCCATTGTCTCCATCATCCCTTTCGTCGGCCCACTCCATGATCTGGCGCCCGGTGGGCTGTTCTTTCGGGGTGGGCTGTTCTTTCGGGGTGGGCGGGTCGGAAGAGGCCGCCACAGAGGCCAGGAGAAGGAGTGGGATTCCTACGGCAGACGCACTTTTGATGAATTCGAACATCGAGATGGATTTCTCCCAATAGACGGGACGAGTTTTCCGGTTGAGTGCCCGAATGAGTAAACCCCATCACGGAGAGCGAGAAAAGTGCTAATCCCCTTGTGGGTGCATGGGATCCTTTCACTGGGGAGGGAGAGGCCGTGAGAGCAATGATTTTCGATACAGAAACAACGGGGATGGTCGTGCGGGGCCGGCCGCCGGAGGATCCGGGGCAGCCCGATCTCGTGCAGCTCGGAATGCTTCTTGTTGAAACCGATGATTGGACGCCTCGCGCACGTCATTCGACGCTCGTGAAACTCCCGGAGGGAGCGTCCATCGAAGAGGGCGCGAAGAAAGCCCACGGAATCAGCGAGGACGACTGTCGAAGCTATGGGGTTCCCCTGATGGTTGCGGGCTCCCTCTTCAATCAACTCTGCATTCAGGCCGACTTGATCGTCGCACACAACATGGCCTTCGATCGTTCGATTATGCAGACGGCATTGCATCGACTGGGGGGGAAACCCGATCGGATGAGCGGCGTCCGACAGGTGTGCACCATGGAGGAGTCGACGGAACTCTTGAAGATCCCCGGTCGTTTCAACTCCTACAAGTGGCCCTCACTGGCTGAAGCCTACAAATACTTTGCCCAGGAAGAATTGGAAGGCGCTCACGACGCGCTGGTGGATAGCGAAGCCTGCCTGAAAGTCTTCCGGGGATTGGTCGATCAGGGGACTGTTGTCCTCTAATCGGTCTGGCGGCCAGGTCGGCTTGGCTGCAAGGAAAGTCCCGACCCGGCCCCGGAGTCGGTGAAGAAACTCGCCGGAGGATCCTCGCTGGCCTCCGCGTTTCGGAGCCGACGGATCAGGGCCGGAAGGTCTCCGTCGAGCGCGTCCAGGACTGTCTCGAAGCGAGGGATCTCCTCGGAGTAGGCTCCTCGAAGGGCCAGGCAAGCATCATTCAGCGTAATAGCGTCGGCGAGTTTTTCGTTTTGATAGTGGGTGAGGGGTAGGGTCCGCAATCGGTCGCGGGCACGATTCTCGGCGTCTTGACGTAGCCGTAGGGCTTCCTGAACGCCCGTGGCTCCGGCATAGAGAGTTCGGACTTCCTCTCTGTATTCCAGAAGGAAGCGCGCGAGGCTGCGGGCATCTTCGACTTCCTGACGCCTGCGCTCGGCTTTCGGGGGATCGGCGGCGAAGAATCGCACCGAGGCCTCCTGGCCAATAAAGCTGGCTGCGGCCTCGTTGAAATTGGGACGACTCTTGAGAAATACGGTCGAGTGGACGAGTTCGTGGAGAATGGTTTCGATCAGTCGACCCTCCCGGGCGGCCAGCATGGGATCGCTCACCGGGTCATCGAAGAAGCCCAGGGTCGAATAGGCATTGACGGGCACCAGGCACACATCCATCCCGCGGTTGCGAAATTTGTCCGCCTCGGCTTCGGCCATCGCGATGTCGAAGAAGCCCTTGTAGGGGACCGCCCCGATCAGGGGGAAGCGGAAGGGGACGGCTTCGAACTCGCCGGGCCGGGTGACGATCAGGCTGGTGACAATGCGGTCGCCTGGCCACGGGAGGTAACTCGTGTACTGTCCGTCCACCTCCAAGCCGATCTGCCGGGCGAAGTCGCGCGTTTGCAACACCGTTGTCAGGCGCTCTGCCAGCAGGGGGGGCGTGTCCCGGTCGGCGAGAACATCGGAGATGTTCAACCGGCCCCAAAGAACGCGAGTTTGGCCCTGGGCAAGGTGGGTGTAATAGCAGCCCCAGGCACTCTGCAGCGCGAAGAGGATCAGGATGAAGAGCGCAGATTTACGATGGCCCGTCCGTGTCGATTCACAGGCGGTGGCCGATCGGGTGTTGGCCGAAGTCTGGGCGGCCGGAGCCCTTGGGGTGGAGGAGAGGGCCGAGCCCGATTCCGTCGAATTGATCATCTATCTGAACCTTCCGAGCGAATCTGCGGTTCGCGAAGCGCTTGCTCCGTTTACCGGATACGGCCTTGTGGTCGGCGAGCAAGAGGCCGTGAGCGACCTCGATTGGAGCCAGGCCTGGAAGGAGGGCCTGGTCGCGATTGAGATTTCGCCCCGACTCGTGGTGCGTCCTTCCTTCGTGGAACATGCTCTTGGTCCCGGGCAGCGCGAGGTCGTTGTCGATCCAGGCCAGGCGTTTGGCACCGGAGGCCACGAGTCCACTCGCCTGATTCTGGAGTGGCTGGACGTGCTCGTCGAGGAGGGGGCCGAAACCTGCCGCGTGCTCGATGTGGGGACGGGATCGGGCATCCTAGCCCTGGCGGCCCTGAAGCTGGGGGCAGGAAGTGCCCTGGGTTTTGACTTGGACCTGGATGCCATCCGAGAAGCGCGGGGTGTCGTCCACAGCAACGGAATGACCGAGCGGTTTGAGTTGTTTGCGGGGTCTATCCGTTGCCTGTCTTCGGGAACCTTTGACTTGGTTCTGGTCAACCTCTTGCGGACCGAGATGCTTCCGATTGCCTCGGAGATCGCCGAAACACTTGGGCCCGGGGCAAATCTTGTTCTTTCGGGTTTGCTGGAGGAGGACCGATCCTCGGTTCTGGAAGTTTTCGCTGAGTTGGGGCTCGAGGAACGGTCCGAGCGGCGCTCTTTGGACGCATCGGGCGGTGTCTGGATCTCCCCGCTTCTGGGGTTCCCGGACTGAATTCTTCGGGGACTCAGCGGACTCGCTCCTGAATCTGCCTTCGCCAGTAGGCCAGCAACTCCGAGAGGAGCCCTTCCAAGGAATGCGAGGCCTGCCAGCCTGTGGCTCTCTTCAGGCGTTCGGAATCGCCCACTCGAGCATCGGCGGGTCGCCAGCGTTTTTCGTCGCGCTCGATCTCGGGGGTAACTCCCGCGAGTCGAGCCAGGCTTTCTAGAAGGTTCCCGATGCGGGTGCCCACACCGCTGGCGATATTGTAGGTATCGGCCGGGACGGCCCGGTCCAGTAGCCGGATGTAAGCGTCCACGACGTCGTCGACGTGGAGGAAGTCGCGAACACTGTCGAGATTACCGACGCGCATGGTCGGGGGATTGCCGGCCTCGATGAGCGCGATCTGGCGGGCGAAGTCCGGCGCGACGAAGATCGGGGCTTGGCCGGGACCCGTGTGATTGAAGGCCCGAATCGTCACGACGTCCAAGCCGCGCCCTGCGGCTTCGAGGCCCAGACGTTCGGCGGCTGCCTTGGTCTCCGCATAGACACCTTGGGGCTCAAGGCGCGCGGCTTCGGTGAGCGCTGGCGCTCCGGGTTCCACCGGGGCGTATTGCTCGCTGGAGCCCACGAGCAGCAGGCGCGCTTCGGGGGCGTCGCGCTCGAGCGCTTCAATGACATTTTGCGTGCCCTGGACGTTGACGCGATGGGCCAGATTCGGGTCCCGGGAGGCCGCGGGAACGAAGGCCACTGCCGCCAGGTGGACCACCGCGTCCGGAGTGGCTTTCTCGACTACACCCCGAACCATCGAGGCATCGCTGACATCGACGGAATCGACGTCGAATCCCGTTACCCGATGGCCGGCGGCCTCCAGGCGCGGAATGAGCCGGGTTCCCACAAACCCGCGCGAGCCGCTGACAAGGATTCTCATTGGGGCGCAGCGTTCCACAGGAAACCATTGGGCGCAAACGCCGACCCGGAGGCAGGCTGCTACCTTTGGCCCTCAACGGGGGGCTTATGATTATCGGTGTGAGTGGACGCAATGGGGCAGGGAAGGGCGCTGTCGTCGAGTTCCTGGCCGAGCGCAGCTTCTATGTATTTTCTCTGTCCGACGTGGTTCGCGACGAGTTGAAACGCCAAGGGGTCGATGAGACCCGGGAGCGAATGATCGAGGCCGGTCGTGGGCTGAGAGAGCGCCGAGGGCCCGGAGCCCTTGCCGAAGGACTGATCTCGCAGCTGTTGCCCGATCGGAATTACGTCATCGATTCGATTCGGCATCCCGCCGAGGTCGAGGCCTTGCGCCGGTTCTCGCCGGAGTTTCGGCTCGTCTGGGTGGACGCCAGCGAAACACGTCGGTTTGAGCGGATCCGTCAACGCGGCCGCCCGGGTGACCCCACGGACATCGAGGCATTGCGGGCCTTGGAGGCGCGCGAACTGAGCAACGCTGACGTGGCGGGTCAGCAACTCCTGGCGGTGGAAGAGATGGCCGATTTCGTCGTGCCCAACGAAGCGGGCTTCGAAGAATTGCATCGGGCAGTTCGGGAGGTCTTTCGTGAGAGCCTTTTTTTTGAGCGGCCGACCTGGGACCAATATTTCATGAGCATCGCCCAGGTCGTGGCCTCCCGAAGCAATTGTGTGAAGCGCAAGGTTGCGGCGGTGGTGACGCGAGATCGCCGGATCGTTTCTACGGGTTACAACGGTACGCCTCGCGGGACTCGGAACTGCAACGAGGGGGGTTGTCCTCGTTGCAACGATCTCGCGCCGGGGGGGACCGGGTTGCTCGATTGTCTTTGCTCCCACGGCGAGGAAAACGCAATCACCCAGGCCTCCTACCACGGGGCAAGCCTTCGGGACGCCACGCTCTACACCACATTTTCCCCGTGCCTGCAGTGCACCAAGATGATCATCAACTCCGGACTCAGCGAGGTGGTCTACAATTCGGGCTACCCCCTCGGGGATAGATCACTTGAGTTGCTCCAGGAGGCGGGTGTAAAACTCCGAAAAGTGGGCCCAACGGCCTGAATCCTGCCCCGGGCTCCGACTCATCCCACGCGCAGGAGCGATTCCCCTAAATCCTCGGACCCAAGAGGACGAAATGAGGGGACGCGCAGGAATTTGTTCCGGCGCTCTTCGGAGGCGAGTGTGCGACCCAGGCCGGTACAACTCCTTGATCAGCGTGCGTTTCCTATCCTCTACGTCGATGACGAGCCCGACAATCTTCGGGTGTTCGAGCTGACATTTCGGAGGGACTTTTCCGTTCTTACCGCGACCTCCGCCGATGAGGGGATGGAGATCCTGAACGCCAATCCCGTCGCTGTGGTGCTCTCCGATCAACGTATGCCGGGTGTCACTGGGGTCGAATTTCTGTCCCGGGTTAGGGATCTGGACCCGGACACTCTGCGGATCCTTGTGACGGCCTATGGCGACGCCGAAATTCTCGGAGATGCGATCAACGACGGCAGCATTTATCGCTACATCCCCAAGCCTTGGGAGCCCGAGGACATGCGGATCACCCTGCGTCGGGCGATCGAGGTCTATGCCCTCGAGCGCGAGCGCACCGCGCTTTTGCAGGAACTGAGCACGATCAATCGTCTCTCTCGCAATCTTCATCAGGAGACGGAGATGGGCCGCTTGGTGGATCTGCTGCTGAATTCGATACACAAGGATCTGGGTTTCGACGGTGGCGCGTTGTTCTTCTTCGACGAAACGGGCGACCACCTGGCTTGGAAGGGACTATTCCCGGCCGAATCCGAGGTTTCATCGCGCCTCAGGGAAATCGATTTCTGCCGACCTCAAGCCAGCAATTTTATGGATCAGATTCTGCTCGGGCGCACCCAACATCTGTCGATCGCCGATGCCACGGACTACGAGGGACCGGTGCGGTCGTGGTTGACCGAGGTGTCCGCGGACGAGATTCTGATTGTGCCTCTGACGGGCAAGAAGGGTGTGATCGGTGCATTGGCGGTGGACAATCGTTCGGGCAGTCGCCGGTTTGTGCCTGAGGACTCGGGCCTTTTGGACGGCCTGGCAACCCAGGCCGTGATTGCCCTGGAAAACGCTCGTCTGGTCCAGGCACTGAGGGAATCACGCGCCCAAGTCCAACGAGCGGATCGGCTGGGTACCTTGGGCACACTGGCTGCCGGACTGGCGCACGAGATCAACAATCCCCTGGTTTCGGTGAATACTTTTTTGAACCTGGTCCCCGAGATGCGAAACCAGTCCGATGAATCATTTTGGGTTGAGTACCACCGGTTGGCTCTCGGCGAACTCGATCGTATCCGGGGCTTGGTGGGCACCATGTCCAGACTGGGTGGGTCCGAAGGAGGCAGTGAGCCGTCACTCTGCCAGCCCGTGAATCTGGCCGAGGTGGTCCGTGAGGGGGCTCGCTTGATGGATCGACAGGTGGCCGGCGCCGGGGTGGACCTCGTGCTCAAAGTCGACGAAGAAGCCTCCGTGGTTCTGGGCGTACGAGATCAACTGCATCAGGTATTTCTCAACCTCGTACTCAACGCCGTGGACGCGACGGAGCCAGGCGGGAGCGTCGAGGTGGAAGTGTCAAGGGATCCCTCAAATCCGGGCGAATGGGTGCTGATTCACTTTCGGGACCATGGCCAGGGCATATCGCCCGAGCATCTGGAGCGGATATTTGACCCCTTCTTTACGACCAAGGGACCGAACAAGGGCAGCGGGCTCGGGTTGATGATTGTCCACCAGATCGTGTCCGAGCATGGCGGAAGCATCCAACTGAGCAGTGAATTGAGTGGCGGGACGATTTTTCAGGTTCGATTGCCGTTGGCCGGCGAAGCGGAATAGCCTGGGGGACTGCTTGACGCGTCGAGATTGATTCAAGACACTGGGACGGCCTATGCCCTCGGAAGCGGGGAGCCGCCGGCAGCCTGGGAGTCTCTACCGGGAAGCGTCGTTGGCGATCCGCGGGGGGGGCGCTGCACCCATCGGAGTCTTGAATTTGTCCCATATGCTGCTGCGATCCCAAAGAGTCAGTCCCCGAACTCCCGGCCGGGAAAAAGCGCGCCGGGAGGCGACCCGGACGAATAGGATCGCTTGGGTCTGTCGCGTCCTCGTGCCCGTGTGGCTCGCGGTCTTGGGCATTCCCCAAGTGGCTTGGAGCCAGCAGAAACCGAGCATCCTCCTCCTCCCCATGGTCGTTCACAGTTCCGAGAGCCCCGGCTATCTCCGCCGAGGCCTGTCGGACATGTTGATGGCGCGTTTTCAGCAGGCCGACCAATTCGTGTTGATTCAAGTCGAAGATCCCGCGATGGCGACCACCCAGCTCGATCAGGCAGTTGAAGCGGGCCGGGCCGCGGATGCCGATTTTGTTCTCTTCGGATCGTTTACCCGGTTCGGAGAGGGAGCGAGCCTGGACATGCACGTGGCCTCTACTTCGCCGAAGAGCGAAGGGGAGAACCTCCGGGAAATTTTCGTCCACTCGGGGCAGATCGGCGAGGTCATCCCCGATCTCGAAGGTCTGGTGGGCAAGGTGACTCGGTTCGCCATCGAGGATTTTTCTCCGGCTGCACCCGGCGAGGATGCGGCTCCCCCTCCAGTACCCGGCTCGCGGGCGGATCTACTCTTGCGCGTTCAGAGTCTGGAACAGGCGCTGGAACAGTTGAAGAAGACGGACGGAGGCGAAGTTCGTTGAGGCCTCGCTCATGCCTGGGATTGCGCTAAATTGCGCGGCCCCGAGGCTGTGTGATGGGCCTCCCCTGCGGCGAAGATTCGAAGACCGGGGCGGTGTAGCTCAGTCGGTTAGAGCGGCGGCTTCATAAGCCGTAGGTCGGTGGTTCAAGTCCACTCACCGCTACCAGTCTTTGGATGAGATCGGCCCTGTTGCTTCCTAAAAGCCAAGTTGGGGGGCGTGGGGCGTCCCCCGCTCTGAAAGGCCATCCCCAAGGTGCTACTCTGATCGATACCGCCGTACGATTCCGGGGCCGCGGGGAGAAAACGAGTATGGCTAGCCGGGGGGAGAGAGGCATCTTGAGACAAGCGGTTGGAATGGCCGCGAGCTTGGCCCTCGTCTTAGCGGCTTGCGGACCCGCTGAAGAATCTACTCCGCCTATGGGATTGGCGGATGACCTCGATAAATCGGGCCCGGTTCGTGAACTGGTCTTTGGCCTCTACACATCGGACGCGGCCACTGAGATGGTCAAGCAATTCGCTCCAATACTGGCAGTACTCGACAGCAACCTGAGCGAGTTCCTAGGCGAGTCAGTGAAGACGAAGCTCAGAGTGGCTTCGACCTACGAAGGGGGAGTCGATGACCTCGTTTCGGGCCGAGTCGATTTTGCTCGCATGGGCCCAGCCTCCTATGTCGTGGCCAAGGAGTTGAACGAGTCCATTCGGATCATTGCGATGGAAAGTAAGAAAGGGTCGAAGATTTTTCAGGGCGTAATTTGTGTCCACCAGGACAGCTCGATCCAGAACATTGGCGAACTCAAAGGAAAAAAATTCGCCTTCGGGGACTCCCGTTCCACAATTGGCCGCTTTCTTGCGCAGGAGCTGCTTGTTGGGAATGGAATCTATGCGAGCGATCTTGGCGGCTTCGATTTTCTGGGTCGGCACGATAAAGTTGGAATGGCGGTTGGCCGAAAAAAGTATGCAGCGGGTGCGTTAAAGGAGAGCACCTTCAAGAAACTTGTGGCTGCAGGCGAGCCGATTCGAGCGATCGTGGCATTTCCGAATGTCACGAAACCGTGGATCGCGCGTTCGGGGATGTCCCCGGAACTGTTTGAGGCAATTCGACTAACTCTTCTTGGAATGACGGATGCAGATGCTCTCAAAGCCCTCAAGAAAGATGGGTTCCTGCCGGGTTTCGATGAGGACTATGACGCCATTCGTCAGGCCATTGAGTCGAGTCGGTCGTTTGACTCCTAGCCGAAGAATTCTTCGGCCAATGTCTGTCGAGTTTGCTTTCAATCTTTTGGTGTGCTCCCGTCGAAAAAATCGCACCCTATTGGCGCTGTGACTGTGACTGTGAGTGCCCGATCCGAAGCTTGGTCCATTCGACGCCGTGTGTTGACCACCTTGGCCGTGGTTTCAGGGGTCCTGATTCTGGTGAGCGGTGAGCCGGTTCGACGGCTAGAAACCGCCGCCATGGTAAATATCATTCGGGAGCAGTACGCGAGTTCTCTTGAGTCGCTGGTTCCCGCGCTTCAAGATCACGTGATTACCCGGGATGCTGACATGGATCTGCCCGTGCTTCAGCGGATTGCTTCAGATTTTCGTCGAACTCACCCGGCGGTGCTCAGTATGCGGATCCAGGATTCGGATGGGAACTCGCTGGTGGAAGAATCCGTGTCCGGCTCTTTTGAGCAGGACAGAACCTTTGAAGTTAGCCGGGAACTCATGGCGGGGGAATTTGCTGTGGGAAGTGTAGGACTTGTCATCGATCTCCGGCCCATTGAAGCCCAGGCTGGACGACATGCCCTGAAGTTGCAGGCGGTTTTTGCGGCGCTGATTCTTCTGGTCGCGTTCATTCTTGTTGGCTTGTTTTATCGGCTTGCGGTTCATCCATTACGCAAGATCGACGACAAACTTAAGAAACTGGTTTCGGGAGAGGATATTTCGAGTGAGGAGTTCAGGGGAGCGGAGGAATTTCTGCGCTTGAACGATTCGGTGGACGCTTTGGCCTCGGCGGTTCAACTGCAGGAACGGCAGCAGGAACTGGAGCAGCAGTTGCAGCAATCCCAGAAGCTGGAGGCAATTGGAAGGCTTGCGGGGGGCGTAGCTCATGATTTCAACAATCTACTGACGGTCATCCTGGGCTATGCCGAGACCCTTATGGAGGATCCGGGCCTGGGCAAGAGCGGCCGAAATAGTGCGAGTCAGATTGTTTCCGCCGGTGAGCGCGCCGCGGCCCTAACCCGGCAATTGTTGGCCTTCAGCCGAAAGCAGGTCATGCGGTCGAGTTTGGTCGACCCGGTCGAAGTGCTGAAGAAAATGGAGCAGATGCTGGATCGACTGATCGGCGAACTGGTCGAAATCAAGGTCGATGTACGGGGGGAAGTGGGGTTGGTGAGTATCGACCCGACTCAGTTCGAGCAGGTCATTTTGAATCTTGCCGTGAATGCTCGGGATGCCATGAGGCAAGGCGGTGTTTTGAAATTCGCCCTCTACCCAGAGACCGTCGAGGTCGGTGTCTCTTCTGCAACGAGCGTCTCGCCGATCGTTCCACCGGGTAATTACATTGTGCTGTCGGTGCAAGACAATGGTTCCGGCATGGATAGGGAGACCCAGGGGCGAATATTTGAACCGTTCTTTACCACGAAGAAGTCAGGGGAGGGCACTGGTCTAGGCCTGGCTATGGTCTATGGAATTATCAGTCAGAGCGGCGGATTCATCGACTTGGAGAGCGAAGTGGATGAGGGGACGACCTTCCTGGTCTATCTTCTTCAGGTCGATGGGGTTCTGGAGTCGCCGGAACTCAGTGTGGTTCATTCGCATGGAAAGCCCGGCGCGACGATTCTGCTTGTGGAGGATGAGGGTCTCGTGCGGACCCTAACCCAGGAAATTCTGGAGACTGAGGGATATCGGGTATTGGTCGCAGAGGATTCGGAGAAGGCTCTCCGAGTCTCTGAAGGCCATTCTGCGCGGATTGATCTGCTGCTGACGGACTTGGTTCTGCCGGGAATGTCGGGGAGCGCTCTCAGTAAGACGATTGAGGAGCACAGGCCTGATATCAAGACCCTGCTTGTCTCCGGTTACGACAACCAGATGCTAGGCACCGAGTACAGGGAAATGCCCTTTCTTCAGAAACCATTCGATCGAACCTCATTGCTGCGGAAGGTTTCGGATTTGCTTGACACGGGCGATTGAGGCTGAGAAGGGTGCCGAGCAACCTGGGGGCGAACCCGGCTAACTCGCGCCGCGCAACAGATGCTTCCTGATCTTTCCGCTGGCGGTCCGAGGAAGTTCGGCCTCGATGACGACTTCTCGAGGTATTTTGAACGGGGCCAGCCTCTCCCGTGCCCATGCTTCCAAGGACTTGGGGTCGTGGGTGTATCCTTGCTCAAGGAGGATGTGGGCTCGACCCGCTTCACCCCAGGTGGGATGTGGGATTCCGATGATCGCAATTTCGCGGATGCTGGGGTGCTCCCGATAGACGGCTTCCACCTCGGCGGGGTAGACGTTTTCGCCACCCGAAATCAGCATTTCCCGGGCTCTCCCTACCAAGGTCACGAACCCCTCTTGATCCTGTTGGGCGAGATCGCCGGTTCGCAGCCACCCCCCGAGCAGGACCTCCGCCGTGGGGCCGGGCCTTTCCCAGTACCCGACCATGGTGATGGGCCCCTTGACCACGATTTCACCGGTTTCGCCCACGTCGGCGTTCCGCCACTGCGCCGGGTTTTGGGCGATGCTTTCGGGCCGGATGATTCGAACCTCGCCATGGTGCACCGGGCGACCGACACTGCCCGCCTTGCGGAGTGCATCTTCGGGGTCGAGGCAGCACAGGGTGGAGGTCTCCGTCTGGCCGTACCCCTGGATTACGATAATCCCCCGGGTCGAGAAGTCGCGGATGAGCTCGGTGGAAATCGCGGAGCCCGCAGTGAAGATAAAACGCAGGTCCGGGAATCCAGATTCGGCCGAAGTCCCGAGGGCATCAAAGAGGCGCTGGTGCATGGCGGGGACTCCGCCGAAGTAGGTGATTTTCTCATCCGCCACGGCACGCCAGACTCGGGAGGGGTCGAAGCGATCCTGGAGGAAGAGACTGCCCCCTGCGTAGATGAGCGGGATGGTCAGAATTTGTAATCCCAGAGAATGAAAGAGGGGCGCGACCACCAGCACGCGGTCTTTCGGGTGAGTCTGGAAATTGAGCACGGCGTTGCGGGCGTTGAACAGGGCTTTGCGGTGGGGGAGAAGGGCGCCCTTGGGATCGCCCGTGGTGCCCGAGGTGTACATCAGGATGACGGGATCGTCGGCGTGGACCGGGACCGCCTTCTCAAGGGGAGTAGCCCGCTTCAGACCGAGTGCATAGAGATCACTTTCCTCACCCACCGGGACCTTCAGAGCGGGTTGGTGCCGGGCGATGGCCAGGGCTTCGTGGACTGCTTCACGCAGATCGATCTCGAAAAAAATCGCAGCGGGGCGGCCGTCGTCGAGTTGGAACGCGATCTCCCTAGGTGTTAGCCGCAGGTTGATGGGAAGGCAGATCCCCCCCATGCGCGCCGTGCCGAACGCGAGTTCGGGGTAGGCGCTGCGGTTGCGAAGTAATATCGCGACGCGGTCGCCGAAAACGAGCCCCTCTTCGGTGAGCCAGCCGGCCACCCGGGCAACGCGTTGAGCGAACGTCGACCAGTCCAACTGCGTATCGCCGTCGTGAACGGCCAACTCTCCCGGTTGGATACACGCCCAATGATTTGGCCAGTCTCCGATATTGTGGAGCGACGAAGCCTCTGCGGCGGGGGGAGAAGGGGGACTATTTGGAAAGGGCACGGGAGCTAATTACTCCAATCGGTCCGGCGCTGCCAGAAGGGGAGATCCGGGCCTCGATGCGGGTTATTGTGGGCAGATGCTGGGCGCTCTACTTCATCGAGCCATCACGGAACTCGGCTTGGAAGGCCGCCACCTGCTGGTTGCCGTCTCGGGGGGCGTCGATTCGACGGTCCTGTTGGAGGGCTTGAGCCGGGTGGCCGGCGAGTGCGGGCTCACTCTTTCGGTGGGCCACGTTCATCACGGATTGCGAGGCCAGGAGGCCGATGCGGATGAGCACGCGGTTTTTGAGCGAGCGGCCCGTCTCGGATTGGATTGTTCGAGCGAGCGCATCAATCCTCAGGCCTTGCGAGAAGGGACTTCCAACCGCGAGCGGCCGACCCTTCAGGAGGCAGCCCGAACCCTGCGCTACGAGGCTCTGACGAAAATTGCGCGAAAGGGCTCGGCGGATCATCTCGTCACCGCACATCATCTGGATGACCAGGCGGAGACGGTCCTGATGCGCCTGTTGCGCGGCACGGGGCCCAGCGGGTTGGGCGGGATTCCCGAGGTGTCGGCTGATGGCTTCGTGGTTCGGCCCCTGCTGGGGGTGACCCGCCTGGAGATTGAGGCCTACGCCGAGCAACTCGGCCTGGATTGGCGGGAGGATCGGTCCAACGCCAGTGATGCCTACACGAGAAACCGACTAAGGCGTCACTGGATTCCCCAACTCGCACAGGAATTCAATCCGCGTCTACTCAGGTCAATCGCTCGCTTGGCCGAAAGCCAGAGAAGGGATGCCGAGTGGATTGGCGGCCTGGTGGACACGGCCTCGGCGAGGCTCTGGGCCCTGAAGCAGGACGAGATTCCCGGCGGGGCCTTGGAGGCACCGTATCTGGAAATGACCGAATCGGGGTGGGCGGAGCTTCCCGAGGCCCTGGCGCTTAGGTTGGCGAATCGCGCCATGCAGGAGATGGGGGCGGCCAGGGATGTGAACCGGGTTCACCTACGGCGGATTTGGCACTTTCTGAGCCGGAGTGAAGCGGCATCTGGGGCGACGCTGGAATTGCCGAGGGGGTTGCGCATCGTCCGCGTGCGCGGAGGATTCAGGATGGGACGCATTGGGGTCGATGAGTAGGGTCCATGCTAGGATTCGACTCTTTCGCCAATCGCGATCCCCTTGGGGATCCTGGCCTGGGGCCGAACGAGTCCAGGCAAAAATAAGAGAAAAAGGACGTTAGGAGTCACTCTCGGCCGAACCGCGAGTCGGGGGCCGGCATCTCTCACCCGGTTGAGTGCAATCCGGTGGGTGGCGGCGGTGGGAAACCATCCGCGATGGGGCGCGAGGAGGACCGGAGGCCAGCGGGTTTTCGGCAATTGGACGAATTAAGCACGAGGATGCACAGTGAATCAGCAGTTTTACAAGAATATGGCGCTCTGGGTCGTGATCCTGGTGGGCATGTTGATGCTCTTTACGATGTTGCGCCAAGATCAGGAGACCCCGCCCGACCTCGCGTATAGCGACTTCGTGATTGCCGTGGAAGATGGGCAGATCGAGGAGATCACCATCGAGGAGGGCAGCATCAGCGGCATTCAGATCGATGGCGGAGAGTTTACCACCTATGCGCCGACCATCTCCCAGGATCTACTGGCGCTGCTAAAGGAAAAGCAGATCAAGGTCAAAGCCCAGCCCAAGGACGAGGGCGGCTTCTGGCGGCAGATCATGGTCATGTGGTTTCCCCTCCTGCTTTTCGTCGGAATCTGGATTTTCTTTATTCGGCAGATGCAGTCCGGGGGCGGCAAGGCGATGAGCTTTGGCAAGTCCAAGGCTCGTCTGCAATCGGAAAACCAGCAGGCTGTGACTTTCAAGGATGTCGCGGGGATCGAGGAATCCAAGAGGGAACTTGAGGAGATCATCGAGTTCCTGAAGGAGCCCAAGCGCTTTACTCGCCTCGGGGGCCGAATACCCAAGGGCGTTCTGCTCGTTGGCCCGCCTGGTACGGGCAAGACCCTCCTCGCCCGGGCTGTCGCAGGGGAAGCGTCGGTTCCCTTCTTTTCGATCTCGGGTTCGGACTTTGTCGAGATGTTCGTTGGCGTCGGTGCGTCGCGCGTTCGAGATCTGTTCCTGCAGGGGAAGAAGCAAGCACCGTGCATTATTTTCATCGATGAGATCGACGCGGTGGGTCGCCAGCGGGGGGCAGGAATGGGAGGTGGCCACGACGAACGTGAGCAGACTCTCAACCAACTCCTAGTGGAGATGGACGGCTTTGAGGGAAACGAGGGTGTGATCCTGATTGCGGCGACCAATCGCCCGGACGTGCTGGATGCGGCTCTGCTCCGCCCCGGTCGGTTCGACCGTAGAGTGGTTGTGCCCCGGCCGGATCTTCGAGGTCGCCTACAGATTCTCAAGATTCACACACGCCGGGTCCCCCTGAGCGACGACGTCGACCTGGAACTCCAGGCGCGTGGCACGCCTGGCTTTGTGGGGGCGGACCTTCAGAATCTCGTAAACGAAGCCGCGCTGCTGGCGGCGCGGCGCGACGCCGAGCAAGTGGCTCGCTTGGACTTCGAGAATGCGAAGGACAAGGTGCTCATGGGGGCCGAGCGTCGAAGCATGATCATGAGCGATGAAGACCGGAGGATCACGGCTTTTCATGAGGCCGGTCATGCCCTGGTTGCCTTGATGACGCCAGAGCACTCGGACCCTGTGCATAAGGTGACCATCATCCCGCGCGGGCTAGCACTGGGGCTTACCCAGACCTTGCCCGTCGAAGACCGGTTGAACTATACGGAGAACGACATCTTCGCGATCATTCGGTACGCCATGGGCGGGCGAGCGGCGGAGGAACTGGTCTTTGGCCATCTTTCGACCGGAGCGTCGAATGATCTTGAGCAGGCTACAAGTTGGGCCCGGAGGATGGTGACCGAGTTTGGAATGAATCGGAAGCTCGGTCCGGTGAGTTATGCGAACTCTTCGGGCGATGTGTTTCTTGGGCGTGACATGATGGCGCGCAAGGACTACAGCGAGGAGAAGGCGAAGCAGATCGATGAAGCGATCAGTTCGACGCTTGTCACCATGTACGATGAAGCTCAGGAAATTCTCACTGCCAATCGCGATAAGTTGAATGCGATCGCCGAGTCGCTCCTTGAGAGGGAGACCCTGGAAACCAGCGATCTCGCGTTGTTGGTGAACGGTCAGGAGCTCCCGCCCATGAGAGCGCCAAGTGTGGACGAGTCCGGGAATTCGACGAATTCCGATGGATCGAATTCCGGTGAGGGGATTGAGGACGACGACCTTCCGGATCCCGAGCCCTTTCCCAGTTGAGGCCAAGCGCGAGGAGGGCTTGAGTGGGTAGCGACGGAATTTTCCCGCCTGGGCGAGTGACGCTCGTCGGAGTGTTGAATGTTACACCGGATTCCTTCTCCGACGGAGGGGTCTTGCTGGATGACTCAGGTGCGGTGTCGCTGGATCGAGTGCTGACGACAGCCCGGGGGCTGGTTGAGTCCGGGGCCCATGTTCTGGATGTGGGCGGTGAGTCCACACGGCCTGGGGCTTCTGAGATTTCAGCAGAAGAAGAAATCGAGCGCACCGCAAGCGCGGTAGAGATGCTAGTTCGTGAATTCGACGTGCCCATTTCCATCGATACGCGTCGAGCCTCGGTCGCGAATTCGGCCCTGAGTGCCGGTGCCCGCATCGTCAATGACGTTTCGGGCCTTTCTCACGACGTCACGATGGCAGAAGTTGCGGCGCAATACGATGCGGTTCTTATTTTGGGTCATAGCCGGGGAACGCCGGCAACCATGCAGGACGAGCCGTATTACCAAGACGTTCTGGCGGAGGTTGCCACCGAACTCGAGGCCTGCATTGGGCTGGCCCGCAAGTCGGGCGTGCCCAGTCACAACCTCGTGGTGGACCCTGGGATTGGCTTTGGGAAGCGGCTGGAGGATAATCTGCAGCTGATTGCGAATCTAGGCTGGCTGCGGGGACGTCTGGGGCTTCCCATCATGGTGGGTGCATCGCGCAAGGGCTTTCTCGGATTGGTGACGGGGGATCCTGTGGGCGATCGGGACATCGCAAGTCACGCAGCGTGTGCTGTGGCGAGTTATGCGGGCGCCGACGCCGTGCGAGTTCACGATGCGGCGGGCGCGCGCCGCGCTGCTGCTGTAGGCCGAGCCCTGATGAAGGCGCGTCGGAAAGACCTGTCGTGATCCAGGTAATTTGGACCTTCTTGAGTGAGATCGGTGATTTCTTCGCCGCCAACTTCGACCCTTGGCGCGACAGTATTGACATCTTTCTTGTGACCATCGGTATCTATTGGCTACTCCTGTTGATCCAGGGCACACGGGCGATTCAGATCCTTGTGGGCCTAATTGTCTTGATTGGTCTGAGTCTTGCCTCCGAAGTTTTTCAGCTTCCGACAGTTCGCCTGATCCTTCAGAACTTTTTGGGGTCCGCCGTTCTGATCATCATCGTGCTCTTTCAGAACGATATTCGACGTGCGCTGGCTCAAGTAGGACGGGGATTTTTTCCGGCGGTTTCTGCTCAGCAGGAATCTCAGATGCTGGAGGAGATCGTTCGGGCGGCCCAGAGTCTGGTGCAGAAACGGGTAGGTGCGCTGATCGTCTTGGAGCGCGAAAGTGCACTGACAGATCAGATCGAGGCGGGTCGAGTGATTGATTCAGTGTTGAGTGCTGACCTTCTCGTGGCGCTCTTTTTGCCTGTGTCGCCCTTGCACGATGGAGCGGTTGTCGTGAGGGACGGCCGGGTGGCATCGGCGGGTTGTATCCTGCCCCTGGCTCAGCGCGACAATCTCCCCGACGGGATCGGGACTCGCCATCGTGCGGCGGTGGGGATCACCGAGGAAACCGACGCGGTGGTTGTCGTGGTCTCGGAGGAGACCGCCGGGATTTCCGTGGTGATGGCGGGAGAGATGGTCCGGGAGTTGGATGCCCCAAGGCTACGGGTCATGCTGCACGAAATCCTGACTGGCGAAACCCAGAAACTTGGCTCGGAGCCGGACGGAGATTCAGAGTCTCGGATTTCGGATGTCGAATCGACGGTGGCCGGCATTTCGGCTTCCAGGGGTTGAGTTCGCGGTTTTTTTAACAAGAAAGAGGAAGAATTTCGAGATGCGTCGATATCCTTCAGTGCGTCCCGGCATGTTCGTGCTGGCGCTCGCCATCGCGGTTGTCCTTTGGGGGATTGCCTCGGGCACCAGTAATGCGGAGAAGGGATTCGATATTCCGGTGGTTCTGGACCGACTTCCTGAGAATCTCGTCATCACGGACCAAAGCATCGATAATGTCAATGTGCGGGTGATGGCAAGTCAGGCCGTTTTGCGCAGCGTCAACCCCACCGACTACAGGCTGGAGATCGACGTCTCCGGCGCGAAGCCCGGGGTCGCGGTGTATGACGTCGATCTCTCGAAGATCGAGTTGCCCCGAGCGGCTCGCTTCGTGAGTCATGCTCCGTCGCGTGTTCAGGTTCGATTCGAAAAGCGGGGTCGAAAGGCAGTCAAGGTTCGCGCCGATATCCAGGGGAGCCCAGCGGCAGGATTTCACTTTGTCTCGGTCTCCACGGAGCCCGCCAAAGTGTGGCTTGTTGGGGCACGGAGCCAGGTGATGCGTCTGGACGAGGTGGTGACTGAGAGCGTCAACCTCAGCGGCCTGAACGAAGACCGCGTGGTCGAAGTGCGAGTGAATCCGGGGGTCGGGACGGTTTGGATGGAAGACGACCGACCCGTGCAGGTGCGGATTAAAATCCAACCGGATACGCCCCCGGAGGCGCCAGCCGAGGCCGATGGAGTCGGGATTCAACCGAATGAAATACCGTAAACAGGAGCCCCGGTCCTTCTCATTGAAGAATCGAACGGGGAATTCTAGGGGTTGAAACAATAATATGAAGAGCGTCAACCGAAAACTTTTTGGGACTGACGGTGTTAGAGGGACGGCGAACGTTCATCCGATGACCGCTGAAGTTGCCCTGGCCCTGGGCCAGGCGATTGCGCATATTTTTCGTCGGGAGGGGGACCGACAGCGCCGTATCCTAATTGGTAAGGACACTCGGCTCTCGGGCTACATGTTTGAGGACGCACTGGCCGCGGGAATTTCATCTATGGGGGTGGATGTTCTGCACGTCGGCCCCATGCCGACGCCCGCGATCGCATTCCTGACCCGGGATATGCGGTGCGATGCGGGGGTAATGATCACCGCCAGCCATAATCCTTACCAGGATAATGGAATCAAGTTCTTTGGGAGCGATGGTTTCAAACTTGCCGACGAAATCGAACACGAGATCGAGGAACTGATCGAATCGGGTCGCCTGGCGGAATTCCGAGCGAAGGCTCACGAAGTGGGGCAAGCCGCCCGAATTGATGACGCGGCCGGCCGCTATGTCGTCTTCCTGAAGAATACCTTTCCACGAGACCTGACTCTGGACGGGATGCGGGTCGTGCTTGATTGCGCGAACGGGGCTGCCTACAAAGTAGGTCCCATCGTCATGAGAGAGCTGGGGGCAGAGTTGTTTACTCTCGGTGTGGATCCCACAGGTCGAAATATCAACGAGAATTGTGGGTCATTGCATCCCCAAGGCATGGCAGACCTTGTTCGGGAAGTGGGCGCAGATATCGGGATCGCGGTCGATGGCGACAGTGACCGGCTCATGGTCGTGAACGAGAAGGGCGACCTTCTGGATGGTGATGTTTTGATCGCGATGTGCGGGTACGCCCTGGCCGAAAGTGGAAAGCTGAAAGGGGGTGGGGTGGTGACCACCGTCCTGAGTAATCTCGGGCTCGAGGAATCCCTGGCTGCAAACGGTCTCGACCTAGTGCGCGCTCAGGTGGGTGATCGGCACGTGGTCGAATCCATGCGAGAGGGCGGGTACAACCTGGGTGGCGAGCAGTCGGGCCACGTGATTTTCTTGGATCACGGGACCACTGGGGATGGGCTGCTCACGGCGCTTCAGGTATTGGCCATCATGGCCGAGAAAAAGGTGCCCCTCTCGGAATTGGCAACGGGATTCAAGCACTATCCCCAAGTCATGGTGAATGTCCCGGTGTCCCAGAAAAGAGATCTGGACGAGCTGCCTTCGCTGACTGCCGCGATTGCCGAGGTGGAAGAGAAGCTCGCTGGAAAGGGGCGGGTTCTGATTCGCTTCAGCGGGACGGAGTTGAAGGCCCGAGTGATGGTGGAGGGCGACGACGAAACCCAGGTCTCGGAGTTTGCGAACCACCTGGCCCGTGTCTTGGCGGATGCGCTGGCGAACTGAAGCCAGCCCGGCGAGGCGAGATCCAGATCGGTTTCGTGTAGCTGGGGATGCCCGGTATCGGGAGCGGGCATGTCGTGTTCTGAGGCATCGACCGAAGGTTTTCGCTGGGGAAGGAGGACGGTGCAGAATCGAGTCTGGTCGCTGGCATCCGCGGACCGCATGCGGGCCCTGGATCGGTACACCATTGAGGAGTGGGGCATTCCCGGTGCACTGCTGATGGAGAGTGCAGGTCGCGCGCTGGTGGAATTCGTTCTTGAGCGGGCTGGAGCCCTGCTTGCGCTTCCCGGAGCCGAGACGGTGGTTGTTTGTGGCCGAGGCAACAACGGGGGCGATGGGTTTGTGGTGGCGAGGCACCTGGCCCTGCTGGGCTTTTCGACCCGGGCGGTGCTCCTGGGTGATCCGGCGGGTCTGGCTGGAGATGCCGCCGCCAACTACCGGCGCGCCCGCGCTGTTGGGGTCTCGGTTGATGCTGCCTGGCCTTTGGCGCGCCCACTTCCGCGCCGGGGCGTCGTTGTCGATGCTCTCTATGGCACGGGCTTGAACCGAGCGATTGGGGGCGATTCCGCCGAGCTCATCGGGTGCATCAATGAGCTGGCATCCGTCTCCGAGGTGATGGTGATCGCCGCGGACCTTCCCTCGGGCTTGGATGCGGATACGGGACAGCCTTTTGAACACGCGGTGAGGGCCGATGCGACCCTTGCCCTGGGCAGCCCCAAAATCGGTCTTACTCTGGAGCCGGGGCGGAGCCTTGCGGGAAGCGTGGTGACGGCGCGAATCGGAATTGCCGAGGTGATCGAGGGCGAAGAGCCCAATCAAGGGGTTGAAGCGGCCAGTCTTTGGTCGCGTCGAGGGGCTTCGGATGCACTGCCGAGAAGGGGAGCCGGGAGCCATAAAGGAAGCTTTGGCCACATCCTTGTTGTCGGCGGGGCGCGAGGTATGTCCGGTGCGCCGGCCCTCGCGGCCAATGCGGCCCTCCGCTCCGGGGCGGGTCTGGTGACGATCGCTTGTCCAGGGGAACTCAACGACGTGGTCGAGGCGCAATGCACCGAGGCGATGACCGCGCCCTTGCCGGGGACGTCGGCGGGGGGCTTGGCCCTTTCGGGCTTGGCTGAAGCCAGGGGGCTGGCCTCGGAGCGGGATGTGGTGGCAATGGGCCCAGGGGCGGGGCGCGACCCCGAGACCCAGACATTGTTGCGGGATTTGGCCGTAGAACTCGACCTTCCCCTGGTCATCGATGCGGACGGGTTGAATGCCTTTGAGGGCAACCCCGAACGCTTGAAAGCACGTTGCGAATCGACGCTGCTCACGCCCCATCCCGGCGAGGCCGGACGCCTGCTCGGCCGGTCGGCGGCCCAGGTCAACCGGGACCGTGTGGGGGCGGCTCGCGAATTGGCTCATATCACGGGCGCCGTCGTTCTTTTGAAGGGAGCGGCCAGCATCTCGGCGAGCCCGGATGGGCGTGTGATTGTGAATCCGACCGGGGGGCCGAACTTGGCGACGGGGGGGAGTGGCGATGTTCTCACCGGATTGGTGGCTGCCCTGGTCGCCCAAGGGCTGGAGGCCTTGCCCGCTGCGGCGCTGGGGGCCTATGTCCACGGGCTAGCGGGGGATCGCATCGCGCTTCGCCGAGGGGATGCGGGTCTGCTGGCGGGAGAACTCGCCGACGAACTGCCCGGGACAATGCAGGAATTGCGCGAAGAAGGGAGGAGGGGTGCTCAATCAAAAGGAGATCGACTTTCGACTCTGCTTCCGTTCCCAGGCTCCTGAGGATACCCGGGAGGTTGGGGAATTTCTCTCCCGGGGATGGGTCGAGGGGCGGGGACCCCGGGCCGGCGAGTCTGGGTCGGGTGCCCGGGCTGGGCTCGTGATTTCACTCTGTGGCGAACTCGGCGCGGGCAAAACGGTCTTCGTGAAGGGACTCGCCCGGGGCATGGGGGTGGACGAGGAACTGGTTTCGAGTCCAACCTTCGTGCTGGCGAATCAATACCTGTCGCCCGGCAATGGCCTTGTGCTTCACCACGTGGACTTCTATCGGCTGGAGGCCGCCGGGGAACTCGAATCCATGGGTTTTTTCGACATGATGGGACCCGGGACTCTGCTGGTCGTGGAGTGGGGTTCAAAGTTCCTGGAGGAAATGCCTGAGGATCGCCTCGAGGTGACCATCGACGTCGAGCCCGGCCGCGGACCCGAAGAACGCATTTTTCGTGCTCGGGGAACTGGGCCCGAGTCCCGGGGCGTGGCGGAGGAATGGGGGCGACGGCTGAGCGCGGTCCCGGGGCGGACCCTACTCGACGCCAATCTCGACGCCAATCCCGCCCCGGACCCGAATCCCGACGCCGACTCGTCGCCCGGCGAGGGGCTGATTGGAAAGTGAGGGTCGGGCTCCAGGAGGACAGCGGTGAACTGCCCGATACCCTTACCCGACTCCACGGGACAGGCTAAAGTCAGCGCGCCCTGGCCGGCTAAGCGTGGTCGGGCAACCTTATGCAGGTCGAGATGGCACTGATTGTCCAGAAATTTGGCGGAACCAGTGTGGGGGACGTGGACCGGATTCGGAACGTCGCTCGCCGGGTTGTCGCATGCCAGGAAGAGGGTCACCAGGTGGTGGTCTGCGTCTCTGCTATGGCGGGGGAGACCAACAGCTTGGATGCGCTCGCCCGAGCGATCTGCGACGACGCGAGCCCGGAGCCCAGGGAGTTCGATGCTCTGGTTTCCACGGGTGAGCAGAAAACCATTGCCTTGCTCGCCATGGCGATCCAGCAAATGGGCCACCCGGCGAGATCGTTCACCGGCGCGCAGATGGGTATGGAGACCGACTCCTCCCACACCCGCGCTCGGATTCTAAGCATCGACACCGACCGTCTGCGCTCTTTCCTCGAGCGGGGCTTTGTCTGTGTCATCGCCGGCTTTCAGGGGGTCGATGCCGAGGGGAGTATTACAACCCTGGGCCGGGGCGGATCCGATACCTCGGCGGTGGCGGTGGCGGCAGCTCTGGGCGCGGATGTCTGCGAGATTTATACAGACGTCGATGGCGTGTATACCGCCGATCCCCGGGTTGCCGAAGATGCGCGAAAACTCTCGAAGATTTCTTTTGAGGAAATGCTCGAGTTGGCGAGTCTGGGCGCGAAAGTGCTCCAGACGCGTTCGGTCAAGTTTGCCATGCGATACGGGGTGCCGATTCATGTGCGCTCGAGTTTCGTATCGGATGAGGGGACCTGGATAGTGCCCGAGGAGGATGTCATGGAGCGTCTGGTCGTCTCTGGAGTGACCTGCAATGCGAACGAGGCCAAGATTCGAGTCGGCCATGTACCCGACCAGCCCGGAATTGCGGCTCGATTGTTTACGCCCCTGGGCGAGGCCGGCATTGTGGTCGACATGATCGTGCAGAATTTTGCCAGCGACGGAACGACGGACATGACCTTTACAGTCCCGCGGGCCGATTATCGCCGGGCTCTTGAGATCGCCGAACGCGTGGGCGGAGAGTTGAACTCGGCGTCGGTGGAGGGGGACGACTCCATCGCCAAGGTATCCATTGTGGGGCTCGGGATGAAGGATCACGCCGGTGTCGCCACCAAGATGTTCGATGTCCTGGCCCGTGAGAACATCAATATTCAAATGATCAGCACCAGCGAGATCAAGATTTCCGTGGTGATCGACGAGGCGTTCGCCGACGGCGCCGTGAAGGCGCTTCACGAAGCCCTGGTGAGGGAGTCCGCCTAGGATTGACCGGGCTTTGGTGGAGGGGCGAGCCCGTCCTGGGCCCAAGGCGGATCGCTTCTTGCCACGTCCCCCGCGCCGCCATCACGCCCACTGCCGATAATTCCCAACGCCCATTACCCGCTGCTGCCCATCAGCGCCCCTTTAAGTCCCCCGCCCAGGGTTCCCGGTCAGGCACTTTCCTGCGTTCCATTGATCGGCCGAAGACTGAATCCTCAAGCGGCGAGCGTGGCGCAAGCCGCGCTGGCTCCGGCTTGTTTGTAGCCCTGGTGCTCTGGGGGATGGCGTTTTTCTTCGGTCCCCAGTGCGGCACGGGCTGTGTGCAGGAATCGGCTTGCGCATTTCCGGGCCATGGCACTCGGCGAGCCGGGGGCCTCGTTGAGGTGACGTGTTTCGAGGCGCACGGTCAGGCCCCGGCGCTGGAGGGAGCGGCTCGATTGCTCTTCGGCTTGCCTCTGGATCTGAACCGCGCGGATTCGATCGCGCTGGAGAGCCTGCCCAGCATTGGGCCCGCCCGGGCCGGGGCGATCGTGGGTGAGCGGTGCAGGGACGGATTCGAGAACCTCGAGGCGTTGGTCCGAGTCCACGGGATCGGGCGGCGCACGGTGGAGGGGCTGAGGGGCTGGGCGGTGGCCGAGTCTGCACCCGTCTGCCCCCGGGCGGATTCGAGGCCCGAATGACGAGGGGGCTCGGTTTGCGCTTCCTCTTTCGTTGCTCCGTCCTGGGCTAGAGCAAGCGTTGCCCGGAGCGCGAGGGCTCGCTTGACCCCCGTCGGACCGGGGGGTAGGGTCATCGAACTTTCCCGGCGCGATGAGGCGCGGATTTCGAGCTGGCTCTTCCAGGGGCCTTATGCGGCCTCATGACCCCAGCGAGGAACAGCTTTCGTCCCGATGCGTATTTATCTCGATCACAATGCGACGACTCCCGTGCGGGCCGAGGTGGTCCAGGCGATGACCCAGACACTGACCGACGTCTACGGGAATCCCTCGAGCGGTCATGCCGAGGGGGATGCGGCGCGTGCGCGGATCGAGGCTGCTCGAGACGCGGTGGCGCGCTGCCTGGGCGCGTCGCCTTCGTGGGTTTACTTCACCGCCGGCGCCAGTGAAGCCAATAATGCAGTTCTGATGGGATTGCTCGAGGAGGGGCCCGGCCACCTGGTCACGAGCAACGTCGAACACCCTTCGGTGGAGGAACCCGCTGCACGCCTGGAAAGCGCCGGCATGCAGGTGACCCGCGTTCCCGTGGACGAAGAAGGCCTGCTGACCCCTGAGGCAATCTTCGCGGCGCTCCGTCCCGATACACGACTGGTCTCGTTAATCTGGGCAAACAATGAAACCGGGGTGGTTCAGCCCATGGAGGCGATTGCCGAGGGTCTGGCATCTCGAGGCGTACGGTTGCACGTGGACGCGACCCAGGCCTTGGGAAAGTGGCCCGTCGATCTCAGCCGGGTGCCCGCGGACTACCTCTCCTGTTCGGCCCACAAACTGGGCGGACCCAAGGGAAGCGGTTGTCTGGTGGCCCGGGCAGGAACTCCCCTCCACCCGTTGATTCGAGGCGGGCCCCAGGAGCGGCGGGTGCGTGGAGGAACCGAGAATGTGGCCGGGATCGTGGGCTTCGGTCGGGCGTGTGCTCTGGTCTCGGAGGAACTCGCCGAGCGCATGCTCGAGTACGCTCGTCTCCGGGACCGTCTTTGGGAGGGCCTGGAGGCCAAGGTGGGTGAGGTGCGTCGCAATGGATCCGTCGAGCACATGCTGCCCAACACCCTGAACGTTGAATTCCTGGGGACGGCCGGCGAGGTGCTGCTCCAGGCGCTGGATCTCGAAGGCGTGGCCGTCTCGGCCGGTGCTGCCTGCCACTCGGGATCCATTTCGCCCTCTCACGTGCTCTCCGCCATGGGGCTGAGTCCGGAACAGGCACGCAGCAGCCTGCGGATCTCCGTGGGGCACGGGGTGGACACCGGGCAGATCGACGCGGCGGTCGACTTGTTCGGCGAACTCGTGGCTCGTATTCGCCGGGCTGGACCGGCGTGATGACAGTGCTTGAACCGGCCAGGGGAGAAGCCCGAGACGAGGCTGGGGCGCCCGCCTCGCCCCGGATCATCGTCGCGATGTCTGGGGGGGTGGATTCGTCATTGGCTGCGGCCCTGTTGACCGAGGAAAGCTTCGAGGTTGTCGGAGTCACCATGCATCTGGCGGGGGATGCCTCCCGCTGTTGCTCGCTTGAGGACGCCGACGATGCCCGTCGGGTCGCCGAGAACCTGGGGATCCGGTTTTATGTGGCGAACTACACCAGTGAGTTTCAGCGCGAGGTGATCGATGTTTTTGCCGACGAGTACCTGGCCGGCCGAACCCCGATTCCGTGCGTGGCCTGCAACAAGCGTTTCAAATTTGACTATCTGATGGAGCGTGCCGAAATTTTCCAGGCGAAGGGGGTGGCCACGGGTCATTACGCTCGTATCTCCCGGGATCCGGCCAGCGGACTCTTTGAACTCCGTCGTCCCCGGGATCTTCAAAAGGATCAGACTTATTTCCTCTTTCAACTCGATCAGGCGCAGCTGTCGAAGACGTTCTTTCCACTGGGCGAACTGACCAAGGAGGAGGTTCGGGAGCGCGCCAGAGGTCTCGGGCTGGGCACCGCGGATAAACCCGAGAGCCAGGAGATCTGCTTCGTGCCCGGGGGGGATTACGCCGAGGTGGTCGAAACGATTCGTCCGGAAGCCGCCCAGAGGGGTGGCGAGATCGTCAACGGTCAGGGGCTCGTGATGGGGCGCCATCCCGGGATTCATCGTTTCACCGTGGGCCAGCGGCATGGCCTCGGGATCAGTTCGAGCGAACGTCTCTACGTAATTAGGCTCGACGCCGAAGCCCGCCAGGTAGTAGTTGGCCCCGAGTCGGAACTGGCGGCGGAGGGTGCCGAGGTTTCCGAGGTGCACTGGATTGCGGGTGCGCCGCCCAGGCAACCGATTCGCGCCAAGGTGCAGATCCGTTATCGCCACGGGGGGGCTCTGGCGACCCTTTATCCCTTGCCCCAGGACACCGTGCGTGTCGAATTCGACGAGCCCGTCAAAGCGGTGTCGCCGGGCCAGGCCGCAGTATTCTACGAGGCACCCCCGAGCGATGGCGATCGAGGGGAACGCGTCCTGGGTGGCGGATGGATTCGGGGGTGAGCGTGGATCAGCGAGAGAGCGCCGCTCTCGATTTGGGACTCTTTGAGGTCCAACTGGGCTACCGGTTCAAGGATCGCACGCACCTGGAAAACGCCCTGTGTCACGCCTCCAGCGCCAACGAAACCGCGGGGGCCGAGAGCAACGAGCGCCTGGAATTTCTCGGCGATGCGGTGATGGCGCTGGTGGTCGCGCACCTGCTCTATGAAGCGCATCCCGATTGGCAGGAGGGCGATCTCAGCCGAGCGCTTCAGACGTTGGTGGATCGTCCGGCCTTCGCCGCACTGGCCCGCCGTCTTGGCTTGGCGCCGCATCTTCGGCTGGGGCGCACCGAACAACAATCCGGGGGAATCGCCAAGGATTCAATTCTCTCCAACGCCATGGAGGCCGTGGTGGGGGCGATCTATCTCGACGGAGGATTGGATGCGGCCAGGGGCTTCGTGCAGCGGGTGTACGCCAAATTCCTGCGCGAGAGCACGCCCCGGGTCGAAGGTGACTCTAAGACGCGCTTTCAGGAGTCGATCATGGCGCTGCGCGGCGAATTTCCGAGCTACGAACTGGAGAGCGATAGCGGCGTCGAAGGCGACGAGGCCCGCTTTGCCACGGTTGCCCGGGTCGGGGGCGAGTGTTGGGGGGCGGGATCCGGGCGAACCAAGCAGGCCGCCGAATTTGCTGCGGCTGTCGAGGGCTTGAGGCGCGTGGAGGAGGAGGTGGGCAAAAGTGGCTGAACTGCGTTCCAACGATTCTTCGGCGGTTGCCCATCGGGCGGGTTTTGTCGCGCTGCTCGGGCCACCCAACGCGGGTAAGTCCACTCTGCTCAACCGTCTGCTGGGGGAGAAGCTGGCGATTGTGACCCACAAACCCCAGACCACACGGAGCCGAATCCTCGGCATCCTGACTCTTCCCCACGCCCAACTCTTGCTCCAGGATACCCCCGGCCTGCACGAGAGCGGCTCGCGGCTCAATAGTGTGATGAACGAAAGCGTCGCCGAGGCGCTTCGCACCTGTGATCTAGGGGTTCTGCTGGTGGATCGCGCGCAGGGCTGGATACCGGTTCACGAGCGGCTCCTGAAGGATCTCCGGGCGAGTCGAAAGCCCTTCGTGGTACTCGGGACAAAGTCCGATCTGCACGATCATGTCGAACTGGTCTGGCCCCCGGCGGCGTTGAGTGCCGAAGAGATCTCGGTTTCCATTTCGGGGCTGACGGGGGAGGGCGTGCCCGCGTTGCTCGAGACCTTGGTCGCCGCTCTTCCCGAATCGCCCGCCCTCTATCCCAAAGATGAACTGACCGATCGGCCGGTGCGCTGGCTCTGTGCCGAGTTGATCCGGGAATCGGTTTTCCAATGTCTCGAGCAGGAACTCCCCTACGCGATGGCGGTGGAAGTCGTGCGCTTCGATGAGGAAAATCCGGACCGGGTGATGATTTACGCCAACCTCCTGGTCGGGCGCGAAAGCCAGAAGCGGATTGTGGTGGGGGCGGGCGGTCGCACCATCAAGGGCATCGGGATTCGGGCAAGGAAGTCCATCGAAGCGCTACTCGGGACGGGGACCTATCTGGAACTCTTCGTGAAAGTCGATCCGAAGTGGCTCAAGAGCGCCAAGCGGATCCACGAACTGGGCTACCGCTAGGCGCGACTCGGGCGGCTGGCGGACCGAATACGGCCTCCTCCCCTCTTTCTCGTTCCCCGGGGGAAAGAATGAACCCCGAATCCGTCGGTGATCCTCGGGATGTGGTATACAGTTAACGTGAACTGGCAACCTTCTGATTCTAAAGACGATCTGGCTATCGGGGAAGTCGGTGCGCTGATTGGCTTGTCCGCCCGAACCATCCGCTATTACGAAGAACTGGGGCTCCTGCCCGGCGTTCGTCGCAGGGTGGCCGGGCGCCGTGTCTACGGCGCCGACCAATTGGAGCGACTGCGCTTCATCGAACGGCTGAAGAAACTCGGGCTGTCCCTGGGCGAGATCAAACAGCTCAATGCCCTTTACGCGATCAAGGGATCGACGGCGGCCATGCTCGCCTACCTGGGCGGGTTGCTCGATACCCATCTCAAAAAATTAGACGGCCGAATCGCCGAGTTGATCGATCTACGCGATGAGATGGGGAGCTACCGGGAACACGTGGGAAGCCGCATTGAAATTCTGGAAGCCAAGGCCAGCGCGGCGCCGAAGCCGCATCCATCGGAGGACGATTCGTGAGTACAGCGGTGAAGACCTCAATCGCAGAGTCTATGGGTGGGGCGCGGGTTCGCGTGGTGACCGCCGCTTCGCTCTTTGACGGACACGATGCGGCCATCAATATCATGCGCCGCATTCTCCAGGCCGAGGGAGCCGAGGTCATTCATCTGGGGCACGACCGCTCGGTGGATGAAATCGTCGAAGCGGCGATCTGTGAAGGCGCCCATGCGGTGGCGGTTTCGTCCTACCAGGGCGGGCACATGGAATTTTTTCGCTATCTGGTGGATCGGCTCGCGGCTCGGGGGGCGGGTTGGGTGCGGGTGTTCGGAGGGGGCGGAGGCACGATCACGCCGTCCGAAATCGAAGAACTCCACGCCTACGGGGTGGCACGAATCTTCAGTCCCGACGACGGTCGGGATCACGGTCTCCTGGGCATGATCCGAATTATTCTGGAGGATTGCGCGTCCGAGTCGGTGCAAGCCGCTCGCCGAGCCGGGACCGATGAACTCGACGACCTCGTGGACGGCTTGGAGCCGGACCAGGAGGCCCGGATTTCTCGCCTGATTACCTTTCTCGAGGAGGAGTCAGGGGAGCCCACCGCCCCGGGTGCCGCCTTGCGCGCACGCTTGGACCAACGGGCTCGGGAAAGAGCACCCACGGCGGTGGTGGGCTTTACCGGGACCGGCGGTGCGGGCAAGTCCAGCGTGGTGGACGAACTGGTGCGCCGATTTCGGGAGGAGTTCCCCCGTCGCTCGGTCGGTATGTTGCTGATCGATCCGACTCGCAGGCGCTCGGGAGGAGCGCTACTGGGCGACCGGATCCGCATGAATGCAATCCACGGCAGCGGCGTTTTTGTACGGTCCATGGCGACTCGCCGGGCCAATCTCGCCCTGTCCAATTCGGTGCGCGATGGATTGAGGGTTCTCCAGGCGGCAGGCTTCGATCTGATTCTGATAGAGACCGCCGGGATAGGCCAAAGCGATTCGGAGATTGTGGACCTGGTGGATCTCTCGCTCTACGTCATGACGCCGGAGTTCGGTGCGCCGTCTCAGTTGGAAAAAATCGACATGTTGGATCTCGCCGATCTGGTGGTGCTCAACAAGTGCGACAAGCAGGGCGCTCGTGATGCTTTGCGCGATGTGCGCAAACAGTGGCGACGCAATCACGAGCAGTTTGATCTCGACGAGGGAGATATTCCCGTCTTTCCGACTCTGGCGCGGAACTGGAACGATTCCGGAACCGATCGCCTGTACTCAGTACTGCGCCAACGGGTCTCGGATCTCACGGGAGGGCGCTTTGAGGGTGAAGCCTTCGCCGGTGTGGCCGATCCGGATGAAGCCTTCGATCTGCCTGGGGCGATTCCCCCGGCGCGTAGCCGTTATCTTGCGGAAATTGCCGAGTGCGTTCGGGGCTACAAGGCCCGGACCGCGGAATCGGCTCGTCAGGCTTCCGAGGCGGATGGGATTGCCCGGGCCCTGGGAGCCATGGGTCACAAGACGCCAGGGATGGCCCAGGCCTTCACCGTGGGAACTGAAGCGGGGCAGGGCGAAGCCCAAGATACCGCCAGTGAACTCAGGAGGCTCTATAACGCACGCCTGGAGGCTCTGCCCGGGGATCTGCGGCGTGGCTTGGCAGCCTGGCCGGATATCCGTGAGCGCTATAGGGCCGAGTCCCAGACCTATTCCATTCGCGGTGCGTCCATCGAGGTGGCCAACCACGTCTCGAGCCTTTCGGAAACGCCCGTCCCGAAGGTATCGGTTCCGGCCACCGAGGATTGGGGAGAAATCGCTCGCTTCCTGGGCCTCGAGAACCTGCCCGGTTATTTCCCATTCACCGCGGGCGTCTTTCCCTTCAAACGGGAGGGAGAGGATCCCACACGCATGTTTGCGGGTGAGGGGGGTCCCGAGCGAACCAATCGGCGGTTTCACTTCCTTGCGTCGGATCAAGGCGCCGCTCGGCTATCGACGGCCTTCGACAGCGTGACCCTCTATGGCCGAGACCCTGAGGATCGGCCCGACATCTATGGCAAGGTGGGAAACTCGGGCGTTTCTGTCTGTACCCTGGACGATGCAAAGATCCTCTACTCGGGCTTTGACCTGTGTCGGCCCTCCACTTCGGTTTCGCTCACCATCAACGGCCCGGCCCCCATGGTGCTGGCCTTCTTTCTGAACGCCGCCATCGATCAACAGGTGGAGAGACACCTGCGCGAGGCGGGGCAATTGGATGCGGTGCGCCGGAGCATGGCGGCCGAGTTTGCCGAGCGCGCAGCCCCGCTGCCCGAGGGTCCCGAGGAACTTCCCCCGAGCCACGACGGACTGGGTCTCGGACTATTGGGGATTCCCGGCCGGCGCGCGGTCGACCCCGAAACCTACGAACGCATCAAGGCCGAGGTCCTGGGACGAGTTCGGGGGACTGTCCAGGCGGATATTCTGAAGGAGGACCAGGCCCAGAATACGTGCATCTTCTCCACAGATTTCGCGTTGAAACTCCAGGGAGATATTCAAGAGTACTTCTCCGAGCATTCGGTTCGAAATTTCTACTCGGTGTCGATTTCGGGATATCACATGGCGGAGGCGGGTGCGAATCCGATTACGCAACTGGCGTTTACGCTCGCGAACGGGCTGACATTCTGCGAGTACTACCTGGCTCGGGGCATGGACATCGACGACTTCGCGGCCAATTTTTCATTCTTCTTCAGCAATGGCCTGGAGGCGGAATACGACGTGATCGGTCGGGTGGCTCGGCGAATCTGGGCCATAGCCATGCGCGACAGGTATGAGGCCTCCGAGCGCAGTCAAAAACTGAAATACCATATTCAGACGTCTGGCCGTTCGCTCCACGCCCAGGAGATGGCGTTCAACGATATACGCACGACCCTTCAAGCATTGACGGCGATCCGGGACAACTGCAACAGTTTGCACACCAACGCGTACGACGAAGCCGTGACGACGCCCACCGAAGATTCGGTTCGCCGGGCGTTGGCGATCCAGTTGGTGATCAACCGTGAACTGGGCACGGCCAAGTCGGAGAACGCGCTTCAGGGTTCGCACTATATCGATGAAATGACGGATCGAGTTGAAGAGGCTGTTTTGCAGGAGTTCGAGAGACTATCGGATCGGGGTGGAGTTCTCGGAGCGATGGAGACGCTCTATCAGCGCGGGAAAATTCAAGACGAGAGCCTTCACTACGAGTCTATGAAACACTCGGGCGAGCTTCCTATAGTGGGCGTGAATACATTCCAGGCCCCCGAGGCCGTGGCGGCCGCACCCGAGCCCACTGAGTTGATGCGCTCGAGCGTCGCGGAGAAGGACGCGCGGCTCTCATCCCTAGCCGCTTTCCAGTCGTGCTGGAGCTTGGAAACCGAACCGGCACTTGAGCGTCTTAAGCGGGTTGCCCTGGCCGATGGCAACGTTTTCGAGGAGTTGATGGAAACCGTCCAGGTCGCGAGCCTGGGCCAAATTACCGAGGCACTTTTTGCCGTTGGGGGGCGCTACAGGCGCTCCATGTAGCTCCCACGAGGGGGGCGAGACAGGCTAGAGTTCGCCGTCCGTCGACGGTGGAACGGGAACAATCACGCAGGAGATTCCGATGGCAAGTCACTCCGGGAAGGGTCCGGATCTAGAGGCATGGCGCGAGATGGCCGCCAAAGAGTTGCGCGGGAAGGACCTGGACAAGCTGGTCTGGACGAGTCCCGATGGAATCGAGATCAAGCCTCTTTATACGGCGGATGATCTCGAGAAAATGGACGACATCGATACGTTGCCGGGGATGTTTCCCTTCTTGCGGGGCCCCTGGGCCACGATGTATGCGAATCGTCCCTGGACGATCCGCCAATACGCCGGATTTTCCACGGCGGAGGAATCCAACGCCTTCTACCGGGCCAACCTCGAAGCGGGTCAGCAGGGGCTCTCGGTGGCTTTCGATCTCGCCACCCATCGAGGCTACGACTCGGATCACCCCCGAGTGACGGGCGATGTGGGCAAGGCTGGGGTGGCCATCGACACGGTTGAGGACATGAAGATCCTCTTCGACCAGATCCCCCTGGACGAGGTGACGGTGTCAATGACCATGAATGGGGCAGTGCTGCCGGTTCTCGCCTGTTTCATCGTGGCGGCTGAGGAGCAGGGAGTCGCGCAGTCCAAGCTGGCTGGCACCATTCAGAACGACATCCTCAAAGAGTTCATGGTTCGCAACACCTATATCTATCCTCCCGAGCCCAGCATGCGAATCGTCGCGGATATCATCGAGCACACCGCCCAGGAGATGCCCAAGTTCAATTCGATTTCGATCAGCGGCTATCACATGCAGGAGGCGGGAGCGAACACGGTTCTCGAGTTGGCGTTCACCCTGGCCGATGGGGTGGAATACGTGCGTGCTGCGCTTTCCAAGGGCCTGGATGTCGATCTCTTCGCGGGGCGACTTTCCTTCTTCTGGGCCATTGGGATGAATTTCTACATGGAAGTGGCCAAGATGCGGGCAGCGAGGTTGCTGTGGGCCGAGTTGATGAGCGAGTTCCAACCGAAAAACCCTCGCTCGTCGATGCTGCGGACCCACTGTCAGACCTCGGGTGCAAGCCTGACGGAGCAGGATCCGTTCAACAATGTGGTTCGAACAACGATCGAGGCCATGGCGGCGGTCTTTGGCGGAACCCAGTCCCTGCATACCAACAGCTACGATGAGGCGGTGAGCCTTCCCACGGATGCGGCGGCTCGTACCGCACGAAATACCCAGCTGATCCTTCAGGAAGAAACGGGCATTTCCGCTGTTGTGGATCCGTGGGGCGGTTCGTATTTCATGGAATCCCTCACCCACCAGGTAGCCGCTGAAGCTCGGAAGGTGATCGCCGAGATCGAAGAACTGGGTGGAATGACCAAAGCCATCGTCAATGGGATGCCCAAATTGCGGATCGAGGAATGTGCCACTCGCCGACAGGCAAGGGTGGACAGTGGTCTCGATGTCATTGTTGGTGTCAACAAGTACCGACTCGAAGAGGAACCCGAGATTGATGTTCGGGAGATCGACAACACGGCGGTGCGTGAATCCCAGATGCGGAGACTCGAGGAGATTCGCCAGACCCGTGACTCCGAACAGGTAAAGAAGGCGCTCGCCCATCTGACCGCCCTGGCGGAGAGCGGCGAGGGCAACCTGCTGGCGGCCGCGGTGGAAGCGGCTCGGGTGCGGGCAAGCGTGGGTGAAAGCGCCACGGTACAATCGGTTTCGGGGGTGTATGGCGCCGTGGATACGAAGGATCCAGATTTCGAGAAGGCCTGTCGGTCCGTAGAGGAGTTTGCAAAGGACGAGGGGCGCCGACCCCGCATGCTGGTCGTGAAGCTGGGCCAGGACGGCCACGACCGGGGTATGAAAGTGATCGCGACCGCTTTTGCGGACATCGGATTCGACGTCGATATCGGGCCTCTCTTTCAATCCGCGGAGGAAGCTGCGCGCCAGGCAATCGACAATGATGTTCACGTTGTGGGGGTGTCCAGTCAGGCGGCCGGGCACAAAACCCTCGTCCCCGAGTTGATCGATGCTCTGGCCCACGAAGGGGCGGACAACATCGCGGTGGTGGTGGGCGGCGTGATCCCGCCAAGGGACTATGCGTTCCTTGAGAGCAAGGGCGTGGGCGCGATCTTCGGCCCGGGGACTGCGATCCCCGCGGCAGCGAGCGAGGTCCTGCGCGTGCTGCGCGAGCGCAGGGTATGAGTTCTTTGGCTGACCGCCTGGGGAGGGCCATGCGGCCCCATTCCCCCGAATCAGGAGCCACTTCTGGTTCCCGGGAATCACCCGAAAGCTATTGCCGGGCGATTCGCGAGGGGGATCGACGGGCAATCGCCCGGGCAATTACGTTAATCGAAAGTACGCGTCCCGAGCAGGCGGCGCTGGGGCAGTCGATCCTCGAACAATTGGTCCCCTATACGGGCCAGGGGGTACGCGTGGGCATCACCGGCCCTCCCGGAGTCGGTAAGAGTACGCTCATCGAGGCCCTCGGTTTGCAGTTGGTGGAGCAAGGGCATCGCGTCGCGGTCCTGGCCGTCGATCCCAGCAGTCCCGTGACCGGGGGGAGCATTCTCGGCGACAAGACGCGCATGGAGCGCCTTGCGTCGTCGCCCGCGGCCTATATTCGTCCCTCGCCCTCGGGCGGTTCCCTGGGAGGAGTGGCGCACCGAACCCGGGAGGTGATGCTGCTGTGCGAGGCCGCCGGTTACGACGTCGTCCTGATCGAGACGGTGGGAATTGGCCAGTCCGAGGTGACTGTTGCATCCATGGTTGATTTTTTTCTGGTTCTGCTTCTGCCTGGGGGGGGGGATCAACTCCAGGGGATCAAGCGCGGGGTGATGGAATTGGCCGATTGTCTGGCGGTGAACAAGGCCGACGGGGCCATGCGCGCCGTGGCCGAGCGAACTCGGGGCGAATACGCGGGGGCTCTGCAGTTGATTCGGCCGACGACGGCATCGTGGTTGCCCAGGGCACTGCTGGTGAGCGCCCTGGAGGCGACGGGGGTCGGGGAACTGTGGGCAGCAATCGGCGAGCATCGGTCGGCTCTGGAGGCCAGCGGCGAGTTGGACACCCGGCGACGCGCTCAGAACCGAGAGTGGATGTGGTCCCTGGTCGATCAGGGGCTTCGCCATGCTATGAATGCGGATGCTGCGGTGGCCCGGCGCGTGGCGGAATTTGAGGAAGACGTCCAGTCGCAAAAACGCACCCCAGCAGCCGCAGCTCAGGCTCTTTTGGCGATATTCCGCCAGGGCGAATCCGGTGAGGGCGAGCCGTGAGGCCTCTTCGGGGCCTCAATTGACATTGGTGTCAGCGTTGAATATTCTTCGTAATTACACGCCGGAACCCCAGAGTGGTCCGGACGAAGGTGGTTTCAAAAATGCCCAAAAGTACTAAGCCCCCCGAACGAGATCTCAGATCAGCCCCTGGAGAACCCGGATCGCTTCTCTCGACGATCGAGGAAGCGGTCGCCGATATTCGCGAGGGGAAGATGGTGATCCTCGTCGACGACGAGGACCGAGAGAATGAGGGCGATCTCTGCATGGCCGCTGAAGCGGTGACGCCCGAGGCCATCAACTTCATGGCCACCCATGGGCGAGGCTTGATCTGCCTAGCCCTGACCGAAAGCCAGCTTGAAAAGCTGCACCTCGGGATGATGGTGCCCGACTACGAGAACACCGCCGCGTACGGCACCGCCTTCACGGTCTCCATTGAGGCCCGGGAAGGGGTGACCACGGGGATCTCCGCCCACGACCGCGCCCACACCATTCAGGTGGCGATCAAGGACGACGTCAAGCCGACCGAGATCGTGAGGCCCGGGCACGTTTTTCCTCTCCGTTCCAGAGAGGGCGGCGTGCTTCGGCGCGTGGGCCAGACCGAGGGTTCGGTGGACCTGGCCCGACTGGCGGGTTTGAAATCGGCTGGCGTGATCTGCGAGATCATGAATGAAGATGGCAGCATGGCACGCATGAGTGATTTGGGCGCCTACGCTAAAAAACATGATCTTAAGATCGTCACCATCAAGGACTTGATTCGCTATCGCCTGCGCAACGAAAACTTGGTGCGGCGGGCGGCTAAGGCCAAAATGCCCACTCGGGCGGGTGGTGCTTTTACGTGCATCGTCTATGAAAATGATATCGATCATGTCGACCATATGGCTTTGGTGAAGGGTGAGATCGACAGCGATGTCCCCGTTCTTGTCCGGGTCCACAGTGAGTGTCTCACCGGAGATGCCTTCGGCTCGATGCGCTGTGACTGCGGCGAGCAACTCGAGGCCTCCATGCGGATGATCGAGGAAGAGGGCGCGGGCATCGTGCTTTATATGCGGCAGGAGGGCCGGGGCATCGGGCTGAAGAACAAGATGCGAGCCTATGCGCTTCAGGACGAAGAGGGTCTGGATACCGTCGAGGCCAATCATCGGCTGGGATTCAAGGCGGACCTGCGGGACTACGGGGTGGGGAGTCAAATCCTTTCAGATCTCGGAGTTCGGAAGATCAGGATTATCACGAACAACCCCGGCAAGCGCGCCGGGATAGCGGGCTATGGCATCAGCATCGTGGAGCGTGTCCCTCTCGAGATTGAGCCGAACTCCAACAACCTTCGCTATTTACGAACCAAGAAAGAGAAACTCGGACACGTTCTCAATTTGATGGGCTGAAGCCCGATGAACCCGCTCTGCACCATCAGCGTGCAGCATTTCGGGATGGCCCGGGTTTAACGACCTGGTTTGCCAGGGTCAGCGCCATGAACCCTGGCCTGTGAAGGGATCCGACCATGTTCGATTCAGTTCAATCCGTTATCAATGACTTAGGCAATCTTGGCTACATCTGCGACAAGCGTATCGCTACCGTCGTATTTCTGGCCCAGGAGTTGGACAAGCCCATCCTCATCGAAGGCCCCGCCGGTGTCGGCAAGACCGAACTGGCCAAAGTGGTCGCCCGCTCTCTGGGTCGGGAGCTCATCCGGCTCCAGTGTTACGAAGGGCTCGACGAGGCCAAGGCGCTCTACGAATGGGAGTACAGCAAGCAACTGCTCTATACCCAGATCCTCAAGGACAAGGTTTCCGAGACCATTGCCGGAGCAGGGAGTCTCACGGAAGCCGCGGATAGGGTGGGCGCTGAGGACTCGGTCTTCTTCTCGAGTCGGTTCATTGTGCCCCGGCCCTTGATGCAGGCAATTACAGCCGAGAAACCCACGATGCTGTTGATCGACGAGGTCGATAAGTCGGACCCAGAATTCGAAGCATTTCTCTTGGAAATACTGTCTGATTTCCAGGTGACCATTCCGGAGATTGGGACCATCGAGGCGACCAGCCAACCTCTGGTCTTCCTGACTTCCAACGATGCACGCGAGATGAGCGACGCACTCAAGCGGCGGTGTCTCCACCTCTGGATCGACTACCCCACCGAGGAGCTGGAAATCAAGATTCTGGATTCCCGAGTGCCGAATATCGCGAAGCAGTTGGCCGAGGAAGTCGTGGCCATGATGCAGAAAATCCGCGCCCTGGATCTGAAGAAAACTCCCTCAATCAGCGAAACCCTTGACTGGGCCCGAGCGCTTATGGCTCTGAATGCGGATTCGATCGAAGAGGAGGTGGTCAACGATACGTTGAACGTGATCCTCAAGTATGAAGGTGATGTGGCCAAAGCCCAGAGTGAGCTTTCAAAGCTGATTCAGAAGAAGGCCCCCGCCCCCGAGCCGTCCAATCCCGTGGCTTCGAAGCCCGATCCTAAAGCCTCCAAGAAGGGCATCCTCCACTAGTAATGCAGCAGCGGATCATCGAATTCACCAACCTGCTTCGCAAGAGCGGGATCCGCGTGTCGGTCGCGGAGGGAATCGACGCCTTTATGGCGCTCGATGTGCTCTCCATTGAGGACCGCGCCGTTTTCAGGGACGCGCTGCGGGCGTCGATGGTGAAGCGGGGCGACGAGATTGCGACCTTCGACGAGCTCTTCGATCTCTACTGGTCGGGGTTCTATGACAATCTTCGTGACTCCTTTGGAAATCTTGGCGACCAGATGGGCGACATGGGGCTCGACCTAGATTCCCTCCTGGCCCAGATGGCCGAAATGATGGAGGGGATGGACGGGAACGTCGATCTGGGCGAACTCGCTAAGGCGCTGCTCACCCAGGACTTGGCTGCCCTTGAGAATATGATTCGGGAGGCGGCCGAGCAGGCGGGGACCGACCGGATTGAGAACATGCTTCAGGTGGGTTTCTTCAGTCGTCGCACCAACGAACAACTCGATTTGGATGGGGCGGGTGGAGAGTTGGAGGCTCTCGCGGAAAAGCTTGCCGGGATGGGGATGGGAAGCGACGAGATCGAAGGTATTCGGCAGATGATCAAGAAGCTGCTCGAGAACATGCGTCGCTCGGTCAAGAATTTTGTCGAGCGTGAGCTGCAAACGCGAAACCACGACTACATGGAGAAGTTCCGCAAGGAAATGCTCCAGGAGAAGAGCTTCTACCACCTCACGGAAGAAGAGATCACTCGTATGCGAGAGGTCGTCAACCGACTGGCCCAGCGCATCAAAAATGTTCTTTCAGTTCGGAAGAAGCGAATCAAGCGGGGCAAGCTCGACCTTCATCAGACTCTTCGCAGGAATATGGCGCGTGGGGGAATTCCCTTTGAGGTGATCTACAAGCACCGACGTAAGGACCGTCCCAAGCTCGTGATCCTTTGCGATGTCTCTTCATCCGTAGCGAATGTCTCCCGATTCATGTTGCAGTTCATGTACGGGTTGCAGGAGGCCTTTACCAAGATCCGGTCCTACGTCTTCGTGTCTGACTTGGGCGAAGTGACGAGTGTCTTCAAGGACGCAGACGTCAATACCGCTATCGAACAAGCCCTGGATGGGGGGGATGTGATCAACGTCTATACCCGTTCGAATTTCGGGAAGGCCTTCCACGATTTTTGGAAGGATCACCTTTCCAGCATTGACAACCGGACAACGGTCATCGTGCTCGGTGATGCGCGTAACAATTACAACGATCCCATGGCTTGGTGCTTGCGGGATGTGCACAACAAGGCGAAGAATGTGGTGTGGCTGAACCCCGAGAGTCCGAGCGCCTGGGGATTCGGCGACAGCGTGATGGATCGCTACGCACCGTATTGCGATCGGGTCGAGGAATGTCGTAATTTGCGTCAACTGTCCAAGATCGTCGACGATGTAATGCTTTGATCTGAGTTCGGTAAGAGCGCAGCGAAGCGAGGCAAGCCTGAATGTCAGACCGGCTCCAATCTCCAAAGCCATATCCAAAGCCGGTCTCTTGAAAAAACCCTTTTTAAAGTACAATCCGGGTCGGGCCCAGGAGACACTCCGGGGCCACGGTCCGCGATCACCTGTTAGGAGCCGGAGAGAAATGTCCGAAAACACCGCATCCGCGAGCGGGTCTAGACTGAGGAAGCTTTTGGCGAGCCGAGATATTCAGCACGTCGTGGTCCTGGGTGCCAATGGCACCATGGGATATGGCAGCGCTGCGCTCTTTACCCAGGCTGTTCCGCGCGTGACGTTTTTGGCGCGTTCCCGGGAAAAGGCCGAGGAGGGATTGGCCGCAGCCATCAAGCAGGTCAGGTCTCCGACAGTGGCCACCCGTTCTGATGTGGGCGACTACGGGGTCGATCTGGAGAAGGCGCTGGAAACCGCCGACATCGTATTTGAGGCCCTGACCGAAGACCTCGAAATCAAGCGGGGAATCTTCGACAAGGTCGAGAAGGGCAGGCGAGCAGACTCCATTGTCGCCACCGTGACCTCGGGTCTTTCCATCAATCAGCTCTGCGAGGGGCGGAGTGACTCGTTCCGCAAGCACTTCATGGGCCTTCACTTCTTCAACCCCCCGAACGTCATCGTGGGGACCGAACTGATCCCCGGGAAAGACACGGATCCGGAACTGGTCGCCTTTGTCGAAGCCTTTGCCCGGGTCCGACTCGGAAGGGAAATGGTCCGGACATCCGACAGCCCTGCCTTCGCTGGGAACCGCGTTGGATTCAAGGTTCTGAATGAAGCGGCCCAGTTGGCCGAACAGCTGGGCCCGGTCCTGGTTGATCGCCTGATCGGTCCCTATACGGGGCGGGCGTTGACTCCCCTGGCAACGATTGATCTCGTGGGGTGGGATATTCACCGGGCCATCGTCGACAATATTCACGCGAATACTACGGACGAAGCCCACGCGACTCTGAAAATGCCCGACTACATGGCCAACATGATGGCCGCGGGAGTGCTCGGGAATAAGACCGGAGCGGGCTTCTTCAAGAAGGACGGTAAAACACGCCTGGCCCTCGATCCGAGTTCGGGGGACTACACTCCTGAGTCGGAGATCAAGTTGCCCGATTTGTCCTATATCGATGCGGTGGCTGAGAAGCATTCTGTGGGCCGCTATGCCGAGGGCATGGCGCTATTCCTCGCCGCCGAGGGCGACGAAGCGGCCATCGCACGAAAAGTCATCGCGGGCTACATCAGCTACGCATTCCATCGCGCGGGGGATGTGACAGAAAGCATCACGGGCATCGATATGATTATGGGGGCCGGATTCAATTGGGCCCCGCCGAGTGTTCTTGTGGACACCATGGGTGTCGGTCCCGCCGTGGCGATGATCGAGCAAGCCGGAATTCCTGTGCCCGCGAATCTCGCGGAAGCCGCTTCCGCAGGGCGCACCGAGAAGTTTTTCAACCATGAACAGGTCAATGTGGGAAAATATTTTGTCGCTTCCTAAGGGAGCAAGGATTTCTTTCACACACTGATCCGACCAGGGGAATAGAAATGGCCAACTCTGAAGTATATGTGCTGGGCGGGTATCAGACGGACTTTGCTCGCAACTGGACGAAGGAGAGCAAGCATTTCTCGGCGTTGATGCGGGAGAGCGTGCTCGGCGCGCTGCAAAAATGCGATATTGCGCCCGAAGAAATCGAAAGCGCCCATGTGGGTAACTTCGCGGCCGAGCTCTACTGCATGCAGGGACATTTGGGCGCTTTTTTCACCGAGGTCCATCCGGCTTTCAGCGGCCTGCCCACGGGACGGCATGAGGCGGCCTGTGCCTCGGGGAGCATCGCCTTGCTGGCGGCCTCGGCGGAGATCGAGGCGGGGCGTTATGGGCTTCAGGCGGTTGTCGGCATCGAGCAGATGAAGACGGTGGCTGCGGACAAGGGCGGCGACTACCTGGGAACCGCGGCGTGGTATGACCAGGAGGCCGAGGGCATTGAGTTTCCCTTTCCCAAGCTCTTCGGCCGGTTGGGTGACGAGTACGACGAGCGATATGGCTTGAAGGATGAATATCTGGCTGAGATTAGTCGGCTCAACTACGACAACGCCAAACTGAACCCGAATGCCCAGACACGGACCTGGTACATGAACAAGGAGCAGGCGCTCTGCCGGACGGACGACAATCCAGCGATCGGGGGCAGAATTCGTATCGCCGATGCTTCCCAGGTCACCGATGGCGCCGTATGCGTTTTCCTGGCTTCTCGGGAATATGCCGAACGCTATGCCAAGGGCATGGGCAAGAAGCTGTCGGAGATTCCGAGGCTCAAGGGCTGGGGGCACAATACGGCGCGATTGCGCTTTGACGACAAGGTGGCCGAGAGCAAGGGGAATGCCTATGTGCTGCCCCATGTGCGAAGCACCATCACCAGTGCCTGGCAGCGCGCGGGTCTCGAGGACGTGAATGGCGTCGACGGGATCGAAACCCACGATTGCTTTACCACTTCTGAGTACATGGCCATCGATCATTTCGGGCTGACGGCACCCGGAGAGAGTTGGAAGGCCATCGAAGAGGGCTGGCTCGAAATCGACGGTCAGCATCCCATCAACCCCAGTGGCGGCCTCATAGGGGCTGGTCACCCAGTGGGGGCGACCGGGGTGCGCCAGGTTCTCGACAGTTGTCTTCAGGTCACCGGCGAAGCCGGCGCGTATCAGGTTGAGGGAGCCAAGAACTTCCAGACCCTGAATATCGGTGGAAGCGGAACGACAAGTGTGAGTTTCGTCGTCGGCGTGGACTGAGTCTTAGTGTGCCCTGGGCAAGTTCCGCAGCCTGGCAAGCTCTTGCCCAAGACGAGCCCCTTCTCAAGACAAGCCCTTTCCCAAGACCAGTCCTTTCCCCAAGAATCGTCCCTCAAAAAAAACGTCCCGCCGGCTGAGGCCGACGGGACGTGACAGGGGGAGGGACGGTGGACTCATTTTGGGGGGTGAGAGGTTGGTTGTTCCGAGTAGAAACAACCAATCCACCGCCACTCCGAAACTGCAAATACCTTTTTTAAGACTCGCTCCGGCTCGTGTGCATCTGCTATGACACAATGTCTTGCGGCTCGATCCGGTAGGACCCGCTGGCTGCTCTAGGGACCTAAGACTTGAGCTGAGCTTATTATGGCGGGGTACAAACCGTTGTCAATCTCATTTTAGAACGCTATTCGTCAAGTAGAATAAAGTGCAATAAAAATAGATACTTGCAAGAATAGTCTCTTTCCCAAATTGAAGTTTTCCAACATTTTCTTGGGTAGGAGACGCAAGCCCGCTGGGGAGCTGCTGGCGGAACATTTCGGCCGGCGCTAGGCGCAGTTGTCCGTATGGTCCGTATGGATTGTTGCCTTTGACAGGGTCTAGGGAGGCCGCGAGAAGTTGTCAGCTGATCGCTTCCACATACGCACCTACGGGTGCCAAATGAATGTTCACGATTCGGACAAGCTGGCGAATCTGCTCTACCACAGTGGCCTTCAGGCGGTGGAGACGGCGGATGCGGCGGATATTCTCGTGATCAATACGTGCTCGATCCGCGACAAAGCCGAAAATCAGCTCTACAGCGATCTGGGCGCGCTCAAGGAGTGGAAGATTGCGAGCTCGGGTCGGGTCATCGGTGTGGGCGGCTGTGTGGCCCAGCAGGTGGGGGACTCGCTCCTGAAGCGGTTTCCGCACCTGGATTTCGTCTTTGGTACTCACAACCTTCGCCTTGTCCCCTCCATGCTCGAGGCGGCCCAAAAGGGGGAGCGGCGCGCTGAAACCGGAGAAACACGTTCCCTCGATCGCTTCGATCTGCCGACCCTGCATCCCGAAAGTCGCGCGGTCGGCCAGGGCAGGGCGTTCGTCACGGTCATGGAGGGCTGCGACATGTTTTGCAGCTTCTGCATCGTGCCGAAAACCCGGGGAAGGGAGATCAGCCGCCCGGCCTCGATGATTGTGGAGGAGGCCCGGAGCCTCGCCGCGGAAGGGGTGAGGGAGATCACCCTGCTCGGACAGACGGTCAATGCCTACGGACGACACGCCGTACGGCGCGATCGATCCGAGGAAATGGGCACCATGGCTTTTGCCGACCTACTCGCTGAATTGGACGCGGTGCCGGGAATCGAACGGATTCGTTACACGAGCCCTCACCCGCTCTTCTTTGACGCGGCCCTGATCGAGGCCCATGCCTCGCTCAAGCATCTCTGCCCCCATGTTCACTTGCCACTTCAAAGCGGGTCAGACGCGATCCTGGAGCGAATGCGTCGGCGCTACACCCGAGAAGAGTACTGGGCGATTATTTGCGCCCTTCGGGATTCGGTTCCCGACTTGGCGATTACCACCGACGTGATTGTGGGCTTTCCGGGCGAGACCGAAGCCGATTTCCTGGATACCCTCGATCTCGTCAAGCGAGTGGGCTTCGTGGATAGCTACAGCTTCAAGTACTCGCCCCGCCCGGGTACCACTGCGGCTGAGCTTGCCGACCCCGTGGACTCGGGCGAGGCCCAGCGACGGCTGGAGGCACTGCAGTCTGTCCAGCGGGAGTTGACCCTGACCCACCATCGAGCTCGAGTGGGGGAGCGGGTGTCCGTTCTCATCCACGGCGAGAGCCGGCGGGGTGCGGGCCAGCTGTGTGGACGAGATCTCCACCACCGGCTCGTCAACTTGGCTCCGGGAGAGAGCGGCGTAGCCCCCCGGGCTCGCCCGGGCGAGATCCACGCTGTAGAGATCGTCGAGGCCACTCCGCACTCGTTGATTGGGACGCTTCTGCCCAGCGGGGCCGAAGTGCAAGTGATCGATGCCGCGCTCACGCCTCAGGGCCCGGCTGCCAATTGACCCAGGGAATTCTGGGGGGACCGTCTTTGCTTGACCGGCCCGGGCGCCGGGATTATCCTCGGCGCCCAGGGACCGGTGAATTTGCGAGCAATGCTCGCCTGGGTGCCTCGTTGGCGAGGCAATCTGCGCTCCTGGGCCGACCGCTAGTGGAATACGTGATTATGCACCGGAGGGGATCCGCCGAGTGAGCAACAGCCAATCGAGACCGCCGTCTGTGCCGAGGGAAATTCCCGAAGGGCTGACCTTTGATGACGTGCTGTTGGTTCCCGGAGCCTCCGAGGTGCTTCCGAACGATGTGGACCTGAGCACGCAGTTGACGCCGGAGATCGCGCTGAACTGTCCGTTGATCTCGGCGGCCATGGACACGGTGACCGAACACGAAACCGCGATCAGCATGGCGCAGAATGGCGGGATAGGGGTCATCCACAAGAACATGCCTCCAGCCGTCCAGGCGGCGGAGATCGACAAGGTGAAGCGATCGGAATCCGGCATGATCGTGGACCCCATCACGATGGAACCCGAACAGCTGATCTACCAGGCCCTTGAAGTGATGGAGCGCTATAAAATTTCCGGCGTGCCCGTCACCCGGGATGGAAAAGCCGTCGGGATCTTGACCAATCGAGACCTGCGTTTCGTCCGGGATCACAGTCAGGCGATTTCATCGGTGATGACCCAAGACGAACTGGTGACGGTTCCCCCGGGCACGAGTATGGAGCGGGCGAAGGAACTCCTGCACAAGTACCGGATCGAAAAACTCCTGGTAGTGGACAAACAGGGCACGCTCTGTGGCCTGATTACCATCAAGGATATCGAGAAGACCGAACGCTTCCCGAACGCCTGCAAGGACACCCTGGGCCGCCTGCGCTGCGGAGCCGCGGTGGGGGTGGGGGCTGACCGGCTGGAGCGTACTCAAGCCCTGGTGGACGCCGGTGTGGACGTCGTGGTCGTGGACACCGCGCACGGGCATTCGCGGATGGTTCTGGACGCGATCGAGGAGTTGGCGCGAACCTTCCCCGGAGTCCCCCTGATCGGCGGAAATGTCGCCACCGCCGAAGGGACGGAAGCCCTGATCAAGGCCGGGGTCTCCGCGGTCAAGATCGGCGTGGGGCCGGGTTCCATCTGCACCACTCGGGTGATCGCGGGCGTGGGCGTGCCCCAGTTCACAGCGATCCGCGAGGCGGCGGAAGTGGCGACCAGGAGCGGCATCCCGTTGATCGCGGACGGCGGCATCAAATTTTCAGGGGATATCGTCAAAGGGCTGGCCGCGGGTGCCTCCTCGATCATGATCGGCTCCTTGTTTGCGGGTACCGACGAGGCGCCCGGCGAGGTGGTTCTCTTTCAGGGGCGTTCCTACAAGGTCTACAGAGGGATGGGCTCCCTGGGCGCCATGGCCCAGGGAAGCCGCGATCGCTATTTCCAGAGCGATGTGCGTTCCGACAAGTTGGTGCCCGAAGGCATCGAGGGGCGAGTGCCCTACCGGGGAAGTCTCTCGAGCAGCGTCCATCAGTTGCGTGGCGGTCTCCGATCGGGAATGGGTTATTGCGGGGCGGCGAGCCTGGCCGAACTCCGGGAGAAGGCGCGCTTTGTGCGTATTTCGTCGGCGGGGCTTAGCGAGAGCCACGTCCACGATGTGATCGTCACCAAGGAAGCGCCCAATTATCGAATCGACTAGGGGCAAGCGCTCCCGCCCGACCGGGGAATCGAGTACACTTGCCGCGGCTCCCCCCTAATCAAAGAACAGTCAATTCGAAACTCCACCTAGGCACCGGGTAGTTCTCTACAGGCCCCCGGGCGTAGGGCGGGGTGACGAGATCCTTCGCTGGAAACTCTGAGGGTCCGGGTTGCCGGGTGGTCATTGGCCACCCACCCGCAGGCCGCCCGGGGGAGCCGGGCGAAGGGGATCAAGCCGAAGGAAAGTCCACCCCCCATGTCGTCGAGTAGCTCCCAGGCCAGCCGGATTCTTATCCTCGACTTTGGTTCCCAGTACACCCAGTTGATCGCTCGGCGTGTTCGCGAGTTCCATGTGTACTGCGAAATTCATCCAAGCGATCTCTCCCTTGGGGCGGTTCGCGATTTTGGGGCATCCGGGATCGTTCTCTCGGGCGGTCCATCCAGTGTTCTGGACGCCGATGCGCCGGATCTGGATCCCGGGATCTTCGAATTGGGGCTGCCCATTCTGGGCATCTGTTACGGGCTTCAACTCACGGTCCAGAAACTGGGCGGCCGGGTGGAGTCCGCGGACGATCGCGAGTACGGCCGCGCGCATCTGAAGATCGAGCGCGAAGATCCGTTGTTGGAGGGACTCGCGAGCGAATCAGAGCACGTGGTCTGGATGAGTCACGGCGACCGGGTGCTGGAACTGCCAGCGGGTTTTGAAGTCGTGGCGAGTAGCGGCCATTCGCCCTTCGCGGCGGTGCGGAGCTGCGATGCGCCCATCTGGGGCCTGCAGTTCCACCCCGAGGTCGCGCATACAGAAAACGGCAGCCGCATTCTGGAGAACTTCGTGCTCCGGATCAGCGGGTGCGAACCGAGTTGGACTATGGATGCCTTCATAGACGATTCGGTTGCCGCCATCCGAACCCAGGTGGGTGATGGCTCGGTGATCTGTGGCCTCTCGGGTGGAGTCGACTCCTCGGTGGCGGCCGCGCTGGTTCATCGCGCGGTCGGCGAGCAGTTGACCTGCATCTTCGTGGATCACGGTTTGATGCGCGAGAACGAGAGAGCGGAAGTCGAGGGTCTCTTTCGCGAGTCCCTCGGCGTGAAACTTGTCTCGGTGGACGCGGAGGATCGTTTCTTGAAGGCCCTGAAGGGGGTTTCCGATCCCGAGAAGAAGAGGCGCATTATCGGAGGTCTTTTTATAGATGTATTCGAGGAGGAAGCCGCCAAGCTGGGGGGGGCGCGGTTCCTTGTGCAGGGCACCCTCTACCCCGACGTCATCGAGAGTGTTTCGGTCAAGGGCGCTTCGGTGACCATCAAGACCCATCACAATGTGGGGGGGCTGCCCGACGATATGCAGCTCGAACTCGTCGAGCCCCTGCGCGAACTTTTCAAGGACGAGGTTCGGCAAGTGGGCCATGCTCTCGAACTTCCCGAGCGGGCGGTGGGGCGTCACCCCTTTCCCGGGCCCGGCCTGGCTATTCGGATTATGGGCGAGGTCAGTCCGGAGCGTTTGATTCCTCTCCGGCGCGCGGATGCCATCATGACCGAGGAGATTCGCCGTGCAGGGCTCTATGACGCGATTTGGCAAGCCCTGGTTGTTTTTCTGCCCGTCAACAGCGTGGGGGTCATGGGGGATGCACGCACCTATGAGAACGCGGTAGCGATCCGTTGCGTGACTTCTGTTGACGCCATGACGGCAGATTTTGCGCACATCCCCTGGGAGGTGCTGGGGCGCATCTCAAATCGAATCATCAACGAGGTCAAGGGAATCAACCGCGTGGTTTACGATATTTCGAGCAAGCCTCCGGCTACGATTGAGTGGGAGTAGAGAGTGCCGAAGCCCTTCGTTCATCTTCATCTCCATACCCAGTATTCCCTGCTCGATGGGGCTATCAAGCACAATCCTCTTTTTGAGCGCGCCAACGCACTCAACATGCCGGCGGTGGCGCAGACCGATCACGGGAATCTCTTTGGCTCCATCGAGTTTTACGAGAAAGCTCGGGCGAACGGCGTCAAGCCGATAATCGGTTGCGAGATCTACTTCGCGGGCGGGTCGCGTTTCGACAAGGAAAAACGCGCTCGGGAAGAGGGAGGCTATGACGCCATCAACCACCTCCTGCTGCTGGCGATGGATGAAGTCGGCTACCAGAACCTGATGTATCTAGTCTCCAAGGCCTACCTCGAAGGCTTCTACTACAAGCCCAGGGTCGACTGGTCCCTTCTCGAGGCCAGGCATGAGGGGCTGATTTGCACTTCGGGATGCCTGTCAGCGCCGGTGCCGCGCGCCATCACTCACGGCGAAGTGGATCGGGCATGGTCCGTCGCCGAGCGTTTTCGCGGACTCTTTGGCGATCGCTACTACCTGGAAATGCAGCGCCACGGTATCCCGGACCAGGAGGTGGTCAACCAGGAACTCATCAAAATGGGTATCGACATGGATATCCCGTTAGTGGCAACCAATGATGCCCACTATCTCGAAGAGGACGACCACGAACATCACGACGCCCTGTTGTGCATTGGTACCGCTGCGAATTTGAGCGATGAGAAGCGTTTTCGCTTCGACGGGCACGGCTTCTTCGTCAAGGATGGTGATGAGATGCGTGAGGTATTTCACGATCATCCCGAGGCCGTGGAAAATACCCTGTTGATCGCCGAACGCTGCAACCTGGAAATTCCCATGGGCACTTACCATATGCCCGAGTTCCAGGTTCCGGCTGGCAAGAATCTTGAAGAGGTCATGGCGGAAGACGCGTGGGATGGTTTGCGCAAAAAACTCGGGATGAGCGCGGACGAACCCTTCGATACACCCGACGGGAAGATCTATGCCGAGCGCATGAATCACGAGCTCGGAGTCATCAACCAGATGGGCTTCCCGGGCTATTTTCTGATCGTTGCCGATTTTATCAACTATGCCAAACGCAGCGGCATTCCCGTTGGGCCCGGTCGAGGGAGCTCCGCGGGCAGTCTCGTGGCGTATGGGATGAACATCACAAATATCGACCCCGTGGAATTCGACATCATCTTCGAGCGCTTTCTCAATCCAGAGCGGCTCTCGATGCCGGATATCGATGTTGACTTCTGTATGCGCGGTCGAGAGCAGGTGATTCGCTATGTGGCGGATCGCTACGATGAAGTCACCGAGGGGGGCGAGTCGGGAGAGGGCGCGTACGACGGAATGAAGGTGGCCCAGATCGTCACCTTTGGGACATTGCAGGCCAAGGCTGCGATTCGGGATGTCGGGCGAGTTCTCGGGATGGCCTACGGGGATGTGGATCGGATCGCGAAGCTGGTCCCCGAGCAGTTGGGGATTACCCTCGAGGAGGCGGTGAACCAGTCGCCGGAACTGCGCGCGCGCATGGAATCCGATGTGCAGGTGGGGCAGTTGGTGGGAACTGCGCGTAAGCTCGAGGGATTGACGCGGCATGCGTCGAAGCACGCAGCCGGTGTGGTCATTGGCACCAAACCACTGATCGAGATGGTGCCTCTCTATCGTGATTCGAAGTCCGGCGATGTGATGTCGCAGTACAACATGAACTGCGTCGAGAAGGTGGGGCTGATCAAGTTTGATTTTCTCGGCCTCAAGACCCTCACTCTGATGGCTGACGCCGAGAAGTTGATCCGAAAGAAACCCGGCTTCGAAGATTTTCTACTGGATGAAATTCCGATCGACAACGAACAGGCGTACGACCTTCTGTGTCGTGGCGATACCGAGGGCGTTTTTCAGGTCGAATCGTCGGGTATGACCGATCTGGTGGTGAAGACGGGGCCCAGAGAGTTCCGCGAAATTATTCAACTCGTTGCCCTCTATCGCCCCGGCCCGCTGCAGTCGGGGATGGTGGACGATTTCATTGAACGCAAAAATGGCACGGTTCGAGTCGAACCGTTGCATCCGAGCATCGAAGACCTCACTCATGAGACCCTGGGTGTCATCGTGTACCAGGACCAGGTTCTGCAAATTGCCCAGAGGATGGCCTCGTATAGCCTTGGCGAAGCCGACATTTTGCGCCGAGCGATGGGCAAGAAGAAACCCGAGGAAATGCAGCAGCAACGTGACCGCTTCGTCGAGGGATGCGTTGGCAACGGAATCGAGGAAACCGAGGCAGCTGACGTCTTTGATCTGATTGTCGAGTTTGCGGGGTATGGTTTTCCCAAGGCCCATTCCGCCGCGTATGCCTACATCACGTACCAGACCGCCTATCTGAAGGCGAATCATCGTCCCGAGTACCTGGCAGCGTTGCTCACCATCGAAGCGGGCAATCACGACAAACTCTCCCGTTATATTGCGCATGTGCGCGAGTCGGGTCTCGATGTGCTTCCGCCCGATGTGAATGATTCGGCCCAGGATTTCGGAGTGGTGGGCACTGCCATTCGCTTTGGCTTCGCGGGAATCAAGAATGTGGGCGCTGGGGCGGTGGCCTCGATTCTGGCCGCTCGAGACGAGGAGGGCCGGTATACGTCACTCTTTGATTTCACCCGTCGGGTCGACGCACGGAAGGTGAACCGCCGGGTCCTGGAAGCCTTGGTGAAATGCGGCGCCTTCGACACTTTGCACGACAACCGGGCGAGGGTCTGGGCGAGCATCGAGATGGCCGTGGAGCGGGCGGCCTCTGAGCAGCGGGATCGGGCGGTGGGGCAGGAGAGTCTCTTCGGCGGGCTACCCGATGCCGAGTGGAGCGACGATCCCAAATTGCTCGAGCTCCCCGCGTGGCCCGACCGCGAGCGGTTGGCCAACGAAAAGGAGTTGCTCGGGTTCTACGTCAGTGGTCACCCCCTGGGCGAGGTGGCCGCCGAACTGGCCCGCTACACCGATTGTACGGCCACGACGACCGAGGGGCGCTATGGCCGGGATGTTCGGGTGGGCGGCCTGCTCACGGGTCTGCGAGAAACCCGAACCAAGCGCGGGAAGCGCATGGGGTTCGGCACCCTCGAGGATCTCGAGGGGGGATTTGATCTGGTCATATTCTCGGATCCCTACAATTTGCATTTCGACCTGCTTCGTGCGGCCGAGAGTGGCGGCGAATTCGGCGAGGGCCCGATCCCGATTTTGGTGTCGGGAAAGCTGGAAGAGAGCGATCCCCCCAAAATCCTTGTGAGCGAAGTCATGCGCCTGGCCGAGGGGGAAGAGCGCCTGACGGTCAACCTTCGCCTCCGGTTAATGGCCAGCGAGGCCGGCTGCGACAGCATGGAGGCACTCCGAAGCGTCTTGGAGTCGTATCCTGGGGACTGCGAGGTCTTTGTTCACATTACGATTCCCGGCGAGAGTGAGACGATTGTTTCCGTGGGCGGGCTGCGAGGAGTCGACAGCAGCGAGGAATTGAAGAGGGACGTCGATGCGCTTTTCGGTCGTGCCGTGGCCGAGCGGGGCCTATGAGCGGGCGGGCCCGGGGGTGGAGGGTTGGCCTGGGATATCTGGTATTGCTCGCGGTCCTTTGGGCGCCGATTGCCCAGGCTGAAATTTTGTCTCTGGTCGTGGTGGGGGCGAGCCCGGTTCCGATCGGATCGACTCGGGGAACATTGGCGAAGGAGAAGGCCATCCAAGAGGGGTTGTGGGAGGGCGTCGCGCGTGTCGCCCGAGACCTGCTGGAGGCCCAGGCGGCTGCTCGGAGTCTCGCCGAATCGCTGCGCGATGCGGAAGCCCACGACGGTGACCTCGGGGGCACGGGCATGGAGGGCGGTGACGCCGAGTTCGGGGCAATCGCCGAGTTGGGTCGGATCTCTCCCCAAGATCCCCTGGCCGACATTTTGGCCGCTCCCGGTGTCGACCCTTACGCGGACCCCTCCCCGGCGCGGGAACCACCCTTGTCCGGGCTGTACGGCTCAGATCTCGGCTCGGATCTCGACCCGGACCCCGAGGCGTTGCGGCTGGCGGCTAAGCGAGCCCGGGAAGCGGAGGATGAGATGATCCGGCAAGCCCTGGGGCGCGAGATGGTGTCGTTTACGAAGAGCTTTCGGATTGTCGAAGACCAGGGCGAGCGCCCGGCGCTCTTCACCGACGACCCCGATGTGGCCACGGAATATGTGGTGCTTCTCGAGGTTCAAGTGGAAACCGACCGGGTCCGTGCCCGTATGGAGGAGGCGGGTCTCCTGGACCCCCTCGCAGCATCGGAACTCAAGGGAATCCAGCTCGAGGTTCTGGGCCTGACCCACTACCTGGGCTACCGGGCGCTCCTCGACGTGCTGGGGAGCGATACGGTTTCGGCCGAGGCGGTGTTTCCGCGCAACTTCTCGTCGGGGCGGGTGGTGTTGAGCGTACAGGGAGAGTGGGCGACCGAAGAATTGTTGGACCGCCTGAAGGCCGCCGCCCCCGAAAATCTCCATATCGAGGGCGCGGAGCCCAAAATTGGTGCCGATTCCGCTTTCGAGGAGTCGCCGGCTCTCTGGGGCCGCCCAACGATCCAGGCCCCGCGACAGGCGAAACTGGTAGTGCGGGCGTCCTGGGCGCCACTTCCCGACTCGCCCGAACCCGATCCGTCGGTCGCCGATCCGGGAGAGCCGAGCCCGTAGGCACCCCGTGAGCCGGGATGGGGCGCGACGCTCAGAGATGCAGGGGCCCCTTGCTGGAAAAATTCCCGAGTCCAGGGCGAGGGGCAATTGACATGGCATCCCGAAATCGGTAATTATTCCGCCTTCTTAGCGAATAAATGGTCCCTCTCGAGGTGCCGTGCGCCGAGAAGGAATAATTCAGGCACGTAGCTCAGGGGCTAGAGCACCACCTTGACACGGTGGGGGTCGGCGGTTCAAATCCGCCCGTGCCTACCATAGAGACCTCTACGGGTCCGGTCCGCCAATCGGATCCGGCCCGGGCAATTGGCCAGATGAACACAACCTGTGGACCGCAATGAAGCGCCCGATTACCCTCGCATGCATTATCCAAGCACGTATGACCCACGCACCCGATGAGTAATTCGGTCAAAGTCACACTCCCCGACGGCAATTGCCTGGCCCTGGAGAACGGTTCGACAGTGCTCGCGGTTGCGGAGCGAATCGGGCCCGGGCTCGCCAAGGCCGCTCTGGCCGGGCGTATCGCCGGCGAACTGGTGGACCTGCGCACGCCGCTCCATGAGGACGTCGCGGTGGAAATCATTACGGCTCGGGATCCCGAGGGCGGCGAGGTGATTCGCCATTCGGCGGAGCACGTCATGGCCGATGCCGTGAAGCGCTTGTTCCCCGAAGCCCAGGTTGATGCCGGGCGAGCCGACCACAGCGAGAAGTTTCAATACGATTTCCTGGTGGAGGAGCCCTTCACCCCCGAAGACCTCGAGCGAATCGGCAAAGAGATGCAGAAGATCATCGCCGAGGACGCAACGTTTGTGCGCCAGGGAGTGAACAGGGAGGAAGCCCGAGCCCTCTTTGCCGGGAAGGGCGAGGATCTGAAACTCTCCCGCCTGGACGATATTCCCGAGGGCGAGGAGATCAGTCTCTTTCACCACGGAGAATTTGTGGACCTCTGTCGTGGTCCCCACGTGCAACATGCCGGCCAGATAGGAGCGGTCACGCTGCTCGATGCTTCGGGCACGTATTTTCGCGGCGATGAGAAAGGCCTCAAGCTCCAGCGAATCTACGGCACTGCCTACTCGAGCAAGAAAGAGCTTCGGAGCTACCTGAACCGCATGGAGGAGGCCCGTAAGCGAGACCACCGACGGGTGGGGGTCGAACTCGGCCTTTTCATGCTGGATCCGGTCCTGTCCCCAGGTGCCCCCTTCTACTTGCCCAAGGGCGTGGCCCTCTACAACGGCCTTTGCGACTACATGCGCGACCTCTACCCGCGCTATGGCTACGAAGAGGTGATCACTCCCCAGCTGTTTCGCAGCGAACTCTTCCGCCGTTCGGCGATATGTACTGGTTTCAAGGCTCGGATGAGGACGAGGAACTCGGCGTCAAGGCCATGAACTGCCCGGGCCACTGCCATCTTTTCTCCACAGGCAAGCGGTCCTACAGGGATCTGCCGATTCGTTGGGCCGAGTTCAGCCGGCTCCACAGAAACGAGCGCAGCGGCACGCTCACCGGCATGACTCGGGTGCGCACTTTCGCCCAGGACGATGCCCACATTTACTGCACGCCCGAGCAGGTCCCTGAGGAGATCGATGGTTTCTTCCGAATGGTGAGTGAGGTCTATACCCAGCTGGGGCTCGAGGGACTGGAAATGTCGGTCTCCACCCGATCTGAGGAGTTCCTGGGCGAGGAGAAGGATTGGGATGCGGCAGAAAAGGCCCTGATCGATGCCGTAGAGAACGCTGGCTTCGCGTGTGGGATCAAGGAGGGCGAGGCCGCTTTCTA
>LWDU01035213.1_pt1 | contig 86373 bp, 64 predicted proteins | sample 727161 | NCBI WGS metagenome assembly LWDU01 (sample SAMN04566230, study PRJNA314399) | hydrothermal vent metagenome | isolation source: deep sea hydrothermal plume seawater | place: Mexico: Gulf of California, Guaymas Basin | collected 2004-07-11
CTATTGGTAGATCCGCGCTTCGACAGCCCGCAAACCCGCCTCAAAAATCAGGACCTTGTCTATGAAACCTTTGCCAGCTGGACGAGAGACAGAACCAAATTTGAAGTGATGAAAACCCTCGGAGAAGCTGGTCTGCCGTGCTCAGCGGTCATGAATACCAGCGAGTTACACTCAGATCCACACCTGATTGATCGGGGGTTCATCAACAACATTGAGCACCCGGTGCACGGCAATGTCCCGTTGCTTGGATTTGGCCCGAGGCTGTCCGCTTCGGATGTTCCTATTCAGCGCGCGCCTCTGCTTGGTGAACACACGGAAGAACTTCTACAGCAGGAGTTGGGTTTACCGGACGAGGATCTTCAATCATTAAGGCAGTCCGGAGTGATTGGCTAGGTGTAGCTGTTACCTACCGGGAGGACAGATGATCAATCTCGACGGTAAAGTCGTGCTGGTGACAGGCGGTTCACGAGGAATCGGCAGTGCCACAGCGAAAGCGATCGCTGCTGCAGGTGGTGATGTCGTTTTACACTTTGCCGCCAACAAAAGCGCTGCTGATAAAACCGCTGCGTTGATTGAAACAGGGAAAAGTCATATTGTTCAGGGCGATTTAAACGAACCGGGTATGGCGAAATCGGTTTGGCAGATGGCATTGAACTGGAAAGGGCGTATTGATGTGGTAGTCAATAATGCCGGTGTATTTCAGGCGGCGAGCATCGATGGAAGCGACGAGGATTGGGATGCAAGCTGGCGGAGAACCTTGCAGATCAACCTGGTTGCCAGTGGAGACTTCTGCCGTTGTGCAGTAAATACATGGCGTAGAGCTGGTACAGGTGGCATTATTATCAATGTATCCAGCCGGGCTGCTTCCCGGGGCGATGGCCCCGATTACTGGTCCTATGCGGCCTCCAAGGGTGGCATGGTAGCGCTGACAAAGACTATCGCACGCGCCTATGCTGCAGAAGGTATCTTTGCCTATGGTGTCGCGCCTGGTTATGTGGAGACTGATATGGCGTTGGAGGCCTTTGCAAAAGATCCGACCCTCAAAGAAATTGTAACCCGAGAGATCCCCATCGGTGATATTGCACCGACGTCAGACATCGCAAATACCATATGTTTTCTGGCATCGGGCCTGGTGCCCCATGCCACGGGAACAACGATCGATATCAACGGTGCGTCCCACGTCCGCTGACCCGTGGTAACATAGCCTCAACGACATGGAAGTTGTATCTTTTGAGCAATAACGAAACAGAATCAGAATCCCGGACAAACTCGGGTCGCGAGGGAATTCTTGACTCCATTCCCCTCGGTATTCTGGAAATTGATCCCGCCGGTTCCCTACAGCAATCCGATGTTCCTCGACATGATCGATCTGCAAATCAACTGGAGCTGCCAACGAGATGACAACGACCAAATGGTCGCCCTGGTTGCTGTGTTTACCGACGTGACCGAAACACCAGCAGTATCAATCGCGCCAAAGCCAGCGCAGGGTTTCGGCAAATATGGCACCACCATGCGACAGATTATGCCCGCCGGTGCCAAACTCAAACTTGAAGTCATAGTCTGCCCAGGTCAGTGCACTGGCCATTGCCTGGTTGGCGAGTGCCCAATCACCGAAAGGTGTGTTGGCGTCGTTTTCACCACTCTGCAAAAAAGCCCGGATCGGCTTACGGTCAGTTTTTCTAATTATTGATGGAAAGTTATGGCCACCCCATATGTCCGTAAAGGAACCACAGTGGCTGATCACCCGCTGGCAATTTTCCGGTTGCTGCCAGGCAACATTGAATGCGGCGATCCCGCCGCTGCTGATGCCGCAGATCGTTCTTTGTTCAGGTCGTTGACTCACTTCTATATCCAGTTCATTTTCCACGAACGGCAGAACATCCTGAAACAGGAAATCAGCGTATACGGGTGTCAGGCTGTCATACTCAAAGCTTCGTTGTGCGGCTCTGGGATCATAGGATTCAACCGGTGTTTTGACCGGTCCTGATGGATCCCCCGGGTTGATAAAGATGGCAATAGTGGATTGAATCGCCTCCTGGTGATGCAAGGTATCGAGCACATGGGTGGCCCTGACGGGCCCACTTCGGCCCAGGTACCAGGCGCCGTCATTAAAAAATATCACCTGCGGTTTGCCAGGTTCTTGTTTGACAGCCCCTCGTTTGATCGATAAGCCGGGTTCAAAAACCGCCGGTGCATAAACCCATAGGTCTCGAGTCGTACCAGGATAGACACGACTTTGGTCCCAGTTTTCAAACTTAACCACACTTCCCCTGGGAACGGATTCATCGGGGAAGGCTTCCGGGCAGGGATGATAGGCCGCGTCCCATGCGGGATCATTGATCACCCCGTTTTTTTTGCCATTGACTTCAGCGCGAATTGTTTTATCGAGCTGCAGGGCTTGATGAGTTGTGATATCCATTGGCATCGTATTGGCTCTACCTGTGCTTTAGTTTAGATCGCGAGGCGGGCTCATCCGGGCAAACGTTTCCCTGATTCCGAGTCAAACATATGCAGGGCTTGATCTGCAATTTTTAAATGTAGTGATTCGCCTTCATTAAAGTTGGCTGAACCTGGCAGTTTCACCACGATACTTGTGTTGGTCAGCGAATTCGGCGCAAGCAGACAATGAACCAGGGTCTCGGCGCCCAGGGTTTCGACGGCTTCAACAGTGCAAGAAAAGTCGGCATCTGATTCGCTGCTGAGTAGTAATTTTTCAGGTCGAATACCGACTGTGACCGTTTTACCTTCGTGGGTAGATGCTTCGACTCTAGTTCTCACCGACTGGCCGGAATCGAGAGTGACAGCAGGTCCGTTATCTGGCTTGTTAAGAAAGCGCCCGGTAAAAAAGTTCATTTCCGGAGAACCAATAAATCCGGCTACATACACCGTGGCGGGTTTCTCGTAGATGTTTTGTGGTGTATCAATCTGTTCAATACTCCCCTGGTTAAGTACAACCAGGCGGTCTGCGAGGGTCATGGCTTCAACCTGATCATGGGTGACATAGAGGCTGGTTACATTCAGTCGTCGTTGCAGCTCACGTATTTCCATTCTCATCTGGGTTCGCAGCTTGGCATCCAGGTTGGACAATGGTTCGTCGAACAGGAATACGGCGGGCTCACGAACAATTGCGCGCCCCATGGCAACCCGTTGGCGTTGTCCGCCGGAAAGCGCTCGCGGATTTCGGTGCAGGAATTCTTCCAACTGCAACATCTTTGCCGCCACCGAAACCCGTCTGACAATATCTTGTTTTGGCAAGCCCCTGAGTTTTAGTCCATAGGCCATGTTGTTGAACACATTCATATGCGGGTAGAGTGCGTAGTTCTGAAAAACCATGGCAATGTCACGGTCTTTGGGTTCTACGTTATTAACAATTCGGCCGCCGATTGCAATTTCACCTTGCGTGATTGCTTCGAGCCCTGCCACCATGCGCAACAAACTGGATTTACCACAACCCGAAGGGCCGACAATGACTACAAACTCTCCATCGGTAACATCGATATTGATATCGAACAGAACCTGGGTATCGCCGTAAGATTTAGCGACGTTGCTGATATTGACACTGGCCATATTATTTCTCTGTCTCCGTTAATCCTCTAACGAATAGTTTCTGCATGCCGAGAACGACGAGTACCGGTGGCAACATGGACATCAAGGCCGTCATCATAATGATATGCCAGGCCGGGTCACCTTCGGCTGTTTCGAGCAATCCCTTGATCCCCATCACGATGGTATACATTGATTTCTCGGTGGTAATCAGCAATGGCCACAAGTATTGATTCCAGCCAAAGATAAACAAAATCACAAACAGCGCAGCGATACTGGTTCGTGACATGGGCAGCAGGATGTCAACAAAGAACCGCATGGGGCCTGCGCCATCTATTCGAGCGGCCTCGAGCATTTCATCCGGTACTGTGAGAAATGTCTGGCGAAACATAAATGTCGCCGTTGCGCTGGCGATGAGCGGAATTGTCAATCCCCAGTACGAATCCAGCATGTTCAGGTTTGCAACCACCTCAAAAGTGGGAAGGATGCGGACTTCCACCGGTAACATCAGGGTCACAAATATCATCCAGAAAAAAAACATCCGGAATCGGAACTCAAAGTAAACGATGGCAAATGCGGAGAGTAGTGAGATTGATATTTTTCCCACCGCAATTATCAATGCCATGACGAGTGAATTCAGCATCATCATTCCGACGGGAATACCACCGATGGAGTCTTCACTTGAGGTAAAAGTTGCCTTCAGGTTAACGAAAAACTGATCACCGGGCAGCAGTGGAAAAGGAACCTGCGTCACACGTACGGCATCGTGGGTCGCCGCCACGAATGTGATCCATACCGGGAATACGACGATCAGTATCCCGATGATAAGCACTGCGTGCGAAACGAATGTTGTCAGAGGGCGATTTTCAATCATGACGATTGATCTTCCACGGTCAAGGAATCCATTAATAATCCACTTTCCGTTCGATGTAACGAAATTGGATGACTGTAATGAAGATAACCATGATCATGAGTATCGTCGATTGCGCCGCAGACCCCCCCAGGTCAAGACCGATAAAGCCATCGTTGTAGGCCTTGTAGACCAGAATTTCAGTTGCCTTTGCCGGTCCACCGGCTGTGACCACGTGAATGATGCCGAAGGTTTCAAAAAATGCGTAAACGATGTTGACTACCAGCAGGAAAAAGGTTGTTGGGGTAATCAGTGGGAACACAATACCCCAGAATCGACGGACCGGCCCGGCCCCGTCAATCGCAGCAGCCTCGATTAGCGATTTGGGTATTGCCTGCATGGCAGCAAGAAAAAACAAAAAGTTGTAGCTGATCTGTTTCCAGGTGGCAGCCATAATCACCAGGCTCATGGCTTCACCGCCATTGAGTTTGTGGTTCCAGTTCCAGCCAACTGTGTCAAGAAAGTAAGTCAGAATTCCAAGGGTCGGGTCAAACATAAATACCCATAAGGCACCGGCAATGGCTGGCGCAACTGCATAGGGCCAGATTAACATCGTGCGATAAAACAGTGAGCCCTTGATAACCTGGTCGGCCATTCCGGCAAGAACCAGTGCGGTCAGGATTGAGAGTGTTGCCACCATCGATGAGAAGAACAGGGTGCGGTAAAAGGTGTCGAAGTATAATTTATCTTCAAACAATAGCTGATAGTTTTCAAGAAAGACAAACTCCGTGGATAGGCCAAAAGCGTCTTCAATAAGAAATGACTGGTATACGGACTGTCCGGCTGGCCACATGAAGAAAACGCAAGTGATCAGAATCTGTGGTGCAACCAGTGCATAAGGTAACCAGGACGATTCGAAGTGTACTCGCTTTAGCACCGGGGTTTTAACACTTGACTAGCCCTGATCTGACAGCGAGCGATGTTGCATCGAACAACCCTGAATATTCAAGTTCGTGAGGTGATGGAAAAATGCTTCGATTTAACGTCAAATCAGTTCCTGTTCTGAAAGTCATGCGTGTCCGAATGAACCTGGTTAATTTGCACGTTCGAATTTTCGCAGTAACTTGTTACCTCTAGTCACGGCGTCATCAAGGCCTTGAGATGCCGTTTTTGTGCCTGCCCAGATGGCTTCCAGTTCTTCGTTAACTATTGCCCGGACCTGAACATAATTGCCGAATCTCAAGCCCCGGGAATTCTTCGTCGGCGTGTTTAGGCTGAGTTGTTTGACGGCGGTATCTGTGCCTGGGTTTCTGTCATAAAAACCCTGGGCGCGTGAAAGTTCAGCGGCTTCCAGGGTGATGGGTACATAACCGGTTTGCTGATGCCACCAGGCTTGCACTTGTGGTGTAGAAAGATAACTCAGAAACTTCGCAACGCCTTTGTAGCTCTGTCTGCTATGTCCTCTCAGAACCCAGAGGGTGGCTCCGCCGATAATAGAATTTTGAGCGGATGATGCCACCTCGGTATCAAGGGGTAGCATGGTTTGACCATATTTAAATTTCGCCTGGCTTTTTAGTGCTGCGGTGTTTGCCGAAGAGCTCATCCACATGCCGCAAGTACCGCTGGTAAACAGGGGCAGGCTGCTGTCTTCTCGCCCGCCGTAAACAAAGGTGCCATCTGGTTGGGAGTCTGCGATGGATTGGATTCTATTTTTTATACTCGATGAATTGAACGTCAGTTCTGCATCGAAACCAGTATATCCGTTTTCCCTGGTACCCAGTGGTTGATTGTGCCAGGCGGAATAGTTTTCAATCATTACCCAGGATTGCCAGCCGAAAGAAAAGCCGCATTTCATTCCAGATGCCAGTAGTTTCTTTGCGGCTTTGTTTACATCCTCCCAGGTGACAGGAGGGCTTTGAATCCCGGCTTTTTTAAAGGCGGTTTTGTTGTACCACATGACCGGGGTTGAAGAGTTAAAAGGCATGGACAACAGGTCGCCCTCTGGTGTCTGGTAATAGGATATAACACCCCGTAGATAGATTGAACTATCAAATGGCTCACCGGAATCCTGCATCACATTTTCGACGGGGTAGACTGCCCCTCTGGCGGCCATCATGGTTGCTGTCCCCACTTCGAAAACCTGCACAATATGCGGCTGCTTTTTTGCCCGAAATGCAGCGACTGCGGCGGTCATGGTATCGGTATAGTTGCCCTTGTAGCTGGGTATGATTTTGTACTCGTTTTGAGTCGAATTAAAATCCCTGGCGATCTTATCGACCCGTTCTCCATTTTCCGATCCCATGGCGTGCCACCAGGATATTTCAGTCACTGCCAGGCAAACTGGCGCTGACGTCGCCAGACCCAGGATGCAAAGCATGAATACAATATTTTTCATGGTTTCTCGCTTGTAGCTGAAGGCATCGTACAAGTTCTCCTTATTTCGATCATTCGCCCGTGTAATACTCAAACAACCAATTGAGATCTTCCGGTTCTTCGGCGATAAGATCTGCGCCTGCTCCCCCCACAGCACACCAACAGTCTGGATATTGTTGGCCTTGCCGCCCTTAATATCATGGGATCGGTCCCCTATCATCGCGGCGTGACGATGGGGTATTTTTTCTGCTGCCAGCAAATATTGAATCAACTCGGTTTTATCCTGCCGGGTTCCATCCAGCTCGCTGCCATAAACACCACTGAACAGATGGTCCAGTTCAAAGTGCTGCAGGATTCGCTCTGCAAAAACCTGAAGCTTTGATGTTGCGAGATAGAGTGATACGCCCATTTCCCTGAAGCTATGCAGGGCGTCCTGAATCCCCGGGTAAACGGAATTTTCGAAAATACCCACGTCAGCGAATCTCTCCCTGTAGAAGGTGACAGCCTGATTGATGTTCTCGTCTGTCGGGCTCGGTAGTAGTGTTCCGAAGGTTTCTTTCAAGGGCGGTCCTATTAACCTGACCAACTCATCTTCTGCGGGAACAGGCAAATCCAGTTTCTGCAGCGCATATTCGATGCATTTTGTGATTCCAGGTTTGGAATCGGTAATTGTACCGTCAAGGTCAAATAGTAATTTCATTGATAGCCATCAGAGAATTTTCAATGAGAGTGTACTGAATTGTGATACGTATTTTCAATTTATCCGGCGGTTTTTGCAGCGAATGAATCAGTCACCTTTACGCTGGCGCCGGTGTTTTTTGTCAACTTGCACTCCAGGGGTCGACTGGTGCAGCGAAACCTATGCTATTGTTCGGTTACCGAATTTGCATGAGCAATGCGAATTCTGGATATCGTTGAGCACCAAAAAGAGGAATGAGATATGGCGTACGATAAACCCATACCCACCCAGGGCACACATACCAAGCCCTTCTGGGAAGGAGCCAAACAAGGCAAGCTGATGCTGCCACGCTGTCAGGACTGTAATCGAGTCCATTGGTACCCACGTTTTATTTGCCCGTCCTGCCATTCAATGAACCTTGAATGGATCGAAGCCAGCGGTGAAGGCACGGTGCATACCTATGCCGTTCAACATTTGGCATTTGGCCCCTGGGCAGCTGAAGCCCCGTATGTCACCGCCTATATCGACCTGAATGAAGGTGATCGCATGCTAACAGTCCTTAAAGGGGTGGACCCGGGTAAGCCGGAAGAAATCAAGATTGGTACCAGGGTTAAAGTGGAATTTGAAAAAGCCAGTGACGATATACATATACCGTTCTGGCGCGTGGTGGAGGAGTAGAAGATGCCCGGTAAATTATCAGGAGCAGCAGCCATAGTCGGTGCTGCTGAAGCGAACCAGATTGGATTTCTTGAAGAACCGGTAACCGCGCTGCAGTTGCATATTGAGGCGATCAAGAACCTGAGTGTGCAAACAGGGGTGCCCATTAAGAACATTGAAGGTGTTTTCTCAACTGGCTGGTCGTCAGAGCTGTGCGAACACCTGGGCATTCAGCCGAAGTATATTGACACAACCGCGGTCGGCGGCTGCTCCTTTGAAATGCATGTGCATCATGCAATGGCGGCGATTCATGCAGGTATTATTGACATAGCGCTGGTGAGCCATGGGGAAAATGGCTTTTCATCCCGCAAGATTGGCGGACGTGGTGCTGGCAACTATGGCCGTGGTGGCGGCGTTTCATCCCCCGGTATGGAAATGACCATGGCGTATGGCGTTAATGGTGCGCCGTCGGGGTATGCCCACGCCATGGTGCGACATATGCACCGGTTCGGAACCACGACAGAAGATTTTGCTCACATCGCCAAGGTAACCCGTGACTGGGCAACCCTGAACCCACGGGCAGCGATGTATTCAAAGGAAAAGCATCCCTTCGGTGGCCCCATTACCGTCCAGCAGGTTGAAGAGTCGAGGCTGATTGCGTGGCCGCTAACGATACTACACTGTTGTATGGTGGCGGATCATGGTGGAGCGGTGTTGGTAACCAGCCCCAAAGTGGCTGCGGGTCTTAAAACCAAACCAGTTTGGATTGCCGGTGCCGGTGAGAGCATGGGCCATTCCAATATGATGGAGATGGATGATTTCACAGCAACATCAGCGCATATCTCCGCAGAGGCTGCCTACACCATGGCAGGTCTTGGCCCCAGCGATATGGAAATGGCGCAGATCTATGACTCGTTCACGATTACTGCTGCGATCACAGCAGAAATGCTGGGTCTTGCTCCACGGGGTGAAGGCCACACACTTTGGAAAGATGGCCACGCAGCCCCTGGGGGTAAGTTTCCAATCAATACCAATGGTGGTGGTTTGTCATTCAACCATAGCGGCATGTACGGCATGCCACTGTTAATTGAAGCATACCGGCAGTTATCCGGCACTGCTGAAGATGGCGTCAATGGTGACCTGGGTAAACAAACCAGTGCCAGGACCTGTGTGGTCAATGGCACTGGCGGGAGTCTTTCCACCACCGGGACCCTGGTCCTGGTAGCTGACGACTAGTCCCAGCAGCCTGCTGGATTCGGGGGTTGGGCAAGGGCTACTTAAGACTGCCAAGAAATTCCAACAGCAACTCGTTGGTTCTTTGGGCTCTCTCCTGCTGAATCCAGTGCCCCGCCCCGGCGAGTATTTCGTTCTTGAACAGCCTTGGCAGGGTTTGTGCAAATTTCTCGATTGATGCAGCACCCCACTGGGTCGGGCCGTCTTTTTCGCCGCCGATAAACAGGGACGGGATTGTAATCGGCTGTCCGGCATAGCAGGCCAGGTCTTCCCAGTCACGATCGACATTGCGGTAGCGATTTAAAGGCCCAAAAAATCCGGAGTATTCGAATTCGCGGGTATAGACATTCAGGTCTTCCTGGCTCATCCAGTCCGGCATTTTATCGGGATATACCAGTCGTTCCTTCAGGGTATGGCCCTTTGTGACCATGCTGATGTTTGGGCCATCGACAATATCACCACTGGCGCACCAGTAAAAACCCAAAATCCATTTTTGAATGTCTTCCTCGATTTCCCTCTCGGCTTTCCCCACTTGCTGAAAGTGATTGATATAGAAATCGTCTTCACCAGCCATCAGGGCAAACATTTCGGTAGGGCGAACAGCGCCACCACCTGCTGAGTAGGGTACAGATAACCCCGCCACGCCGGTAAACAGGTCTGGTCGCAGCAAGGCAGAATTCCACGCGATTGGCGCGCCCCAATCGTGACCGACAACCGTCACTTTGCCATTGTCAATTGCCTGCACCACACCGACCACATCCGCTACTTTCTGCAGCATGCGGTAGTCTTCTACCCGGGTTGGTTTTGATGAGCGGCCATAACCGCGCACATCCATGGCCACCGCGTGATAACCCTGTTCAGCCAGTACGGGGAGTTGTTCCCTCCAGGAGTACCATGACTCGGGAAATCCGTGAATCATTAACACGGTAGGACCTTCCCCGGTTTCGGCGAGGTGAATTCGGATATTGTTAGCAGATACCGTACGGTGTGTGATCCCGGTCATGATATTTCTCTGATTTTTTTGAGAGTGTGGCGTTTTTGCGACTGTGCTGTTCAGGTTGGGAACTTTAACCCCTGAGCACCCCGGTTGACAAAAAAGTGTCTACCACGGCTTTAGCGAGTGGTAATGATTGGTTTTCTTAACCGTTAGTCTTATTCTGACCCGGTACCCATGCGTAAATAAGGAGAAAGTAATGCCTGTCCAACTTCGCCAAATCTGCCTGGTCGCCCGGGAACTGGAACCTGTGATACAGGATTTGACTGCTATTCTTGGTATCAATCGATGCTTCGTCGACCCTGGCGTGGGTAAGTTTGGTCTTGAAAATACCCTCATGCCCATCGGCCGTAACTTCCTCGAGGTTGTCGCACCCGTGGAGGAAGGCACCGCCGGTGGTCGTTATCTGGATCGCCGTAACGGTGACGGTGGCTATATGGTGATCACTCAGGCTGATAGCGCCGAAACCCAAAAAATCGTCAGGCAAAATGCGTTGGACAATGATGTTCGTGTCGCCTTTGAATCCCAGCGTGAGGATTGGAATCTTTGCCAGTTGCATCCCGGGGATATGAAAGCTGCTTTTCTTGAAATTGAGTCGGATGCTCACAACGATTTTAACGGTCATTGGCATCCCGTGGGTGGTACTGGTTGGGAAGATAAGGTGAAGCAGGATGTCACCGTGGACTATCGAGGCGTTGAATTGCAGAGCAATGACCCGGTCGGGCTCGCTGAATTATGGGGCAGAGTCGCGGGATTGCCAGTGGAGCGAGACGGCGCAGAACTGAGAATGGCCCTTAACAATGTCGTCATCCGCTTTGTTCAGGAAGAAGATGGCCGCGGTGCGGGTTTGGGTGGCCTGGACATTGCTGTTGCCAATCGGGATCACATACTCAGTGAAGCAAAAGCAAGAGGTTGCTATGTCTCGGATGATCGAGTCGATATTTGTGGTACGCGGTGGTATTTACAGGATAGTTAGTGCCTATCCATAAATGATTATGTGTGCTTTTCCAGTCACGTTTTGTGCTATTAAAATAGACTCAATATGCGCAAAGTAGGGTGCTGAAGTCGAAATTTGACTATTTATGGATAATCACCAGTTAGGAAGCCTTTAAACCACTATTCGGCTCTTCTTGAAGCCATCCGTGAACTTATCCGGTAACTCTGATGTCAGTATCTGTGGGACTTGTGCATGATAAACAACGCTTATAACCGCACTAGTAGCGAATACACCCTTCGACCTCTATAATCCATCACCCTGCGAATTGCAGGCACTCCTTTTTTAAGACGTGGGTTGAGACGTGTTTTATCGAGATGCGCTGTTGAGATGCGCTTATTCGACGCGTTTGTAGAGATACGTTGTCTGCGTAAACCGAGATAATTTAATGACATCAAGAACACAGATGACTGACCATCAGGCCAGGGATTCTGCTTCGCAGTATGTGGGCGTCTGGTCAGGGGATGGTTCAGACACGAACTTCTTACCCCTGGACGCAGGTGTAATTCAGGCTTCAATACGCAGTTCAACCTGCGTGGTTCTGGATTCGAAGACCCACCGTATCGGATTAGCCTCACAAGGCGAGGTACATTCTGTTGCGCCTCTGAGTAAAACATCAGCTCAACAGTATCCGTTGTTGGGTATTTTGCCCCCAATGTATCCGGAATGGCTGGGCGATCGGGGCTTCCAGGAAACCCACAGGGTACGTTTTGCATACGTCGGCGGTGCTATGGCGCGTGGCATCGGGTCTGCAAAGCTGGTCATCGAGTTAGGCCAAATGGGCGCCATGGGTATGTTTGGCTCGGCAGGACTATCACCCGAAGTTGTCGAGGCTNNATCAGCGAGGCATTGGATCCGCAAGGCATATCCTGGGGGAGTAACTTGATCCATTCGCCCAATGAGCCGGAACTGGAACACCAGATTGTGGATCTGTACCTGCGACGCGGGGTTAAAAGGGTTTCTGCATCAGCATTTATGGGTTTGACCCCGGCAATTGTACGTTATGCATGCTCGGGCTTGTCACGGGCGGATGACGGATCTGTACGGCGTCAGAATCATGTATTTGCCAAGATCTCCCGGGAAGAGGTCGCGCGTCATTTTTTAACACCGGCGCCTCAAAAAATCCTCGATCAACTGGTTACAGAAGGTAAACTGACCCTTGCCGAGGCAGAAATTGCAGCGACTATCCCCCTGGCAGAAGACATTATCGTCGAGTCTGATTCTGGCGGTCATACCGACAACCGGCCTCTGAATGCACTGTTTCCGGCCATTATGAGCTTGCGTGACAGGCTCGTGGTGGAATATGGCTATGATCGACCGATTCGATTGGGCGCAGCGGGCAGCCTGGGCACGCCTGTTAGTGTCGCTGCGGCATTTTCTCTTGGTGCCGCGTTCGTACTGATCGGCACGGTACATCAGGCTGCCGTCGAATCAGGGGTTTCGGATAGCAGTCGTCAACTGCTAGCCCAGGCGGCATTGACCGATGTGGCAATGACAGCTTCTGCTGATATGTTTGAACTTGGTGTTAAAGTGCAGGTTCTGCAGCGCGGGACGATGATGGCGGTGAGAGGTAATCAATTATACGAGCTATATAGCCGATACGATTCGATTGAAGATATTCCTGCGGACCAACGATCCAATATAGAGAAGAACATTTTCAGGTCATCACTTGAGGATATCTGGGAGCAGACACAGGAATTTTTCAACAGAACCGACCCTGGACAAATTGACAAGGCGCTGAAGAATCCAAAACACAAGATGGCGCTGATTTTTCGATGGTACATTGGCAGCTCGAGCCAGTGGCCAATTGTGGGTGATGAATCCCGCCAGATTGACTATCAGTTGTGGTGTGGTCCGGCGATGGGGGCATTCAATCGCTGGGTAGAGGGTAGTTTTTTAGAAGCGCCGGAAGCGAGAACGGTTCAACAGATAGCACTGAACCTGTTGGAAGGCGCAGCACATGTTACAAGAGCACAGCAACTCAGAACGTATGGACTGGCAATGGCGCCGGACGCGTTAAGAATTTCACCCACCTTACTTAGAGTATAGGTACTCTGCGCCGAGGCTAGAGCAACAATTTATGACCAAGCAACAAAAAGCTAAATTTAGTCCCATCGCCGTCGTTGGCGCGAGTGGATTGTTTCCCGGTTCAATCGGCGGCCAATCCTTCTGGCGCAACATACTGGCGAGTGAAGACTTTATGTCAGATGTGCCGGAAGATCACTGGTTGATCGATGATTATTACGATCCACAACCTGGGAAGAATGGCAAGATCTACGGTAACCGTGGTGCGTTTTTGCCAAAAGTAGATTTTGATCCCATGCAATTCGGTATGCCTCCAAAGCAATTGTCGACCACGGATTCAGCCCAACTGCTGGGCCTGATCGTGGCTGCAAAAGTTCTGGAAGACGCAAACAGTGTTCAGTTTGGCAAGGTCGATAAATCAGACATTAGTGTCATTCTGGGTGTTGCTTCGGCGACCGAGATGGTTGGCCAGATGGCCTCGCGTATCCAAAGACCGCACTGGATTAAGGCACTGCGTGATGCGGGTATCCCTGAAAGTAAGGTTGTTGAGGTTTGCGACGGTATTGAGGCGACCTATCCCGAGTGGGATGAGAGCACCTTTCCGGGATTGTTGGGCAATGTTGTTGCGGGTCGAATCGCAAACAGGCTGGATCTGGGTGGCACCAACTGCGTGGTTGATGCAGCCTGCGCCAGCAGCCTCGGCGCCGTTTCAATGGCGATCCGGGAGTTACAGGCAGGGGATTCAAATCTTGTCATAACAGGGGGTGTGGACGCATTAAACGATACCTTCATGTATATGTGTTTCAGCCAGACACCCGCTTTGTCACCGACAGGTGATTGCCGCCCCTTCTCCGCAGATGCTGATGGCACCATGCTGGGTGAAGGTATTGGTATGGTAGCCCTGCGCCGACTGGAAGATGCAGAACGCGACGGTGATAGAATTTATGCTGTAATTCGCGGTGTCGGCTCTTCATCTGATGGCAAGTCCGGCAGTATCTACGCACCGGAGTCCAGAGGGCAGGCACTGGCGATTCGTCGTGCTTATGACATGACGGATTACGATGTGGATGAGGTTGAACTGATCGAGGCCCACGGTACTGCAACAAAGGCTGGCGATGCGGCCGAGTTTGGTGGTTTGCAGTATGCCTTTGAAGCTGCCTATGAGAATGCAATCGAAGGGTCCGAAGGTAAAAAGCAGTGGTGCGCCCTGGGTAGTGTGAAGTCGCAGATAGGTCATACCAAGTCTGCGGCAGGCTCAGCGTCCCTGTTTAAGGTTGTCATGGCGCTTCATCACAAGGTCCTGCCACCGACCATTAAAGTCTCGGAACCAAACCCTGCGCTCAAAATTGACGAGAGCCCTTTCTACCTCAGTACCGAAACACGGCCCTGGATTCACGATCCTAAATCCACCAGGAAAGCCTCCGTCAGTTCATTTGGATTTGGTGGCAGCAATTTTCACGTCGCCCTGGAAGAACATGTATCAACCAGTGGAACCCGTGGACGATATCATGCATCACCGGTAGAGCTATTATTATTTTCCGCGGATACTGCCAAGGATCTGGTTAGTCAAACAAAACTACTCGCAGAACAACTCGGAAATTGTTCAATAGCTACACTGGCGGCGCGACTACAAAAAGAATTTGTTGCAGCAAAACCATGTCGTCTGGCAATCATTGCGGAAGACGGCCAGTCTGCTGTTACTCAAATTGAGCAGGCAGCACTTAAAATTACTGCCCAGCCAGATGAACCATTTTCAATGCCGAATAAAATTCACTACGGCATGGGTGGCGTGGATAACAAGGATAATGTGCAACCAAAAATAGGCTTTTTATTCCCCGGGCAAGGCAGTCAATATGTCAACATGGGTGCTGACATCGCCTGCGAATTCGATCAGGCGCGTGCTGCCTGGGATATCGCCAGTACCGTGGACATCGATAGCGAATACCGACTGGACCAGGTTGTGTACCCGATACCCGTATTTTCTGATGCTGACCGGGATCAACAGAGCGAACTGCTAACGAGCACGCACTGGGCACAACCAGCCATTGGCTGTGTCAGTGCTTCATTGCTTAATTTGTTGCAGACACTTGAAGTCAAACCCGATGCAGTTGCGGGGCACAGTTATGGTGAGGTGACTGCACTCTACGCTGCGGGTGCCCTGACATCCCAGGAGAGTTTTCTGGCTGTTTCTCGTCGCCGCGGCGAACTCATGAAACAGGCAGCCTCCATCCCCGGATCGATGACTGCAGTCCGGGCGGGTCGGGATGAAGTCCAGGGATACCTGGACCAGTGGGACTGCAAGGTTGTTATCGCCAACATTAACAGCCCGAGTCAGGTGGTTATTGCGGGTGAAACGGCGGAAATTGAGAAGGCAGAACAGGAACTCGGCAAAGTCGGTGCAACATTTCGACGACTCACTGTGGCCACCGCATTTCACACAGATATCGTCAGCCCCAGTGCCGAACCTTTCCACGAGTTTCTTGCGGATATCAAAATCAGCAAACCCAGGGTACCTGTTTATTCGAATACGACGGCAACACCTTACAGCAACAAGCTGGGCGAGATCCGAAAAACATTGGCGTGGCAGTTGGCGAACCCGGTGCGTTTTCAGGAATCGATTGAACAGATGCACGACGATGGTATTCGGTTGTTCGTCGAGGTTGGTCCCAGTTCTCTGCTTGCAGGTATGGTTAAGGATTGTCTTAAAGGCAGGGAGTTTTCTGTCGTTTCGCTCGATAATCGTAAACTGGATGGTCGAGCAGCATTCTGGAATTCCCTGGGAAGCCTGTCCGTTGAAGGCGTAGCGTTGAATTACCATGCGCTTTGGCAGGATTTTGCAGAAGCAGAAGCCTTGCCTGAATCCATAGACCGATCACCGGTCACTATTAAACTGAGCGGCGCCAATCACGGTAAGCCTTATCCGCCAGAAAATGGCTCTGCCGGTTTACCAGCGCCTAATCCTGAGGTTGCACTGGTATCTGAGATACATGTTGCACCTACTGATGTCGTTGCACCTGCCAATGTCGTTGCACCTGCCAATGTCGTTGCACCTGCCAATGTCGTTGCACCTGCCAATCTGCCAGAGACGGCTTCTCCAGCTGCTGTGTCACAACAACCGACATTAGCTGCAACGGTGGCACCGACGTCATTACCAGTGAGGGATGCAAACTGGGTTGCGGCATTCCAGAGCTTGCAGGAGCAGACGCTGCAGGCGCAGATGTCGTTCCAACAAACCCTTGGGGACGCTCATCAGTCATTTTTAAGAGCAAGTGAAGTTGCATTTTCACAGTTAGGTGGCACGCCAGTCTCTGCTGAAATGCAAGCGCCATTGACAGCCCAGGTTGCTGCGCCCGTTGCCCGGCCCGGCGTCGAAGTGCCTGCTGTTGCTCAGACTTCAGTGCAGGCTCAGGCCGTTGAACCGGCGTTCGAAACGTTGGATTTTGAGAGGATGTTATTGGATATTGTCGCCGAGAAGACTGGCTATCCACAGGAAATGCTCACCCTTGATATGGAACTTGAGTCAGGCCTGGGCATTGATTCGATTAAGCGGGTTGAAATACTGTCTACCCTGCAGGAAGAAATGCCTCATCTGGGTGAACTCGATACCGCTGAACTAGCGGAACTCAACACCCTCGGGGAAATCATTGAATTCGCAGCGGCTTCCGGTCCGACCGTGCCTTCAACAACTACTCCGGCTGCAAATCCGGTTATAGGGCGCGCAAACACGACAGATCTGGATTTCGAATCGATGCTGCTGGATGTCGTAGCAGAGAAAACGGGTTATCCAAAAGAAATGCTGACCCTGGATATGGAACTGGAGTCTGGCCTGGGCATTGACTCCATTAAACGCGTAGAAATCCTCTCTACCCTGCAGGAACAACTGCCTTCCCTGGGCGAAATGGATACTGCGGAACTTGCAGAACTTAATACTCTTGGCGAAATCATTGAACTGGCCAGCGCATCAGCCGGGCCAGTATCGTCAGCGCCCGTCGAGGTAACGGCTACTTCTACAGCTACATCCACAGTGACGACACAGGACTTCGAGTCGATGCTGTTGGACGTGGTCGCGGAGAAAACCGGGTACCCGAAGGAAATGCTGACCCTGGATATGGAGCTTGAATCGGGTTTGGGTATTGATTCCATCAAGCGTGTAGAAATCCTCTCATCCTTGCAGGAGCAATTGCCGCATCTGGGTGAAATGGATACTGCCGAACTTGCGGAACTTAATACCCTGGGTGAGATTATCGAGCTGGCCAGTGCGTCAGCACCAGCCACCGTGTCCAATGAAACTCCGTCTACAGATGCCACGTCACAGATTGATTTTGAATCGATGTTACTAGCCGTGGTTGCCGAGAAGACGGGCTATCCCAAAGAAATGCTCTCCCTGGATATGGAACTGGAATCAGGGCTTGGAATTGACTCTATCAAGCGAGTTGAAATTCTCTCTTCGCTACAGGAACAAATTCCCCATGTCGGTGAAATGGATACCGCCGAACTGGCGGAGCTCAACACGCTGGGCGAGATTATTGATTTTGTTTCGGGCGGCATCATTTCAAAATCGTCTGCATCGTCAACTTCAACATCGACTTCAGCGAGCCAGACCGTGGCAGCTGAGCAGGCTTCAGCAGAACTGGCAGAAATGACGCGATTTGAAGTCAGGACTGAATCTCGTACCGCGACAGGTATTGCCATTGGCAATATTGAGAATGCAGCGCCCCTCTATCTGGTTGGTGACCGTACAGGTGTCGCCGAGCAGTTGTCCGGCTTGTTGGCCAGTGCTGGCGTTGTCAGCGAGGTTGTTGATGTGGCGCCGGAGGATGCGAAGTGGCTGGTACTCTTGACAGGATTAAACGCTATTGACAAGGCGACCGTAGAAGAACAGGTAAACTTGAACGTCGAAGCATTTGAACAGGTGCGTCGATGTGCAGCTTGCATGTTGGACAGTGGTCACTTGTTGGTGACGGTTCAGGCAACCGGTGGTGAGTTTGGTTTGTCAGCCGGAACAGCGCCTTCGTCAGGCACAAGCGCATGGTCTGCAGGCATTGCCGCACTTGCGAAAACAGCATCACGTGAATGGCCGGAGGTTGCAGTTAAGGCCATCGATGTACAGGGCGCGGATATGTCTGTTGAACGGGTCGCACAGGAACTGTTTGCCGAATTAATAGCAGGTGGTCCAGAGCTGGAAGTGGGGCTGCGATCTGACGGCCAGAGAATAACACTGGTAGCAAGCCCGAATAACACGCCGACTGAAGCAGTGGAGTTACCCGATGACTGTGTCATCGTAGTCAGTGGTGGTGCGCGGGGTGTTACGGCTGCCTGTTTGCAGGAGTTACTTGATCGCCGACCAGCGAAGCTGGCAATCCTGGGTAGAACCCCATTGACGGAAGAGTCTGCAGGGTTAGCCGACTTTGCGACGGATGCAGAATTAAAAAAGGCACTGCTTGCTCAACATACACAAGCGGGTCATAAAGTTACGCCGATTGAACTTAACCGGGAAGTGAGCAACATCCTCAATATGCGAGAGGTACGCGCAAATCTTGCGCGGTTGACGACGACGGGATCTACCGTCATGTATCTCCCAACCGATATTTCCGATGCAGACAGTACGAAAGCCTCTATCGTTAAGGCACGCGATGAATTGGGGCCTATCAACGTCATTGTTCATGCTGCGGGTGTACTTGCAGACAAGGAAATCCACAAGAAATCCGATGAGCAGTTTAAATCTGTATTCAACACCAAGGTACACGGATTACTTAATCTGTTAGATGCCACCAGATCAGATCCATTAACCCACCTGGTTTGTTTCTCATCAGTCGCTGCCAGAACAGGTAACACTGGGCAGGTGGACTATGCGATTGCGAACGAAATTCTTAACCGGGTCAGCCAGTCGGAACAGTCCGTGCGCGGTGAGGGCTTTACAGCCCGATCTATTGGTTGGGGTCCATGGGCAGGAGGGATGGTGGATCCTGGTTTGGCCGGACATTTTCGTGCCCAGGGCATAGAGCTTATTCCGCTTGAGGACGGTGCTGCTCTTTTTGCCGACGAGATTGAAGGACGAAACGGTGATTGCGTGGAGATTGTCTATGGTGGCGGCCTGGATGGCGAACATGCAGATTCAGGTAATGGCACTGGCAACAAAAGTACACGTATCAGGCAGATGTCCATTCGGGTCCACGTCTCTCAACACCCGCAGATCTCGAGTCACCTTATCCAGGGTAAGCCGGTCGTACCCCTGGCTCTGGTCAATGAGTGGGGCCTGTCTCTTGCAGCAGCGTTGAACCCGTCACTGAATGTGGTGCGCGTACATGATCTGAGCGTGGTCAAGGGTATCGAATTGCGGGCGTTTGAGACTGAAGGCGACTGGTTGAATGTAGTTTGTGAAAGAAACGGTGAGTTTCTGAGTATGGCAGTAACAGATTTGGAGGGAAATACCCACTATCAAATGAGTCTTCAGTTGAGCAATGACATTGGCGTTGAAAGCAAACATAAAGAAACAACAGAACCTGAAACTGCCGTGCTTGAGCTTGATAGGTGGGAATGGACGCCGAAACATATTTACAAGGAGCTTTTGTTTCACGGTGAAAAACTACAGGTCGTGAACCAGTTGTTAGGGGTTTCGGAAGCGGGTTGTCGCGCCTTACTGCAAATGCCGGATGAGTCGGACCTGGCACGGTGGCGTGTTGCGATGTTGGATGGTGGCTTGCAGCTTGCGCTTCTGTGGGAAAGGAAACGATCCGGTCTGGCTTCTTTACCGACCAAATTGGGCCAGATGCAATGGCATCATCAAGGCTCGAAGCCTGGTGGTCCCGTGACCTGTGAACTGATGCTGAAAAAGGCTACCAATCTGATGGCAACCTGGTCGATCGTGTTTACCAATGTTGAAAAGCAGATTATTGCGACCATGGAAGACGTCAATATTCACGTTCTACTGGCCAAAGCATCGGGTACCCAGAGACCTTGATCTTCTATTTCAGCACAGGAACAAGCTACAAAATACAAGTCCGTCGATATGTCAGTTAACCAGAAAAACCGATTTCAGCCGATTGCCATTGTTGGTCGCGGTTGCATTTTGCCTGGATGCCAGTCCGTTGATGAGCTATGGCGAATTATCGAACAGGGGCGGGTGGAAACCAGTTCAGCGTCAGAAGATGACTGGCATGTCGACCAGCAACGATTGCTGTCAGATCAGGCTGGCGTCTATCAGCTTGATAAAATGTGGTCGAACCATGGTGGTTATGTACGGGGTTTTGAAGACCACTTTGATGCCACGCAGTTCAGAATTGACCCGAGCCTGATGAAGAAGCTCGACCCGGTCTTTCTCTGGTCAATGGAAGCTGCGCGGCAGGCATTGGCGGGGCTTTCATCGTCGGCTGACCTGAACACCGCGGGTGTGATCATGGGGAACCTTTCCTACCCAACAAGATCCCACAGCCGCTTCGCTGAAGAAGTCTGGATGGAACAAATGCGCGGTAAAGGTGGCCCCGGGAGTGATGTCGAAATAGAAGTAGACGTTGCTGCCGAGAATCGTTTTATGTCCGGCTTGCCCGCCATGCTTGTTGCTCAGGGCCTGGGTCTTGGCGGCGATACGATGGCACTGGATGCGGCCTGTGCCTCTGGCTTGTACGCAATCAAAGTTGCCTGTGATCGTCTGCAAAGTAGAAAGGCGGACGTTATGTTGGCCGGTGGGGTAAATGCGGCGGATCCCCTTTTTATCCATATGGGCTTCTGCGCGCTGAACGCCCTGAGCAAGTCCGGTAAAAGCCAACCTTTCAGTGAAACTGCAGATGGCCTGGTGCCATCAGATGGCGCGGCGTTTGTCGCACTTAAACGGCTTGAGGATGCCCGTGCAGACGGCGACAAAATTTATGGTGTTATTCGCGGTATAGGGCTCTCAAACGATGGCCGCAGTGGAGGATTTCTATCTCCGTCAACTGAAGGTCAGGTTGCCTGTATCAAACAGGCGTACCAACTGGCTGATATCGATCCTGCCGAGGTTCAGTTTATAGAGTGTCATGCAACGGGCACCGAGGCAGGCGATTCTACCGAAATAACCAGTCTGAGCGCTGTCTTTACTGACGCCAGCAACCTGCCACTAGGATCACTGAAGGGTAACCTTGGACACCTTATTACCGTCTCGGGTGTCGCGGGACTGCTAAAGATCCTGTTGGCTTTTGAACACAAGACGATCCCAGGGACGCCTAATGCAACGCCAAATCTGGCGTCGGTGGCCAGCAGCGGGTTTTCGGTACCGGAATCCAATACCCAATGGTCGAGCGATGGGCCGCGTCTGGCGGGGATTAGCAGTTTTGGTTTTGGTGGTAACAATGCGCATCTGCTGGTACAGGAAGAGGATGACAAAATTCATGTACCAGACCAGGAAGCAGGGCTTGCCGACAATCTTGCCGAGAACAGAGGCGCAACACAGTTTGCGATCGTTAAACTTGCAGTGCGGACGGACCAGGTTTCGAATGCAGACGATTTTGGTCGGGGGCTATTTGATGAGATTCATAACAGTAGCAGTACAACAGAAAGTGACCCCGGTGAATCGCTGGATAGTAATCATATTTCGCTCAACGCCAAAAACCTTGCATTTCCTCCCAACGATCTGAAAGAAGCGCTGGGCCAGCAATTGATTTTGCTAGATCTTTTGCCTGAAGTGCAAACGGGGATAGAACAGATTGAAAGCAGTCGGACCGGGATATTTATCGGCATGCAAACCGACAGTGAAGTGTGCCGTTATGGCTTGCGCTGGCGAATACAGGACCTGGACCCGGCAGCATCAACCATTGATCTTGATGCTGAGATTGCATCATCACCCAATGCTTCCAGTGTGATTGGCAAGATGCCAAATGTTCCTGCCAACAGACTGAGCAACCAGTTAAATATCACTGGTCCGGGTTTTACAGTATCCCGGGAGGAACTCTCAGGTGACGCTGCCCTGGAACTCGCGATGACCGCTATCGGGCGCGGTGAACTGGATGCGGCAATTGTGGGAGCAGTCGAACTGGGTAACGAAAAGGTCCATGAAGTAGCGATAGCGAAAATTGCACCGCCAGGAATGGCCCCCGATGCCTCAGCAGCCAATGATGCCGCGGTTTTGATGGTGGTGAAATCCGTCGATCAGGCCCTGGCGGATGGTGACGAGATATTGGCGATAATTGAACCGGGAAACGAATCTGCACCGACAGAAGTTGCCGTCACCAATGTTGATACCCGTGCCGGTGCACACGCAGCGGCTGGATTGCTAAACCTGGCGGCGGGCATTCAACGGGTGAGAGCAGGCCAGAATTCGACCTCCGATCGCAGCAGTGGTATCAAACCAGAGCCAGTGGTGGTTCACAACCAATCAGTGTTCGGTGAATCGTCCACCTGGTGCTTAACATCGAGCCATAGTGGATCCCGTGCGTTTGCAGCGAGAGACCAGCCACAAATGGAAGTTTACGCGGCACCAGATCGCGAAACCCTGGTGGCGAACATTAAGGTCGGTACGATGGCCGACTCTGTAACTGGTGGAGGGCCATGCAGGGCAGCACTGGTTGGCGCCAGTGAAAAGTTCGTCAAACTGCGTCAGCGCGCAATACAAAGCATTTTGGCAAGCGACGCCAGTGAAAATCTAAACGCCTGGTCCCTGGATGGAATCAGTTTTTCTGAAAGTCCGATACAAGGGGAACTGGCTTCAGTGTTTACCGGCGCCGCATCAGCATATCCGGGCATGGGGAAAGACCTGTTTTTCGGCTTGCCGGGTATCAGCGGGCAACTGGCCGACGAGATACCTGAGTCTGCCGGGGCGATGGTGGCGGCTTTCGATCCTGCGGATGAGCGACATCGAGAGCCGTCTTTTCAATTGGCGGGGTCTTCATACCTGAGTCAATTACACGCAAGGATTAGCAGAGACCTGTTGGGCCTGAAACCGGATGTGGCGATGGGCCTGTCTTCCGGTGAGACCAATAGCATGTTTGCTTTTGGTGCCTGGCAGGATATGGACTCGCTACTGCAGGATATTGATGCCACAGAATTATACCGATCTGCATTGGCGAGGGATTTTACTTCGGTCCGGGATACATGGGGTCTCACAGAAAATGAGATCGTTGACTGGGAAAACTATCGTGTTCTTGCTCCGGTTGAAGATGTTCGTCTTGCAGTTGATGCAGAAAAGTATGTTTATCTGACTATCGTCCAGTCTGATCGTGACTGTGTTATTGGCGGCAAGCGCGGTGCTTGTGATTCGGTGCTGGCTCGCCTCGGGAACCCGGAAACCTTGCCCCTCGGACATGACCTGGCGGTGCATTGTGCGGCTGTTGAGCCATTCGAATCGACCTGGCGCAGGATACACACCCGCGAAACCAGGACGCCGGAAAATATCCGCTTTTATTCGAACTACCTGGATGGTGTCTATATCCTGACAAAAAGCAGGGTAGCGGATGCCTTAACCGGGCAGGCGTTGCAAACCATTGATTTCCCCAGGATTGTAAATATGGCCTGGAGCGATGGTGTTCGAATATTTGTCGAACATGGTCCACGCAATAGCCTGACCGGCGCCATCGGAGAAATTCTGGGTGACAAACCGCACCTTGCCGTGGCATTGGATCATTCGGCTGTACCGTCGATGACCCAGCTATATCGTGCCACAGCCAGTCTCTGGTGTGCGGGTGTTGGTATCGATTTATCAAATATTAATCTTCGCCAGCCTGCGTCTGCCGACTCCGTTGAGCCGATGATCCGCTTTGCACTGCGCCTGCCCGCAGTTCGCGCACAGGCCGCAATGCTGGCAATAACGGAGGAGCAGGTGGCAATTGACACAAATGTATACTGCCCGCCAGACGTTACTGCCGGGCCCGCAGCAGGTCGCTTGATTCCGCTTCCACCAGCGTTGGCATACAGCATCGACGTGCCAGCTGCACCCCCATTCTTGTCCGTAAATGAACCTGCTTCGAAGAAGCATTCTACAAAAGGGCAGCTAACCAAAGAGTATTCAACCATAGAGCACGCCACAAAAAAACCAACCGAAAAAGGGACGATAAAAAAAGCAAAATTGAAAACCGTACCAGTACCCTTGCGATCTAACGGCCAGAAAACTGCTGCAGCTATAAACGCCACCGGTGCTGTCAGTGAACATCAATTGCTGATTGATGCTCATCAGCGAATGCTGCAAGCCCACCAGGCATTCCTCTCAGCGCAGATGGAAGGGCAGCGCAATTTCGCAGAAACAATGGCGAGGATGCAAACAGTATTACTGGGTGGTGCATCTTCCCCTTTGCCTTCGGTTGAACCACCAACCCTCATTTCCAGGGAACCCGTCGTTACCGGGCAACTACCAGGAAACACCGCAGCGAAAATAGATCCGGGTACCGCAGTTCCGGGAGCCGCAGCTCCGGTCGAAGTAGCAGAGCTGATTGAAGAACTAAACGCCGAACTGCCGGGACCTTCGTTTTCTCGCCAGCAGGTTGAAGTTCTGGCCGGTGGAAAAATATCGTCGGTCTTTGGATCATTGTTCGAACAACAGGACCACTACGATGTTCAGGTTCGAATGCCAGAACCGCCCTTATTGCTGTGTGATCGCGTGATGGGCATCGAGGGCGAGGCTGGTTCCATGGCAACTGGCACCGTATGGACCGAGACAGATGTACATCAAGACAGCTGGTACCTGCATCGGGGGCGAATGCCGCCGGGCATCTTTATTGAATCAGGTCAGGCGGACCTGTTGTTAATTTCCTGGCTGGGTATTGATTTCCATAACAAGGGTGAACGAGCCTACCGGTTGCTGGGTTGTGAACTGGTCTTTCATGGTGAACTGCCACAGCCCGGTGACACCTTGAAGTACGAAATAAAGGTCGACGGCCATGCACAGCAAGGTGATGTGCGCCTGTTCTTTTTTCATTACGATTGTCATATTAATGGTGAACTTCGCATCTCGGTGCGTAACGGGCAGGCTGGGTTTTTTACCAAAGAAGAACTGGCTGAGTCAGCAGGTGTGCTCTGGGATGCGGCGTCTGCAGATTTTACACCTGGCATTGTGGTGCCTGAGCCGATTGTTGATTGTCGTAAAACATCTTTCAGTCGCGCTGAGGTTGCAGCCTATCTTGATGGTGATTTACAGTCGTGTTTTGGTGATGAGTTTGCACGGGCGCATACTCACACCCGTACACCCGGATCACCGCAGGGACAGGGTAATTTCCTGGGTGAAGTCACAGAATTTGATCCTACCGGTGGTCCTGCAGGACGCGGCTACCTGCGTATCGTCGAAGACATACATAAAGATGACTGGTTCTTCGACGGGCACTTTAAAAATGACCCCTGTATGCCAGGTACCTTGATGGCCGATGCCTGTTTGCAGGCCATGGCTTTTTATATGAGCGCTCGTGGGCATAGTCTGTATCGTGATGGCTGGCGCTTTCAGCCCGTCCGGGGCACGAATTACAAGTTTATCTGCCGCGGCCAGGCGTTGCCGACGTCAGACCAACTGGTGTATGAAATATTTATTGATGAAGAAATCATTGACGATCAACCCAGGTTATTTGCCCATGTACTCTGCACTATTGATGGTCGCAAGGCTTTTTTGTGTGAACGATTGGGTTTGCAACTGGTTCCAGACTGGCCCCTGAGCAGCATGCCGGAATTGTTGGCACCGATTGCGGATGACCGCCCACTGGCTTATATCGATGACTTTCCGCTGGACTACCGGTCACTGATTAGTTGCGCCTGGGGAAAACCCTCGACTGCATTTGGCAGTGGGTTCGCCCATTATGACGGGCCGTTGCGCAGTCCCCGATTGCCGGGTCCGCCGTATCATTTTATGACGCGTATTGTCGCTCTTGAAGGTGACATGGCGAGTATGCAGAAAGGTGGACAGGTTGATGCAGTTTATGATATTTCGGCGGATGCCTGGTACTTCAATGCCAACGCGTCCCGTACGATGCCTTATTGCGTGTTAATGGAAATTGCGCTGCAGCCATGCGGTTGGCTGGCTTCCTATACCCTCGGTCGCGATTATGCGAACAGTGACCTGTTGTTCCGCAACCTGGATGGCACCGCTGTGCAGCATCGGGAAGTTAAGCCTGGTGACGGCAGCCTGAAAACCAGCGCTCATCTGACTTCAATTTCGCAAATTGGTGAACTCATCATCGAGAGCTTTGAGGTGGTTTGTACCATTGATGATGAACCTGTTTTTACCATGAAGACGGTGTTTGGTTTCTTCCCGCCGGATGCCATGGCGAACCAGAAGGGACTCACTATTTCAGACCATGAACAAATTATATTTGACCAGTCATCCAACGAGCTGATTAAGTTCGAAGATAAACCTGCATTGTATTTTGGCCATCCAACGGCCCATTTGCCCGATTCCAAATTGCTGATGCTGGACCGGATCACTTTCCTTGCAACCGATGGCGGGCAGGCGAGCCTGGGTAGCATCCGCGGTGAGAAGGATGTAGACCTGACTGAATGGTTCTTCAAGGCTCACTTTTTTCAGGACCCTGTCCAGCCCGGTTCCCTCGGGATTGAGGCAATGCTGCAATTAATACAGGCACTGATGTTGTCTCAAGGGTTACATGAGGGATTTAGTAAACCACGATTCGAACCGATTCTTGTCGCCGAAGAAACAGAATGGCACTATCGCGGCCAGATCACACCAGACAAGAAGCTGATTACCGTCGACTTCCAGTGTACCGAGCGAGTTGTTGAAGATGGCAACTGCTGGATTGTTGGCGAAGCAAGGCTATGGGGTGATGGTTTAAAAATATACCATGCACCGAAAATCGGCTTACGAATTATAGAAGACAATATTAAAGGCACGGCCAGATTGGGTTCACAATTCGACTGGCGAGGCGTTCGTGACTACTGGGTCGAACAGTCGGCCGGTGAACACCACCTGGTACACGACCTGGGTGCTTCACTGATTCACAAGTTTGTGCATAACCTGATACTGCGTGATCCCGATGAATTTCAAGTCAGGAAAGGTCAACCAGCAATTTATCTGGCTAATCACCAGGTGGGTGTGGAATCATTTTTGTTTCTCGGCATGATTGCCGCCATGACGGGTATCCCGGCAGAGGCGATTGCCAAGAAAGAACATCGTGACTCCTGGCTCGGGCAAATATCGCTGCTGACTGAGACGGAACTAAAAGAGCAGAGTACGACCCGAATGTTGTTTTTTGATCGGGACGATCAGGGAGATATGCTGCGGATTCTGGACGATTTTGGCCAGACCGTGGCACAACAGCCCCGATCACTGCTCGTGCATGTAGACGGGACCCGGGCAACCCGGGCAGGACAACCGATAAAGACGGTGAGTTCTGTGCTGATTGATTTGGCGGTTAATCACAATATCCCCATTATCCCGGTTCGATTCGCAGGTGGATTACCGATCCAGCCTTCCAACGAGCGGCTGGAGTTTCCCGTCGGGTTCGGTAGCCAGGACTATTACATAGGTTCCGTGATCGAACCTGTTGAACTGGAAACCCTGCCTTATGTCGACAGGGCAAAGTACGTCGTTGCCGCCATCAACAATTTGGGACCGGGTCTGGACGATGACCAACCTTTATCAGCGGACCCTGGGTTTGCGGAACTGGTTGAAAATCAGCCAGATGATCGATCAGACACCCAACGAGTCCTGTGGGCCGCGCTGCAAACGTTGCCTGAAGTGGGTGCCCGTATGCAGAGACTGATAGACAGGCTCAATTCCGGTAGTGTTCCTGGGGTTAAAGAATCTGGTCTGCCAACACCTGCAGAAAAAATTCTGGCAAAACTTATTGGCAAACATTTTGGCAAATAACATTTTGCCTGAGAACATTGGTTAAGAACCGTCAGTCTGCTGCTTGGGCAAAGGAAAATTGTCCGTATGAAGTTGACCCTCAGGTGATCGATCTCTGGCGCGTCAATCTTTCAGATTCGAATTTGGATCGTTACCAGTCGATAATCTCTGATGATGAACAACAACGCGCCGATAAATTCCTGCTGGACGCTATTCGAAAACCATTTGTCAGGTCCCGATGTGCGCTACGAATTGTACTCGCGCGATGCCTGGATCAGAAAGCCGCTTCGCTGAAATTCAATTATGCTGAACAGGGGAAACCGGAACTTGCATCGCCAATGGCCGACGACTTCCACTTCAACTTATCTCACAGTGAGGACACCGCATTGATCGTTGTTGCCAGCGGCAGACGTGTGGGTATTGATATCAGTAGCACCCGACGCGCAACCCGTTGGCAGCCAATCGCGAAACGCAGCTTTTCTGCGTCGGAGTTGAACCTCCTGCTAAGCTTGCCCGCGGCTGATCAGGAGGCAACCTTTCACAGGATTTGGACTCAAAAGGAGGCTTACACCAAGGCGATTGGTGACGGGTACTCTTATGGATTCCAGAAATTTACCGTTGTGGTTGACCCTGATGGCGGTTCAGGTCTGCTGACTGATGACAACAATCCCCGCTCCGTTGGCGAATGGAACATGCAGTCGATTAACGCTGGTTCAGATTATCTTGCAGCCCTGGCGTATGATGGAGCCCAGGTCAGCAGAATTCGGCAGTGGGAGTTTTGCCTTGAGTAGGGTGTGAGTTGGGGTAGAACCGGTCAGGCTCTTTTCGAGGAAATGTACTAGGAAATGTACCAGGAAATGAAACAGGAAATGAAACAGGAAATTTCGGTTTCAAAAATAAAAACAGCTATTTCCCTGTTGTTGCTGATCATCTGGATGCTGGCAGTGGTTTCGGTTTTTGTAGTCGCCAGGCTGATCCGTTTTCCCCGAGCGAACAATCTGAGTCTTTTGTTTCACTGGGGTGCGCTTAAATGCTTCAACCTGACATGTATTGTTGAAGGTACTCCCTGCATCGACCGACCGACCTTGTATATATCCAATCACATCTCCTATATTGACATTTTCGTCCTCGGGTCTGTTCTACCTGGCACCTACATCGCGAAATCCGAAGTAGCGAAATGGCCGCTTTTTGGCCAACTGGCGAAACTGCAAAATACACTGTTTATTGAGAGAAGTGGCCGAAAAGTGGGCAGCCAGGTCGAGCAGATACAGCAGCACCTGCTGGACAAGAGCAACTTGATCCTCTTTCCGGAAGGTACGAGCAATATCGGTACTTTCGTTGCCCCTTTTCACAGCAGTTTTTTCCAGGCCGCTGACAGTCAGGAATTTGACATCACCATCCAACCGGTAACCGTGGCTTATACACGCTATAAAGGTGAGCGTATGGATAGATGCGCCCGGGACTATTATGCCTGGTACAAGCCCAGGAAAATATTGCCTCATTTCCTCAACGGTCTTGGTTTAGGGCCAGCTCAGGTCAGTGTGACCTGCCATCCAACCGTGAAATTTGATGCGTTTGAATCCCGCAAAGAATGTTCCAAATATTGTGAGACCGTTATTCGACAGGGCCTGTTAACGGCTCTCGACCTGGAGCTAGAGATAAAGAGCTGAAATCCGGGTGGATGATTCGTAACAGAGTTGCAACGCGTATGAGCGAAGAGTGCGGTATGTCTTTATCAGGACGTGTTGTGGGGACGCCGAGTCAGGGATGCAAAACTTGAGTGCACATGGACGTGCGCCACGGGTCCAGATAAAGACATACAGTACTCGTAGCGGATTCAGTTAGGTGACGGACTAACTCGAAAGTAGCGTATCGACAATAGAACAGTCAGGTGTTAACCCGCCATCGCATTTCGATATCATGTCTTTCAAATTGATCTGCATGTTCTGTAGATCGGCAAGTTTCTGTTCTATGTCTGACAAGTGAATAACGGTTCGGTCCCGGACCTCCTCGCAGGTGTAACGCTCACTGTCCACCAGCTCTATCAGGTTGCGGATTTCCTTTAAGCTGAATCCCAACTCGCGGCTCCGGCGGATAAAAGAGACCCTGTTCAGGTGTCGTTCCGCATATATCCGGTGTCCGCCTGCGGTTCTGGCGGGGCTCTGGATCAGGCCAATTTTCTCGTAATATCGAATTGTTTCGCTGTTCACTTTCGTGGTTTTAGCTAATTCACCCCGAGTGAACTTGATGAGAACTGAATTCATGATAATTTCTTGAAGCTGTAGTTACTACAGGATATACGTTATGGCACAACAGAATCCTTTAAACGTTACTCGACACTAACCTGCCCGGAGTGCAGCCACAGGTCCTATGACCTTATGCAAACGGATGCCTGTCAGTTTTTCTATGACTGCAAAAATTGTCATGCGTTACTCAGGGCAAAAAAAGGTGATTGCTGTGTTTACTGTTCTTATGGAGACGTCGCGTGTCCTCCAGTGCAGAAGGAGAATTCATCTGGCAACAACTGACCTTAAGCTGGATGAACCCGGCACCCTGACGAAACCCGCACCGATAGACAGAATTGTACGCCTTGGCTTCAGCCTTCTGTGCCTTTTCCTGGTAGCAGATCTGCTGCTGTTAGCTGACCTGATGGAAGGCAATCACGTCGCGTAAATTATTTGGACCGCGTTGATCCTTGGATTATTCCTGAGCAGCTGAAATGCGTGCCTTTCACGATTTATTTTCGCGACTTACCGAGATTCTTACAAAAGAAGAACACTACTGTCCGATTGGCCCCCTGCATCCTATCGATCTGTGGGAGATAAAGCAGCCCTGGATTCGCAACAGCTAAATTCGCGCTTGATGTGGAGATTCCGCCCTCACACCGACATGGCGGAAATAGTGGTGCGGCATATCGACCTTAATCGGAGGTTAGTGACACTTCTCGACGCGGATTGATCACGATATGCGACATTCTAATCAGAGGTTCTTTGGCAGCCTGCTAGGATTCAGGGGTGCGATTCGGAACAAACCAAATGGGTGATGACCAGGCCCGTTCCTGAATAGTAGGCGCCAGATCAGGTCTTGGGGATGTTCCAGCCCGAATTGCGTCCCAGGTAGACCAGCGGCAGGTTGGGTTTTCCAGCACCCGGGCATAGTAGAAGGCACGTTTGGATGAATCAAAATCAGGATCTGTCCAGGTTGTCTTGAGTTCTGCCGCGCCAGTTCCAGATGTAATCGAACAATCCGTTAAATCCACACTGGCGCCATTGTCCGGGCAACGGTGGGTGGCCGGATCTATCTTGCCATCGTCAGAGCAGGCAACATCGTAAACCCTTTCATGATGTTCACCGTTAATGGTCCATCCTTTGACAACTTGAACTCTTTGCAGACTCGCAGATACAGGATCACGCGTCCCCCAGACGATAAAGCTCGGTACATGGTCATTCTTAGCCAAAAGATCTGAGCCCATCGAAACGCCTGACGCATATGCCTGCATCACCATATCCTTGTCAGACAGAATATCTTGATTGAACCCGTAGCCTGCAAAGAATCTAAGTCGTATCCGCGGACCCGATGTGGCAAATGTTTCTTTGCGGCGAAAGGCGTTGTAGATGGCATCGCGGGTATTTTCCTCGGCCCAGACGGCGGCTAACCCGGAAGCTCCCCAGGTTTCGAAGGCACCCGATCGATAGTAACTGCCATCAATTTCTTTGACATTTGTACCCAACTGATCAGGCGCATTTCCACGAATCTGATCCACAGCCTCGTCGGGCATGGGAACAGAACCTCTTTGGATTCCGTTGGAGTCAAGTAATCCAGCCTTGGAAAAGTAATCTGCTTCATTGTCAGTTGTGGCAGCGGTATGGGTGTCCGAAGCAGCAATAAAGCCAAATTTGTATGGGTTGGTGATCCCTCTGTCTTGAAACGACAGGCCATTGAGCAGAGCCTCACGCGCATAGGATCCACTGGGTTCACTCGCCAGTGTCGTGGCGATACGATATGGCATGATCTCAAAATTAGCCCACTCGTCCGTTTCAGACAAGGCAGGGTGTGTTTCAGAAGTGCCTTTGACCTGGGTAATTTCAATCAATGGTTCGTTGCGAATTCGTTGCAAGGCGTAGGTTTCGTCCATTGGGTCTCCGGCCCAGTCCACTAGCTTGAACATCTGGCCATTGGAGCCGTTCGAATTGTGCGGTATCGCCAGGCTTTCTATTCCCTGTTCCCGAAGATCGTCCATCCAGTCCCACAGTCCCTCCGGGTTCTGGCTGTGGAATCGGGAGAAAGGCATCGCCGGGAGTTTGTCGGCGCCGCGAAAAAAAACATTCCTGTGCAGGTTGCCGCGATCATTGCTGGACGTGGTGAACTCATAAGCCACGAAGGTGGTGAACTCACCGGGTTTGTTAAACGCTTCCGCTGCTTTGATGGTGTCAGACCAGGCATCCCGGGCAATGTCGTTGATCATTTCAACATCGACATCACCATCGCCAATACCGGACAGGATGCCTGGCAGGAAGATGCTAAACGCACGAATACGTTGAGGTACACTCTGGGTGTTCAGGTTTGAGGCCGCATTGAGGTTGTGCAGATCTGTGACAAACTCAAGTTTTGAGAATTCAGTGGATGTGTCAGCGGCTGCTTTTAGCGCACCCAGGAACATGGCGTGATCAGTTACCGCATAAAAATCCAGCGGTTGTCGCAACTGGACGTCGAAACCGGCCGGGTGTTTGATAACCTCGCCGATTGCGTATCGATAGGCATCATATGGTGTCGCGATGGTACCAAAGGCGAACGCATCGAATGAGTAGTTGGTATGAACATGGAGGTCACCGAAGTAAGCATTGCGCTCTGCATTTGCTGTCGGGTTAGCGACAATAATATCAGCAGGCATTTCGAGTCGATTGCCACCGAATCGTGAGGCGACGACAGCCTCTACTACTTTTTCCTTGATCCCATCGGTCACTTTTCCCGAGCATCCCGCCAGGGCAATAAGTACGAAAAAGATGCCAGCAACGACTGGCTTATGGGACATTGAGTTCATCGTGGATTACCCCTGAATTATTTCTTTGTTTCTGCCTGCCGAGTATGCAGACTCAATGTAATCGTTGCAATGCGCGAACCAGCTATAGCACTATCGACAAGATGACATCAGGTATGGTTTATTTAACCCTCGTGTTGATTGGCAGGACAGAGAAATGACGTTAAAAAAACGACTAGCCGTCACATTGCCAGCCGGGCCGCATTTGACAGATACGATTCAACGATTGGTGTGGGCAGAAGAAAACGGCTACCCGGATGCCTGGTTCAGTGATTCTGGTGCGCCGGATACACTGACTCAAATCGCGGCGGTGGCTCATTACACGAAAAGTATCAGAATTGGTGTGGCAGTGACGCCAGTCTACACGCGAACGCCTGCGGTTCTGGCTGCATCGGCTAACGTTATCGGCCAGTTACTCCCGAACCGGTTCGTACTGGGTTTGGGATCTTCCAGCCATACCATTATGAGTCAGTTCAATGGCATCCCACTCGACAAACCTGTGACCCGGGTGAAGGAAACAACCCTCATGGTACGTTCGATGCTAGCCGGTGAAAAATCAAATTTTGATCTAACAACACTGGCCAGCCGTGGTTACCGCCAGGCACCGTTGCAAAACCCGCCGCCAATCTATATTGCGGCGTTGCGTTCAAAGATGATCGAAATGGCCGCAGAAACGGGTGACGGGGTGATTTTTAATCTGTGGCCAAAAGGTGCATTGCCTCGAATGATGGAGCATGTGCAAATTGGCGCTGAACGGGCTGGTAAGGATGCAGCGGATGTTGAAATTGTTAACCGGGCGATGGTGCTGGTGACAGATGACAAGGAGCGGGCACGCAACCTGTTCCGTGCATCCCATGCACCCTATTATGCAACGCCCGTGTATAACCGGTTCCTGGCATGGGCGGGGTACGAGGGTGTCGCGGCTACAATCAGTGAAGGTTGGGCTGAAAAGGATCGCAACAAGACGACAACGGCACTCACCGATGATTTAATTGATGAGATTATTATTATTGGTAACGAACAGGAGGTTCAGCAGAGGATTTTCGAGGATGCCGAGGGAGGTGTACATACCCATATCATTGCACCCCTTGGCGGTGCGACGCCTGAGGAAGTTACGGCAACCTACGAGGCATTTCTACCTGACAGGTTTACTTTGAACTGATGGTGTTTATTAAGAATGGATGAAATTACGGAGACTGGTGACCTGGTGATAAATGATCTGAATATCACATCTCGGGTTGCTGAAATCGAGGAGCAGGGCTACACGGTTATTCCGGACTTTATCTCCCAGGATGAGATCGCGCGGATTCGTCACGCTTTTATGACCGAGGTACCCATCACGGAAATGCGCGCCATTGGCACCGATACCGGCAGGACTTTGAGGGCGCACAATTTGCTGGCAAAGACGCGTGCCGTGGATTACCTGTTCCTGGATGAGCGATTAAGAGGAATTGTGAAAGGTGTTATCGGCAAGCGTGTGCAGGTTAATGTGACAACCCTGTTCAATACATTACCCGGTGAAACGAAACAGTTTCTGCACCAGGATGATGGACTGTGGCCTATCCCGCGGCCCCATCCACATTTTCTATGTAATGGCCTGATTGCGATGGATGATATTGATATTGAAAATGGAGCCACTCACATCGTCCCTTACAGTCATAAATGGGACAAACCAGTCGACCAGGAGATTGAAACCCTGCAGATAACGATGCCCTCAGGCAGTATGCTGATGTGGGCCGGGGGCTTATGGCATGGGGGTGGTGCGAATACGACGACGGATCGTGAGAGGATGGGCTTTTTTATGAGTCATGCTGTCGCTTACCTGAGACCCCAGGAAATTCAGCTTCTCTCGGTGCCGAGAGAAGTCGTCATGAAGATGCCAAAACTATTACAGCGCCTGTTGGGTTATCATCGCTTTGGCCTTGGAGTTGACGGGCGTGACCCGATTGACGTTTTGAATGATGGTGTTGTTGTGAACCCGGATGCCAGGCTTGCCTGGTGGCAGGACGAGTAGATGAAAACCAGTCACAATCGAGTTTTAAGGTGAACCTGGAAAAATTACGATTAGCGGAAGCGAACTTCCTTCTCCAGTATCCCGGTGGGTTTGACCATCCTGATATGGTCGCCGTTGGTAAAAAACACAGAGTAGACAAGATGTCAGAATTTACGGCGGAGGTCCTGGCTAAAAGCCGATTTAAGGATCGGGGGATGCTGCTGGAAAATCTGGTAAAGATTGTGTCCCGGTCTTCCATGGTCTCGATGTTTGAGAAGCCGAAGTTTCGCGATTTCGTTAATGCCTTGGATATGGCGGAGAGGGAAGCTTTAAGCAAGGGCTTCAAGAAAATGCTGCATGGTAAACAGGAAAGGGGATTCAATGAGGTGTTGGACCTGTTCACCGATGGCAGGGTGGCGAAATGGAGCCTGATTACAATTTTCCTGGTTTATTTTCGCCCGATGACGGAAGTGTTTGTGAAACCGACCACGGCCAAAGGCATCATCCAGAAACTGGAGCTCGATCACCTGGTCTACAAACCCCGGCCATCGTGGGAGTTTTATGAGGCATTTCGAACCGCCATCAATGATATGAAAGCCCAGGTAGATCCCTCGCTCTCGCCGAACAATGCAGCGTTTACCGGTTTTCTGATGATGAGCCTGTAATAACTTCCCTTCTTGTTCCATTGTTGCGAGAAGGGATCTAGAATCAGCAGCCATGGCCCATACGTCAAACTTGGCAGGCACGTCCCGCACTGATTACACCGAGCTGGTAAATTGCCTGGCCATTAAACATCGGAAAAAAGAAGCATTGCGCTGCCTGATGGCTGGTGGATTCGATACTGCTTCTGCACTTCGTGCAGGGCTCAAGGATGACAACCCGGATGTTCGGGTGGGGTGCTGTATGGTACTCGACCACTTTATGATTGAAGCGGCAGTGCCGGAGCTGATCGAAAACCTCACCCACTCTGATTCAAGTGTACGCGCCTGGGCAATACATACACTAGCCTGCGACCGATGCAAACAAGGCGTGTGTCGTCCGGGAGAAGGCGATACTGTTCCGATGGCAATCAGAATGTTGCAGCAAGATCCAAGCAAAGGTGTTCGTCAAATGGCGGCAGGTATGCTCGGGCCAAGTGTGCATCGAAGTACGGATGCGCTTGTCGCATTGCAAAAAGCGCATAACGAAGATCCCAGTCCCGTGGTGCGAAAAATTGCCGGTTGGTGGATCCCCGGTGGTATCTGTTATAACAAACTTAAACCACGCACACCCCGCCGGTTATGACTGAACAAGAAAAAAAGTTGTAGTACAGCGCGACAATAAGGCATGCTACCGCTCACGAAAAAGCGTGGCTCGTAGCGTGGCTCAAACGCTGAGTCCAAAGGCATTGTTAACCAGGAGCATGATTACTAATGAGATATGAAGCACCAACCAGTACCAAAGAAGCGGCGGCGCTTCTGGCGAAGGAGAAGGGCAAGGCCTACATCCTCGCTGGTGGTACCGATCTTATAGTCCAAATGAAGACTGGCTTGATCGAGCCGGACCTGATGGTGGATATAAAGCACATTCAGGCGATGCAGACCATTACCACCAGCGCATCCGGCACCAGGATCGGCGCATCAGTAACCGGTGCTGAAATGGGCGAGAATAAAAGGCTCAAAAAAACCTGGCCTGGTGTCGTTGAAGCGACCAATCTTATTGGTTCAGACCAGATACAGGGTCGTTGTACGATGGTTGGCAATCTGTGCAACGGTTCACCGGCTGCCGACAGCGTACCGGCGATGATTGCGGCGCGCGCCAAGGCTGTGGTTGTCGGTAAAAATGGACGCAGGACTGTAGCGGTAGAAAAAATAGTCACGGGTCCCGGCCAGACGTCCCTCGCAAAAGGGGAAGTCATCGAAGCTATTACACTGCCGAAACGACCGGCGCGGTCTGGCGATGCGTATTTAAGGTTTATTCCGCGCACGGAAATGGATATCGCTGTTGTCAGTGCCGGTGTAAATCTAACCCTGGAAAGAGGTGTGGTAAAAACCGCCCGTATCGTGCTGGGAGCCGTCGCGCCTACAGCGGTGCTGGTACCCGCAGCCGCCAGGGCAATCATCGGAACAAAACTTGACGATGCGGCTTTGGAGAAACTGGCTGCCGCGTGCTCCGCCGCGTGTAATCCTATCGATGACAAACGCGGCACTATCGAATATCGAACCAAAGTTGCGGGTGTTCTTGGTCGGCGCGCCGCAAAAATAGCTTATCAACGTGCAGGAGGTGCCTAATGGCTGGTGTACTCGTATCCACTACAATTAACGGCGATGCCGTGGACTTCGCCTGTCCGCAGGATGAAACATTACTCGACTCATTGCGTGACCGGGTTGGGCTAACCGGGGTAAAAGAGGGTTGCGGCACAGGTGATTGCGGTGCTTGTAGTATTACCCTCGATGGTCGCCTGGTCTGCTCGTGCCTCGTTCTGGGAGTAGAAGCTAACGGTCGGGAAATCACCACGATCGAGGGAATGGCAGATGGTAATAAGTTGCATCCCCTGCAGAAAAACTTCATCGAACATGCAGCCCTGCAATGTGGCATCTGTACCCCCGGATTTCTGGTGGCCGCCAAAGCGCTGTTGGATCGCAACTCAAATCCAACGGAAGAAGAAATTCGCTATGCCCTGGCGGGGAATCTATGCCGTTGTACCGGCTACGACAAGATAGTCCGTGCCGTGCAGGCTTCTGCTAAAGAAATGCGCAGAAAAAGGTAAAAAAACAGCATCATCATGCAAATATTAGAGATAGGAATCTGAAATGGGACACGACACCAGTTACACAGATCAGGAGTTTAAAGTAGTCGGGACGCGGGTCAATCGACCTGATGGAATCGACAAGGTTACTGGCCGGGCCAGATACGGGGCAGATGCCTATGCACCCGGTCAACTCGTGGGATTGTTTCTTCGCTCGCCACATGCGCATGCCAGGATCAAGAAAATTGATACATCCAGGGCTGAAAAGCTCAAAGGCGTCAAAGCCGTTGTTACCAGCGCAGACTTGCCGGATCTGACCGATGGAAATCGCGGCTTGCTCGATATTCTGGAAAACTGCATGGCGCGTGATCGTGCGTTGTACGATGGCCACGCAGTAGCCGCGGTTGCTGCCATCGACCGGCAGACGGCAAAAAGAGCCCTCAAGCTGATTAAGGTTACTTACCAGGTACTGCCCCATGTGACCGATGTGGATGAGGCGATGAAGCCCGATGCACCTATTGTGCAGGAATATGTAGCTACCGACGGTCTTCCATCCAATGTGTCCCAGGTAAACCAGTTTGGTCACGGAGACGTAGACAAAGGGTTTGCCGAGGCAGATGTGATCGTCGAGAAAAGCTACAAAACCGAGCAGACTCACCAGGGTTATATTGAGCCCCATGCTTGCCTGGCGAGCGTCAGCCCCGATGGTTCAGGCGAATTGTGGGTCACGACTCAGGGCCACTTTGGTTTCCGCATTAACTGTGCGCAATTGCTTGGCATGGACATGGCCAAACTCAAGGTGACTGCATCTGAAATTGGTGGAGGTTTTGGCGGCAAGACCCATGTATGGGTAGAACCAGTAGCACTGGCCTTGTCCCGCAAGGCTAATCGACCGGTTAAAGTGGTCATGGATAGAGATGAAGTTTTTAAGGCCACAGGACCTACCTGTTCCACTTCTGTGGACATAAAAATCGGCGCCAAAAAAGACGGTACCATTACCGCCGCAAGCGCTGTGTTGCGCTATCAAAACGGTGCTTTCCCGGCTATTTGGGGCATGCTCGGCGCGATGACATCATTCGCCTGCTACGATCTGAAGAACGTGAAGTCGGTGGGTTACGATGTGCTCTGTAATCGTCCCAAGGTTGCTGCCTATCGTGCGCCATCTGCACCTATGGCTGCCTTTGGAGTAGAGAGCACCATGGATCTGGTGGCTGAAAAGATTGGCATGAATCCGGTGGATTTCCGCATCAAGAACGCCGCAAAAGAAGGCACCCTTGCTTCCTATGGGCCAACCTATGGCCCGATTGGCATTGGGCCGACATTGGAAGCGGTCAAAAATCACCCGCATATGCGAGCCAGGCTCGGAAAGAATCAGGGTCGGGGTATGGCTTGTGGTTTCTGGTTTAATTTTGGTGGGCAGACCTGTACTGATCTCAACATCGGGCTTGATGGCAGTGTGACGTTGACTGTGGGTACCGTCGACGTGGGTGGTTCACGCGCATCTCTCTGCCTTATTGCCGCAGAGGAACTCGGTATCCCTTACGAGCAGGTCAAAGCCAATGTTGCGGACACGGCTTCCCTCGGCCACAACGATATGACTGAAGGCAGTCGTGGCACCTTCTCTTCTGGTATGGCAACAATATTCGCGGCACGCGACGCGATTGAAGTGATGCGTAGCAGGGCAGCAGACATGTGGGAAATCCCTTTGGACGACGTGATCTGGGAAGACGGTCAGGCTAAAGCCGTTGGTAAAAAACACGGTAACCTGCCAACACTTTCGTTAAAGGAAATAGCCGCCAAGTCACCTAATACGGGGGGGCCCATCGCTGGCCACAACGAAGTGGTTGCCGATAACGCCGGTGTGTCTTTCGCCAGCCATATTTGCGATGTTGAAGTGGACCCGGAAACCGGCGCAACCAAGGTCATTCGCTACACCGTTGTTCAGGATGCCGGTAAGGCGATCCATCCGGACTATGTCGAAGGACAGTTTCAGGGTGGTGCGGCACAGGGTATTGGTTGGGCACTTAACGAGGAGTACATTTACGGTGATGATGGTCGCCTGCAAAATGCAGGGTTTCTCGATTATCGTATACCCGTTTGTTCGGATCTGCCGTTCATCGATACCAAGATTCTTGAGATCCCAAACCCGACTCATCCCTATGGGGTGCGCGGTGTGGGTGAGACTTCGATTGTCCCGCCGCTCGCAGCCATCGGCAATGCTGTCTCGAATGCCGTCGGCGTGCGCATGGACCATATACCCATGTCGCCGCCCAGAATTCTCAAAGCACTTGAGGAACAAAATAGTTAGCTGTGACTCATGCCGCAGGTTAAGCTTACCGGGAAATTTCGCGCAGCAGCCGATGATGCAGATACGTTGGAGATCGAAGCGCGAACCATCCGTGAACTGATGACCCGGTTAGTGGAGCGGTATCCGTTGATGGATCAGCATCTCGACGCTGGTATTGCGGTTGCCATTGATGGTGAAATTTATCGTGACAACTGGAGCGTCGAGATTCCTCCTGATGCGGAAGTGTTTTTGATACCCCGTATTCAGGGAGGCTGATAAGTTCGTAGTTATGGAAGATTCATCTGTGCTTATCTGGGGGACACTGTTCGGCGGTATTGGCATCGGGTACTTCATCTATGGCAGAAGACAAAAGAATCCGGTCTCGTTTTTTACCGGGATCTCTTTGTTTGCCATCCCCTATTTGATTGAAGATGTCATTCTCCTGATTGCAGTAGCACTGGCGTTAATGGTGTTACCCTTTGTGGTAAAGCTCTAATTCCCTTTTTGTCCCAGACAGTAATTCACAGATATGAAGAACGTATGAACCAAAAAACAATTGGCAGCACCGATATCAAAGTTACTCAGATCGGGCTCGGCTGTATGGGACTATCAGAATTCTATGGTCCACCCACTGACACCAATGACGCTATCAAACTGCTCCATGAGGCGATAGAGATGGGTGTGGATCACTTTGACACCGCAGAATCTTACGGCGTTGGTTCTGCAAACGAAACACTGTTGGGCCTGGCATTCAGCGATCGTCGCGACAAGGTGAAGATTGCAACCAAATTCGGCCCGTTACGTGACCCGGTGACCGGTGAAAGAATAGGGCTTGATGGTTCGAGGAAGAACTGTCGCCGGGCGGTAGAGGCTTCACTGAAGCGCCTGCAAACAGACCATATTGATCTTTACTATTTACATCGCGCTGACCCCAAAACAGCCATCGAAGAGACCGTTGCCGCGATGGCCGAACTCGTCCAGGAAGGTAAAATCGGTGCTATTGGCTTGTCAGAGGTCTCCGCAGCTACACTCAGGCGGGCATGCGCCGTCCACCCCGTCGCGGCTGTTCAATCCGAATACTCCATCTTCAGTCGGGATATTGAGGCTGAGGTGATCCCTGCCTGTATTGAATCCGGCACCACCCTGGTTGCCTATTCGCCTCTCGGGCGCGGTATGTTGACCGGTAGCTTCAAAACAGAAACTGAGCTTGCAGATACTGACTTCAGGGGTGTCATGCAACCGCGCTTTAGCGGCGAGGCCTATGCCGCCAATCTCGCCCTGGTCGAGCAGTTGACAAAAATGGCAGAGGCAAAAGGTGTAACGGCTGCTGAGGTCGCCCTTGCCTGGGTCATGGGCAAACAGGACAACGTTCTGCCTATTGCAGGCACCACACGCCTGACCAACCTGAAAACCAATGTCGCTTCGATGGACTTAACACTGGACCCGGTGGATATGTCTCTACTGGACCTGCTTGCTGACCAGGTCCGAGGCACTCGATACAACGAGCAAGGTATGGCGATGTTGAATGGTTAATCCAATTAGGGACTTGCGCCTAAACCATTACATCATTGCTGAATTGCGTTATCCCATTGCATCGTCGAGTTCAGCTTTTGAGGCGATTGACTTTTCCAGGTCTTTCAGGATTCCGTTGTTGATGCTGTAGATCCAACCATGTACAGAAAGTTCTGCACCGGCTTTCCAGGCATTCTGGACAATCGTCGAGTTGCAGACGTTGGTCACCTGTTCTTTCACGTTCAGCTCGCAGAGCAGATCTATTTTTTCGTCGTGCGGAAGGTCTTTCAATTTATCAGCGTTAAAACGACTGACATCCTTAACATGCCGCAACCAGTTGTCGATCAATCCGTGTTCAATGTCATCGACGGCCGCCTCGATACCCCCGCAGCCATAATGGCCGCAAACAATAATGTGTTTAACATGTAAAACTTCAACGGCGAACTGGATAACTGAGAGACAGTTCAGATCAGTATGGACCACGACATTGGCAAGGTTACGATGCACAAAAACCTCGCCAGGTGGAAGTTTAACAATCTGGTTCGCCGGTACCCTGCTATCGGAACATCCAATCCAAAGGTATTGAGGAGCCTGTTGTTTTGACAGGTTTGAAAAAAAGTCGGGATCTCTATCGGTGGTTTCCCTGGCCCACAACTTGTTTTTCTCAAACAGGTATTGCAACTTACTCATTTTCGACTACCTTCTACATCTTGTATTTGCTTATCATGACATGACGAATTGCGATCCGACCGGTCAGGGTGCCAGGCGCGCAATTGCCCATTGACCTTCGGCCGATTTACGGTACTGAAAACGATCATGCAGGCGATTTACACTCCCTTGCCAAAACTCCCATTGCTGGGGAATGATCCTGTACCCACCCCAGAATGATGGAAGCGGTACATCTCCCTGGCTGAACTTTTGTCGCATCCGTGAAAACTCGCTGTCCAAAATTGATCGTGAATCCACCGGCCGGCTTTGCGGCGATGCCCAGGCTGCGAATTGACTTTCCCTGGGTCGACTGATGAAGTACTTGAGTACAGAAGTCAGTGGTAACTTCTCAGCCAGGCCCTCAACGGCGACCTGTCTGTTCAATTGCAGCCAGGTAAAGTGCAGGGAAACCGCCGCGTTACCTTTTATGTCGAGCGCTTTTCTACTCTCGAGGTTGGTAAAAAATGTCAGGCCGGTGGCATCGAGTTGTTTAAGGAGCACTGTTCTTTGTGAGGGCCGACCATCCTCGTCAACGGTAGCCAGGCACATGGCGGTTGGGTCCTGAATTTCAGTATCAACGGCAAACTGCAGCCATTTTTCGAACTGATCGAATGGCGAGTCGAGCAGGTCTGCTCTTGACAGTTGCCCGCTCCGATATTCTCTTCGAATTGAATCCAGTTCCACCACTGCGCCCCATGATTAACTATTACCCAAAAACCATGCTACCACTATTGGTTTCGTCCCGGTGGAGTTTGACGCCGGTCAACGACTTCGATCGCCTGCAAATTTATGATAGCTGTTCCCTCAGTGTATGAGGTCGACTGAAAATGAAATATGATATTATCATCGTGGTGTTAAGTCAGTGCTGTTACACTCTGAGCCCTGTCGTCTAATCGAAAGCGCTAAGAATCTCCCGATCGAATTCCTCGAACAGCTCGGAGTTATTTGTGTCCAGTCCGCCGATCATCACTTCCTCTGCTCCTGCTTCAATGATCTCACCGATCCGGTCGATGACGTAGTTCCTGGAGCCTGCAGCGGTGCCTTCTCCCAGTCGACGCCCTGAAATCATGGCGTCAACTGCAGCCTTGTCGTCGGAAACAAGGGAAGGCATCAGAACCGTACGTTTGATCTCCGCTGGGTCGCGGCCGACAGTTTCACAATGTTGATCCAGAATGTTGCACTTGTATTGAAAATATTCGGCCGTCATCGGTCCGCCAGCCCAACCGTCAAGGTTCATTACATCTCCATACATGGCGAGTGTCCGCAGGGTTCTTTTCTCCCCCGTTCCGCCAACCATGATAGGAATGGGCTTGTCGTAGCTGCCAGGAGAGAGTGGCGCGTCATCAATCTGGTAGTATTTTCCCGAATGAGTGACAGGCTCATCGGACCTGATGAGTGCTCGCAGTAAAGCGCAGGCTTCCTCGAGTCGATCCTGGCGCTCCTTCATAGAGGGAAAATCCCACCCATAGGCCTCGTGTTCGCGTTTGAACCACGCAGCGCCGATACTCAGACAGAACCGGCCGTGGGAAATCTGGTCAACCGTCGCAGCCATCTTTGCAGTGAGCCCCGGATTGCGGTAGGTGTTGCCCAGAACGAGGTGACCTAACTTTAGCCTTTCAGTAAACCCGGCAACAGCGGCGATGACGGTGAAACCCTCATGGGCGGTGAGGTGTTCTTCTTCTTTTCGGCCCGGTGGCGGTAAATAGTGGTCAGCAAACCAGACGCTGTTCCAACGCCCTTGTTCCATAAGGCCAACAACCGTTCTTATACTATCCCAGGTGTTTCTGTAGCAACCAACCTGTGCGCCGAATTCCATATTCGTTCCTTATTGTTTGTGGTTAGACAAGAATACAGCAACCGATTGATTATGGAGATAAGCATCTTGCGCCGTTGACCTTGGCAGAAATAGCTGTTTTATTCTCACTATCCTGATCTGGAGTAAGTATGTTTAGAAATTGCCTTTTTGCATCGTTGGCTAGAAAGCTGTACGGTTGCACACTCTTGGTGCTACTCAGTGTTTCGGTATTCGCACAGCAACAGACCCTACTGCTAAGACAGCCCGCACTTTCTGAAAAACTCATTTCCTTTGTATACGGCGGTGATATCTGGTTAGCCAATCTTGACGGTTCACAGCCACGGCGTCTCACATCACACCCGGCGGTTGAATCGAACCCAAAATTTTCTCCTGATGGTAAATGGTTGGCTTATTCGGCACGTTATGAGAACAATATCGATGTCTACGTGGTTTCTGTATCAGGTGGCCAGGCCACTCGATTGACTTGGCATCCCGGAGCCGACACTGTCAATGACTGGAGCCGCAATGGTAAGACCATATTATTTTCCTCGGCGCGGGAAATGCGCAACGGTCGCAGTAACCAGTTATTTCAGGTGTCAAAAAAGGGTGGCTTTCCGGAAAAGATAATGGACGCGGTTGCCGTCGAAGGCAGCTGGTCAACCAATGGAAAACGGATTGCCTACAGGCCTTACTGGCGTGCCCATGCAGGCAGTAGTGGCTGGCGGTTGCACCGGGGAGGCGCGACGCCGCCGATTTGGATCATCAATCCTGATAATCAGAAGGTGGAAAAAATTCCCCACGAAAATGCCTCAGATTCTAATCCCATGTGGTTGTCCGGCAATGTTTATTTTATTTCCGATCGCGACAACCAGGCAGCCAATCTGTTTTCCTACAACACATCCAGCAAACGGATCACTCAGTTAACCCGGGAGGATGTGTGGGACGTAAAGTCCGCCGATACCGGCAACGACAGGATTATTTATGAAGTGGGGGGCCGGTTAAAAATATTTGACCTTGATACGCAGCGCAGCAAAGATGTCAAAGTTTTCATTAATCCGGATTCCCCCCAGACACGCCCGGCGTGGAAAAATGCAAGCTCAACAATTCAAAGTATCGGACTGTCTCCAACGGGCAAACGGGCATTGCTGACTGCAAGGGGTGAGGTCTTCACGGTTCCGGTCAAGAAGGGCTCTACGCGTAACATCACGACATCCGGGGATGTCAGGGAGAGCAACGCCATCTGGTCGCCCAAAGGTGACCGAATTGCTTACATTAGCGACAAGGGTTCAGTACATCGGTTGGTTGTCGTCGATCAGACCGGGCTTGGTGAGGTGCAGACGTTCGATCTCGGCCCTGCCTATTACTCCCTGCTGAAATGGGGAACTAACGCTGAGCGGATTGTCTACCAGGACAACCATCTGAACCTTTACGTCATCAATTTAGCTGAGAATCAGAGCAAGTTAATTCGAACCAACGTACGGCGCAGCGGTGCGGAGGTTTCACTAAGCCCGGATGGCAAATGGCTCGTCTACACCCAATCAGGCGCTAACTATTTTGGCCGATTGGTGCTGTACGAGTTCGCAACTGAGCGCAGTGTCCCGCTCACCGATGGACTGAGCTGGGCGTCCTCACCTGCCTTCAGTCGCGACGGGCAATACCTTTACTTCATGGCGTCCACCAATGCTGGTCCGCTGCAGGTTGGCCTGGATATGACCACGCGTGAGAAACCGTTACGCAATGCCATCTACACCGTGGTACTGGCGAACGATGGCAAATCAAGCGGCGATGAAGGTGATGAGGACGCCGAGTCTGATGAAGCTGACGAAAATTCTACAGAAGCGGACTCAGATGATGAATCCGGGAATGGTAAAGATCAGGACGAGCCGGTAAACGTCGTTATTGATCTGGAAGGAATCGAGCGACGCATCGTTTCATTACCCATCGCAGAGAGGTTCTACACGGATCTTAGTGTGGCAGATGATGGCTCTTTATATTATCTCGAAAGAAGGCAGCCCGGGGCCAGCAATGAACTGCCAGCGAGTGAACGGCGGGCCGTCAACAAACTTAACCGGTTTGATATTAAAGAGAAAGAAGTCACACTGGTGAAGGAAAATATCGCTAATTACATCATGAGTCATGATGGCAAGAATCTACTTATCCTCGGGTCCGATGGTGGTTTGTTCATCGCAGAAATTGCCGAAAAGATAAAACCGGAATCCCTGGATGTCAGTGATGTTAAAGCCTACATCGACCCACGTCAGGAATGGAGGCAGATTTTTGATGAAGTCTGGCGAATGGAGAAAGAATTCTTCTATGCTGAAAATCTCCATGGTCTGGATTGGGAGGCGATTCGTAAACGCTACCAACCACTTCTGCCACATGTGACAACACGGGAAGACTTGAACTTGTTGTTGGTGGAAATGATTGCTGAATTTCAGGTCGGTCACAACCGTATTCGCGGCGGTGATATCCATCGGGAAAGCTCTGTTGCCATAGGCTTGCTGGGTGCCGATTTACGGATTGAAAAGGACCATTACCGGGTTAAAAAAATCTATACCGGTGAACGCTGGAATCCTTTTCTGAAAGCGCCTCTGGCACCACCGGGCATAGGCATAAAACAAGGGGATTATATTCTGGCTGTCAATGGTCACCCCATCGATCACGACGTCAATATATTCTCGATGCTGGCACAAACTGTCGACAAGCAGGTTACCCTCTCCGTCAACGACCAGCCGAAAATGGCTGGTAGCCGGGAGGTGGTTGTTGAACCGATCCGCAACGAATTTTTGTTACGTCAGTGGAACTGGATCGAAGAAAACCGGCAAACCGTTGAAGATAAAACCGATGGCCGGGTTGGTTATGTTTACCTGCCAGATACCGCGGCAGGTGGATTCACCTATTTTAATCGCATGTTTTTCGCCCAGATTGACAAGCAGGCACTGATCATTGATGAGCGAAAAAACAACGGTGGGCAAGCAGCAAACTATGTCATTGATGTACTGAACCGTGGCTACCTGGGTAGCTGGAAGGATCGCAATGCGATGATTTTCGAGACCCCCGGCGGCGCGATTTACGGCCCCAAGGTTATGTTAATCAATCAGGATGCAGGATCTGGCGGCGACTTTTTGCCTTATGCTTTTCGGCACCTGGGGTTAGGAAAACTGATTGGCACCAGGACCTGGGGCGGGTTGATCGGTATTTCTGCGAATCCAGGTCTGATTGATGGTGGATCGCTGGTAGTGCCATTTTTCCGTTTTTTCAGCACTGATGGTACCTGGCGTATTGAAAATGAGGGTGTGGCGCCGGACATCGAAGTTGAACTGGAACCCGACGCGGTGAATAAAGGCATAGACATGCAACTGGATCGTGCGATTGAGGAAGTGCTGCAGCAACTTGAAAACTACACGCCTGTTAAGCAGCCGCAGGCACCTTCGATACCGACCCGGCCTGGCCAGTAGCCGATATTGCGACTGATGGCGGGGGAAAATCATTATTCAAACAGGGGGTTGATGCAATTACATATTCATGCCTTGTGCAGGCATGACTCAAACCTTCGCCTGGTTTCCGTCAATGACTGGCAGCCAAGAGTACCTGTGCGGTTTTTCCTAGGCAGGACTCGTGACGGCAACATCTGGCGGTTTCGGGATGACGTCCCGATCGATGTCTGCGAAGCGATAGAATCCTTGTGTGCGGATGAGCCTGAAACACTGATTGGCCCGCCGCGCCATGAATCTACGTATGTTGAGATCCTGTCTGCGCAAGGGCCTGTCGAGCAGGCCTGGCATGGTCCCGCCTACTGGTTTCCCCGGGGTACTGCTGAAATTGAGAGTGTGGGATATGCCGGTGATGCCATCTACCTCCATGAAGAGAATGCCGCAGTTTTAAGCAACAGCATGGCCGATTGGCTGGCGGATGTTCCGCACCAGCAACCATTTGCCGCCGTGGTCGCTGACAACAAAGCTGTGGCAGTCTGCGCCAGTGTGAGGATCACGGCCGAGGCTCATGAAGCCGGTGTGGAAACTCACGTATCGCATCGCCATAAAGGATATGCCCTGTCGGCAGTTTCGGCCTGGGCAATCGCGGTAGAAGCCACGGGCGCATTGCCGCTTTACAGTACATCCAGCGAAAACCGGGTTTCTCAGGCTGTTGCAGCGCGACTGGGACTCGTTCAGTACGGATCTGACTTTCATATTATTTGATTTTCCTATATTTACCTGATCACTGATCCGGATGCGCTGGCCCGATGGTTTCCAGGAATAACGGTGGAACGAAAGAAGGGCGGGTCATTTCAGATCTATTTTGGCGGGGAAGGTGAGGGCCCTGCTCATGTGGAGGGTATCCTTACAGAGTGTGATCCGCCAAATGTGCTGCAAATGGGTTCCATGCGATACGAGTTGGAGTCCAATAATGCCGGTTGTCTGCTTCGGTTCAGCGATATTCTTCACTTCGACGGGCTAAGAACCAGGCAGCAGTTCGCAGTCTCGGTATTAGGTGGCTGGCATGCCTGCCTGGATAAACTTGAACTGGCCCTGGACGGGAAACCCACAACAGACGTCGCAGAGCCGGATTATTCAAGGATTCAAGTACCGGGCTGGAAGATCCTCTAGCGCTTGTTCAGCCTCCTAAGCCTGGACAACCGCACCCGATTCGAGAAGTGCGTTGATATCTTCTTCGGAAAAGCTGCTCCCTGCTAAAATCTCACGGCTTTGGGAGCCTGGCGCCACCGAAGTTGACGGTAGTTCTGGCGGTGTTCTGGAGAATTTTGGGGCCGGTGCCGCCTGGTGTACCCCGTCCTGTTCGACGAAGGATTGTCGTTCGACATTGTGAGGGTGGCTTCGTGCCTCCTCAAAACTAAGTACAGGTGAGTAGCAGATATCAGTACCCAGCATGATCTCGTCCCACTCGTCCCGGGTTCTGGATTTGAAGATTTCTCTTAGCTGCCCCTGCAATCCGGGCCAGTCGTCTTTCGACATTTGATGGGGAAGCTCGTCAGCCTCGCCAAGACCTGATTTCTCTAACAATATGGCGTAGAACTGTGGTTCGATTGAGCCGACAGAGACATGTTTGCCATCGCTGGTCTCGTAGGTATTGTAGAAGTGCGCGCCACCATCAAGAAAGTTCGTGCCCCGGTTCTCAGTCCAGCCGCCGCCATTCATAAGCCCAAATACCGCATTCATCAACAGTGCTGACCCTTCGGTCATTGCAGCATCAATAACCTGGCCCTTACCACTGACGTTTCGTTCGTGCAGAGCGGCGACAACACCAAAAGCCAGGAGCATGCCGCCACCACCAAAATCTCCTACCAGGTTAAGGGGTGGCACCGGGCGTCCACCTTCGTTTCCAATGGCATGCAGGGCTCCGGACAATGAGATGTAATTGATATCGTGACCTGCAACCTGCGACATCGTACCGTTTTGGCCCCAACCGGTCATTCGGCCATAGATGAGCTTCTCGTTTCGGGCAAGACAGACATCCGGACCAAGCCCAAGCCTTTCGGTAACCCCTGGCCGGAACCCCTCGATCAGGATATCAGAGTCATCAACCAGTTTAAGAACAGTAGCAACGCCCTCGGGGTTCTTTAGATCCACGGCAATACTGCGCCTGCCCCGGGCTAAAATATCGTTCTTGTTTGCTGGTCTGCCTGCGGACGCTGAACGGTCGATCCGTATGATATCTGCGCCCATGTCCGCGAGCATCATGCCGCAATACGGACCGGGTCCAATCCCCTGAAGTTCGATAACCTTGACACCATTAAGTGGTCCCATCTTGCGTTCTCCTGTTCTGAGTATTTATTTGCCAGAGAGTATGCACGAGCAATGTGATTGGTGCATCCCTTACCGATGTGCTTGCATCTGGCTTCACTTTGATCAAAACGCGTTGAGTTGAGGGGGAGTCCTTTTCCTGGGGGCGCCGTGTTTTCCAATCTAAATGCTATCGACGAGATGTTTACGAGAAGTGTGTCTACATATAAGCGAGTGTTCTCAGAATCAAACGAAGCCCCAACCCGGCGGTAATCAGAATCACAATCGCACCAAAACTGTTGGCAATAATGCCATTTGAGTATTTACCCAAAACGTCACTTCGGTTCATAGCGATCAACAGAAAAATAGCAACGAAGGGCAGTAGCAACCCGTTGGCGAACTGAGCGAACAAGATAATGGTGATGGGTTTTACACCTGTTAAGGCCAGCAACGCACCAGCAACCAGTACACTTAATGTGATAAACCTGAATCTTGTCGATGTTACTGTACTATCAAAACTGAATATCTCACAAACAGCGTAAGCTGTCGCCAGGGGCGCAGTAATGGTGCTTGTCATTCCAGCCGCAAAAAGACCAAGGCCGAGCATGAATTTGGCCAAAGAGCCAAACAGGGGTTCAAGCTGGATAGCCAGATCGCCTGCAGTTGAAATTGCCAGCCCGGTACCAAAAACACTCGCCGCGGCAGCGCCGGTGATTGCGATCATAATTAATCCGCCGAGCCCGATTGATATGACGGTATCAGCCCTGGCCGCCGATAAATCCCGGGGTCCGGACCAGCGGTTTTTTGCCGCGGTGGCATGGAGGAAAAGATTGTAAGGAACAACGGTTGTTCCTATCAGGGCAATAATTGTCAGCAGGCTTCCTTCTGGTACGGACGGTCGGGTGATGCCGTCAATCAGGGACGACAGGTTGGGTCGTACCATCAAAAAGCTGAAAATAAAGGCCATGGCCATGACCAAAATCAAACCAATCAGGAGTTTTTCCAGTTGCCTGTAGCTGCCATACCAGAGACAAATTGCCCCGGTGGCGAAAAGCGAAATGACTGCGACTTGAAAGACCAGAGGATCTTCCCCGGCAATGGCCTGGATTCCCAGTGCCGCGCCGGAAAGATTCCCTCCTTCGTAGGCGGCGTTGCCGAGATAAAGTGCCGTGACAATCACTATGAACACAGGCCATTTAAAAATGGAGGTTTCAAAGGTGAGTCTGAGATTCTCACCAAGCCCCTTTCCCGTGGTGACGCCAAGTCGAACTGCCATTTCCTGCAAGATAATGGTGGTGACTGTGGCGAAGACGAGAACCCACAGAAGGGTGTAGCCGAAATTGGCTCCGGCGAGCGTACAGGCTGTCACCGTGCCAGGGCCAATGAATGCGGCGGTCACTATTGCGCCAGGGCCGATGTTTTTTAGCAGGCCAGGTTTTTGAAAACCAGTACTTGTCTCTCCCATAGGTTTCCTGACGCGGCGGTAGTTACCCTGTTTAGCCAACGCCCCGTTTAGCCACCGCCTGTCTAACCATAGGAATACTGTGGATCCCAGTCGCCACTGCCGCCAGGAATCAGCTCAAACAGGTTCAATGCGGGGTTGAAGTCATCACCGCTTCCAAACTCGGTATCAGAGACTCGAACGATTTCATCTCCTTTTCTCATAAACACCGAGACACCAGGCCAAAAGCTTGGTTTGTCATTATAGGTACCGAGGTAACCCATATCGTCCGCAAAACTGGTTCCGGCATGTGAAACCATCCGGAATTTCCAGTCACGACTTTCGCCAAACTCTTTTTGGACTGCAGGATGATCGGGTGATGCAACGACAAAGGCGGCTCGATTCTCCAGGTGGCTGAGGACGCCATTCAGTCCGTCTGCCCACATGGTGCAGCTGGTGCAGGATTTACCCATGTTGTGGATGACAAACAACGTGTCCCTGTCCCCAAACAGTGAAGCCAAAGACACGTCTTCGCCACAGGTGCTGAATATGTAATCAGATACCGGCTCTGGCTCGATCGAGTCCTGCAGATCACGAATACTCTTGCGTACAGCCAGCAATTCTTTGCGCTTGTTGCTGATTTCTTCCATTGTAGCTTTGTAAGTCATCGTAATCTCTCCTTTCTACGATTCAGGTTTGTTGTCATTGTCATTACTGTCGGTGTCCATCTCAGGTAAAAAGGCTACCAGGGTATCAAACTGGCTCTGCCAGTATTTTGAATACTGATTAATCCAGACTGCGGCTCCGGCGATCGGCCCTGCGTCGAGTCGGCAAAGGCTGACTCGACCTGTCCGTTGCTGGGCGATCAATCCAGCCCTGACCAATACCTGAATATGCTTGGAAACGGCTTGCAGGGAGATATCAAACTGGTTTGCAATTTCACTCACGAGTAGCTCTTCGCCATCGAGCATTTCAAGAATCTCCCGGCGTACGGGATCAGCAATCCCGGCGAACACACGATTCAGGGTTTCAGCATCGAGTGAATGAACACTCACAAGTATTTGGTTTTTTCTAGCACGGGAACATTCAACCACTTAGTTGAATAACAATCAACTAGTTGATTATCAATCAAGTGATTGATTAAATAAATTAAGCAAGATGGCACCCGAATAATTTACGAGACTGTTTGTTTACGAGACTGACCTCAACGGGTCTCTAAAGTCCGGATGAGCTATTTGGATTAGTGCTTCGGCTCGCTCGGCAAGGGAAGCAGATTTTAGATTCGCGACACCGTATTCGGTGACTACCAGGTCCACATCCGTCCTGAGTGCTGTGACCATTTCGACATTCCTGACGATGCGGGAAATCGCCCCTTTCCGCGCTGTGGCTGACAGGGCGACTATGGAACGGCCGCCTTTGGATGATTTGGCGGCACGCATAAAATCCACCGATCCGCCGGTGCCTGAGATCTGCTGGCCTTTAACCACTTCTGCGTTTACCTGGCCGTAAAGGTCAACCTCAACGGCAGAATTTATCGACACGAAGTTATCCAGTTGCTGAATGATACTGATCTCGTGGGTGTAATCCGCGGACCTGAACTGGACCGAGTGCGCCTCCATGAGCCACGTGATCAGATCATCGCTGCCGAGTGCCATACCGGTGATATGCCTGCCCTGGTCGATGTTTTTGCAGCGGCCGTTCATATTACCGGCTTTCACCAGCTTCATTGCACCATCATCGATGATACCGGAATGTAATCCAACGTCATTTTTGTCCCTCAAGCCACCCAGGATAGCTGCGGGAACAGCGCCGATGCCGGTTTGAATGCAGTCTCCATCGCGAATAAGGTCGGCCACAAGCCTGCCAATTTTTTCTGAAACCGGATCGATCGCTACATCAGGAAAGGTGGTTGCCGGTGTGTGACTGGCGAACAGATAGTCCGCCTGTTCACCCACCAACAGTGAGCCGAGGGGTGCGACGAAGGCATCGGACACTTCCACAATTGCAATCTTGCTACCGCTCAGTGCCGCGCTCACATAGTCATTGTTGAGCCCGAACCTCAGCTCGCCGTTAATATCCCTGGCTGCCAACAGCAATGCAGCGTCAATGGACCGGTTGGCGATGTGATTGTAAATGGCGCGCATTTGCATGGGGATGAACCTGACCCGGTTGGCTGACAAACCTACCTTCAGGTAAGGCGTCATAAAGTAGGTTTCCTGGGTACAGTCGTTGCCAGATTCTGACAGGTCACGCTTGTTGACCGCCGCAATGGGTTGTTGGATAAAGTGCAGGTTGTCGGTGTTCGCGAGTTGATCAAGCAGCCCTGTGGGTTCGTTGGTGCTGCCGCCGACATAGACCATATCACCGGGTTTGATCAGGGTTTTAATATCTTCTGCACTGATCCAGTCAGCCATCTGTCTTCCTTTGTGTTTTCTATGAAAAGAAGGTCATAGTAAGTATCACAACCGCGCAGTTTAAGAATGGCCAAAAACCTGGTTGTTCCTCATCAACTCTATCTCTTCCGCATCAAAACCGACGAGCAGCGCCATCTCGACATTGTCTGCGCCCAGTGCCGGGGCTTCAAAGTTGATCACGCCAGGTTCTGACCTGAATTTTATCGGGATGCCGATATGTTCCCTGCCAGACTTGTCCTCGACAATCATTTTTCTCGCCCTGATTTGTGGGTCGTCAGCAGCTTGTCTCAAATTGTTCACCGGAGCAAAAGCAACGTTCATTCCATCAAACCAGTCTACCCATTCAGCCTGTGATCTGGTTAGAAATGTTTCAGTAAAAAATTGCTTTACCGGTTTCTGCGAGGGTCCGGGTGGCGGTTCACAAAAGGGGATCAGGTCCGGTCGTTGCAGTTTTGTCAAAAGTACTTCGGCGAAATGTATCTCTGATGCGCCGAGTACGATGTACTTGTTGTCCCGGGTTTCATAAATGTTGTACATCGCATAACCACCCCAGGTTCGTTCATCTTTGACAATAGGTGGTTTTTTCTCCGCAAAAACAGCGCCCATGTTATTGGGTAGGCAAGCCATCAGCGAATCCATCATCGCCAGGTCAATGTAGTCACCCTCGTGTGTATCCTTGCGGCGCAATAGTGCCATCAGAATTGCTGAGAGACCCATCATAGATGTCAGCATATCGGCGCTGGGGATGGCAGGCATGGCAGGTTTACCGTCGAAGCCGAGATTGACGCTAAGCACACCGGCGTAGGCTTCGGTGGCGAGATCATGGGCAGGTTTTTTTACATAAGGCCCGGTTTGTCCAAATGCGGACAAGGAGGCGTAAACAACGCCGGGGTTGCGCGCCTTGACCGAATCATAATCCATACCCAGGCGGTCAATGACACCAGGACGAAACGCCTCAACCACGACATCACACCTGGCGGCGAGTCGAAGCGCCAGCTCCCGTCCCTGGTCCGTCTTCAGATTCACCTGAACACTTTTTTTGCCACGATGGGTGTTGGTGAAATAGACGGATTCATCGTCTCGTTTCTGGCCAATCCCGCGATTGGGTTCACCCCCGTTGATCGGCTCCAGCTTAGTTACCTCGGCACCATGGTCCGCCATCATTTGCGTCAACAGGGGTCCCGGTAGAAAAAGCGACAGATCCAGTACTTTAATGCCCTCGAGTTTCATCAGACAGGATTCCGCTGCATCAACTGCCTGGCAATAATAATACGCTGCATTTCATTGGTCCCCTCACCGATGCACATCAACGGTGCATCACGATAGTATCGTTCGACATGCAGTTCTTTTGAATAGCCGTAGGCACCATGTATCCGCATACACTCCGAGGCATTTTCCATCGCCGCTTCGGACGCGAACAATTTAGCCATACCTGCTTCCATATCGCATCGCTCGCTGCGATCGTATGCGCGAGCGGCGTCTTCCACCAGTAATCGCGCAGCCTGGCACCGGGTCGCCATATCCCCGAGTTTCGTCTGGATCGCCTGGTGCTGGCCGATGGGTTTGCCCATGGTCTCACGTATTTGCGCGTAGGAGGTTGCGGCTTTTAGTGCCGCGTTAGCGACACCCACGCCCCTGGCAGCAACATTGATACGCCCGAGTTCGAGGCCGCCGACCGTATGATGAAAGCCATGACCCTCTTCCTCACCGATCAGGTTATCGGCTGCAATCCGATAATCCTCAAACATCAGTTCGGCTGAATCGATACCCTTGTAACCGAGTTTTTTGAGTTTTCTACCCACGGTAAACCCGGGTCCCTTTTCCGCGATGAACAAACTCATACCACGATGTCGCGGTTGAATTTCGGTGTCGGTTTTTACCAGCAATGCGACGCAGTTGCCTTCAATGCCGTTTGAAATCCAGGTCTTGGTGCCGTTGATCACATAGCTGTCACCGTCCCTGGTAGCCCGGGTTCGAATCGCCTGCAGATCAGTACCACAATTTGGTTCTGTCAGGGCAAGCCCGCCACGTATTTCGCCAGTGGCAAACTTGGGGAGAAGTCTTGTTTTTTGTTCTGTTGTGCCAAACCGCTCAACGGCAGCCGCCATGATGAGATGGGAATTGAATATACCGGTTAAGGACATCCAGACCTCGGCAACCGCTGCGACAATTTTTGCGTAGGTTGAACTCGGTAAGCCCAGACCGCCATAGGCGCGGCTAATGGTGGCGCCAAACAAGCCCAGTGACTTCATCTGCTCGACCATCTCATGGGGATACTCGTCAGCATGATCCAGTGCAAGTACCTTGTCTTTTACGTCGCGATCAAGCCATTTTGCTATTGCATCCAGAATCTGGGTTTCATCATCCGAGTTAAATGCGTCGCCTGTACGGGTAGGAATTTCCTCTGCCATAGTCAATTTTCTCTGTCAGGTGTTATTGTTTGTCTTACTTCTTACTTCTTACTTCTTACTTCTTACTTCTTACTTCTTACTTCTTACTTTTTATGCCCCTGCTTCACGAGCAGATCATCCACACCGTGACCTCGCCTGGGCACCAGGATGTTGCGGATATACTCCATCACCAGTTCTCTCTTCTGGTTATGGGCGCGGGTTTTTACCGATACGATGCCCTGGGTCGGTCTGGATTTGGACTCTCGTATCGACAAGACCTGAGATTCTGCATACAGCGTATCACCAGGGAACACCGGGTTAGGCATTTCTATATCTGTCCAGCCGAGATTGGCAATCGCCTTTTGGCTGACATCAGAAACACTCATACCGGCAACAATTGCCAGTGTCAGTGCGCTGTTGACAATGGGTTTGCCAAATTCGGAGTGTCTGGCGTATTCCGCATCGAAGTGAATTGGATGCTGGTTCATGGTTAACAGGGTGAACCAGGTGTTATCTGCCTCTGAAATAGTTCTTCCCGGGCGGTGTTCATACACATCCCCGACTTTGAACTCTTCCAGATAACGACCAAAGGATTCGCGATACCGCCCTTCTCCGATTTTGATGGAATTGCCGCCCATATTATTATCCCCACTCTGTGATGGTCTTGTCACCATTATCCAGGACTAATAGTGTAGGATAAAAAGCCCCCTTATTCTGACATAGAGCGGCAGACCTGTTCCAATATGCAACTTGCTTAACCTGCTATCTGTATGGGACACTCGCAGGTCCACCCTTCATGCGGTTCGAGGGAAATGCGTAAAACCCAAAGGAATTCTTCCATGTCAGATAAACCCAGCTACCTCGGCGCCCTGAATGCAATCGTTAATGGTGAACGCCGTGGGTTTGAATTTTTAAATGCATGGTCAGAGATAAGCCCTGACCCGGATATCAGCCTGATGTTAAAAACCGTTGCCCTGCGTGAAGCAGAACATGCGGCGACCTTCGAGAAGAGAATGTGTGAACTGGGCTATGGGTTAATAGAAAAACCCGATTCAAACTTCGAGAAAACCATGACATTAGCCTGTTCCGATGCTTCTGACCTCGAGAAGTTTCAAAAACTCGGCTATGACAAAACGCCTGATGAAAATGATGAGGATGGATTGCTAAAATTACTGGCCGACAAGACCATTGATCCACAAACCGGAGCATTATTGGGCCGATTTATAGCTGAGGAGCGTGATAGTGGCAGAATTCTGAGGGAAGCTTATCTCTGTGCGAAAGCGCGGTGCGCTACCGGCGCAACTCGCGCTGCCGAAGCCTCCCAGGCTGATAGTGCGACATTGAGCCAGATCTGTGCGCAACTGGAGAAGCTGACTGAAGCTGTCTCTGAACTGCAAACGAACACCAAGAAGGCTAAGGTCCGAGCAGTTAAGAGCTGATACATAAGGGCAATGAAATTGTTGTGAGTGTAGTTTTTACACCTTCCTGACAGGAATAAACCTTGGTCTGGTCGCTACGAGTACGGAATGTCTTTATCTGGACCCGTAGCGCAGTGCACTCAAGTTTTGCATCCATGACTCGGCGTCCCCGCAACATGTCCTGATAAAGACATACCGCACTCTTCACTCTCAAAAGGTTTGCTTACCTATTGAGGCTGTAAAGCAAGAGGAAATATAGTGGTGACGCTTGTAGAAGCTTGAAATTTAGTTTCAGATCAGGGTTAACTACTTTGTTCTGATTTTGATTTACGCCGTCGCTTCCTGAAGTGAGCCTTGCCGGTTTTCATGCCTTTGAGTTCATTCGGCATTGCGGATTTACTCTGGGTAATCAAGGCATGGAGTGATGCCTTCAACGGTTGCATAAAAACAGCGTAGTTTGACTGATTTTTGCTGATGGCATCCAGTACCGACTCCCACTGTGCGGTCATATCAGGCAGGGTAGCGCTCTCTGGTAAACTCTGGATCAGTGCTCGACCCGTTGCCGTGGCATGAATCTGTTTTCCCTTGCGGGTAAGAAAATGTCGTTTGAACAGCAGTTCAATAATACCTGCCCGTGTCGCCTCGGTACCCAGGCCATCGGTTTCCTTAAGGATCTTTTTGATTTGCAGGTCTTTTACGAAACGCGCTATCCCGGTCATGGCAGCTAACAATGTGGCGTCGGTAAAATGCGCTGGCGGCTGGGTTTGTTTCTCAAGCAATTCCCCTCGTTGACAATGCAACAGATCGCCCTTTTTCAGGGTGGGTAAACCGGTTTGTAATTCTTTGTCTTTTCCGGGCTTATCTTTTCCTGTCTTAGGCTTCGAAGCAGGGAACAGTTGTTTCCAGCCTTCTACTTTGGATTCGCGGGCATTGGCAACAAAGAGCCCGCCTTCGATCTCTATTTCCAGGCGGGTTTCGACATACTCATGTTTGACATAAAACTGGCATAGAAACTGGCGTGCAATGAGCTCATAGATTTGTAGCTCTTGTTTTGAGAGTTGTTTTGATAAGTCACCGGACTGGCCTGTTTTCTCGGTAGGAATAATCGCATGGTGAGCACTGACTTTTTTATCATCCCAGGCTTTGCTTTTTAGTCCCGTGTTCGCCTCTTCGGCAAAAGTACGCAATGATTCACTGTTTCTGCCAATGGCTTTGACAACGTTGCCAGCGAGGGGAAAATGTTCCATCGGCAAATATCGATTATCGGACCTGGGATAGGTAACCAGCTTGTGCCGTTCATAGAGACGCTGGCAGGTGTCCAATACCTGCTGTGCACTCATGGAAAATCGGTTAGCGGCATCGATTTGCAAAGCGGAGAGGTTATAAGGCAGGGGTGGTGCCTGGGTTTTATGCTTGACGGTTACTTTACTAACACGGGCTGGTTTGTCGGTGATGCGATCAACCACATTCTGTGCCAGCTTTTTAGAAAGCACATGGCCGTCTGAATCCATATAGGGTTCGCAGGCAGTACTCGGTTGCCATTTGGCGACGAATTTGTGTCGGCCGGTCGCCGGTTCTGATGTGAGATGGGCAAGGACTTCATAAAATGGCCGGGAGATAAAATTGTCGATTTCCTGATCCCGGCGCGTGACCAGACCCAGCACAGGGGTCTGCACCCGTCCTACCGACAAGAGGCCATCGAAGCCGACCTTGCGCCCCTGCAGGGTGTAAGCCCGGGTCATGTTAATACCGTAGAGCCAATCTGCCCGGGAGCGTGCCAGGGCCGAAGTGGACAGGGGAACAAAGTCTTTGTTACTTCTCAGTTGTGCCAGTGCTCGCCTCACGGCAGCCGGATTTAAATCATTGATGAGACAGCGTTGTACGGCGTCTCGTTTTCTGCCTTTGACTCCAAGGTAGTCGATCACCTGGTCCACCAGCAGCTGGCCCTCGCGATCCGGATCGCCAGCATGGATTATCTCGTCAGACTGCTTTATCAGTTTGCGAAGTATCGTCAACTGTTTACGGGTTTTTGGTTTGGGTTGTAGTTTCCAATCCTGTGGGATGATTGGCAGATGTTCTTCACGCCACTGTTGGTAAGCCGGGTCGTAGGCTTTTGGTTCGGCTTGCTCGAGCAGGTGGCCAATACACCAGCTGACATAGTCACCGTTGCCGACCCGGATACATCCCTCTTCCTTGCGATGGGGTCTGGGTAACACGTCTGCGATGGCGCGACCCAGCCCTGGTTTCTCGGCAATATACAGTTTCAACGGTTTACCTGTCGCACTATATGCTTTGCGTGTGCTTTGCGTGTGCTTTACGTGTGCTCGGTAAACATCATACTACTGCGTATACTGGTTGTATATACAGTAATTATTGTTGGCCCGCGGGGGATTGACGTCAGGGCTGTTATTCGATCATTGCCCGATATTCTTCTATGATGTTGCCACTCACAGGCAAAGTTTCATTAAGTTCGATCCGCCATTTTACTATGACCGGATCGTAACAAGGTGAGTTCGCCGGGATCGCGGCGCCGCAACCCGTGACAGGATCATAAGTGAATGTGTCTCCACCAGAATCGAACTCTTCAATATTGATGCTAAACGCGGCGCTCAAGGAAGATACGGCAGTCCAGCTACCTCCCGACTCAACGAGCTCCAGCTGAAGAAAACTACCGATGGTGTTAGTCAGGATGATCGTTTTTGCAATACTTGCACCGGTGTTGGTCACGTTGTTGTTATAGGTCACGATCTGGCCTGGTAAAGTAGTACCAATCGCCGTTTTGACGATGGTCAGGACCGGTGGGCTGAATCTCTCAAACGTTGCAACCGCCGAATCCATCATTGCACCTTCAACACCTTCTGTGCCCAGAACCTCGATCTGCCATACACCATCCAGTCCAAGCCCGAAGGGGTCGACTTCGAATTCATACTGGCGGGATGATGTATCAGGTGCCTGCAGGTAGGTTAATTCATTAGCGGGAGACACAGGTGTTTTATCGGCGAAAAGTGGATCCGTGATAGTGATTGTCGGGCAGTTAATGACAGTCACCCCATCGCAGCCGGTATTCACATCGAATGAACCAAATGCATCTGCTATGGTGCCCCGGGTCCAGATGGTGCTGCCGCTCTCAAGGTAGGTTGGGGGGGTTACTTCAGATCCACAGACAGGAGAACATCCCGGGTTTCCCGTCTCGTCCGTGCCGCTGCGATCATAAAACTTCAACTCCGTCACTTCGATTGAACCCGTCACCGGAATAACGGCTTCAGAAAAAGGTGCACTCGTTACCTGGACAAGGTCTGCCCTTTTGTTGTTATTGCCTTCGTTGTTTGTCACAGCCAGCTGAAAGGTTGTGCCAACGAGCAAAGTCAGGTCTGCAGCGTTGGTCAGATTGAAGGTATGCAGTGTTTCCGGGTTTTGCAGCCGGACGTTTTTAGTTTGCGAGTCAATACTGACCGGACCATTGCCATCGTTTGCGTCCACAAACAACTCAACCGTCATATTGCGGTTCCTGCCATTTCTTGTGTTGTCACTCCCCAGATTCAGGTTTATGTCAATTGGCCCGCTACTCAACGTCATCGCGCGTGTGGTGGCACTAAAGGTCAGGGATTCTGTAGTATTTGTGGGATTTAGAATTATACTGCTGCCAGACGTTGGCTGGGTCCTGGTCAGTGTTGAACCCCCGCCAATGCCCTCCAGGTACAATTGTTTGCTGCCCGCGACCGGAATCTGGGATTCTGACAGCAACAGCGTTGTTGCCGATGGTGTAGCACCGGACCCAACAGGGTTGGTAATTGTGGCGCTGTTATCGATGAGGTCGCCTGGAGTACCGGCACCGACGGTGACCACGATGGTAATTTTACAGCTCCCACCCGAGGTGAGGGAAATATTGGATAGCGAAACAACGCCCCCGGCGTGAGATGGATTGGGCAGGGCGGCAGGTACTTCATCGGTACAGGTTGTTGAGGCGCTGCTAAAAGTCAGGGCCACAGGGCTCGACTGCAACGTATCGGAAAAGACGACATTGTCAGCATCCTGACCGCCGGTGTTAATCAGAGTGATTTCATAGGTCAGGGTATCGCTGGGATCAACATCACCTACAACGTTGATGGCAGATTTGGTGGATGTCGATAAGTTCGATTGCGTCAGCGTCGTAAAGGTGTTTGCCGCAACATGGCTGACCAGACCAGTTTCCAGGCCCTCGTTCGCAGTGACCGTCACGGTCCAGGTACCACGGGTAGCCGGAGGGTCAGAATCAATTCGCACGATATAGTAAAACGTGCGGGTCGCATCATTCGCAGGGTCGTTGGTCGTATCTTCCCCGTCGTAGGCATAACAGGGCGCGGTACAGGAGGTTGAGGCGTCCAGTACTGCATTGCCGTCCGGGTCTGTTATGAGCACCGTCGTTGGATTTGTGGCAGCGTCCGGTGCCTGTATATCCGCCTCACCGAACGGATCACTGACAACGATCTTTGCGTAAATATCCACATCCACACCATTTGGATCCGGGTTCGTGACCTGGGTGCCTGCGCCCATGGTGCCGGTCCAGAACGTCATTGAATCCACGTTAATCACCGAGTCCGGCACAATATCCACAGTTGAACGGTTACCGGCACTGTCGAAACTGTACAGCTCGGCCGGCCTGTTCTGTAAGTTGGTGACAGTCAGGCGAATCTGGTTACCCGCCGGGATCACTGTCGTAGACGCCAGAGACACACTGAAATTGTAGGTTTGAATCGTATTGTTCAGGTTAGCTCTCGTAGACACTGAACCGATTGTGGTAACTGAACCTCCGTTGTGGTATCCCAGGTCGACTTTTGTTAAACGGTTGCCATCATTATTGTTGCCTCGTCTCATGCGCAAAGTAACAGCGATGGGACCTGTACTAGAATCGAGGGTGATTTCCTTGGCGAGTACTGGTGTTAAATCAAGGCTCACTGTATCGGCTATGTTACCGGCCGTGTCAAGGAAAATGAAATCTGTGGCATCGACCACCTGCGGCTGTAAACGGGTCAGTATAGGGGGAGACCTGATCCAGGTCTTTTAAATATAACGACTTGGTCCCTGACGCTGGTGCACCCGTGATGACCAGGTCTTCGGCGTCTACATCAATGCTCGTCACTGCGCCATTCGGGTTTGCAATATTAACGGAGTTTGAAATGATCGTGCCAACCGATGTTGGAGTATCTATCGTGACATCAAACTCAATGGTCATCGAGCCGAGCCCGGGAACCGTGAGCCCGGTCAGACTGATAGGGTCACCAGGGTCTGCCTGGACGACCGAATCAATCATCAGCGTACCGGAGACGAATGTGGTGTTGGCCGGAATATTGTCGGTGACATCGACGCTAGTGGCGGTCGTGCCGGTACTCTCAATCAACTCAATGGTGTAGTGCAATGTATCGCCTTCGTTAGTGTCGGCGTTGTCTCCGGTCGTCGCATTGGCAACCGTTTTGTACGATGTCGTTAGATCCGGCGAGTTATTGTTGACATCAAACAGGGTGTTGCTTGTTGCGGAAACAGTCCCTTCAGATCCCTCGTTTGCAGTCACTGAAAGATCCCAGTCACCCAGAACGGAAGTCAGGGTATGGCTCAACTGGAAGTATTTTTGAGCACCGGAGGCGGGTTGCGTTGTTGGTACGGACATGATTGCGGCAGACAAGGTGACGGTCGTTAACGGGTCAGTAACAGTTAATGTCGCCGAGCTGATGTCTGCAGAACCAAATGGATCCTGTACAGTCGCCCTGACCCAGATCGTGTCTGTGGGACCGGCAGTGGTTATGACTGTACCGCCCAGGTCGAGGTCATTGTTCAACACCTCAATGGCTTCAATGTTCAGCGGCGTGGTAGCGTTTAAGGCGACACGGGTTGGATAGGTAAGATCCTTGAAGCTGTGCACGGTAATGGTTTCACCTGAGATAGCCGTATTGTTGGTTATGGTTAATGTAATTGAACTGTTGGCTGAAATGGTCAGGGGTGAACCAAGGGTAAAAACGAATGGAACGTATTGGGCGCCCGCTGCGCTATCCTGCAAGGTAATGGTCACAGTGTCCGAATCAATGGTTCCCGACGATGCACCTGTGTAGCCCAGTGTTGCCACGATGGTCCGCTGACCCGCGAAACTCGCACCACGACTTACCCATACCGAGGCTTCTATGTTCCCGGCTGCCAGGTATAAATCAGATTGCAGCACTGGCGATAGACTCAGTGCGGTATTGCCACCCTGGCTTGATAGTGAAAATGTGGTATCACTAACTGGAACAGTTCTGTCGAAGACCTTCGAAGTAGAGAGATTGTCGGCATAGATCAGTTTGTTACCAGCCGGTGCATCATAAGGGTCGATTAACACGGAGGCGGCAATGTCTGCTACGGCGGTTCCGGCGTTGTCGACTGATATTGTGTGGTCGATCAGATCGCCTGATTGCACGCCTGCCACCACGTTGACCGTATATATGATTGTCGTGCTACCCCCTGCAGGGACACTGATGTTAGAGATATCAATATTCGTCCCGGATGAACTGTCGGTGCCACCCCCGTTGTTTTGTACAGAAATAACGTATTGAGCGGAATTTGAAGTGTTGGATTCAAACAGTCCGATATCGTTCAGGGTGACTTCAATATCAGCCAAGGCTTTATTGTCCACGGAAATTACTTCTGCCATCAAAATGACCAGGTCAGTACCTGTGACATAGGTGGTGGTGATCTCATACTCACCGTCATGTCCGGCGAGTTCGCTGGTAATGTCGTAAGTGTCAAGATCAAACCCATAGGTGGTATTGGAGTCAAATACGTCCGGGCCGGTAACCGTACTGTTGTATTGATTGTCCAACGGATTCATTGCGTTGGTCTTGGGGACCGAAGGATCACCACCGGCGCTGACCTCAAAAGATTCTGTGCCTGTTCTGTCAGCATCCCCCTCGAAACTCATATGTGTCATCTTGCCGGTTGCACCCACATCGACGACAAAGTTTCTGGGGTTCAGGGCAAAGTTGCTGCTATAAAAATCCTTAAAGCCGTCAAAAATATTGATGACCCTGATTTGGCTGACAGTGGGGTCTTCGTAAACAACGACGAGAGACCAGGCGCCCTTCAAGTAGACCAGGCAGGTGATCCATTTGGTCGACCGTCACTGTGCAGATCGACGACCAGACCTGACAGTGTGTACGCACCGCTACTGGTCACGATGTCGGACACATCGCGCCGTGCACCAAAAAAGTCTGCATTCCCGCCCGCGGTGAAAATTACATGGGCGAAGTCTCTGCCGTTAGAACCGGCGCTGGTAGGAATTGAGACGCCGTTGAGTTTGAGATTAGTTTGGTCAACAAGATCAAGGGTTGAGCCTGCGCCGTGTAAATTATCGATTCGACCCGAACCGGCAAAATAGAGAAAGGCATCCAGTATTGTGACACCGATGGGGATATTGACGACTACGGTTGATTCCATTGGGCTGGAGAAAAAACACTGCTCCCCCGGGGTATTCGAGGTGCGAAAGCTGTTACCCGTAGCCAGGTAATCGATGTTTCCGGAGTAAGTCTTGGTAAGTACGACAGATTCACCACCCGCAGCAAGGCTCCCTGTGGAACAAAGGGCTACGATCAGCACAACAATTACCTGTAAAAGGTTCGTTCGGTAATGGTTATTTTTGCAATTCAAATTCGTGGTCCATCATTTAATGATTGTCGCGAGTTCATTAAAGCCGCTGCTTAAACGTCATCCATGTGATTGAAAATCAACTTTTTTCCACTTATGAAAATCAACGAAAACAATTTGTAATCAATCATTTACACATACCGTCAGATAAATTACTTGAACATGTTCACTGAATTCTGACCAGAGGCCAGAATTGCCGGATGAGCAGCATGGCCCCCTGGCCCGCACTTCGTGCCACTTTAATGTCGTGCAATTTTTCATTGATGGGTTACACTTTTAGCGGGTTGTACTAATCATCAATCGGCAGGGAGCTTCGCATGAATTACCACGATCAAACGTTTGAAAATGAACGCATTGAACTACATGAAAAGACCTTCAAGAACTGCACTTTTGTCAACTGCGAACTGGTATACGACGGTGATCGATCACCAACGTTTAGTAACAATACCTTCGTTGACACTGTTTTTGTTTTCACCGGAGCCGCGGTTCGCACCTTGTACTTTCTGGGTAACATTTACCATGCAGGTGAGGGTGGACGTGAGGTCGTAGACAGGACTTTTGCGGAAATAAAAAATGGTGAAATTCATGGTCACGAGGTGAGAACCCAGGCACCCCATACGGTGGATCACAGTCTGGCCTGACGGTAAATTTTACTGGCTCTGAGCCATACCTTTGGCAAGCATTGGCACGAGGGTAAGTTGTACAGGCGAGCGATTCATAACCCAGGCATTGGCAGCTTCCATATCCCTAAATATGGCTATTTCCCGCACCCGTGGATCACAGACTTCGTGGTGCGCCTCGCGATAAAACTCCATCATTTCTGCCTGCATCCTGTCGGCAACAAGGATAGCAGTTCGAGCGCCATAAGTGGGAGAGGTCGCGGCAGATCCTGCATGAACGGCTAACACCAGGAGTTCAGAATATTCCACGTCCAACAGACATTCGCGGAAGTCAGCAAAACAATGAAACCCTTGGTAATCCTCGCCCACCTTCTCCCGTTCATAGTCCATCAGTTCTTGCGCAGCGACTATATCTGAACACGACAGGTGCACAATCATGGAACTGTAGTCAACGACAACGGATAGGGCCACGTTTTGAAGCAATCTGTATCAATGGGACAATACAATTGTGCTTGAATTGTCTGTGTGGGTCAAGACCTGACCCTATGTTGTTCACCGGCCCGCAAGCTCAACCGAAACACACGCTAAAGTAGGAAATCGTGTCGATTGCGGTTATTCTTCCTTTACTTTATGAGCGTTTTAGGTTGGCGACAATTTGCGTGGCTCCTCTTAGGCTTTATACGTTCTGAGTAATACAATAGGGATTTTGAGATCTGTTCATCTGAAAATTCGATTTCGATGAGTTCCTCCACGATGCCTTCTTTTAAAATCAGGAAATCAACCTCCCGTCCCTCCTTGTCCCTGACTTAGCAAAGCTCGTAACGGTTGCGTTGGAGAGGCTCCCTTCTCCACCTGCGAACTTCCCTTTCATCGCCATCCAGAACAGGCTCGGGAAAACCAACAATTGTCATCAAGCGATTGAATGCCTCAGCGGGAGATATATCGTAGATCCCTTTTATCCATCTTTTCAAGCGAGGATACTTATGGAGTTCATCAAAAAATAAGCAGATCAATTTCAGTACTCCATCGCTTGTTTAATTTATCTTGCCTGCCCTCATCAGAATCCCAGTTTAGATAGCGGCCATTCGGGTATTGAGAATCCTTGATATTTTTCGCGAGCGTCGTTTTACCCAACGATGTGCATCAATCTCAACGCGCACGACCGCAGGAAAGTTATCTGGTAGCGACAGTAAAGCCCGCAAGGGTTAAGCGTAGCAACGCGATCGTCGTTGACCCGGAACGTGGTGGAAACCAGGGTTTCTCCATCTGAGGTCCTGGCGTCAAGTTTCTTCTGGCAAATAGCGTCAGGCTCACAAGATTAGCATTAGGTTTAACTGGAGATTGTCAGTCTAACTTACTGTAAAAACAGACTCATCTGGCCAGGTTCCAACCTCTTTTTGGCCAAAACTGACTCGTTTGGTAGGGAATAACGATATTTGGACGGTTATTCGCGATGTATATACCACCGTTCGTTGGACAACCCCAAACTGATCTTTGTCATCTTCTGATTGACCCGTTCCTTGAAAAACAAAGTGGGTACTCACCCTCTGTCAGAGGTGTGAAGTTAACATCAGTCGGTGCTTTCGGCTTGCCACCAAAATAGTTGACGCTCCTGATCGGCGCTCGATCCAAACTTAAAAGAGCCGTTCAAATCGTTCTCAGCAAGTGTTACCGACATGTCGCGAAGCATAAACAACCGTTCGTCGGGTAACAATATTCGAGTTCTTGAGCAAGCGAATTGACAGCCGTCGTCAATCGATTCATCTGACGATTTCCATCCGTGTCTGTAATGGTGAAAAAACCTCGGTTACGAGTTCCACCAACAATGTGAACCCGGTCTCAAAACCGGGACTCCAGAAATCAAAAAACAACTACCAGATTTGATTGGCGGGACAAGTTGGAGTTCAAACTGGTATCGGTTCAACCATCAAGGTGGGATATTCTTTCTGGGTCAAATTCCAGGGGATAGACGAGATGTTTTCAGGTCGTGATGGTTGTGCGTCCTTAATGTCAAAGCAACTTTGCTTTGGGCTATTCCTATGCACAACTTTTTTTAACGCTTTTGCTGCCCCCCCAACTTCTTCCGGAACGCTAATTGGCCCATTCGAGAGTCAAGCTGAAATGGACATGGTCTATCCGATACTTGGCGATTACGATCTTTTCTACGAAGTCAGGGTATTGCAAGTCAGCGAATCACTTGGATTTATTGTCACGAGCCAGCAACTGGGTAGTGTCCTCGATGGAAAGCAGCTCATTCGGGAGTTAAAAGACAGCGGTGTTGCTGACATCGTTTTTGTTGAGGTCGGTGACTACGATGGTCGTGTTTCTGCAGGGGTGTACGGTGCCCGGCGGTCAGCTGATGTGCGAACAGGTGCGCTCAATAAGTTGGGGTTTGATTTTGTAGTTTTCGAAAGAACCAGGGGCAAGTTCGAGGGATGGCTCGACATCGACCCCGTCGATATCAGCTATGAAGCGCTTAGTGCTGTGAATGCAGTTGTCAGCGATTCCGTCCAGATCATCGAGCCACGAATGGATTCAGAGGTTGAAACGCGATTTGGCTTTCTATCTGAAGAAGAAACTCTCTTCGAAGAAGAATCTCTCCTCGAAGAAGAATCTTTTCTCGAAGAAGAAACTCTCTACGAAGAAGAAACTCTTTTCGAAGAAGAAACTCTTTTCGAAGAAGAAACTCTTTTCGAAGAAGAAACTCTTTTCGAAGAAGAAACTCTCTATGAAGAAGAAGTACTCAGGCTCAGCCGATGAATCCTGGGAATCTGATTTAGGTGATTTAACTGATTTCACATTAACTGAAGAATCTAATATCAATAACGAAACAGAATTAGCATCGCCAGTTCCGGCCGCGGAACCGGAGCCAGAGATTTCGGAAGTATCCAGTTCGACAGAACAGGCAGTGCCTGAATCAAATCTGCTGATTTTACTACTCCTCGGAGTCCTGGTGCTGGCACTTGGGGCCGCTGGTGTTTACTTCTGGTTCCGTCGGCAGCAATCATCCGACGGAATTTCGGACGACTTCCCTAACATCATGCCTTCTGCGCTCAACTCGGTTGTCGAGGGATTATTGGTACTCGATGGCGATCTGAATATCGTACTGGCAAACCCGGCGTTTACCGCCGTGGCAAAACGATCCCGGGGAGAACTCACAGGTAATCATGTCAGTACTATCCCCTTTGCAGGGCGAGACAATACCCTCTTGACTGAAAATGACTATCCGTGGAGCTCGGTTTTGATGGATGGCGTACCGCAGATGAACCTCGGGGTACGACTCACAACGGCCGATGATGAAAATCTTTCGCTGGTTACGAATTCTTCGCCAGTCATGGGTGAAAACAAAACCGTTGCGGGTGTGTTGGTCAGTTTCACGGATGTAACGGAACTGGAAAAGAAAGAACAGCAGTTGCAAATTTTGCGGGCAGAAGTTCAAGCCGAGAATCTTGCAAAGCGTGGCCTGGTCGATGGTGCTGGCGGTAATTTTGAGAAACCAATATCAGCCTTGTTGAATATAGCTGACCTTATGGTCAAGGGTGCAGACCAGGGCAGCGTGCTTGATCAAGAGTTGCTGCAAACGATCTCGTTCATCAATGCAGATACGCTGAATATAGTTGACGACATCGTTGAGCTATCTCGTCTGGAATCAGGTTTGCTCGACGTTCGAAATAGTCAATTTGACCCTGGTTCCGTCGTTAATGAAGTGGTTGATGGGTTTTTTGAGACGGCTAACGATAAAGACGTCACAGTAAGCTGGGATCCGGAAAACAATGTTCCCAATCTGATTGAATCTGATTCGGTTAAGTTGCGCAGAATACTGTTGTCTATGGTTGGTCGGGCAATAGACGCTACCGATTCAGGTGCTATCCGCGTCAGTGGCCGATTCGAAGATCCCTTTTTAACAATTACGGTTGCTGATGCAGGCGAGGGTAAGTCCGCACAGGAGCTTGTCTCCCAATTCAGTCAACCAGACCCGGAGTCAGTTGCCGAAGCTAAGGCAGCCAGTGAGAATACCATTGTAAAACTCCGATTAGCCATTGGGCAGCGCCTGGCTGAAGCACTGGGTGGCAGTCTCGACGTCCAAACTGAGTTAGACAGGTCTGAATTTACTTTGATAATTCGAACCCGTGCAGTTGAGCTCCCCCTCCTGTTGCCCGATGGGAGCACGGTTTCTGAACTTATTGAGTCCAGGGACGAATCTAGCAAACGAACCGAAAAAATGTCTTCCCAGCTTGAAGCCGCTTCTTCCCAGTTGAAAAAAGCAAAAGCTGTCCTCGCATCACGAAAAGCTGCCTTGCAACAGGCAGAAGCGTTATCACAATCACAGCGTGTTGCGCTGGCTGCCGCGGAGACAAAAATTGAGTCAGAAGTATCGGCGAGGCAAACAGCAGAATCTGAAAGTGCGGAAAGAGAGACTGAGCTAACCGCCTCATTATCGGAAGCAAAGCAAAAGGCATGCAAAGAGGCAGCAGAGCGCAGACAGTACGTTGAGGAAGCGCAAACTCGGATAGAAGAACTATCGGCAGAGTTAACTGAATTACAGTCGGTAGCGCAAAACGAAACCCAGTCCAGAGAAGACACGGAATCCAGGACAGAACATTTGTCTGCTGAACTCGGTGTTGCACTGGCCCGCGTCCAGGCAGAAGTTGACGCGCGAGCAGCGATAGAGGACGAATCCCAGGGCAAGGCAGACAAAATAACTGCTGAGCTTAGACGTACACAAGATTTAGTACTGGAAGAAACCAGCGCCAGGGAACAGGCTGAACGAAGCGCGAATGAAAGAGTTCAAGTATTGTCGGATCAACTGGATATAGTGGAAGAACGCTATCAACAGGAATCACAACAAAAACAGCGGGCCGGGATTCAGAAATCTGAGAAAATTGTTGAGTTGAAGGATGAACTGGACCTGGCTACTCAAAAACTCCGATCACAGGAAAATGCCAGGGTAGAGCAGGTAAACGCTGCCAACCAGAAAATCAGGGAACTAGCGGGAGAGCTGGAACGGGTAAACGGGTTGGTGGACCAGGAAAATCTGATCCGGCAGCGTGCAGAAAAAGCTTCAGGCGACCAATTCCGAACGCAATGTGTAGAACTTGAATCTGTCAGGGAAAAACTCGAGGCGGAAGTAACTGCACGATCCCGGGTGGAAGAAGATGGCCAATCACGTCGAAACTTGTTGGCAAAGGAACCGACTCGCGTAAAAGAAGAAGTTGAGACTGTCGCCAGGGCTAAAGGTGAAGTTGAGTTAGAGTCGAATGCGCGGCTCGAAGTGCTTCGCGAAGAACTTGGGGTTCTAAGACAAAAAACCGCACAGGCAGCAGCAGAGGGATTGCGAAAAGAACAACAGGCCAGTGAGAAAATAGCACTGCTGACTACACAACTATCACAAGCGGCGACTGATCAATCGTCCAAAAGTGAACAACGAAAACAACGAAAACAACGGGATACTCAGCGAGAGGTTGCTATACCCACAGTTCTTGCCACATCGAAAGATCCAGAATCTGTCAGGTCGGTAGATGCTGAAGCCGGAGAAATCAGGCTGGAAGAGGTCAAACCCGTAAAAGCTGCGCCCATAAAAGCTGAACCCACCGCAGCCGCACCCGAAAAAGCCATAGCCGCGGCAGCAGCCGATCTGAACCAAGCCAGATCGGAAAAGGTCGAACCCGTTAAGGATTTGGCCCTGTCGAGCGAAACACCCATCCAGACCAAGCTTGAAAGTGCATCAAGTAGCCCTGTGATGCGGAGCATGTTAGACCGATTCGTCGTTAGCATGAGCCAGCAATTGATCAGGATGCAGGCCGCTTGCGAAGACCATAACTATCCGGAAGTAGCCAGTGCCAGCAGTTGGCTTAAAGGCGAGGCTGACGCGCTGGGGTTCAATGAGTTTGTTAAAGGTCCGGTCGCCGAGCTGGAAGGTCTGCTGCATGAAAGACAATACACTCAGGTTTCGGAAAAAATTGATCATCTAAAACAGTTTGCACTCCGTATCATCATGGACAACCAGAGTGACACGAGTGCCCAACGAAAAGGTATGAAAACTGGCCCTTCTAAAGAAGCCGTCGGCAAGGCAATACTCTACAAAATACCCCCTGACAATTTACGCCGTTTGGAGCTCAGTGAAAAATTCCTGTCCAGGTTGGGCGCAGTTGTGCTGGTTATGGAATCTGCTTCAAAAATTCGAGATCTGAAAGAATTAAAGCTGTTTGTGCGTTTCAGGTAGATGTCGATGTTGCCACTTGAATCACAGGCTTCCTGCGCGTTGGTGATCAGGTGTGTAAATGCCATCAGCAGGTTGTCAGAATCTGCATCAACCAGCAGCAGTTCACCTTCCTGGTGTAGTACCGGGTTGGGCTCCCTGCCATGACACTTGGTGAGTACAGATTCGAACACCTCAATAGGTGAAACCGGGTGTTGATGTGACTGTTCCAGCACAAGCACCCTGTTTTGATTGATGGTGAGCAACAACTGGTCCATCTTTTTAACGGAGTTGTCGATGGTCTTGATGGCATCCGCAATAAATTCGGGATTGTCGGCAAACCGCCCGGCGTTTTCGACCACCAGTGCCTGTTGGGCAATCAGATTTTTCAGGTCATGCATAACGAAAGTTGTGAACTGGTGATAGGCTTGAAACTGCCGGATTACAACCAATTCCTCGGACAGGATCTGATTACCGACAAAATTGGTAATTTGCTTGCCGACCATCCGCAGCAGATCAATGTCCTCCCAATCGAACCTGTCGACCTGATCCATCTCGGCGGTGATCGCCAGAAAGCCGAGCAGTTTCGCATTGTTAATCAGGGGCAGAATAATTAAGGTCGAGTCCAGGTCTCTGAGTTGGCCAGGCAACAGGTCATTAAACTTGGCCAGGCCGGGGTCAGTTGCCAGGGGAACAAAAATCCAGTTGTTGATAAGCATTCGGTTAAAAAAGGCCGGGCTGTCCCAGTCGTTGATGGGTTCCAGGTCATCGTCGATGATAATTTTGGTTTCGGGAGAGTAGCTGCCGCCTTTATCATCATTCTTGAAAAGATAAAAGACACCACCAGTGCCATTGTATATGGGGAGTACTGCTCGAATAGCAATATCACCATAGTGTTCATTGCTCGACTTACGAGCCAGTCTTTCGCTGAGGTGTCGCCACTCATCGTTGTAGTTGTACTTGGTTTGAAAGAAATTCTTAAAGGCCCAAACGCGAATCTTTGCTCTTCGGGAAGCCGACGCCAGATTGAATCCGATGAACAATACACCCAGAAAAAGGAAAAACGGCTGTATCACAGCGGCGGATTCAGCGTTCCCGATGGTGAACAGATAATCCACGATCGAAACGAGCAGCAAGGTTGTTGCAGCCAGCACCAGGCTGGTTGTTGTAAATACCACCGGGTGGGAAGGACTTAGCTTGATGGGATGATTTTTATCCCTGGCAATTGTGAGGGGCATGAGAGATAAAATCAGCCCAACAGACGTACTGGCCAGAACACGCGCCTGGGCAACATCCACCGGAACAAGACCGACGATAAGTGATTTGGAGTACAGGTACAGATTGAACAGAAACATGGCCCCGATACCAAGACTGATGGTTCTGACCAGACCATCGCTGTTACGGATATGTAGTTCTGTTATCAACAAAGAGCCGATGCAGCACAGCAGGTACAGGTAAAAGCCAAACTGGACTTTTTGGGTAACGACAATGAGGGAATAGACTACACCGGTCAGGGCAAGCGCAGGGATTAACCAAACAAGACCCCAGCGTAGCGAAAAAACCCCCAGTTGCTGGCGCTGGTTGAATATCAGCAGTAAGCAGCTTGACCAGGCCAGGATATAGACAAGATCCAGGGTAAAGAGTGCAGAAGGCGTATCGAGTAGCCAGAATCCGAGACTCCAAACCGCAGAAGACAGGAAAGCAGGAAGAAAAATACCCCGCTCTTGCGAAGAATCAGCGAATACTCGATCGCAACAATCAGATAAACAATAAAACCTAGTATCGCACTGACACTAATAAGGCTCTGCATTCTCTCAATATACTAAGTAAATTCTGTGAACTATAAAGGTCAAACCAGGAAACTACCAGATTCACCTGTCATTTCCCAACTGTGCAGAATTGTCAAAAAAATTGAATCAGATCTTTTTGTGGTCAACTTTCTTATCAAAGTGTGAACTGGTTCAGATTCAGGCCAGAGAACCACGCATATACTTCAACAAATATTCGTAAGGTCTCTGGTGGCATACTATGGCTTCGGTGCTAATACATAGCGGGCTTCAACATTCCAAGTCGCGACATTTTAAGTATCAGGATTGGGAGGACGGAGTCAGCCGGGGCAAATACTACAACTTCTCAACTCCCCTGACAGTGCCGGAACGTGAGACATTGTATAATGATGTCCTGGAGGAAGTTTTATCAGGCTCTCTGCCAACAAAGTGCCTGCTGGTGTTTGTCAGTTTTGAACCAAACTCGCGATTGGTTTGCGAAGCTACCCGGGAATATCTCATCAACCGAAACTGTGACATCGGGGAAGAGTTCGCAGCGGTAGACGATCTTGTTGCTGTGCTTGGAGATTGCGATACGGCTAATCGAGGTGCGGTTCTCGCTGGTCTGCTGTCCCTCGGAGATCGAAGAATCAATGCCGTGGTACGTGCAGCACGCCAGACGCTCACCGCGAGTGACGTCAAAAACTTCTCGAGAGTGCATCTTCCCGAGTTACGCTCATCAACCGTGGAATTTTGTCTCGACTGGCTGATCGAGCTTAGTCAGAACTATTGTAAGGGTGAGGTTTACGATATTGCTTTGGCACTGATGTTGATGGTTGATAATGATGAAACTGGTGAAATCGAGGATATCTCCGAGATCGAGTACGTGGGATTCAAGGGAACCAAGATTCTGAAAACAAAAACCTTCGAAAGTTATTGTTACGAAATACACCCGATTCTGACTTACCTGCAGCAGCGTGATGGTTTTGAAGTAATCATTGGCAAGGTGACAGAAATATGGGACGCACACCGCGGCAAAGCCCGGGTATTTCGCCAAAGTAAAACGATGGCAGCTGTGATCTAATCGTAGCTTCGGTCAAGTGGTGATAACGGTGACCGCGAGAGTGGTATTGCGAGACTATTCCTGACAGCGAACCCGAACAGCGAATCTTAGCGGCGAAGAGACATTCTTCTGGTAACAGATCTGCGTTCCTCAACCCGACGTTTAATCTGCGGGGCAACATTTCTCTGCCTGCGTTGACTGAAACGGCGCTCCAGGGTATGCCTTCTTGTTGGAACCAGACGTCGCGCGATAAAATTTTCAGGCTTTTTGTAACCTGGTATCTGAAGAGTACGGATTAACTCGGTGAGTGCCGGAACATTGTGCCGGGTTAACAATTCGAGCAATGGTTTGAATTCAGACAACATATCATCCAGTGAAAGCTGTGGCAGGCTTTGTTTGCTCACAAATCCATAGGGACCGAAATTAAACTGGATGTCCTGAATCATCCGCGCCGATTTGCTGTTCACCATTGATGAGACTGCAGAGGCGATGTGTGCCAATACGTCATATTTTTCTCGAGTCGCCAGGTCAGCCAGCCAGATGAGACAGAATTCCAAAGTTGCTCGATACACCGGGTTAGCAAACTGGGGGCCGGTAACGGCTTTCGAAAAATCCATTGCTTCTGCGGGTGAAATTGAATCACCAATGGAACGTGCGGCGGAACATAGTCGACGATCCCCAAAAGAGATCAATCCGGCAAACGCTGCACCGCGATTCACCACGTTTCGCTTCGCCAGAATCGATAATATGTCCTGATTGGCAATCAAAGGTTCATCAGCTGAACTGCGACGACGTTCCAGGTAGCCCCAGACTGCCAACCTGACCATTTCCGGGTCCGGTTCATAGTGCATGAAAACCAGCAAAGCGACCGGGTCACATTTTGTGTTGTTAATTTGTTGAATGACACGGGTGATTCCGAAACAGAAAATCTCCTCAATATTTTTTAGAAATTCGCCATTTTATCGAATTGTTCGCTATATATTTCTATTCTACGTTCATAGATGGTTGGCATATCCGCCACATATTTCCGTGAGAGGCACTGGGGAACAACAAAGGTGTGGGTTAATCCAAACAGGTAAACTGGCCGTGCTGAACAATCTAACTCGCCATTGCCAGCAGCTGGCAACCCAGGGCAACTTTTTCTCTTACATCAGCACTGATCCGGTTCAAGTTACCCATAGCATGGTCCTTTAAGAATGTCTGGCGCAGTTTGATGTTATCGGTATCGACAACTTTCCCATCTACCAGGGTTGGGCGATATCGAGAAAAGCGCAGTGTGTTAGTCACATAGCGTTGCAATCGTTTCGGTGCATTGCTGTCGACCAAAGAAACATTTGACACTCTCCCGGAACTGTTCACTGAAAAGCGGACGTCAACGAAGTACTCCTCCAGATCATCAGCGTGCGCCAGCTCAAGTGCTCTGGAGTGGCACAGGGAAAGTGGTTCTCCAATAATTGATGCGGGTGGTGCTTTGGGTACGCTTGAAGCCAGGCTGATGGTTGACTCATCTCTGGGCAGGCGATAGACGATGACATTTGATTGGGGGCGTCGCCCTTCAACGGTCTGGTAGTAGGCGTTATAGATGTCTTCAAGGCGACCAACCCCCAGTAGTTCCGGGCTGCCGAAAACTTCACTGACCAGGGGGTTTTCACTTCCCATACGATCCCATGCCCGCTGGTAATAATGCTCCGCCTTGCCTCTCTTTTTCCTGATCATGTGCATGTCGGCCAGGTGTACGAGGGCATCCAGCTCGTCTGCGTGATCGGACGCGGGATCCCTGGTGATAATCTGGAGAACTTCTCCCAGTGGCTTTTCGCCGCAGCATTTGTCCTCAAGGTAGGCCACTGACGAGATACCCCTGAGTGGCTTCAGTTTCTCATTCTCTCCCAGGTCGTTCTTGGTAATCACAGCCAGTGCTTTTTTGTACAGTTTCACCGCGCTCTTGAACTGTCCTGTGCGACGGAACCAGTCAGCCATTTTCTGCATGATGGGTAACATGCGGGGATCGTCTTCGCCATAATTCTGCACGTTGACAATGTAATAAAATCGCTGTTGCCTGTCTGCATCTCTTGACCTGGAGGTTTTGAGATTGGTCCGGGTGATCCAGTCAACAGAATTCAACTGTTTCAGCGTGTAAACACCATCGGTTCGATGAGAAATGTGCTGTGCTCTGCTAAACATGTCTTTGGCCAGATCAAAGTCCGCACTGTCATAATAGAGGGCCCCCAGGCTGTTGAGCACAACAGGCAGGTCGGCAGCGTAGCTACCCTGATTTCGTTCGATAATTTCAATGCTAAGCTTGTAGTTTTTTTCGGATTTCCTGAACCAGCCCAAAGCCTGCTGGGCGTTAGCGAGATTGTGGAGCGCCGCCACATGGTATTTTGACTGCCGGTACCGGCTTTGCTCGATCAGCCCAACAAGCCGTTGTGCACCAGTTACGGCTGTCGTGAAGTCCTCCTGGTCCCAGGCTTGGTGGAAGTCGTTCATGGCGTGATTGATCTCGTCATCCCCTGAAGAGAATGAGTTGCCTTGCTGGTCCGCGAACGTGGCGGTAAAGTAACTGCTGCTGGAGAGGAGTATTAAAAAAGTAATGAGCAACTTTCCTGGTCGAAGTTCTGCTGGGTGCATCATCAATCTCCTTCGCTGGATTCGCGAGATGTTAACGTTGAAATATTAGAAGCTGATTGCCTGCTTGTGGAGAGGATGTGATGGAAGAGTCGAGTTCGCCGACGAAGTGTCAGCTGATTTTTGATGCCTGACAAAACTCCATTTTTAGTCGTAAATGTTGCAATATGTCTTAACCAGAAATTCAATCTTCCTTGAGATTTGGATGTGGGTAATTAAGACAGCATGTTAGCCACTTAAAATTGCCCACTTAAAATTTGCCCTCATAAAATATTTCGGCCATTGTAGATACTCACGATCCCTTGACCCTGATCATCAATTCAGCAGTATTAGGGCGGCGGTAGCCGATACAATATGTGAAAATCATCTGGTGAATGTATTCCCTGGCTCACTAGAAAATTTCGATAAGACGAGTAACAGTTATGGCTTCGAAATCCGGGTCAACCCAGGACGAAAACCCTGAGTACGACGTAATCATTGTCGGCGCAGGCGTCTGTGGCATCTACATGTTGCATCGAATGCTTGAACTGGGGGTTAAAGTCACGCTACTTGAAACGGGTGCAGGACCTGGCGGAACCTGGTACTGGAATCGGTATCCTGGTGCCCGGTTCGACTCGGAGAGCTATACTTATGGTTATTCCTTTTCTAAGGAAATTTTGCAGGAGTGGGACTGGAGTGAACATTTTTCAGGTCAGCCGGAAACATTGCGCTACCTAAACTATGTAGTCGACAAGTTTGAACTGCGCGGCCACATGCAATTTGGTTGCAGAGTCAAAGCCGCGTCTTTCGATGAGGGGTTGCAGGGCTGGCACCTGGAAACTGATGACGGTCGCGTACTGGAGACTCGTTTTTTAGTAACAGCTATTGGCATGTTATCTGCCGCGACCATGCCGAGAATTGAAGGTGTTGAAGATTTTAAAGGCGAGTCTTTCCATACTTACTACTGGCCCCAGCAAACCGTAAGCCTTGCAGGAAAGAAAGTCGCGGTTGTTGGCACAGGTGCGACCGGCGTACAGGTCATATCGGAAATCGCCGACAAGGTAGGGTCACTCACGATATTCCAGCGTCGCCCAAACTGGTGTGCGCCGTTACACAATGGACCTATAGACCCCGACACGCTGACAAGAATCAAATCATCCTATGATGAAATCTTCAAACGCTGTAAGGAAACGCCCGGTGGATTTCTGCATGGCCCGGACAGGCGTGAGTATAGTGAGATTTCTGAAGCAGATCGGCTTGAATTCTGGGAGATGTTGTACAACTCACGCGGTTTTGGTGTCTGGCTGGGTAATTTTCGCGATGTGTTGGTGGACCCAGCGGCCAATGCGGAGTACTCAGAATTCATCGCCGAGAAAATTCGCCAACGGGTAAATGATGCAGCCACAGCGGAAAAGCTGATCCCCAGGGATCATGGCTTCGGTACCCGCAGAGTGCCGCTCGAAACGAGGTACTACGAGGCATACAATCGCGACAATGTGCACCTGGTGGACATCAACGAAACACCCATTGAGTGTGTGACAAAACAGGGCATCAGGACGTCGGAAGCTGAATACGAATTTGATCTGATTATCTACGCGACGGGGTTTGATGCTATCACAGGTGCTTTTGACCGAATCGATTTCACCGGGGCAGAGGGCCAAAAGTTGCGGGACAAGTGGGATGACGGCCCGATCACGCTGCTCGGGTTACAGACAGCAGGCTTTCCGAATCTTGTCACGCTTGCTGGACCCCAGGGTGCCTCTGTATCGACAAATTTTCCGCCGGGTATAGAAGAAGTGGTCGACTGGACCACGGACCTTATCAAGTACATGCAACTCCATGATTACCGTCAGGTTGAGGCTTCGGCTCAGGCTGAAGCGGAGTGGATCGAGCATGTTAAGAGCATGTACGACGGTTCCCTGATCAGTACCACCAAATCCTGGTTTACGGGTTACAATTCCAATGTCGATGGCCACGACAAACTAAGGTACATGGTCTACTTTGGTGGCGCACCAAAATACCGGCAACGACTTGCTGAAGTTGCAGACAAAGACTATGAGGGCTTTGATTTTAAGTAGAGTCACTCATGGTTGGCTTTATGGTTAGCCTTGCGACAGGGGAGGTTTGTTAGTAGTTTCGAGTGACTACCAGCCAATGAATGAATGTCCTGAGAGTTGTGCTGGTGGCGTACGCTCTGCAGGTGAAGTAAAATAAGCCATGATCCTGTTCGAAGAGAGGCCGACACAGGTGCCCGAAGCCCAACGATTTCCAACATGAAACTGCACTGTGATCAATGTGTTCGTCTTTAGTAAAATCAGCGGATACTACCTGCTGCTCAGTAGTAACGGTGAAGCCGACCCAGGCGCTACAGGTGGTTACCTGTTTTTCTCTGCTGACTCAATCAGACCTGTCCTGGAATCCAAAACCTGCAGTCGTGAAGTGCTGGATGGCATATTTGGTCAACAGATCAATTTTTCAGGGTCGCGGTACCGAGTCGGGGAAGGTGAGAATTACCTGTTGTTACTCTCGGATGGCGGGCCCATGTTCAAGAGCCGTAAGTTTAATGCGGCGACGGTTGAAGCCAGGCATCGCGTTACTGAATTCGAGCTTACTCGAAGGGAAAGGTTAATCGATGCGCTCTACGCCACTGACACATCTCTTGATGAATACATAAATGCCTGGGCTGGCTACTTTTTCTTTGATCATTACGCACTCTGGGTCTACAACAGATTTACCAGGGTGTTTACCTGCTCCACATCATCGTTTACTTATCCGCGTAGCATCATCTTCGAAGGTGAGAACAGTGCTTTAAACCTTGCGTTGATGCCGGACTATCAAACCGAATGCCGGGCACCGAACGAGAACAGGGTTACTCTGGGCGAAACCCTCGATATCAAAACAGTTAACCGAATGAAATTGACCCTGGGTTATGACGGAACCATTGGCGTTTTAACGTTCTATTCACGACATGAGGGTTTTTCGCTACAACTAAAAAACCAATTGGAAATACGCAACTCGATTGAAACCAAGTACCTGCAGGTGCGCCAGCAGGAACATCAGGGGATGAACCAGATTAACCAGCAGTTCATCGAGACATATAAAATTGGGCAACTGAATGAGTTCCTTTATGGGATTGCCTGCCAGGTGAGTGCAAACTTTCAGGTCGAGGCTTGTTCGATATTCCTTGCTGATAAATCGAGCAAGAGGTTGGAACTCAGGGCAACCTGTGACGAGAAGATTCATGGTGAACCGGTGATTGAGTACTCATATGAAGTCAGTAGTGGCGTGCCGACGGCAGAAGTCTTTGGAAAGGGAGAAATGGCCTTCTCCTATGACCTGATGACTGACGACCCGAACAATGAAGGTTACAACGAAACAACAGTTCACCCGCCCCAGAACTGGATCGGGTCACCCCTTGCCAGCTCCGGGCAGTGTTTTGGTGTACTCCGGGTTCGCAACAAGTATGAGCTGGATAAGCAAGGCAATAAGTCCATTGTCAACTTCAGTACCGATGATTTTATGAACCTGCTGTCCCTTTGCTCGAACCTTGCCAACCTGATCAGGATCGAAACCCTGTTTGTTGAAACTGAAGACAAGTTATCAAAAACGAATGCCAGCATTGATGAAATGAGTGATTTCAACAAGGTGTTCCTGCATGAGATCAGGACGCCGATTTCGAAGTTCACGATGGCACCGGAAATTATCAAACGGACACTGGCCAACAAGGAGTTGACCGGGGATGTCCTGGAAAAAGTAATGAAACAGCTGGATGATATTCAGGTTATGGGCGACCGATTGGAATTTATTGCTAAAACGTTTAACTTCAACCAGATAGTGACTCGCCGGAATTTTGAAACACTGTCTGTTCTGCGCGACATTATTTACCCGGTGATTAATATCACCAGAGCCTATCTTCGAAAACAGTATGATATCGATATACAGTTAAACGCGACCGGACTGCAATCCTGCCGTGTGTATGGTGACAAAACCCTGCTTAACATTGTTTTTAACACCTTGATTGACAATGCAGGCAAGTATTCCATTGGTACCCGAAAGCCTATTACAGTGTCCGGTGGGTACGAGGTATCTGGCGATTACTTCAATATCACGGTCAGCAACTATGGTTTGCCCATTCATGAGGGAGAGAAGGAGCGCTTGTTTGAAAAGGGTGTACGGGGGAGCGAGGCGGTCAGGCATGGCATCGGTGGCACCGGCATTGGTCTGCACCTGGCGCACCGGATCATGGCCGAAGGCAACGGCAATCTTCACTTGACTTCATTAAGCAATCCGGTCACTTTCACCATTAGAGTTCCTGCACGAGTACCGGATAAGAGGCATGAGTAACGTCTTGTTAGTAGAGGATGACCGGTTTTTAATCGATGATCTCAAAACCTTTATTGAGTATGAGGGTCACACCTGTGTTGTTTACACAGGCCCTGACGATGTGATTGAAAACCTTGACTCCATGAATCGGTTTGACGCGATTATCCTCGATATTATGATGGCCAGGGGCAGTTATTTACAGGAGGAAGACGTGCACTTCGAAACCGGCGAGTTGCTGTATCTGAAAATCCGAAAAAAGTATCCTGATCTACCGGTGATTATCATATCGGCGAAAAACTTCCATGACATGCAGATTGACTTCGCCACAGAAAACAACGTCGAAATGGTTTCAAAACCATTCGACAGCACCGCGAGCGAGCTGATCAAGCGTATTCCCTAGGAGCCTGGAACGGACTACAATGAAATACCTGTACATATTTTGTGGGCTCATGCTGCTGGCTTTTCCGGCTATGGCAGAGAATGATCAGGACCTTTCCCGACAGCTTGAATTGCTTAATGCTGTCACGAAAAGCCAATTGCAACTGGAAAATCAAAAACTTGAATCCAGGATCGAAAGTCACATAAATGAGCTTGAAACGCAGAATGCATCAATTCTGACCCGGCTTGATCAAAGGGACGGTGATATCGGCAACTACATCGACGCCATTTCCTGGGTGAGCGGTATCGTTATCGGTTTTGTGGGTATTTTGTTCGGGATTGGTGCTTTTATCCTCTATCGGGAAAACAAGGACGTCACCACGAAGGCCCAGGCGCAACTGGATGCCTGGGACGAACAGGCGGCTAATCTGCAGAGTCGATTTGACCAGTGGTTTAAGGATGCAAAAGGTGTCTATGCGGGCGAACTGGAACAACTGGGTCGAATTATGCGCCTCAGGATTCTGCTGGACCAGGAGAAACCTTCAACCGATGATATCTACCCGGACCTTTCACCCTTGTATTCCAACCCACAACTGGAGTATTTGCCTATTTTCAAGAAGGTGATGGCACTCGATGTAGACAATGATATCAAGAGGCATACCCAGGCGGCCATTGACCAGATCATTGCGAATCCGCGCGGCCAGTCGAGGTAAACGACTAATAAATCAGTAGCTCAAAAATGGGTTACTGACCATCTAACCACCAGGTAACCGGGAGCTGAATATGCTGCAGCTAACTGAGCAACAACGAGTCCAATGGCAGACTGACGGATACTTACACCTCGAACAGGTGTTTGATCCGGGCCAGGTTGAGTTTTTTATTGGTGAAATGGACCGGTTCCGTCAGGCACCCGGCTACGAACCGGACAGGAATCCTGAGTTACCCATTGGTCACTACAAGTGGATGGATCATGCGCCAGATACAGATCCACAGGGGTTCATGGATCGGCGAGACCTGCTGCGATACCACCAGGTATTTATTGACTTAATTGATCAGGCGCCCGTATTTGACTACATAGTCGACATTATGGGCCCAAACATTATACTCAGCATGACCCAGGCGATCTCGAGACCGTCCACCGAGAAGTTCCCTGGTTATACCCATACTGATGGCGGTGAAAGTCTGAGAAGAATCCGAGTCGCAGAAGACAGCCCACCTATTGCGATGAAAGCCATGTATCTGCTCAGTGACGTGCAGGAAAAAGACAGTGGCAACTTGACTGTGTTCCCGGGGAGCCATGTGAATCAAATACCTGATCATATTCACCAACAGATAACCACACCCTATTCACCGGGTGCCGTACAGTTGATGGGTAAAGCCGGGGATGTCTACCTGTTTCCACATTCCCTCTGGCACGGCCCGGCAAAAAATCTTTCAGGTAAGGCACGAAAAGTTCTGCTTTATAACTATTGCCAGCTCTGGGTGCGTTCCTATGATCATGGTGTAATTCCGGTAGAGTCACAGCAGGGTACGGCAAGGCAGCGTCGTTTGCTGGGTGACCTGGGATATGATTTCAGGCCGGGTTCCTATTTCTATGTTCCAAAGGATCAGGCGGACGTCATTCTCGATGCTGTTTGAGCCAAACGAGTCGACCCTGGTAACGACATTCCTCACTTTTAGAAACGGATTCGCGCTTGTATGAACATCCAACTTACACCTGAAGAGGCAAGGATTATCGGTTGTCTGATGGAGAAAGCGGTGACGACGCCGGATCAATATCCATTGACCTTAAATGCGCTGACCAATGCCTGTAATCAAAAATCAAGTCGCTCTCCGGTCATGTCCTTGCAAACGGGCGATGTGCAGAGAACAGGTCGCCAGCTCAAGGACAAACACCTCGTGAGCATCGAAGAAGGTTTTAAGAACAATGTCGAAAAGTACACCCAACGACTATGCAACACCCTGCTCGCCGAGTGTCAGTTCGACCAGGCTGAATACGCAATTGTTTGCCTGTTGTTACTGCGGGGGCCGCAGACACCGGGAGAATTGCGAAGCCGCAGTGGTCGGCTGCACAGTTTTGATGGCGGTTTTGAAGAGAACCAGCAAGTGACCGATTGCCTGAAAGCGTTGATGGACCGTGAAGGCGGTCCTGTGGTCGTCCGGTTACCTCGTCAATCCGGCCGCATGGATCACGAATATACCCACCTGTTCTTCGGTGAGATTGAATCTACACCAGAGGAAACGGATGTTGTGCAGCGAGCACCTGCGATTAACAGGGATCAGCAGATTAACAAACTGGAGTCCCGGGTAGATGCCCTGGAAAATGCGCTGATCCAGCTGGCGTCGAAACTTGGTGAAGAAATCGATTTGGGGGGCTCTGAGGAACAGCATTAGGTTTGACTACTATCTGCCTGGGTACATCTACATTTAATCCGCGCTGAGTTGAGACGGGTGCCTTTCCTGGGTGGGTACTCCTCTCCACCAATACCACTCGCCCCACCGCCGTAAAGGGTGCGACGTCTCCTACGCCGCTTAACCAGTTTCTTCCTCCTGTCTTCGCCCCATGCTGGGGTCTTGTCATAACCAGATAATGCCTCACATGTTGCGCCACTCAGCCGGTCGTAAATTGGCCAACGATGGCAAGGATACCCGGGCAATTCAACATTACATGGGCCATAAGAACATCCAACATACTGTCAGGTATACTGAACTGTCTCCGCAAAGCTTCAAGGATTTCTGGAAGGAAACGCCGCTTACTATTCCATTGCTGACACGACGGAAAGAGGTATGAGGATCCCGAATCTAGCCGCAGTGTACCCATAGCAGACATTAGATAAGGATCCTAAGTGCGCCTGCGTGCAATTCTAGCTCATTCACACCCCAATATTTACCTGACTACATTTTGGCTCGTCGAGACTAGGGAGCACGGTCCTTTGATGTCATTATCAGGCTCCGTAATGAAGAGTAATCCTAGATGTCCGGCGTTGTCGTGAACATTGCTATTGAAAGGCTAAAACGAAGACAGCGTGAACTGATCGACGAACAAAGTCTTTGGTTACTCGAGGACTACATCGATCTCGTTCTAAGTCAAGAAGACAAAACACATAAAGACGACTCACAACACAAGGACTAGGCATGAAACTCAAAACACTATGCAAACACTTCGAACTTGCGGAAGCCCAACAGGAACCAGTGCTTCCATGCCAAGGCAAAACCTGGGTTCATGTTGGAGTTTGAGAAGTTACGAGGCATTGTTTCCTCAAAGGCTGGATCTGAGAGGCCACTTTCGGTGAAAGCAGACATCGCGATAATCCACCAAGCAATCGTTGCTAGTTCATTAAGGTTCGCTTTCGAGTATGTAGCGGCACTGGAGACACAACTATGAAGGAAATAACATCACGCCACCGTCGTGCGGTAGCACTCGTTAAGGATGAAAACCGAACGATGGCATCTGTTGGTCGCGAGTTCGGCGTCACTGCTCGAACGGTACGCCGTTGGATTGACGTTATCTATCCGCTGTCGCCGCTCCAATACATGACGAACATGGATGGGACGACAATGCACATTAGGCATCCACATGGCGGCCTGATTCCTCAAAATTACGACAAGCTGAATTGGAAAAAAAAGCGCGAGTTGCGTGATGAATACACCAGAAGCTTTGGTGGTCGGTGCTTGTATTGCTTTGAGAAGCTGGATGATGAACCGAACAGTTTTGTTCGCGACTCAGCCGACGATATTGAGTGGGACGACTCGCCGGGACGCAAAGAAGGGTTTCTGAAAAATCCCATTCACCTGCATCACGACCATGAAACCGGGCTGACGCTTGCGTCAATACATGCATTGTGTAACGCGCATTCGTGGCACTTTTATGAAGTACCTGCGTTGATGAACAAACTCATTGACAAGATCGAAAGCCTGTCCGGCAAGGAGCGTGACGAGTATGTCAAACGCGTGCGCGAACGTTTGAGTTAAACGAAACTCCGACTCGGGAAAAGCGGTCATCAAGTAACGTCCGGGCAAGGAAGCATCTAGTTGCGCAAAACGACTAGCTGTAGATTAGCAGTACGAAAAAGAGGCTAGCCGGATTCTCCAGCTAACCTTCTGTTATATTTGGTACTCCCTAGGGGATTCGAACCGCTTATACCGCCGTGAGAGGACAGCACTACCACTTTTGGTGAAAGCAGACGCTTAGTCCGGGCTCTACTTTGAGT
>LWDU01043080.1_pt1 | contig 86362 bp, 79 predicted proteins | sample 727161 | NCBI WGS metagenome assembly LWDU01 (sample SAMN04566230, study PRJNA314399) | hydrothermal vent metagenome | isolation source: deep sea hydrothermal plume seawater | place: Mexico: Gulf of California, Guaymas Basin | collected 2004-07-11
TCAGAAAATAAATATAAAATTTTACTACTATTCAACACGCAATTATTAACTTTAAAACAAATCTTATTTTATATCTATTTCAAGAATGCAATGTGACTTGAGAAGTTAAGCAACTAGATAATATTGTATTAAACCGGCAATAATCCAAAAACGTTCCGCAAACGCGTCGAAGCGACGTTATCTTAAATACCATTAAATTAGTTTTAAATTAAATTTTCTAAAATTGTTTGGCTAAATTAATGAAGAGTATTATAGTTTTAGAAAAAGAATTCTGTGAATTATAAACTTTAGGAAGTCCCGTGGTTAAAATCGATATTTACACATCATCCTTGTGCGGGTTTTGTTACCAGGCCAAGGGATTACTCGAAGATAAAGGCGTTGCCTATAATGAAATCGATATAATAGCACAGCCAAACCGTCACAACGAGATGTTAGAACGAGCAAATGGTCAACGGACAGTTCCACAAATTTTTATCGATGACGCACATATCGGCGGCTGCGATGATCTCTACTCCCTCGAAGCGAGAGGAGAATTGGATCCTCTTCTCGGAGATCATAAGTTACAAGAATTGAAATGAGTGTATCATGACAACTTTCACTGCTGCCTGTATTCAAAATCATGCGCAAAACAATATCGATGCCAATCTACCAATTGTCAGAAAATTAATCCGCGAGGCAGTCGATCTAAAAGCAGACTTTATATCGCTACCCGAGTGCGTCAGCTTAATGGAGCCGGATGCAGAAGCATTAGAGGCTAAAGTTCCAGAAGAAAAGGACCATCCATTTCTTCCTATGTACGAAGAAGAAGCACGATCATCAGGTGTTTGGATTTTAGGTGGCAGTCTGGCGGTTAGAATTTCTGATAAAAAAGTAGAAAATAAGATAGCCAATCGGCTTTATTTATTCAATCCAGCAGGTAAAGTTGTCGCAACTTATGATAAAATACACATGTTTGATGTCGATCTCGGCAACGGGATTTCATACGAAGAATCAGCAACTTACGCCCCGGGAAACAAAGCTATAGTTACTCCACTGCCGTGGGGAAATCTCGGTTTATCAATATGTTATGATATTCGTTTTGCCTATCTCTATAGAGCGTTAGCACACGCCGGTGCAAATATTTTATGCGCCCCATCGGCCTTTACCAAAATGACAGGCCAGGCTCATTGGCACATATTACAGCGGGCTCGAGCCATTGAAACCGGTTGCTTCATTATTTCCCCGGGGCTTTGCGGAAGTCACGGACAAGGAAAAGAATCCTTTGGCCACTCAGTTATCATTGATCCATGGGGCGAAGTACTAGCCGATGGAGGTCCAGATGTTGGCATTATCACTGCAAGAATTGATATGGCTAAAGTTACCGAAGCTCGCCAAAAAGTGCCGGCTCTTACCCATGACAGGACATTCAAAATAACCAACGGACAAAACTAAAAGAAACTCCAAATAATCATATTAAAATTTACGATTTATTGCACAAATTCTTTGAACAACCGCAGGCTCTGGACTTTCTACATATCCTTCCTCAAAGGCCACCACATCGAGTTTTTTTGCAAACGTATCATTAAGCTCATTTTCTTTAAGTAAAAAGTTGGGGTTACTTGGCCGGCCATAAGCTTCATTTCCAATCATAAACGTTTGATATATCAACACACCACCATGTGACAACGCATTAATTAAATCCGCAAAAAGTGGGCGGTACAGGTAATTGGTTACAACAATTCCCGCAAATTCTCTCTCATAAAATGGAAATTTAACATCAGTTTCCAAATCAAATTTATATATTTCTAGATTTGGTTTTCCCGAAATATCAGCTATTTGACTGACATCTTTATCAAGAGCCATAACTGTATATCCCTTATCCAGTAAAAACCTAGTATTGCGCCCGCTGCCACAAGCCAGGTCTAGAACCAGTTTTTTTGAGGGAATAAGAGATATATATTTTCTTACCCAATCCAATACCATTGGAATTTTATTTTCCAGTCTTTTATTAGGTTCAGACATATTTTTCATTTATTAATATTTTATATAATAAGTATTTATTCACATACAATATTCGTCAAAAGCTTGGCAATATTGTTAAACTATTGTAAATCTCGGCTTCTGTAATTAGTTAATAAGTATTTAATCCAATATCTAGGTTCAAAATGATTCTCTACAACTTAAAATGCGCCCAGAACCATAAATTTGAGGCTTGGTTTAAAGATAGTGGAGCCTACGATAAGCAGGCAAAACGTAAAGATATTGAATGTCCTGTATGTTTTGATACTACCATTGAAAAAGCTGTCATGGCTCCACGCTTATCATCAACAACCCGTAAAAAAGGCCTAGAGTATGAAACCCCCATGACCACAGGGTCTAATCAAAATAACTTAAAAACTAATATGGATAAAGGTAAGGCCTCTCAAGTAGCTCGAGAATTTTTAGAGACCGCTAATAAAATTCAGAAACATGTTGAAGAGAATTGCGAGAACGTTGGCGAAAATTTTGCAGATGAAGCCCGCGCAATTCACTACGGCGAGGCTGAAGAACGCGGTATCTATGGAGAGGCCACACAATCTGAAGTGAAAGGCTTGGTTGAAGAGGACATTCCAATTAGCCGAATTCCATGGAAAAGAAACAAACCATCATGACAACTAAACAAATCAAACTATTTAGGTTTCTCCGCCGTTATTAAATAATTTACATCAAGATCTTTTGAGAAATCCCAACCATCACCAATTAAATTTAATTGCATACCAGTAATATCCAGGACATCCATCCCATTGTTACGTATGTGATAACAAAATTCAGAGGGCCTAACAAATTTTTGCCAATCATGGGTACCCATGGGAACCCACCTTAAAATATATTCTGCCATGATTTTTGCCAATGCTAATGACTTAAGTGTCCGGTTAAGTGTAGCAGCTAGCATAAGGCCGCCCGGCTTAAGTAGTGTGGCGCAAGCTACCATAAAGGCTTCAATATCAGCAACATGTTCAATCACTTCCATATTGATCAAAACGTCATACATTATGCCTTTGGCTACTAACTCTTCGGGCAATAGCGTTTGATATTTAATATTCAACGACATCATGTGAGCATGGCTTTTAGCAACTTCAATACCCTCATCTACAGCATCAATACCTGTAACATCAGCCCCCAATCGCGCCAAAGGCTCACAAATCAATCCGCCGCCACAGCCAACATCAAGGATTGACAGATTGGAGAGGGATTCAAAATCTTCTGTCTCACGGCCATAATGGCGACAGATTTGATCTCGTATATATGTCATACGAAGGGGATTGACTTGGTGTAAGGACTTAAAATCTCCGTTCGGATCCCACCATTCCGCAGCCAAGCTTGCAAAATGATCAACTTCATCCGATACGACGGTACCAGCTCCAGCACTATCTTGGTCTGTATTTTTGGTAATTATTGTCATAAAAACTTAATAACCTAAAAACTAGTGAAAAACACGACATCTCTTGCAAGAAGGCACCCAGACAGAGTATGAATAGGTTTCGAAGCCTAACTAGAGACTAGAAAACCTCAATAATATGTATTTTTATGAGGTATATGAGCATGTTACGCGAAACAAGCATAACGGGATAATTACCCAAATAACTACGATGGCATGAGTATAGAATGGCACGAATTGTACAAAAATTCGGCGGCACGTCTGTCGCGGATATCGAGCGTATCAAAAATGCTGCGCAACTTGCAAAAATGGAGTATGACGCAGGTAATCAGGTTGTTGTGGTTGTGTCAGCAATGGCTGGTATCACAAACCAATTGGTCGACTATGTCAACCAAATAGACCGCGAATTCGATCCAGAAGAATACGATGTTGTAGTATCAACAGGAGAACAGTCAAACGCTGGTCTGATGGCTCTCGCAATACAGAACTTGGGTATAAAGTCGAGATCGTGGCTAGGCTGGCAAATACCGATTCAAACTGATGCCATTCATGAAAAAGCACGGATAGTAAATGTAAATACTGAGGAGCTCGAAAAGTGTTTATCTGATGGTGAAATTGCCGTAGTACCGGGTTTTCAGGGTATTAGTGCTGACAATCGCATCACCACACTTGGCCGGGGCGGTTCAGATCTAACGGCCGTAGCACTGGCGGGGGCGCTCAAAGCTGAACGATGCGATATATTTACGGATGTCGATGGTATTTATACGACTGATCCCAGAATTGTAGGTAAAGCACAGAAACTAGATAAAATTACTTATGAAGAAATGCTGGAAATGGCATCACTTGGCTCAAAGGTGCTTCAAACACGTTCAGTTGAGTTAGCTATGAATTACAATGTTAAAATGCAAGTTCGGTCAAGCTTTGGAAATACTCCCGGCACATTTGTCGTAAGCGAGGATGAAATTATGGAACAACAAGTTGTAAGTGGAATATCACAAAGTAAAGATGAAGCTAAAATCACATTGCTCAAAGTTGCCGACCGACCAGGAATTGCTGCAGCCATCTTTGGGCCTTTAGCCGATGCGGAAATCAATGTTGATATGATTGTCCAAAACGTGTCAGAGGATGGTAAAACTACTGATCTTACTTTTACGGTGGGTGAAGTCGATTTAGAAAAAGCCGTTAACGTCTTAAAAAAGAACAAGTCTGACATTGGGATTGGAGAAATTATTCCTGATTCTGATGTTGTAAAAATCTCCGTAGTCGGCGTTGGCATGCGATCGCATGCAGGTGTTGCACAGAAGATGTTCATGACGCTGGCTGAAAAAGGCATAAATATAAAAGTAATTTCAACCTCTGAAATCAGGGTTAGTGTTTTGGTTGCCGAAGAGTACGGAGAACTAGCGATCCGTGCGCTTCACACAGCCTATGGACTGGATGCCAATTAAATCAACAAGCAGAGAGCTAACGTAATGGAACGTATCTCACCCGTGACAGGATCAAGGCGCCTACTATCGCGCCTTCGTGATGTTATGGCGGGAGCTGAGGCTTCACAGGAGAGGCTTAACCAAATTGTAACAATCATCGCATCTGATTTTGTTGCTGAGGTTTGCTCAATCTACGTCTTGCGAGCTGGTGAAGTGCTCGAACTTTTTGCCGCGACTGGTCTGGCAGTTCAGTCCATTCATACGACACGCCTTAGTATAGGTGAGGGCTTAATTGGCCGTATAGCTGTCCAAGCTAGACCGCTCGCCTTAGCAGACGCCCAAAGCCATCCCGATTTTGCCTACCGTCCAGAGACTGGCGAGGAAATTTATCAATCACTTGCGGGCGTGCCAATCCTCAGAGGCGGGCGTGTCACTGGCGTACTTGCCGTGCAAAATCGAACAGCACGCTCCTATACCGAAGAAGAAATTGAGACATTAGAAACGACGGCGATGGTTATAGCTGAGTTAATCGCTAACAGTGAATTATTAAGTCAGGAAGAGCTGCATGCAGTTGAGGGACTAGACCTCTTGTCAATTTCAATTGACGGCATTCGGCTTAATGGAGGTATGGCAATAGGGGAAGCAGTACACCATGAAAAACGCATTCAGATATCCAAACTTGTATCCGATGACCCAATCGCTGAGCAGCAACGTCTTGATCAAGCAGTTATAGAAATGCATGGCGCGATTGATCAAATGCTAGAAGCACCAGATGTCGCTGAAGGCGGAGAGCATAAAGATATTTTAGAGACATACAAAATGTTTGCTGAGGATGCAGGCTGGTTAGCTAGGATCTCGGAGGCAATAAAGAATGGCTTAACAGCAGAAGGTGCTGTTGACAAAGTAAGAAACGATACACACGCCCGATTTAGAAAACAAACAGATCGGTATTTTCGAGAACGCCTGCATGATTTTGATGATTTAGCACACCGTTTATTGCAGCATTTAGTCGACGTTAATAAAGCCAGTGAAAACAGCAAACTACCAAAAAATATTATATTAATAGCCCGTAATATGGGTCCCGCAGAACTGTTAGATTATGATAGGGCATCCCTTAAAGGATTAGTATTGGAAGAAGGATCGGCAACCACTCACGTTGCCATTATGGCTCGCGCTTTAGATATCCCGGCCGTTGGCAGAACGGAAGAGGCAATTGAAAAAATAGAACCCGGAGACACAATAATTGTCGATGGTGATAATGCTAAAGTACATATCCGACCAGCAGATAATATAAAAGAGGCTTTCGTTGACATATTGGCTACACGTGCTGAACGCATTGCTAGTTATGCTTCTTTACGCAATGTACCATCACAAACCAAAGATGGAACCAGTGTTGAGCTTCACTTAAACGCAGGCCTGCTAGCCGACATGCAAAGTATCAATGATACTGGCGCAGACGGCATTGGTCTATTCCGAACAGAAATTCCCTTTATGAATAGCCATAACTTTCCCGATGTTAGGCGGCAATCTCGATTATACGAACGCATAATTGAACAATCTGGCGGAAAACCAGTTATATTTAGAACCCTAGATGTTGGAGGCGATAAAAGCCTACCGTATTGGGAGAATGACAAGGAAGAAAACCCGGCGATGGGCTGGCGGGCTATCCGCGTATCTATAGACAGGCCTGCCTTAATACGCAATCAATTACGAGCTCTTATCCGCGCTGCCCAAGGTCGCGAACTTTCGATCATGTTTCCTATGATAACTGAAATTTCAGAATTTGATAAAGCACGAAAAATTCTGGATTTAGAGTTAGAACGAGCTAACGCCAATAATTATAAACCAGTTAAAAATCTTCGTGTTGGAACTATGCTTGAAGTTCCAGCCCTCGCATACCAAATGCCGGCCTTATTAAAACGGGCTGATTTTATTTCAGTTGGCAGCAACGATCTTTTTCAATTCTTATTTGCAAGCGATCGCGGAAGCCCAAAAGTCTCTGATAGATTTGATCCACTTTCTCCAGCAGGCTTAAATTTTCTCAAAAGCATTATTGAACAATGTGATGCTACAAAAACGCCCGTCAGCCTATGCGGAGAAATAGCAGGGAGACCTCTTGATGCAATGGCATTAATTGGTATTGGTTTTCGCACGCTATCAATGGCTCCATCTTCAATCGGTCCCGTGAAGACCATGATTAGATCCCTCTCAATCCATGACCTAAGGCTTTATCTGGATAGTCTAAAAGATGTAACCGAACACAGTTTACGTGAAAAATTACGAGAATTCGCCATAGATCATAGCGTTATCATATGAGAGGAGAAAATAGTTAAAAAACTGATTCTTGGTCAACCTGCTGATTATCCGAATTAAAGAATAGAACCCGAGATTCAATTTCTTCATCAGTCATAACGTACTGGACAACAACAATGCGATCATCTTTATGACATAGCCTGGCGCTTGGACCATTAATTCCTACGGTGACATCATCCTCTCCCAAAATCACGTAGGTGTCGTAACGTGAACCATTATTAAAATTATAGATCGAGACGGCATCACCTGCCATAAGATTTGAACTAGCCAAAATACGCGGAGGAAGAATGATGGAGCCGGAGTAATATAGATCACACTTGGTAACACATATTCCATAGAGCTTTACGGCCATAACAGAACGCATAATCATTATTATTTTCCAAATGTTGTGTTTAATAACGCGCTGTTTGAATACATTTTTTATTAATTGCAAGCACTTATAGTGCCAATTGACGTATGACTTATGCCAATAAGTTATAGAACACTCAATTATAATAAAAAAAGCGAACATTAACTTTAGTTAGGTTAAATTTAGAGGAAAAAAATTTATGAAACAAAAAATTAGTTCTAACTATTGAAGCTGGACTAGCCGGGTAATCTCAGCTTAAATAAATTTATAAAGGTATAAGAATGCTCTACGGCGAATTTGGCGTCACGCTCTGTGATGAGAAGCGTGCAACACCCGGCTACACACTATTCTCACCGCTCTGGCAAAGCGTGAGCTACCTCATCAACATGCAAGGAGAAGTAGTCCATCAATGGAACTGGAAAGGCCGCGCGAACGCCTATGGACAATTGTTGCCTGAAGGAAATCTTCTCTGGGGAGAGGCCGATTATGCCGACAGAAAAAATGATGTCAAAACTGGGATCCGACGAGTTGATTGGGAAGGCAATATCCTCTGGTCCTACTTTGATCCTACACAGCATCATGACTTTCGCCGTTTAAAGAATGGTAATTTTATTTATATTGGACTTGAAGAACTTCCGACTGACGCGGCAAACCGTGTTCAAGGTGGTTTGCCAGGTTCCGAACTCGAAGGCGGTAAGATCGAGTCCGACTACTTCCGAGAAGTCACCCCTGAGGGTAAAATCGTCTGGGAGTGGCATACCCATATTGATTTGGATATCGAAAAATACGTTGTTTGTCCGTTATGTCCACGGGGCGACTATTTGCATGTGAATGCAATTGCAGAGACTAAGGAGGGAGGCATCATGATCAGCTGTCGCCACGTTAATCTTATCGCCGTGATCGACAAGGCGACAAATAAGTTTAAATGGGAGTATCAAAATCTTGATTTTGGTCACCAGCATGATTTTCATCAGCTCGAAAATGGTAATTATATGATTTTTGCAAATGGTGCGCATACGACACGGTCAAATGCACTCGGGGGGTCCCAAGTAATTGAAATTGACCCTGAGAATAAGGAACACGTCTGGACCTACAAGGGAAACCCGCCCCACACGTTCAATTCCCGTCATATAAGCGGCGCACAACGCCTTTCGTCAGGTAATACCTTGATTTGCGAAGGCATTTCTGGCCGTATCTTCGAGGTGACACCTGAAGGAGATGTCGTTTGGAATTTCGTCTCACCCTATTTTTCTTCCCCTGATCTCAAGGGGCCCGCGGGTAATCAAAATATGGTTTTTCGGGCACTCCGTTACGACGCCGGCTCATCAGAAATCGGCGGACGCCTAAGCCCCAATCCATACAAAAAATAAAGCGAACGATAAACTAATTTCCTAATTGATTGCCGAGGGATTTCAACTAATCACCCTTTTCCACACGATAATAATTTGAAAACCGCATTAGATACTCATCGGTCATGGTAAAAAGGATAGTATCTTCTTTTGCCCGGTGCTCTATCCAATTCCAGGTTGGGCCTACAAACGCATCGCCTCGATCCCATTCTATCTCGGTCCCTCCAATTAAACTACTACCAGACCCCATCATAGGACTAAAAACCACATTGGCTGAGTGACGGTATCTACGGGTCGTCTGCCCTGCCTCTAGCCTTTCTACATAAATACCAATCGTCGGCATTTCATCTGCTTGGAGGCGAACCCGGCGGCCAAAACAACCATCCTGGTCAATATCTGCTGTCTCCACCCGGCGTTGAATAGTTTCCCATGTAAACCGGTAGGGAGAGTCGGGTGTAATTCGTTCAACCTTCTCAAACTTGTCCGGATGCTCTTCGAAAAACATGGGTTCCAACATATGGGTCAACGGCACATCCAGACCATCCAGCCAATAGGCTGGTCTTTCCCCATCATGGCCATGGCTATGCCAACACCAGCCAGGTGTCAGTACAATATCACCGGTTTCCATGGGATGCTGCTCACCATTGACCACAGAATATGCTCCTTCGCTCTCTATAATTACGCGAAGCGCATGCGGCGCGTGGCGGTGAGAGCGGGCCTTCTCACCAGGCAAGATCATCTGATAAGCGTTAACAAGAGTTTTCGTTGTCGCGAAGTCGTTACCTTCAACGGGATTAGCAAGGACCAGATTACGCCGTTCGGCTAACTCTGTACTGATCAGCCGACCTGCCGTATCCAATGCCTGTCGGCATTCTTCATAGCGCCAATGGGCAGGTGTAAAAGCGGTATAAGGTTCAAACCACAAAAGTGGCGTTTTTCTTTCAATCCACCCAGGCGTCATATTCATGGGCATTAGCCCTTCGTACAAATCATCCAATGACGATGCATCGCGCAACGTGGTCATTAAATCTGGTAAACCGCTATCTGGCATAATAGCCTCCTATTTTCGATCTTACTTATTATTGTCAATGATATTCATTCCGTCATCAGTCAAGAGGAGATTGAACATATCGGCGCTAAATATCGAAAAATTACTGGCTACGATCGGGACACACTCAACAGTCGGAGTTCTTTAGTCCCCTAGCCTACCTTTAGATTTTTTTTGCTAGAACTAAAGCCATTTGAAATTACCCCATCGTTACATTATACTTTTTATCTATTTAGGGGTAGTAATAATCTTTCTAAACATACTATTTCTAATTGCACTAATAAAATAACATATTTAATCGGGGAGAAAATTTAATGAAACCATTAAAATCTTTATTTGTCGGTGTGAGTGCGCTGTTGGCTGTCTGCACAGCATCAACGGCTACGGTAGCACAAAGTAAAATTTTGCGGGTTGATGGTACAAACCCAGCTTCTTCTTCAACTATCTTGTTAACGGTTTTGGGAAAAATTTACGCGAGAGAGATCGGCGTTTCTCTTCAAATCAATACAGGGCAAACCCTAACCCGATCTGTGCTAAAGTTTGGGACCGATGATCTCGAAATGATGCCGATGGTCCCTCAAATTGTACCTTGGCTCAAAGGCGGCAAAAAAATGTATAAGAAGAAACTGCAAAAGGAGGCTAAGAAAGCCTACGCAAACTCAAGAGCAATCTTTGGGTTTCCCGCCAGTGCCATACATATTATGACGTGGCATGATTCTGGTATTAAAACACTGGCTGATATCAAGGGTAAGGTTGTTTATATGGGACCACCCGCCGGAGGGTTCTGGGTCCAGTCTACCTCTTACATTAAAGCTGTAACTGGTTTGACCCCCAAGGACTTTAAAGCCGTCCGTCTACCATGGGGCCAAGGCATGCAGGCTATGCTTGATGGTCAATTAGATGTTTTTCTCCGGCCAACAGCCATTGGTTCAGCGGTGATTAATCAAGTTGGCGCAAAGAGAAAGTTTTACCTTCTCGGCGCCGGTAAAGCCGCTGATTCAAAACAGTGGAACGATGTTATGATTAAGCGCTTAAAAAATGGAAACATAACGATACCGGCTAACACCTACCGAAACCAAATCGGCGGAGATGTCAGAACCACTATTGCAAATAACTCCATAATTGTGCGTGCAAATATGGGCGACAAACTCGTCTATAAAATGGTAAAGGCGCTGTGGGAAAATCTTGATGAAATTCATCAGAGCGCTGTGGTTCTTAAAACACTCAATAAAAATAAACCATTCGCCGGAGTAAATTTACCACTTCATCCCGGTGCGGTTAAATACTATAGGGAAATTGGAACTAAAATACCGGCTGATATTCTTCCGTAGAAATCTCTAATTTAAATTTGATAATACTGGCGTGCTAGGGTCACGCCAGTATTATTTTTTCCATTCAACATTAAGTATTGGGGATAAAGAAAATATTGAGTGACAGCAAAGCTTTAGATTGGCGCGTTACAATCATTTTTTTAACGGGGCTATTCGTAGCGCTGGTTGGTCTCATAAATTCGTACCCTACCTATTGGATTATACCGCGACTATGCCCGTTTTCTCCAGAAATAATCAGACCCCTTATCCTAGGGGCATCTGTTATCCTTGTGACTTTCAAGTATTCATTTACCGCGAGCTTCTCAGAAAAAGGTCCAAGAACAAAATGGATTGGCCTTGCTCTTGATATTCTTATTTGTGCCGTCATTGCATTTGCCCTGTGGCGCTTTTCTATTGATATGCTGGATATGATTGACACGATGATATTATTTGAGCCGTCTCATTCAATCATTGCCCTAGCTGCATCAGCAGCATTTATCATTCTTTGTTGGCGTGTCTGGGGCGCCGCTTTAGCCATTGTCGGTATAGTAGCATTATTTTATTATTTCACCGGTCCATATTGGCCGGGCATTTTTAGAACCGCCCCCTTTAACATAATAAGCAGTTCTGCTGAAGATTTATGGTTTAATTTAGGTGAAGGAATTGTAGGTGGGATTACTGGTATTCTTATTTTTACAGCATTTCCTTTTGTTCTTTTAGGTGCCATGCTGGAACGAACGGGTGGTGCTCGTTCACTTATTAAAATTGCTTTTCATTTCACACGAAAGTTAAGAGGCGGTCCCGCCCATGCCGCAATTATGTCATCGGCTTTATTTGGAACCATGTCAGGTGCCGCGGTAACGAATGTCGTTGCAACTGGGGTAATTACAATCCCAATGATCAAGCGCCGGGGATTTAGCCCAGCCTTTGCTGGAGGTGTAGAAGCCACCGCATCAAGCGCCGGTCAAATTATGCCACCCGTCATGGGCGCCGCAGCTCTGGTAATGGCGGATATTACTGAAATCCCCTATATTAATATAATTATAGCAGCCTTAATCCCTGCACTTTTATATTACACGAGCCTTTTCACCAGTGTTGTGTTTGAGTCCCGAAGACTTGGGATCGAGGCGGTCGCAGACCTATCAGATACTGATACCGATCTCACGGTTCAGCGCCAAGATTATTATAATCTTATTCTTATTATAGTGCCAATCGCGACGGTGATTTTCGCTCTTCTATGGGGTTTCTCTGCTGCTGGCGCAGGTAATATAGCCCTAACAGTTCTGGTTCCCTTAAGTTTCCTAAACCCCGAAGTTCGACAAACTCCAGCCCTGATTATACGGGCGCTTGCGAACGGCGGGCGCCAATTTGGGGAACTTTTAATGTCAGTTGCCGTTGTCGGTATAATCGTAGCTGTATTGGCGGCCACAGGTTTACCGAATGACTTTACACTCCTTGTCAGTCAAGCTGGAGGAACCGAACTTATATTTACATTAATGATTGCCGCTATCGCCGCACTTATGCTCAGTATGGGCATACCTACTTTGCCTGCCTACTTAACCGTTATCTTAATCTTAGGCCCTGCAATAACCAAATTAGGTGTCTCAGTATTAGTTGCCCACCTTTTCGTACTCTATTTTAGTGTAGCCTCTTCAATTACTCCTCCGGTTGCAATTGCTGCCTACGCAGCAGCCTCAATTGCTGGTGGACCCCCAATGATGACTGCTGTTTATGCTATGCGGATTGGACTAGTAAAATTTCTTGTGCCGTTTGTATTTGCCTTCTATCCCGTTATCTTGATCGTACAAGAATCAGGTGTTCCATTCGAATGGATGCCATTTTTATCAATCTTGCTGAGGTTAATCGTTGTAATTTACCTAGTCTCAAGCGCGGTTATTGGCTTTGACCAGCGCCGACTGCCGGCATGGGAAATTATCTCGCGCCTTATACTAGGCTTGCTTATTATTTTTACAAATCCACTTATTCATTGGGGTGCCGCCGGGGTTGCAATTTTATTCCTAATCTGGCACGTAATAAAATTCCGTGTAAAAGCGTCAACGTAGATCCAACTTAAAAAAATTAACGTAAATATAATTAGGCAAACCACGGCTGGGTTGCTGTTTCGTTATCTTGAGCAACTAGTGTCTAGAGATAGAAGGTTGCCTTTCGATAAAGAAGCCCCTCTTTTAAACTCTTGTGCTGAGAGCGAGCGCTATTTTTTAAAGCCGTTGGTGATTGTTGCTAAAGAGACTGATGTGCGTAGAGAAAAATTGTTGAATTTAATTTGGGATGGCGTAGCGTCCGTAATTAAATCACAAGAAAACAGTCAAATGAGGTAAAATATAATATCCATAGCAGTTTAAATTATTTATTATTATAAAGAGTTAATTAGCGGGGAACTTTTAAATAAATCGATGTAGTGTTATAAGCGTTTCAATTATCAGTGACCACGAGGAATAAAATGAACGAGGAAGAAATATCGATCTCCTTTGATCACTACCTTTTATTTACAAAAGACCTAGAAAAAACGGTTGAGTGGTATAGTAAAGTATTAGGCATCAAACCCGGCCCCACGCCTGATTTTGATGTACCAGTCCATTAGCTATATTTAGGAGATCAGCCTATAATTCACGCGGCTGAACGAAGCCCAGATAACAAAATAGAGTCCTATATTGGAAAAGTCGACTATCAGCAAGAAACAGGTAGCGGTCTCATTGACCACATTGCATTTAATAGTACCGGATTAACAAAAATGCTGGCAAAGTTAGATTCTTTAGGTGTTGACTATACGGAACGTAGGGTAGACACAAACAGTAGATATCAGATTTTTTTGTTCGATCCGAATGGTGTAAAAATAGAACTAGACTTTCAGGCTAACGACGCTGGCAACAGGATGGCCCCAAGTTAATGGGCCCATAATTAAAATTTCTTACCGGGAATGCAGATTTAATGTATAAATTTTTATTGGCTTTTTTTCTTATGACCATCACAACAGAAGTTCATTCTAATACAACTTCCATTAATGCCCACGAATTTCAATTTAAATCGATTGATGGCGAGGAGCTAAAACTATCAAAATATACAAATAAAGTTTTGTTAGTTGTAAATACAGCCTCACGGTGCGGCTTTACGCCTCAGTACACAGCCCTCCAAAATTTATGGGACCAATATAAAAACAAAGGTCTCGTCGTAATTGGAGTTCCTTCGGGCGACTTTGGGAATCAAGAATTGGGCTCTGATAAAAAAATTAAGAATTTTTGTGAAGTAAATTTTAATATTAATTTTCCGATGACTACACGTTCCCATGTAAAGGGCCCAAAAGCACATCCTTTTTACAAATGGGCAAATAAACAAGTTGGCTTTACTGGCACACCTCGATGGAATTTCCATAAATTTTTAATAGGGCCTAAGGGTCAAATAATTGACTGGTTTGCATCAACAACAAAACCCGGCTCTTTAAAAATTAAATCTAAAATTGAAAAACAACTTTCTTTAATTAAACAAAAGTAGAATGTCACTGTAGAAATTATGATTAAATTATTGATAGGAGTAGGAATTGGGCTCTGGATCGGCGTAGAGTTTACTTCAGAGGTTAAAAGCCTGATGGAAATCATCCAAGAGTATACCAATTAATAATTAAGTTATGACCCAAAGCCCGATACTTCTCTATAGAAAACTCCATTTAATATCGTTCCGCCTGCCTCTCGTCATAATAAAAAATATTATTAATCCAAATACCTGCCCTCACTTTACCATCAGAAAAAGTATATGTTCCGTAACCATTTTTCTGACCATTTTTCCATTGACCAACGTAAATATCGCCAGCATGTAAAGATCTGGAGCCAAAAATATACGTGCCATAGCCATTAGGTTTTTCTTCTCTCACTCCACCTACGTATATATCTCCCGCAAATCTTGACGTAGGGCCAAAAATATAAATGCCTTGACCATTCTTATTACCAGCCCAAAATTCGCCTATAAACTTATTCCCGTTAGCAAAAGTATGGGTTCCCTGTCCTTTAGGTTTTCCATTTTGCCACCTGCCTATATAAACATCGCCGGCAGCCTTCGATGATGAACCAAAAGTATAGACACCTTGGCCATCCTTTATTCCATCCCTAAATTCACCTTCATAAATATCCCCGGTGAATTTAGAGGACTTTCCATAGGTATAATTGCCACGTCCATTGGGTTTCCCATCTTTAAACGCGCCAGCGTATTTATTGCCGTTAGCCATAGTATAGATACCCTGCCCATTTTTTTTACCATTCCTCCATTCCCCTACATAAAAATCTCCCGCAAATTCTGACGAAGGACCCCAGGTGTAGGTTCCCTGGCCATTAGGTTCTCCATCCATAACTTCACCAACGTAAGTATCCCCTGCAAATTCTGCTAAATTTTCATATGTAAATTTACCTTTTCCAGTTTTTAAGCCATCACGAAACTCACCAACGTACTTCTTCCCGTTAGCGTAGGTATAGACCCCCTGTCCATTGGGCTTTCCATCCTTAACTTGACCTATATAAGTATCTCCTGCCAAAATTGATTGCGGACTAAAAGTATAGGTGCCCTGACCGTTCGGCTTTCCTCCAACAACCTCACCAACATAGATATTCCCTTTAAACTCGTTCTCGGCCAGGAAGTAATACGTACCTAGACCAAAAAATTCACCGTCTTTCCATTCGCCAACATACTGATCGCCTTTAAACTCGTTCTCCGCCAAAAAATAATAGGTGCCTTGCCCGTTAAACTTACCATCCTTCCACTCACCGGCATATTTATCTCCTTGCAATTGATTTTCTGCCAACAGACTGACAGTGCCAAAACAATCAGACCAGGTCGCACTAGTGTAATCACCTGGGCAAGGCGGCAGATTGATAGTAGACTTTGTAAATAAGCTCTGCGCACAACCAACAACTGCAAAAAGCAGAAAAAGTGACAGTAACGTTTTGAGAACTCGTTTTATCATCGAAAGTCTTGACCAAAAACTCTAATAAAAAAATTCCTTAAATTATACATTAAATTCAAAAGATACCCGTGCCAGATATTACATCGACCACACCTAACTCAGCCGATATCTCATCTGATAATACACGCCGACTATCAAAAAAGACAATTAAACGAATCCAGCATTTATAAAGTCCTTTTCACCCAACCTCTCGACGGAAGTAAAAAATTTCCCTCACCTCAATCTACAGCCTATTGTTTAGGTGTACCGCCTAACTTACTTATATCATATGACTTAAGCGCAGAAACAAAGGTATCACGATTTTTTTTATTCGCCTTAAAGCTAGCATTAATAATAAACTTTGAAGACCACGTTATACTCCAAACATTAATAATTTTGCCCTGCTATTCAAATTAATTATAATTACCGTGTCTAGAAATAAATGATAGAGTAAACTATGTTTTGGATTACCAATGACAATAAATTATGGTATGGTCACGTAATATGCAAGTTCAGGCCTTAAAAGATGAAAATGGTGATTTTCTGTTGTCTTTTGATGACACAATGGTCACGCTTGACTCTAGCAATTTAAAACGATTGTTAATCGAGATAATCCAAGCCTACGCCAACACAGGAGAAAATTCAAAATTTAGTCCTGCTGATTTTTTCAATCGACTAAAGCAAGCAGACGATGTAAGTGTGCAAACACTAATCCAAACGGCCGAACACGAGGATATTGTCGCCTTGATAAAAGCCACCGAGAAAGACGAAGAGTTAAGATCAAAACTATTTAATAATATGAGTACTAATTCTAAAAAAACTCTTGAGGAAGAGGTCGAATTTAAGTTTAAAGACGCAACAAAAGGCGACCAAGTTAATGCCGCTCTAGTGCGCCTGACAATGACTTGTAATACCCTCCGAAAAGAAGAAAAAGCCAATATTTAAAGCTTATTTGGTTGTTAGCGGTTCACAGTCCTAAAACGCACATTCTATATTTTTTATATGGAAAATTAAGTGATGATGCTAAAAGCTTTCCAATACCGAAAGAAGGGGTTGCTTTATGCCTGAACGCATTTGGGACAAGTATATTTCAAAACGAGATCAGGGTGTCTTCAACGCTGCGGGATTTGGTCAAAGTGCTGGCTTTGGAGAACGCCCTGTCTTAATGGTAATCGACGTGAATTATGCTTTTTGTGGCGACCGGCGCGAACCAATTCTCGACTCAATAAAACGTTGGAAGCTCTCTTGCGGTGAAGTAGCTTGGGATGCGCTACCCATTCTCGTTAAACTGATCGAAACTGCACATATTAAAGAAATTCCAGTTATTTATACGACGGGCTACAGTCGAACTGATAAATGGGACAGGGGAAGCTGGTCATGGAAAAATCCACGGGGTGAAAATCTCGAACATTCGGAACCAGCACCAAAGACAAATCGAGACGGTAATGATATCATGGACGAGATCACCCCAAAACCCCAGGACATAGTAGTTTGGAAACAAAAGCCTAGTGCGTTTCACGAAGCCCCAACAATGAGTTATCTAAATTTACTCAAAGCCGATACGGTCATTATAGCTGGTACGACAACGTCTGGTTGCATACGGGCAACGGCAGTTGATGCATTCAGTCACAATTTTCACGTAAGTGTAATAGAAGATGGCTGTTTTGATCGCTCTGATGTTTCTCACGCAATAACTCTTCTAGATCTACATGCAAAATATGCCGATGTCGTAAAAAGTGATGGGGTGATCGAATATTTAAATAATCTGCCCAACGACCTTTATGATCTACCATCAGGAATATCTGAACAGATAAAATGACCAACCTAAAAAAATATTATTGATACTACTTTTTAACAGTTCTAGTTAAAAAAATCATTCGTTTTAGACCACTGCTTAATTTATAGCTGCGGTATAGTTTCTCGATAGTATCCTAGGAGCTCCTCGATTTTATCCGCTACAGCTGCACCAGCTTTGGCGTGAGGGGCCTCATCATCCTCGCTTTGGCCAGAATATTCTTCCAAAGATTTATAACTTGGGCGACTGGTTATACTTTTCCACCAACGCTGAGCATTAGGCCGACCATCCAACCACAAGTGTAATAACCTCAACATTTCTAGAACCTTAATAAATGGTGCATTGGTGGTTTCAACCAAGGTGAATTGGTCACCCATTATCCAGGGGCGCCCATCGGAAAGGGTTTCTTCCATCTTTTTAAAAGTTCGTTCCCAAGCGCCAATAGCTCGTAACACATACGGAGAATCTAATCCTTCATATACACAGGATTTTTGGCGATGAAGGCGATCTATGTCAGGCACTTTTTTCCAGCGTTCTTCCATCTGTTCTCGAGGAATTTCTAAGCGAAACTTAGTAACAAAATTAAGCGATGCCGTGGCCTGATATCCAGATTCATCCGAGTCTTTAATCCATTCTCGCAAATGGGATCTATCAACTAGATCTTTAGGTTTGAGTGCCGGGTCCGGTGTTAAATCATCAATATAATCACAAATAATTGAAGATTCTCGAATAATCCTGCCATCATGTACAAGTGTCGGCACCTGAGCCTTGGGATTGAGTTTGAGGTATCCTGGTTTAAATTGGTCTCGGTTCAACAGCACCAGGTTTCGAGGAACCCAATCGTCAATCCCCTTCTCTGCTAATGTCATCAAAGCCCGGTTAGAGCAAATCGAATCGGCTTCTTCGAGGTAGTAAAGTTCAAGCATAGAGTTTCTCCGATTACCGTCGTACAAGGACGTAAGTGGGAACAATAATATCTTGTGCCAAATACATATCCGCTAAATGTCGATGCACCGCGCTAATCAATTTATCGGCCTTGACCGGAACATCAACAACCCCCTTACAAAGATTAATATTTTCTTGTTGAGCCTCCACCATCGGCAAATCATCGCCGCTAATGACAGAATGTTGTTCGTGGTAAATATCTTCATCCGTTGGATATTGGTCGCCATCAATACCAAAATTTCGGGTAAAATCCATAAAATAGTGGGACGTGGTCTCCGTTTCCGGGGTCATTATATGATCATGGTTAATGAGTATCTTATTCTCATGGTTTTCAAATTCGAGATGAACATGAACCGTATTTGGCGCCTCCCACATTTGAATATTAGTGCGATCCACATTGCACGTAAAGTTACCCCACTTTTTGGGAAAACTAGCCACTTCAACATTCGTTAGTTTCCTAAAACTGTGGATTTCATCTTTTTCCTGCCATGTCCTAAATTCAACTTTATCTGGTTGAGGACCTCCCATGATTCCTGATTTGGAGCCAAGTGTATTTGAATGTAAATAATCAGCGTGGGAAATATCTAATAAGTTGTCGGCCACCAGTTGATGATTTGCCTTCACATGAAAATAAACATAAACTGGACTACGTTTTGCATCGGTGGTCCAAGGGAGGTGAGAAATTTTTGAAGCGTCAGCTTTTTTTGCATCGCCCCGCCAAATCCAAACAAATCCCCACTTTTCCTCCGCCGGATAAGCGCGGATGTGGGCCCGGCTAGGAATGTTGCCTTGGTGAGGAATATGTACACATTTACCTGCGTCATCAAATACAAACCCGTGGTAAACACATTGTATATTATTACCCCGCACGTCTCCTGTCGACAAAGGTGCCTGACGATGCGAGCACCTGTCTTCCAACGCGACTGGATTTCCCTGAATGTCACGATATAAAACTACCGGCTCATTGCAAATCACCCGACGCAGGGGTTTAGTTCCCACTTCATGGGGTAGCGCAGCGCAATACCAATAATTATTCAAAAACATATTATATTTATTCCTAACCAAAGAATATTAATTTGCAATGTAATTTCTGTCCAACATCTTCAATCACCTAGCTTAAAATGAATTAAAATGTAAAAATCCTATTTGTAATGAAAATAACCAATATATAAATTACGCGGTAATACTCAAAATAATAATTTATGGTATTAGAGTTTATTTTGTATTTATTTCAGATTTTTACCTCAGCTCGACTTCTAATTTTTTAAGGATGCGTTTAAATGTCTATAGAAAAGATCCCCTACGAGGGGCTACGTACTTTAATTAAACGAAACCCTGACTTTAATTGGCCCCAGCGCACCGAAACAAATAGATTGGAGCCTATTTGCCAACCTTCACATACGGCATCCTTTGAGATTAAACAAAATGATAAAATATTCACATTAGGTTCTTGTTTTGCGCGGAATATTGAGAACCATATGGTAAATCATGGTTTCGATGTTATACCCCTCAGAATCAACTCCCAGATACCTAAAAAATTTGCTTTAGATCAATTGAGAAATATGTACTCGCCAATTTCGATTTTAGATGGATTAAAATGGGCTCTCAGCCCAGATCAAATGCCAGACCCTCAAGAATGTTTAATTGAGTGCGAAGGAGATGAATGGTTCGATCCAATGCTTCATCCCCCTCGATCTGGTAATCTTGATGAAGTAATCGAGACCAATAAACTTGTTCGCGATAATATGGCTTTGATTTCTAAATGCCGCATTATCGTTATTACTTTAGGCCTCATCGAATGTATTTTCGACAAAAAAACGGGCAGATATCTCAATAGTATTACACCGGATATGATCCAGTCAAAAAATTACGCTAGATACGAAATTCATGTAATGGAATTATCCGAGGTTCTCAGTTCACTAGAAGAAATTTATGATTTACTTGCTGGAAACTTGGCCAGTGACTTCAAAATTATATTAAGTGTATCTCCAGTTCCACTGAAAAATACCTTTCGGGATATGGATGTGATAACTGCCAATATGTATTCAAAAAGCCTCCTTCGTACCGCTGCCGAATCCAATTTACGAAAGTGTCATGATGTCGGAGAGAAAGTATACTTGGGAGGCCGATTTAATTCACGTTTCAGATTTTATTATCAAACTCAATATTCAACGAGCATTGAATTTATATTCTAATGGTAAAATTTCTGGTGAATTAAATAATAACCAATTAATTGCTGATAATATTGATGAGGAATTTATAGCGGCATTACCGATGCAACTAAGATTATCTAGAGAAATGGAAGATCAATATAAGATGATGCTTTCCTTGTTTCCTAAATTGCGTCAGAAAATTTCTGAATTAGAGGATGAAATGAAAGAAAACGAAGAAAAGTATAAATTTTTCAAATCTAATTATGATAGGTTGCAAAATATTAACACAAACTATCTCGACCAAATTGTTGAGATGCAGGGCTTAAAATAAGAGGCCCGCAAACTTGCGAAAGTGCACGAAAGCTACTTCAGAAAAAATTGCAGTATATCAAGTCATTGCAAAGAATGGTAAAGCCGAACGGGATCAAACCGATGACCTCTACAATGCCATTGTAATGGTATAGCCTTGTCTGGAGACTGATCCACCAGTTTGAAATTTTGATATTAGAAAGTAATAATATGAAAAAATTAGTTGTGTACAGAGACTACACCCAGGAAGAGCTTAATGCCCAATATAATCAGGCTACCTTGGTTCCCGATATCACACCCTACCTTGAGTATTGGGCCACGTCAGGAAAAGAGGTGTGCGAGTCATTAACTTGTACGTTAGACGTTTCTTATGGTTCTGAAAAAGTAGAGATACTCGATATATTCCCAGCGGTAAATAAAAAATCCCCCATTCATGTTCACATTCATGGTGGTGCATGGCGCCAGCTTAGTAAAGAACATGCTTGTTATCCTGCCCCACATTTTGTTTCAGCTGGAGCAACTTTTATTCCATTAAATTTTGGTCTGGTACCTGAGTACTCAATCAGTGAAATTGTTGACCAAATACGCGCCGGTATAAAATGGGTGTGGCGAAATGCAGCTTCTTTTAATGGAGACCCCGAAAAAATATTTATATCGGGAGCATCTTCGGGCGCGCATCTAGCGGCAAATTTATTATCAGAAGACTGGCAAAAGAAGTTTGGGTTGCCAGAAAATATTATCAAAGGTGCGGTTTTAGCCAGCGGTCCGTATGACCTTGAGCCAGTTCGGTTAAGCGCCAGGAATGATTACTTAAATCTCAATCAAGAGGAAACAGATCGGAATAATCCGTTAAAACACATTCCTGAAACAGGGTCTGAGATTGTTATCTGTTGGGGTGATGGTGAGTTAGATGAGTTTCAACGGCAAGGGCAAGCATATGCAGATGCTTGGCAAGCTGCCGGTAATTCTTGTCAGACCATAAAACTAGAAGGCTTAAATCATTTTGATGTGACTAATGAATTTGGACGGGCGGATAGCGAATTAGTAAAAGCTGCACTGAGACAAATGTCATTATAGGTGTATCACTACAAATAATCTGTCTTATGAGACGTAATAGACAACAAAAAATTTGATTACTTATGGTATTTAAAATTCCTATGATAAAAAGGTTTTTAACGAGGAGCTTTATTAAATTCTTTTCATTGCAATACAAAGATCTTGAAAGTTTAGGCATAGGCTTCAATCCACTCATATGGCTTGACCTGAGAGAAAGCAAATTTATACTTTATCGATGCTTACGATCGATGAGATAAATAACATTGCCGGCGTGGATGGAATGCAGGCTAGGGCCTATACGGACCCTGACATTTTTGAACTCGAGATGGATCAAATTTTTCGTCGCGCTTGGATTTTTATAGGCCATGATAGTCAAGTACCAAACTCTGGCGACTTTATACGTACTCGAATGGGCGTTGATGAAATACTTCTAGTGCGACAGCCTGATAGCTCGCTCCGCGTGCTTTCGAACAACTGCACCCACCGTGGCACGCGCCTCTGCGCTGTTGCCCAGGGCAACACAAAATCCTTTGTCTGTCCTTATCATGCCTGGGGCTTTGCTCTTGATGGTGTGTTGAAAGCAGTCCCTGATATTGAAAGCTATCCTGGATCATTTGATATTAAGGATAAGGCTTTGCATTTAATATCGGCTGCACGAGTAGAATCTTATCGCGGATTTATCTTCGCGAGCAAGGCAACTGCCGGACCTAACTTGTACGATTTTCTGGGACGTATGACAGAAGCCATCGACAATCTACTTGACCGTTCGCCAGACGGGGAAATTGTTATGGAGGGCGGACACTTTTCGGTTCGCTATCATGGAAATTGGAAGCTGCATCATGAGAACGCTAATGATACGGTTCATCCTGGCTACGTCCACGAATCTTCAGTGACCTCAGCCCGCCAGGCTGAAGGTGGTGTCACCCCACAAGATGAATTAGTGGACCGAGGCCAAACTAAAGGCATGATGGCGTCCAATGGATTAACAGCCAAGGACTGGAATGCGATCGAGCTTAATGGTTTGCCGCAAGGACACTCTTTTATGGGAGGCTTTTACAAGTCGGGACTGCTTGCGCCTCAGCAGTCGGATGCCGCAATTGAAACTTACAGGGAGGCATTGGAAGCTTCCCACGGTAAAGAAAAAGCAGCAAAAATTCTAGGTATGGATAGGTTTAATAATTTAGTCTGGCCTAATTTAAACGTGAATGCTCAGTTTCATCAGATCCGCGTCGTGTACCCTGTTGCCGTTAATGAAACTATTATCAAGGGTTATTGCTTCCGCCTTAAGGGCGCACCAGATGAAATATTTTACCGGGCCGTTCGATTCTTAGGCACGCTAGTTTCTCCAGCGTCTATGATTTTTTCAGATGACTTGGAAATTTTTGGGCGGGTACAAGCCGGCCTGGAGACAGGTAGCTTAGATAGGCTCGATAGTCGTCGTGGAATAAAGACAGATCAAAAAAATGGCAACGCATTGCAGTCAACGACGTCTAGCGAGTTGCCATTACGCACGCAATCCAAGGCCTGGCGTCATTGGATGAGCCCCGACACATGAGCCTGATTCAAGAAGTATCCAGCTTTCTTACCCATGAAGCAGATCTGCTAGATCAAGGAAATTTTGAAGCTTGGCTAGAATTGTATGAGGATGACGCTCTTTACTGGGTTCCTTCCTCCCCCGAGCAAACTGACATGAAGGGCCAGGTCTCTATCATGCTAGAAGACGTGCCGCTGTTAAAATTGCGAGTGCGCCGATTGTCTCACCCTCGTGCCTACGCCGTTACACCAAAACCTGCCACCATCCACTTGATAGGTAATATTAATGCAAGTGAGGAGGATAGCCTGGTGATGGTAAGTTCTAAGCTTATCATGACACAGGTTCGGGATAATGTAGCAACCAGCCTCAGTGGCGCAGTCACCCATCATCTGAAACGAAGTGAAGGCGGGTTTGGGATCAAGCTAAAGCGAGTAGATTTGATCGAGGCTGGGGGCACATTCTCCGCCATTTCAGTTCCTCTTTAAAGCAAACCATGGAATAGCCTGAAGAGTGTTGGCTTGTTTTCGATGCCAGCACCTGGCGCATCACCGAGGCTCGCGACGCCGTCTTCGACCATAGTATCATCTGACACACCGCTGAATGGGCCGCCTAGAACGGCGGCCGTTTCATGCCCGCCCAGACCCAGTCCCGCCGCTGCGTGGAGCGCGACTTGATGTCCAGCGTGGGGCATAAAGTCCTTCCGGGACCAGCCAAGGGCCTCGGCATCGACAAACATTCGTAAATATTCCGTCAGGCCATATGCTAAGACAAAGTCCATTTGCAAATTATCTTTTCCGGCGCGAAGTCCCCCATAATGGAGTAAGTTTCTACTATCCGCCTGAGAGAAAATATTTTCTCCTGTGGCAATAGGGGTTTTGACGGATTGGCAACAACCTGCGAGAGCTAGGTAGTCGAGAGGATTAACAGGCTCCTCGATCCATCGTAAACCAATTTGATCAATCTCACTGAGATGAGTAGCTCCTTGGTCTTCGCCATAGGCACAGTTCGCATCTACAGCAATTAGATTTGGACTTCCAACCGCTTTAACCGCAGCCTCGATCCGAGCCATATCAATTGCCTGGGTTGCCCCCCCGACCTTAAGTTTGAACCACCCATATCCAGCGTCCAGCCCTTGCTTAGCTTCTTCCTCCACCTCGGCTGCATCTGAAGAGCCAGAACGGTAGTGGCCGCCACTTGCGTAAATAGCAGTCTTTCCAGCAGGTAAGCCGTTACTACCAGAGTGCCCAACGTCCCTCTCCAATAAAGCCCATAAAGGTAGATCCTCAGATTTAGCGACGGCGTCCCAAATAGCTGTTTCTAATACTCCAACTGCGCCTGAGCGCTCGCCGTGGCCGCCCTCTTTTTCATTGGTCATAAGAACGTCCCACACGTTGGCCATCTGCTGGATACTTGTCTCGCCAATGATTTCGTCAGTTATATTTAGCAACCGCGGTATGAATCTTTCCTGCAATAGGCCGCCGTGGCCGTAACGGCCATAAGATGAAAATCCCAGTCCCTTAAAACGGCCACGGCTGGTTTCTATTTCGGCAACCACCGCACTTGCAGTCATAGCTTGGAACGATATTGCAGCGTTTTCTTTATCGCTCCCAAGAGGGATAGTGGACTCCTTAACGGAAATTATTCTCATAGGGTTTGTCCTCAGAGCTTCCAATCATGTTCTGAAAGATCAAAGACCAAGCCATTAACGTCTTTGTATTTTGACTCGGCATCTACCCCCGGATAGGCTGGCAATTCCATAAAGTATTTACCGCCAGATTCTTCGATCTTCTTGGCGACAGCTTCTTTATCTTCAACTACAAATCCTATGTGGTGAAGACCGGCCCACTCTTGGCCATTAATCATGCCACTTTTCCCGTCAGGGAAATTAAGCAAAGTTAAGTTCATAACTCCGTCGGAGAGACTAATGGCATTTCCGATAGGAGATTCAGCATCCCCTACACGCTCCATTCCAAAGACGCTTTCGTAGAATTGCGACGCTTTTTCTAAATCAGGCACCTGCATAGCAATATGTCGTAATTTATTCATATTTTTTCTCCTGTTGGACCGACTAAAGAGTATATCAACCCTCTCGTGCAATTCCAGCCCCCTCAAGCTCTCACACCCCCTAGCGTAAAAAAAAGAAACTAGACTCGGCATAATTAGATACTTAATCTTCTCATTGGATGGTTCGGATAGTACAAAAATATTTTTGGTGTGCCTGGCATTATGCGGTAAACGGTTTTGGGCGTTCATCTAGCTCTTGGTCCGAGGCAGTTAGCGTTAATCAAGTAAGTGAGGATGGATGAAGGCCCCGACGTTTAAATATTTACGTGCCGAAAGTAGAGACGAGGCTTACGCCGCTTTCACTGAGTACGGCGATGAAGGGTTGGTTTTGGCGGGCGGCCAAAGTCTCATGCCAATGTTGAATATGCGTTTGGCTCAACCGGCAGTGCTCGTAGATATAAATCCAATTTCTGAACTGAGTGGTATTTTGCTCCGTGATCAGCAGTTGCACATAGGTGCTACGACGCGCCATGTGGAAGTAGAAAATTCAATGTTGGTAGCGGCAGAACTGCCTCTCATCGGGTGTGCAATCAAACACGTAGCCCATCGGGGGATACGTAACCGAGGAACTTTTGGCGGTAGTTTAGCCCACGCGGATCCCGCCGCTGAAATGCCTGCTTGTGCCGTAGCCCTCGACGCAACATTGATTTTGCAATCCCGTGCTGGAGAGCGGCGGGTAAAAGCAGCAGATTTTTTTCTCGGTGTTATGTCTACGGATCGGCGGTCTGACGAACTTATCACTGGAATAGAATTGCCGGCTCAGATGTCTACCGATGCATGGTCTTTTCACGAATTGAGCCGCCGTCATGGTGACTTCGCATTGGTCGGCGTAGCGGCGACAGCCCAGCGCAGATCGATAGGACTTGATGGATTGCGGTTGGTGGTATTCGGTTGCGAGGAACGGCCCAAAGTCTCGAAGATTGCGGCCTCGATGTCGTTGTCCCGTAAAGATGTAGCGGAACTTGCTACAGCGGTTGCTGACGATCTAGATCCTATGTCTGATCTAGAAGGAGATGCTAAAACGAAACGCATACAAGCCCGTACTTTGGTTGAGCGGAGCTTAGAAGATCTTTTAGGCGGGTGGCCTAATGACTGAAATGCTTCCCATCAAACTGAGTGTTAACGGAGCTGTGGTGAGTAAACTGGTGGATCCACGCCAGCATCTGACTGATTTTTTACGTTCCGATCTCGGCCTTACTGGAAGTCACATCGGTTGCGAGCATGGCGTTTGCGGTGCTTGCTCGGTGCGTGTAAATGGCCAGGTCATACGTGGTTGCCTAATGCTAGCTTCTCAGACAGAGGGTGCAGAAATTGAAACTATCGAAGGCATTGTTGAATCTGGAGAGGCGGCCGAGTTAATTGCAGCCTTTGTCGCCCGCAATGCCCTGCAATGCGGATTTTGTACGCCTGGCATATTGTTGACAGCCGCCGAAATAGTAGCAGAAGGAAAATGTCTCGGTCGACAGGAAATACGGAACGAGCTATCAGGTAATATTTGTCGTTGCACCGGTTATCACGCGATCATTGACGCCGTTGAAATGGTACTCGCCGAAAAGATGAAGGAAGAATGAGAATATGAGCGAGCCGGATCAAATTATTGGCGTCTCATTACCTCGCAGGGATGCGTCTCGTCTGGCAACTGGAAGAGGTACCTTTACCGATGATATTGTGTTGCCCCGTATGGTGCATATGGCTTTGGTGCGCTCGCCTTACGCCCACGCTTTGATTAAGACTATCGATATCAAAGAAGCAATAAACGCGGAGGGTGTGGTGCGGGTTATTACAGGCCGCGATCTTACAGAAATATGTTCACCTTTTATTGCAGGGATAGAATTTCTTCCAAATATGATTTCGGCACCACAATACGCCTTGGCGCTTGAAGAAGTGGCTTGGCAAGGGGAGGGCGTTTGCGCCGTCCTTGCGGAAAGTCGGGCATTAGCAGAAGACGCAGCTGAATTGGTGAAGATTGAGTGGGAGGAATTACCGGCGGTGGTTGATCCGGTAGCCGCCCTGACAACTGGGACGCCAATAGTACATCGCGACCTTGAAACTAATCTCGCCATGACGATGCCTATTGAAGAGGGAGATACTAAATCAGCTTTTGCAGAGGCCGAAGTTATTGTCGAACATTCCTTTGAGTTTGGGCGACAGGCAGGCGTTGCTCTTGAGACACGCTCGGTTGTGGCTGATTTTGAGCCTGCAGGTCGTCAACTTACTGTTTATCAATCTCATCAGACACCATATCAAATGCAGGATGTTTATGCACGCCACCTCGAGTTGGCAGAACATCAAGTCCGAGTTATTGCCAAAGACGTAGGTGGCGCATTTGGGCTCAAGCTGCACGCCTATCCCGATGAAATGGCAGCCGTGGCAGCTAGTGTTCTATTGGGGCGTCCGGTAAAGTACATTGTCGACCGTCAGGAATCTTTCGCCTCTGATATTCATTCTCGGGAGATGACAGCTAGTGGCCGGCTTGCTGTCACCGGGCAAGGAGTAATCCTTGGTGTTGAAGTCGATATATTGTCGGCAATTGGGGCTTATTCGATCTATCCCCGTACCAGCGTCGGTGACGGTATTCAGGCCGTTCAATTTACTGGTGCGCCATATCGTTTGCCGGCTTTCAAAGGTCGGGTCAGGATTGTGTATCAAAATAAAACACCTTGCGGTGCATATCGAGCGGTCGGCCAACCTATTGGCTGCTCTATCATTGAGCAACTTTTGGATATAGCTGCGGCTAAACTCAACCTTGATCCAGCGGAAATTAGGCGACGAAATCACCTTCGCTCGGTGGATATGCCATTGAAGGCCTCAGGTGGCCTCGAATTTTCTAATGTATCTCTAGACGAATGTCTGACCGCGTTACTGGCCAAAATGAATTATGAAAGTTTGCGCAAGGATCAAAAAGAAGCGCAAAAGCGCGGTATTTATCGAGGTATTGGTTTGGCTACTTTCGTTGAGCAAACAGCTGTGGGTGCGGGGCTATATGGTCCTGCTGGGGTGCGTGTTAGTGCCCAGGAAGGATGTTCCTTGCGCCTTAATCCCTCAGGTTTGGTTAATTGTTCTACCAGCGTTACAGATCAAGGTCAGGGGACGTTGACCGGGCTTCAACAAGTCATTGCTGGGACACTTGGTATTGGTTTCGATGATGTTACAGTTGAAGCGGGTGACGGAGGTGCAACGCCATATGGGGGAGGCTCCTGGGCATCGCGTGGTTTAGCTATAGGTGGAGAGGCGGCACGGCTCGCTGCAATTGATTTACGAAATAAAATATTAGCGGTCGCTGCAGCAATAACTCAGGAGTTACCTGAAAACTTAACCATCGTGAATAGTAAGATATTTGATGGTTCCAAATGCTTAATGGATCTATCTGAGTTATCACGAATTGTTCATTTTCGTCAAGACACTCTACCACCGGGCGTGGATTTTGAAATGAATGTCACACGTCATTTTGTTCCGCGTGATTTTCCTTATTTCATTGCGAACGGGATCCAGGCGAGTTACCTCGAAGTTGACATTGGTACTGGCGCTATCAAACTACTTGAGCATTGGGTTGCCGAAGATTGTGGTAAGATCGTAAACCCCTTGTTGGTCGATGAGCAATTACGGGGCGGAATTGTTCAGGGGCTAGGAGCTGCGCTTTACGAACATTGCCTCTTTGATGACGCAGGGCAATTACTTACGGCATCATTGGCAGATTACGCTGTGCCACTGGCATCCGAAATGCCGGATATTCATATTATTCATGTCGAAACGCCAGCCTCGGGAACTGGGCTTGGTGCTAAGGGTGCCGGAGAAGCTGGGACACTGGGCGCGCCTGCTGCGGTCTGGTGTGCGGTTAATGATGCGATTCGACCACTTGGAGCACAAGTATGGAAACAGCCATTTACCATGGCCCACGTTCTTCAGGCTCTAAATTCAAAAGGTAGCTAACTGTAGGTTGAAGAAATTTTTAAAAGCTAGAATTTTTAACTTATTTTGATGTGCAAATATAATTTAATTATGTATCATTATACGACTGTATTTTTTCAAATAAAATAATAGGGGATAAATATGAAAATGAGGATACTTACCATCTTAGGGATGGCAGTTGGATTTGTGGCCGTTTCGCCGGAATCCGGACATACTGCAGAAGTCAAATTGAAGGCCGCTGCTTTTCTTCCGGGCGGAGTGTATGTGAAATACTTTAAAGATTGGGTCAAACATACGAATAAACAATGTACAGGACAATTCAAAATAAGCGTGGTTGGTCCAGCTGCTGTTAAATCGATGGAGCAATGGAATGCTTTAAAAAATGGTGTCATTGATTTGCATTATGGCCCGCCTAATTATTATAAAGGCGTAATGCCTGTAGCGGATGTCATGATATTGTCGAAAAATGAAACGGCCGAACAGCGTAAAAATGGCGCTTGGAAAATGATGAATGAAATGCATAAGAAAAAAATGAATGCCATTTATCTCACCAATATTCTGAATGGTGTGAAGTTTTACCTCTACACAAACAAGCCTGCTGTTAACAAAAGGTTCGAAGGCTTTCGTTTGCGCTCAGTAGCAATTTATGATGGCTTTTTTAAATCTCTCGGTGCTCAGCCTCTTCGTATGGCGGCGCCCCAAGTTTATACAGCTCTCGAACGTAAAACTGTTGACGGTTATGGTTGGCCGCTTTGGGGAATTAAATATTTTGGTTGGGATAAACACACTAAATACCGTCACGGCCCTGGATTTTTTAGTGCCAATGTTAACATCATCGCTAACCAGGATAAATACAATGGTATGTCGAGTGCCGCGCGTAAATGTATGATGGATCAAGCGATTTGGTTGGAAAGTGAGTGGCCATCATGGCGTTCTACTGAAGCGGCTAAACAAACAAAGCCTCAGGATGATGCCGGCATTAAATATGTCGATATGGGTGCTTCTTTCCCAAAGAAAGCAGAAGACATGTATTGGGCGGATTTGTTAAAAGCGGATTCTGCTTTTATTAATAAAATTAGGCCACTTCTAAGCAAATAGAATGATCGGGGATTTGGGGCGCGCCAACGGGTGCGCCCCTTGATTTGTATGCCTGAAATGAAGAAAAAATTCGATATACTAAACTGTATTATAGATTTATGTGCGGTGGTAGCCGGTACTCTAGTTTGTGCTTTAGTACTTTTAATAGTGGGAGATATTACAGCACGTAATCTTCGATTGTTTTCGATGCCTTGGTCTTTAGATATGGCAGAGTATTCGCTGTTTTTAATTACCTTCCTAGGGGCTCCTTGGGTGTTGCGTGAGGAAGGGCATATAGCTGTTGATATCCTTGTGGGCAGGCTTAGTCCTGGCAATAAAAAGATAATGGCGCGACTTGCAAATATTATTGCTGGGCTTGTTTGCCTTATTCTTTTTATTACTTCAATTGGTGTTTTATGGCGGTCATTTTCTAATGGAACTATGGTCCATGAAACCTTTGTTTTTCCAGAATGGTGGATATTAATTTTTGCACCACCTGTTTTTTTAATTTTGATGATTATTTTTGTTCGATTAGTTCTCGCCCCTTCTTCTAAGCGTGATGAACGGCCTGTCGGGTTTTAGTGTTATGGAATGGTATTGGGTTCTACTGTTATTAATTGGTGGTTTGGTGGTTTTTATGCTGCTTGGCATGCCGGTGGTTTTTGCCTTTTTCGCGATTAATATTATCGGTGCTTTTATATTTATGGGTGGTGAAAAAGGGCTGCTCCAATTAATGCGTAATGCTATAGACTCCGTTCAAAATTTTGCTTTATTGCCTATCCCTTTGTTCATTTTTATGGGCGAAATAATGTTCCACTCGGGTGTGGCGGCGCGGGCGATTGATGCAATTGATAAACTGATTGCTAAAGTACCGGGCCGTTTATCACTCGTGGCCGTAATAGGTGGGACTACCTTTTCGTCGTTGTCTGGTTCGACCATTGCTAATACTGCTATGCTCGGAAGTACTCTTTTACCTGAAATGTATAAGCGTGGTTATAAACCCGAGATTTCTATCGGCCCTATCGTCGCTGTTGGCGGATTAGCCATGTTGATTCCGCCATCGGCTTTGGCGGTCCTACTTGGTAGTGTGGCTCGTATTTCAATAGCTGATTTATTGGTAGCCTCGATTATTCCTGCGTTAATTTTAGCTTTTTTGTTTTTCGCGTATATTATTATTCGTTGCACTTTGGATCCCTCTATTGCGCCACCTTACGATATTTCGGAACTAACCTGGCGCGAAAGGTTAATGCCTTTAGTCAAGTACGTCTTGCCGTTACTAGCTATCTTTATCGTTGTTGTTGGCAGCATCGTTGCAGGTATTGCTACACCAACAGAATCGGCAGCGCTGGGAACCGTAGCTTCGCTGATTGCAGTTGCAGCTTATGGTTTGTTGAGCCGTGAGGTTTTTTTAATATCTGTTAAGCAAACTCTTCGTTTTACAGTAATGACTTTATTCATCATATGCGGCTCAATCACCTTTTCCCAGATTTTAGCTTTCTCCCAAGCTTCGGATGGGCTTCTTGCTGTCGTAGAGGCTGCGGAGCTGGCGCCACTGACCATTATCTTCATGATGATGCTAATCTTGTTATTTCTTGGTTGCTTTATGGATCAAGTCAGCATGATGATGATCACGATGCCGATCTTTATGGGGATTATCGCGGCTGTTGATTTTGGAATAGGCGATTTGCAACAAACCCAGGTTTGGTTCGGCGTATTGGCATTGATGATGTTAGAAATCAGCCTCGCTACGCCGCCTTTTGGGCTACTGCTGTTTGTTGCAAAGGGCGTTGCTCCAGCGGGAACAACAATGGCTGAAGTCATTACATCGGTATTACCGTTTATCTTGATGGCTATGGCAGTTGCTGCTCTTCTTGTTTTTGTTCCGTCGATAACACTTATTATTCCTAACCTAATAGCACCTTAATAAGGTCACAAGAGAGCTTCAAAGCTCGTGAATCGAGTTGGGGTAATGGTTAGAGAATTGAGGGAAGAATATCGAGAGCAGCTTCCATGGCAGTGGCCCACTTTTCTGCATCTGTTTTAAGGATAAACGTTCTTGATAGATTTGGGAGACCTGAACGTCTGATCTGAACGTTCCTTTTTGATCCCCTCTTACGGATAGAAGACATAATTAACAACCCCGCTGTGACAACAGTGTGACAAGACTGTTTTAACGGGTAGTCATTATACATCTAAGTCATTGAAAAGATTGGTGGAGCCGAACGGGATCGAACCGATGACCTCTACAATGCCATTGTAGCGCTCTCCCAACTGAGCTACGGCCCCATCTAATTATTACACTCTATAAACTCAATACCGTCAGGTAAAACCTCAGTGCATAGTCCGTTTGGACCCCCATTCTCAAATCTACCAAAAATAGTGCAAGTTTCTAAAAACTCAGTACCTTCACCGTGCTTTAGATCATTCTCCCATCCACCATAACATTAATGGATTTTTTGCCTAAACGATCTCAGGAGAAGTATCACTATTAACAATCACACCGGCTATATCATCGTCATCGTCGCCAATATCTGAAGTATCTTCTATCAAAGTACTATTATCTTCTTCAGCTTCTTCAGCTTCTTCAACGTCTGGCATATCAATATTTTCCACACTGTCGTCTGACAATATACTATTTTCACCTTCTGTAGTAGCATCAGCAACAGCAACAGCAACAGTTTCAGTAATATTCTGTTTTTTGATTTTTTCTGAGTCCATTACTTCATTTGTTTTTTCCGACTTTGCCGCAGCCCTACGCGTTCGTGTTTTTACCGCAACATAGTCTTTATCACATTTAGGGCACACAGGCTTCTTCTTATTCAAATCATAAAACTTCGCTTCACAACTCCGGCAGGTCAACTTTGTCCCCAAATCTTTTACGGCCAATTTATTCTCCTCTTTACTTCAAATAAAATAATTTTCAGAAACCAAAATCAAAGCAGGCCGTGTGACATGTTCAAACTCCACTGTCAACCAACTTTCATATAAAGTGATCTAAAATTTCAATAGTGATAAATAATTACTTATGTTTTTTCGGTGAGGTCTACCACTCTCTGATCAAAAGTGCTAGAGAGCCTATAATATTGGAGATATTCCGTGACTTTAATTTGCTCAAACCCTAGTAACTCTCTAAACGGTTCAATCACAGTGCCAGGAGATAAGTCAATTTCTCACCGAGCCCTGATGATCGGAACACTAGCTATCGGTGAAACTATCATCCACGGCTTACTCGAAAGCGAAGACGTTAAAGCGACTATTAAAGCTATGCGACAATTAGGTGCTGACATAAGACAAACAGACGGTCCCGATGGAAATTTATGGCATATATTTGGCCGGGGAATTGGGGGCATAGTCGAACCTAATAACGTGCTTGACCTTGGAAACTCTGGTACCGCAGCCAGATTAATTATAGGTATTATTGCTAGTCACAATATTACAGCTACAATAATTGGTGATCCTTCACTAAGCTCCCGTCCAATGCAGCGAGTATTAGATCCTTTGAGAAATATTGGTGCCCAGTTTGTGGTTAGAGCAGGGGATAAACTTCCGATCACAATTAGTGGGACCAATCAGGCATTACCAAACAATATAACTCTTAAAGTAGCTTCTGCCCAAGTTAAGTCAGCGGTTTTATTAGCAGGCCTAAATGCTCCAGGTCACACAGTTTTAATTGAGCCTAGACCCAGTCGCGACCATACTGAAAGAATGTTATCATATTTTGGTGCTAAACTCAGTACAGAGGATATCGGAAATGGTTCTCGAAAAATTACACTGGTTGGCCAGCCAGAATTAACTGGACGCAAAATAATTGTTCCGGGTGATATTTCATCAGCAGCGTTCCTTATTGTTGGGGCTCTAATAACACCTGGCTCCAATTTAAAAATTAAGAACGTTGGGATTAACCCGCTGCGGACAGGACTTTTAGATAGTTTAAAAGAAATGGGAGCAAATCTCAAAATACTTAAAGTGCGAGAAAATTCAAGTGAACAAGTTGCCGATATCCAAATAAAATATAAACAACTAAAAGGGATAACTATACCTGCAACCAGGGTGCCGAGCATGATAGATGAATACCCAATTCTTAGCATCGCCGCGAGCGTTGCCCAAGGAACTAGTGTTTTCAAAGGGGTTGGTGAACTAAGAGTTAAAGAATCTGATCGATTAACAGCCATGGCCGAAGGTCTAAAAAGCTGCGGCGTTATGACAAAAACGACCACAAATTCTTTAACTATTGTCGGAACAGGTGGTGACCCCATAGACGGTGGTGCAACAATTGCAAGCCGGCTTGACCACCGGATTGCAATGTCTTATCTAATTTTAGGACTGGTTAGCAAAAACCCTATTACCATTGATGATGGCGACCCGATTGAAACAAGCTTCCCTGGCTTTATTAATCTAATGAACCAATTAGGTGCGAATATGGAATTAAAATAATAATGCTTATTGCCGTTGATGGCCCGGCCGCCGCTGGTAAGGGTACCTTAAGTCGTAGATTAGCTGAACACTTTAACTTGGCAAGGCTGGATACAGGTCTAATCTATAGAACTGTGGCTAAAAAAGTGCTTGAAACCAAAGATCCAGAGAACAATAAAATTGCTATCGAAATCGCCCAATTTTTATCTCTCAACGACCTAGATACGAACGGGCTTCGCGATGAAGCAATAGGAACAGCAGCATCAAAAATTTCCGCAATTCCCGAAGTCAGAAAAACTCTACTAAACTTCCAGCGTAATTTTGCTAAAAATCCGCCTAATGGCAAGGTAGGCGCAATATTAGATGGCCGCGATATTGGCACGGTAGTTTGTCCTAAAGCAGAATTTAAACTGTTCATCACAGCCTCTTCCAAAATACGTGCAGAAAGACGTTTTAAAGAGTTGCAAGACCGAGGCAAGGAAGCTATACGTAGCGCCATTCTACGGGATATTATTGATCGCGACGAGAGAGATAGCATTAGGTCAGTGTCACCACTACTACCTGCTCGGGATGCACAAATACTGGATACGAGCAAATTAGATCCAGACGCTGTCTTTAACTTAGCGTTAAATTTTATATCTCTCAAGATTTGATACTGCTAAAAATCCACGCAAAAGAGGTAAAATATAACCTCGCTAGCGTCTTGGATTTAATTTTAACCCACAGATCTCATAGAAGAGATCGCGAATTTTCTAAATCAAGACCGCTGGAATCAACCAGCCGGCCCGTAAACAAAAAAGATAAGGAATACCAGAAATGCCTGAATTAGGTTCATCAAAAGAAATTTTACCCCCTTCAATAAATGAAAATTTTGCAGATCTTTTAGAGGAGTCGTTCAAAGAAGAAGATCGCCTCCAGGGACGTGTCATAAATGGGACAATTCTAACCATCGAAAATGATATTGTAATCATTGACGTTGGTCTAAAATCTGAAGGCGCAATTTCCATAAAAGAGTTTTCCGAGCCAGGGGATGAAACGTCCATAAAAGTTGGTGATAAAATAGACGTCTTTGTCGAGCGATATGAGGGCCGTGATGGAACAGTCATGCTTAGCCGCGAAAAAGCGCGACGTGAAGAATCTTGGACCGTTCTAGAGAAAGCATTTGGGTCAGAAGAGCGGGTTAACGGCATTATTTTTGGCCGCGTTAAAGGCGGATTTACAGTTGATCTTTCTGGTGCGATAGCCTTTTTACCTGGGAGCCAGGTCGACATTCGACCAGTTCGTGACGTTAACCCGTTAATGGGAAACCCGCAGCCATTTCAAATCCTCAAGATGGATCGTGCTCGAGGCAACATAGTTGTTTCCCGCCGCGCAGTCTTAGAAGAAACTCGCGCTGAAGAACGTACAGAACTAATCTCTAACTTAACTGAAGGCCAAGTCCTAGAGGGGATTGTAAAAAATATTACCGATTATGGTGCTTTTGTGGACCTCGGTGGGGTTGACGGTCTTTTACATGTTACCGATATTGCATGGAAACGCATCAATCATCCTTCTGAAGCATTACAAGTAGGCCAAACAGTCAATGTCCAAGTTATTCGCTTTAATGCAGAAAGTCAGCGCATCTCTCTTGGCATGAAACAACTTGAATCTGATCCTTGGGATGGAGCTGAAGCTAAATACCCTCTGGAAGCCAAGTTCAATGGGCGTATAACAAATATTACCGATTATGGGGCATTTGTTGAACTAGAAGCTGGAATTGAAGGCCTAGTCCATATTTCCGAAATGAGTTGGACTAAAAAGAATGTCCACCCTGGAAAAATTATTTCGACCAGTCAGGAGGTCGAAGTTATGGTCTTAGAGGTTGATACGTCTAAGCGACGAATTAGCCTTGGTCTTAAGCAATGTAGCAAAAACCCATGGATTGATTTTACTGAAAAACATAAAGTTGACGATGAACTTGAAGGCGAAATAAAAAATATCACAGAATTTGGTCTATTTGTGGGCCTAACTGAAGACATAGATGGAATGGTACACATGTCGGACCTCGATTGGGTTAAATCTGGTGAAGAAGCAATCGCCGAGTGTACGAAAGGTGATATGATCAAAATAAAGATTCTTGATATTGACGTCGAGAAAGAACGAATCAGCCTTGGTGTTAAACAGTTAACAAAAGATCCTGTTGCTGGTGGTATCTTAAAATTGAAAAAAGGGGATATTGTCACATGTAAAATTACGGCAGTTTTAGAGAATGGTATTGAAGTTATGGTTAATAATGACATACCTAGTTTTATACGCCGAGGAGATCTATCTCGAGATCGATCTGAACAACGACCTGATCGCTTTGCGGCTGGTGAAGTTGTTGATGCTTTTGTTACAAAGATTGATAAAACCTCGCGGAAAGTAAATCTCTCTATTAAAGCCCGGGAGGTGCATGAAGAAAAAATTGCGATGGCCGAATTTGGGTCCTCCGACGCTGGGGCTTCGCTTGGCGATATTCTGGGCGCAGCATTCAAAGAACACAATGATACTAGCAAAGAGAACGTCGATACAAAGTCTGCAATAGACAAAACAAAACCTGTTGCAAAGAAAAAGGTAGAAGCTTCAACTACTAATAAGAAAAAAACAGCTACAGCTAAAAAGAAAGCCGCACCTGAGAAAAAAGTAGAAACTGAAAAAGTGAGCGACAAAAAAACAACTACCAGGGGGAAAAAAGCTGCGGTTAAAAAATAGTAATTACCAAGAAAGAACATGACAAAAAACTATCATTAGTGTTCATAATTTCTGATTAACATGACTAGGGAAGAGAAAAGTAAATACCCCGATAAACACAATCGGTGCCCTGGTGTGTTTTTAATTATTTGGGATAATCTATGGAATTAGATGCCATCGTTGATCGCAAACAACTAAAAAAGAAACTTTTAATATGGCGGATTTCGGCAATTTTAGCCACCGTAACACTTGTAATATTCTTGATAGGAAATTTTGATAGTATCAAAAATAGTGATCATATTGCCGTATTAAAAATCTCTGATATTATTGTCGACGATCCTAATCGGTCCAAAGCTCTTATAAAGGTTGCTAACGATAAATTAATTAAAGCACTTATCGTTCATATTGACAGCCCGGGTGGTACTGTTGTTGGTGGGGAGACGCTTTATCTTCATCTCCGGGAAGTTGCAAGGAAAAAGCCGGTTGTTGCACTAATAAGCGATCTAGCAACTTCAGCTGGCTATATGGCAGCTATTGCAGCAGACCAAATATTTGCGCGGCAATCAAGTATCACAGGCTCGATTGGTGTAATTGTTCAAACAACAGATATTACTGTGTTACTCAACAAGCTGGGAATTAAACCCGAAGCAATCAAAAGTGCGCCCCTCAAAGCCCAACCCAACCCACTGGAACCTATGAATGAGAATACCCGGTCTGCTACACGATTAGTTGTGGAGGATATATTTAATATGTTTATCGATATGGTTGCTACACGTCGCAAGATGGATAAAACGAAGGTAAAACAACTTGCGGATGGGCGTATTTATACTGGGCGTCAAGCTGTTAAAAATGGCCTGATTGATGCTATAGGCGGTGAGAAAGAGGCGTTAGATTGGCTCTCAAACACCAAAAGTATAAACAATCAATTACCCTTAAGAATATTGAGTTTCGATCGGGATAGTAGTTTTATGGAAAAAATACTAGATAGATTTATTGGAAAAATATCAATTTCTGATAGACTTAGACTTGACGGCTTGGTTTCGCTTTGGCAACCTGCTCTCCGGTGATTGAATTATAACTTACCTTTACCGATTTTGCCGGGGAGGGCAGGTCTACAATGACAAAATCTGAACTCATTACTTATGTTACGGAACAAAATCCACACTTGTATCAAAGAGATGTGGAGCGAATTATAACAACAATTTTCGATGAAATTTCATCTGCATTATCACGGGGCGATCGCGTTGAACTGCGTGGATTTGGTGCTTTCTCTATCAAACAGCGTAATGCCCGCATTGGACGAAATCCTAGAACCGGGGCAACTGTGCAAGTTCCAGCCAAACGAGTGCCCTATTTTAAAACGGGAAAACAACTACGCAATATGCTAAACGATAACTAATTCCGATTTACTTTGTTGCTCAATATTTGCGTTACATGCAAATGAGCCAAGTGGAGTTATCTGTATTGAAACGTTTTTTTTCGTGGCTTACTATGTTAGTGATTGGGCTAACAGTTGTTGTATTCTCCATATCAAACCATAGCATAGTTATCCTTGATTTTTGGCCTCTTCCAGTTCAACAAGAAACCCTCATCTACATCCCGGTTCTAGCTGCCGGTGTTTTTGGATTTGCTATTGGCGGGATAATTGCCTGGTTTTCGGCCGCTACGAGTCGAAACAAAGCCCGTAAAGCTAATCGGCGAGCATCTAGTCTAGAAAAAGATTTAGCCGCATTACAAAATAAAATAGACGAACTAGATAAACAACGGAAGTATATAAATACAGAACGCTAAAATTTGTTTTCTATTTGATTAATTTTAAGCACTTTTAATAAAACTGAAAGCCTAATAGAGAAAGTCAGTCATGATATCTGTTAAGTCTCCTCATGAGTATATTTTTATTTCACTTGATACCCCCAACCTTGAATGGGCTATAGAAATTACTAAGGAACTAAAAGGTTTAATCGGTGGAGTTAAGATTGGAAAAGAATTTTTCACGGCCCTTGGTCCAGTAGGTGTTGCAAGAATAAAAGAACTTGGTGTCCCGATGTTTATCGATCTCAAATTCCACGATATTCCCAATACAGTTGCTGGAGCAGTACGCTCGGCAATTCATCTAGCGCCAGCAATTTTAAACGTCCATGCACAAGGCGGTCGTTCAATGTTAATGGCGGCGCGTGATGCCGCGGCAGAAGAATCTAATAAAATTGGTACCTCTGCACCCCTTATCTTGGGAGTGACAGTCCTAACTTCGATAGACAACCAAGACCTCAAAGAAACTGGCATTAACGATACGGCGCTCGAACAAGTAAAACGGTTAGCTATCTTGTGTCAGGAAGCCGGCCTTGATGGTGTTGTCTGTTCGGCTTCGGAAATTGATGCTTTACGGATAATTTGTGATAGAAATTTTAAACTTTTAACTCCTGGCATTCGTCCAATTTGGGCTACAAAAGATGATCAAAAGCGGATAGTAACGCCTGGCGAAGCAATAAAACGAGGCGCAGACTACCTTGTGATTGGCCGTCCCATCTACGATGCGAACGATCCAGTTTCTGCTGCTAAAAGAATCATATCTGAAATCGATGAGGTTATTAATTGACGTGACGATTTCTGTAAAAATTTGTGGAGTTGAGCGCATAGAAAGTGTCGATATAGCGGTTAAACACGGCGCAGAATATATTGGTTTTGTTTTTTATCCACCGTCTCCACGAAACCTAACCCTTGAGAAAGCTACACAATTAATTTACCGCGTTCCAAAACACATAACGAGGGTTGGCCTTTTTGTTGATCCAACAAATTCAGAAATCAAAGATGTGCTCACGGCTACCGACCTTGATCTCATCCAACTTCATGGTGTCGAAAGCCCCTCAAGGGTTGCAGAAATAAAACAATTCACTGAATTACCAATTCTAAAAGCCATTAAATTATCTAAGCACAGAGACTTAGAATCTGCCAAAGACTATTATGATGTTGCTGACCATTTATTATTTGATGCAAAAGCCCCAGTGACCCTGGTAGATGCTTTACCCGGGGGCAATGCTATATCTTTCGACTGGAAATTACTACAGCATGTCGAGGTTCCTTTGCCATGGATGCTAGCGGGGGGCCTGATTGCCGAGAATATTACCGAAGCAGTAAAATATAGTGGGGCCAATACACTTGATGTATCCTCTGGCGTGGAAAGTGCGCCTGGCATAAAAGATCTCGATCTTATCAAAAAATTCCTAAACACTGCTAAGACCATTTAAACTAAAGCATGAAATTCATTAATTGATAAACGCTAATTGCTTTTTCGTGTCAATCAGGTAAAACCATCACCGTTATGAGCAAACTAAACACCTATAAAGCTGGGCCAGATGAAAATGGTCATTTTGCCATGTTCGGCGGTCGTTATGTAGCCGAAACGCTTATGCCACTTATCATAGAAGTGGAACATGCATACAATAAAGCAAAAAAAGATGAAGCATTTCAGTTAGACCTCCGTAGTTATCTTAAAAACTATGTTGGCCGTCCTTCTCCACTTTATTTTGCTGAACGACTAACCAAAAAACTAGGTGGTGCTAAAATTTATTTTAAACGAGAAGATTTGAACCATACTGGTGCCCATAAAGTCAATAATTGCATGGGCCAAATACTGCTCGCTCGCAAAATGGGTAAGAAACGAATAATTGCAGAAACGGGTGCCGGCATGCATGGAGTTGCAACGGCCACTGTCTGCGCCTTATTTGATATACCCTGTACCATATATATGGGATCCAAAGATATTGAACGGCAATCACAAAATGTGTCACGCATGAAAATGCTGGGCGCTGACATTATTCCAGTAATTTCGGGTACCGGCACACTAAAAGATGCTATGAATGATGCACTCAGATATTGGGTTGCTAATGTTGAGACAACATATTATTTGATAGGTACCGTCGCTGGGCCTCATCCTTATCCCGCCATGGTACGCGATTTTCAATCAATTATTGGAGAAGAAACCCGAGGACAGATAATAGAGCACGAAGGTAAACTGCCCGATAGCTTGATAGCATGTATTGGCGGCGGCTCTAACGCAATGGGACTGTTCTATCCATTCTTAGATGATAACGTTAGGATAATTGCTGTTGAAGCCTCGGGCGAAGGTATTGAGACTGGTAAACATGCCGCCTCACTAAATGCCGGCGTTCCAGGGGTCCTTCATGGTAACCGAACATTCTTATTACAAAATAATGATGGCCAAATCACAGATGCACACTCTATTTCAGCAGGTCTCGATTATCCGGGTATTGGCCCAGAACATGCTTGGTTACATGACGTTGGACGAGCCGAGTACGTTTCTATCACCGATAAGGAAGCAATTAACGCCTTCCAGACATGTACAAGGCTCGAAGGAATTATCCCTGCACTTGAGACAGCTCATGCAATTGCCCATACTATGAAAATAGCCGGAGATCTGCCAAAAAATCATGTAATGGTGCTAAACATGAGCGGACGGGGCGATAAAGACATAGATACTGTATCCACCTACATAAAAGCAAATAAATAATGGCTAATCTTACAGGTACAAAACGTATAGAAAAACGTTTCAAAGATCTAAAGAAAGCAGGCAGAACCGGCCTGGTCACTTTTATTACCGCTGGTGATCCAAACAATGTAACAAGTAATGAAATTTTAAAAAAATTACCAGGCTCAGGGGCTGACATTATTGAACTTGGAATGCCATTTTCAGATCCAATGGCAGATGGCCCCGCAATACAAGCTTCTAGCCTACGTTCACTCAATAATGGTAATTTAATGCTTACTACTTTAGAGATGGTTAGTGACTTTCGCAAAGTAGATAAAGATACACCCATTATTCTTATGGGTTATTTTAATCCCATCTATTTATACGGTATCACAAATTTTGTTACTGATGCTGCAAAATCGGGCGTTGATGGATTTATAATTGTTGATCTACCTCCAGAAGAATCAGAAATGCGCGAGCCTGTAAAAAAAGCAGGGCTTAGCTTTATTTATTTAATAGCTCCAACGACCGATAGCCTGCGTATACCAATCATAACCGAACATGCCAGCGGTTTTATATACTATGTTTCGGTCACTGGAATTACTGGCACGACGTCGGCAGCTAGCGGTGATATTGCAACAGCTATCAAGAAAATAAGGTGTCATACCGATCTACCCATAGCTGTTGGATTTGGAATTTCCACAAGAAAAAAAGCGAGAGAAATTGGTAATTATGCCGAGGCTGTCGTCGTCGGCTCCGCTTTTGTTAACAAAATCTCAGAAAACTTAAATGAAGATGGAACCATAAAAGATGGCTGCGTGGTTTCTGTGCTCGACCTGGTCCGCGATATAGCTGACGGCTTGAGCCAGTAAGTACCGCAGTTAGAATTACATGTAAGAGATATGGATCTCATTCAGCGCCTCAACCAACACCATCCAAAAGTCATTGATCTTTCTTTGGACCGTATTAATCGTTTGCTAGAGTTACTTGGTAACCCACAAAATTCACTTTCACCTGTCGTTCATATTGCGGGTACAAATGGAAAAGGGTCAACACTTGCTTTTATCCGCGCAATTGCTGAAGCTGCTGGCCTAAAAGTTCACGCATACACATCGCCCCATTTAGTAAGGTTTAACGAACGAATTAGGATTAGTGGTGAAATTATAAATGACCACGAACTTTTAGGCTTAATGGCTGAAGTTGAAGCTATAAATGGAAATGCGCCAATTACATTTTTCGAAATTACGACGGCTATTGCACTTCTCGCATTTTCTCGGACACCGAGTGATTTAGTTTTATTAGAAACTGGTTTAGGTGGACGGTTAGACGCAACCAACGTAATTACTAGACCAACCGTAACGGCTCTTACACCAATTAGCCATGATCATGCCGGGTTTCTAGGTCACGACTTAGCAGGGATCGCAAAAGAAAAATCGGGTATAATAAAAAGAGGTGTTGCCTGCGTTACCGCTAAACAAGACCCTCTAGTTCTCGAAGTTATTAAAAATTCTGCCGAAGAAATTAATGCCCCGTTAAGTGTTCAAGATGAGAACTGGTGGGTTGCTGTTAAAGCAGACAAACTGTCAGTAATGAGCCTGGATGGTCAAATTAATCCCCCACTGCCAAACCTTGTAGGTCCCCACCAAATACAGAATGCTGGACTCGGAATTGTAACATTGGCAGAACTCGGTGATAAAAGGATCAATCGCCAAGCTGTAGCTACAGGTATAAAAAATGTTGATTGGCCAGCACGAATGCAACTGCTCACCAAAGGTCCTTTATGCGCACAACTCCCAAATCATTGGGAATTATGGCTGGATGGTGGTCATAACCCTGCAGCTGGAGTTGCGATTGCCGCAACACTTAAGACCCTGACAGATGGCCCAATTCACCTCATTACTGGGTTAATCAATACCCAAACACCTGCCGAGTTTTTGGCTCCATTACGCCAATACACCAAGAGTTTAACCGCCATAAACATCGTTGGTTCGGATGCTAGTTTTAGTGCTGAGGAAATATCCACAGTTGCAAAAAAGATTGGATTTCAAGCGAAAACAGCGAGTTCTGTTACTAAAGCTATAGAAGAGATTGTTTCTGCAGAAAAATCACCATCAAAAATTCTAATATGCGGCTCGCTCTATCTAGCAGGTAACATTTTAGAAGAAAATAAATAGGAGAATAGAAAGTAATGGCATTATTACTATTTAATAGCCTGCGTGGTAAAAAAGGAGATTGGACCAGTTTTTTTAATAACACGCTTCCAAATCTGGAAGTCCGAGAATGGCCAAACATTGGTAACCCGGAAAACATTGAATACCTAATAATTGGGCGACCAACTTTACAGGAATTACCAGCCCTACCAAATCTCAAACTAATGTTAACAATGTTGGCAGGCGTTGAGGGTATTTATAACAATCCTGCCTGTCCCAAAGGGATCCCCTTGGTTAAAGGAGAACCAGAAGGGGGCGATCCATCCTTAACAGAGTATGGCATCACACATGTTTTACGTCATCATCGTAATTTACCAACTTATCTAGATTATCAACGACAACATCAATGGCGAGAAATCGAACAAAAAGCGCCATCTGAACAGCGAATAGGTTTATTGGGCTATGGAACCATGTCCAAACCTATTGCAAAAGTTCTCTTTGGTATGAAGTTCGATGTTGCTGCATGGACCCGAACACCTAAAACAAAAGCTCCCATTAAGATTTTCTCAGGTCCCAGAGAACTTGATAAATTCCTTGAAAGAACTGACATTGCCCTTTGTTTGCTACCTTTTACGCCAGAAACGAGAGGTATATTAAATTCAAAAACTTTTTCAAAAATGCCAAAAGGTGCCTCAATTATTAATTTAGGACGCGGGGGGCACATCATAGATAATGATCTCATTGCAGCTCTTGATAGCGGCCAACTATCTGCAGCAACTTTAGATGTTACGGAACCAGAGCCATTACCAAATGATAGCCCACTTTGGGATCACCCTTTCATTACTATATTGCCGCACGTAGCAAGAAGGCCTCCCGTAGCTCAAATTGCGCCAGTATTTATAGAAAACATAAGACGCTTTGAAGCCAATAAACCACTTCTACAGCTTACAGATAGTGTGAGAGGATATTAACTCTCTGCTGGTTCTAAAATTCCCAGTTGAAGAAATTTAGGTAGGCGATTTTTGCGGAATTCTTCATAACCTGTTGTTATGGTGTCTTTCTCATTAGCACCATCAGTTAAGATTTCTTGATTAGCCTCCATCAAACGCTGCATAATCCAATCGACAACCTCATCACGATTCGCCTCCGCGATACAGAGAGTGAACAAAGCATCTGCCATAGTCATTTTAATACCAACACCTGCTTTAGGTGCTATAAGGGTTATTTCATTCTGTTTAAAAAGCCGGTTCTTTAAAAACTGAATATTCGAATTTGATGATATAGAATACCTATTGGCACCCAAATCTAGTTCGATGCTATCATCAGCTGTCATTAAAAAGGGGTAAACTTGGCCGCCAGAACTTAAAAACTTCAAGGCGTCTACTACCAATTCTAATGAATAATCTTTTAAATGTTCATTATCCATAAGGTTAACTGCGGATTTTGGAGTATCTGATAAAATACTAATCAAACGTTTAAAAATATCATTATTATAACTCAGTTCAACCTCACCAAACACCGCCATCAATTCAAATTCATTCTCTGTACAAGTCGTCCCAAACATAATTTTTGAGAGTATCTCAATCTGCTCCTGTTCACCCATTATTTTACTTGGCTTTACAAATATATCTTTTCTAAAACGCTGGTTTCTTATTAAATCACCATGGTTTTCAAATTGCTCCCTCGTTGCAAGAGTTTTTAAGAACTCTTTAAATTCAAGCGGTACTGCTAAATCTATAAAGTTCAAATGACAAATTGCACTGCCTGAAAAGCTAAGTCCTATTTTTAGCATTTCCTGCATTATTTGGTGGAAGAAATATGGTTTAAAGGAATTGTTTAGAAGTCTATGGGCCACATAATTAATATCTTTGATTTTTAAATCATTAAAGAATTGTTTGGCAGTAGTATTTTCAGCAAAATAACCAGCTTCATTACTTGCCATAAAATCTAAATAATCCAAGCCAGATTGTGCTTTAATGACATTATCGGTTGTCATACCACTGGTGTGAAAAGATACAATATTACGTAACGGCGCAATCGCAGAGCCACCTGGCAGCGCCTCATAATTTAAATAAAGAATACCATCTTCTTTTAAATGATTAGCAATAAAGTCCTGAATATGCTGACGCGCATCTTTATCAATCCAAGAATAAATATCATGGAGGATAATAAAATCAAAATCTGGTAAGACCGCATTTGAGAGCCCAGTAAAGTCTGCAAGCTTGAAATCAATATTAGAACCGTCAATTCCTTTAGCAAGCGCCACAGCAGCATCAATGTAATCGATATTATTATCAATACCAAAAAACTTGCCTTTAGGAAATAATTCAGCCAAACCGTTTAGAGTAACGCCAACTCCACATCCTAACTCACAATAATTAAAACCGCTCTCTATCTGAACCGGATAGTGACCGTTCAGTGTACAAATATAATTCAGGTATAAAGGATTAAGTTCATTGGAATACTGCCACTGATTGACCTCATCTACAGTAATGCTCGTTTTCATAAGCTATTCCTATATCCCATCAAAAAACAAAACCCCACCACTCAGGTAGGGTCTCATTATTTTACCATACTGTTATCAATTTAAATGACAGATTCTATCCATTCCTTAAGTTTACTTTTCGGCAATGCACCAACTTTTGTCGATGCGACTTCACCATCTTTAAATAAAATCAAAGTAGGAATACCGCGAACACCATATTTCGATGGTGTTTCTGGGTTATCATCAATGTTAACCTTAGCAATCGTTAATTGATTACCAAATTCGTCACCAAGTTCATCTAATGCCGGTGCAATCTGTTTACATGGACCACACCATTCAGCCCAGAAATCAACCAACACAGGCTTTGTGGCCGAAATAACATCGGTATCAAATGAATCATCAGTTACTTGTTTAGACATGCTTTTATCCTATATTTTTTTGTAGATATTCTTATTCTGCACCATGGAATATTAAAATAACATAAAGTCAATCTATGATTCACGGGAACTGTCGTCAAGAGAAGTCATTAACCCTCCTGAAATTCTTTAGGCTCGTATTGAAGTAATCTTTCAGCCTCAAGCTGCATTAAATGCGTCCCAACTGTCCATAACAATGCACATTTAATTTCTTTATCTGGATAAATATTTTGTAATGTCACGCGATAAGCTGCCATTTGCCGTAAGTAATTTTCATCGACGCTATCGGGTGTCGTCGGCGGAGGGCGATTAGTTTTGAAATCTATTACAAAAACTTCACTTTCTGTAACAAGCAAACGATCAAGCTGAGCAGAGATAATTTGTCCACCAATCATGCCAGTCAGCGGCACTTCGGCCCGCGAGCCAGGACCAAATATGGGGCCAAACTCTGGATCGCCAACCACAGATAGCACCTCGTTAGTAATTTCTTTTTGTTGGCTTGAATCCAAACCATAAACCTCACGGCTAAGAAATCTTTTAACTGCTAGTTCTCGTTTTCTCGGTTCCAGATCTGGTAAGGCTTGTAAAAGTGTGTGGATAATCTGCCCACGTTTGAACCGGAATTCATCATTTTTCTGAAGCGGTGATCTGATAACTAACTCCTCACCATTTGGCTTCGATGGCGTTAAGATTGTTGGAGGTAAAGGCTCCTTAGCAGGAGGGTTAGATACCCACTGTGGCAGTTCTATATAATTTAAATCTGAAAAATCTCCTATATCGGTAATTTTGGCCTTTTGCTCTGATATTACTTGTAGGACCTTCGGGCTCGACGTTTCCCCTACCTCTTGTAAATAGGAATCGGTAACCTCTTGACCAATTTGTGATAAACCTCTTTTGATTATATTGTACCAACAATGCTCAGGTGGCTTATTTTTCGTTTGCCAACCACAAATATAAAGTCGATCTTCAGCCCGTGTCATCGCCACGTAAAGCAAACGTTTATATTCTTGATCACGGCGTCGACTAACAACTTCGTATTCGCCTTGAGAGACTTCTTCATAAAGACCTCGCCTCGTTGGCCATAAAACAGCTTGATCTTTTCCATCTAGATTTTGAGGCCACAGCAAAGCCGGGCCTTTCTTGGGTATCTGCATCGTATCCGGCAAAAAAACGATGGGTGCTTGAAGGCCTTTAGCCGCGTGTACCGTCATAACACGCACAGAATTTTGTGTCGCTTGTTCGAGATCTCGCTTAATTTCCACCTTGCCAGCTGACACCCAATGCAAAAAACCTTCTAGTGAGGCTGCGTGAGATTTTTCATAAACTAGAGCTAAATTTAGAAATTCTGAGATTGGATCCAATGCGTCTGGACCTAAACGCGATACTAATTTTTTGCGACCATTGTGAGCACCTAAGAGTTCACCAAAAAGTTCAAATGGAGGTATAAAATCAGCTCGTCCCATGAAATAAAAAAGCTCCTCATACGCCGACAATAATTTTGAGTCCGTTTTTCTATTCTTAACGAGCGATTGCCAAAGTGAGCCATTACGTTGGTGGGCTAACTTAAATAATTGTTCTTCGTTTAGTCCAATTAATGGAGATTTAAGCAAACTCGCCAGCGTCAAATCGTCTTCAGGTAATAGTAGGAATTGGCCGAAAGCTATCAAATCCATTACTGCTAATTGCTCGGTTAGGACCATTCGATCAATACCGGCGACTCTAATGTTGAGTTCTTTCAAAGAACGCACAATGTCTTCAACAAAACCTGTCCGGCGTCGTACTAAAATCATAATATCGCCTGGTTCAATTGGACGGCCCTTAGCCTCTAATACTTCTTTATTCTGCAACATTTTAGCAATACGCCCTGCAACAAGCCTAGCTAAACGTGTTTGCGGAGCATCACCCCTTATTCTCTCCACAGGAGGCTTCCAAGAAGTTGGTGCATCAGATAGACGAGGCTCCACTGGTGGCCACAGCTCAACCAGCCCACCCTCTTGCGTTCGCCAAACCTCATGTTGTATGATTTGATTATCAAGTACTACACCGCCAGCAGTATCTGGCAAGGTGAAGACAGCATCTACAACGGATAACACCGCTTTGGTTGAACGAAAGGATACTGTCAAATCAATTGGTCTCCAAATTTTTTGGGCATGTTCCGCGTGTGTAGCAAAGAATGTTTTCATACGACCAAAAGTAATCGGATCTGCCCCTTGGAATGAATAAATAGACTGCTTCACATCACCAACTACAAAAATTGTAGGCGTAGTCTCATGGGCGCCTAGCCCGACAAAAAATTCTGCAACCAACGCCTCAATAACCTGCCATTGCGCAGGACTAGTATCCTGAGCTTCATCAACAAGTACATGGTCTATTCCACCATCAAGTTTAAACAGTACCCACGGTGCAACGCCTTTACGGGTCAACAACTCACCAGCCATTAGAATAAGATCGTCATAATCCATAAGCGATTTGGCATCTTTTTGTGCTTGATAGTTAGCCAGCAACGCCTCCCAGAGTACCAACAAACTTGATGTACTTTCAGTAATACTAACGGAACGCCAGTGTAATATTATATGCTGAAGACGTATTCCCTCTGCCATTAGTATGTCGACTGCATCCGGTGACTTCTTCTGTGCAGGTTTGGTAATTAATGTAGTACGAACATTGAAACTACGATTATTAAAATCTGTTAAAAATATTGACGCGTACTCAAAAAATGAATCTATACGAGCTGACGGCTCATCTAACCAAGATTGAATTTTTTGTCCCCTTGTCACATCTTGTTCATTACCCATACTAAGAGCCAAAATTGCTGACCGTAAATCGGATTCACTTAAATTCTCGTTTTTGGAAGCCATCTCGATTACGCTTTCCGGGGTTTCGCCGGGCTTTACTGACAGTAACTTTTCTATATTAGAAATTACGCCCTCAATATCGCCAAAGGAAGAAATTAAGCTACGCAAACGTCCTCTGGCGTATGTTAAATCAGCGAGCAATTCAAAAAACTGGGTTTCATGAATATGCGCCGTAACATTTGCCAAAGCATCAGCCAAACGACTATCTGCACCGCTGCGCGCATGATTAAACAATTTTTCTCGCGCGCTAAACAACATTTCTTCAGCATCCCGCTCTTCCATCAAGGAAAAATGGGGTGAAACACCAGCTTCCAACGGAAATCGCCCTAGCAACGACTGGCAAAAAGCATGTATAGTTTGGATATTCATTCCACCTGGCGTATCCAACACGTGGGCAAAAAGGTATCGAGCGCGCTGAACTAAATTATCTTGCACCGAAATACCTAATAAATTACCTAACTCCTCACGAAGAACACCATCATCTGCCATTGTCCATTGGCCTAACCGATCTGAAATTCGAAACTCCATTTCAGCTGCTGCTGCTCGAGTAAAGGTCAAACACAGAATACGCTGTGGCTTGATCCCAGTTAACAACAAACTCAAGACGCGATCTGTTAGAACTTTCGTTTTTCCTGTTCCCGCTGATGCGGATACCCAGACTGATGCTACCGGATCCGAAGCAAGGCGTTGTTGGTGATTTGGATCAGAGAAAAAATGATTAGCCTCTCTCATGAGCTATTTTCCTCCTCAGATGTTGACCACTCCTTAACCCGTGCTAAATGTTCATAATCTGAAAATTTAGGCGCATTTCCCGGTCGTGGTCTTGACTCATAAGGGGTTCTGACATCATCAAATAGTCTGATTAGGGCGGCAACGCCTTCTTTAGCATCGGCCGCTAATTCAGTTGGATTATCTCCTACTGACGAAACCTCACCAGCGGGAATACTACCACGTAATCGCCAATAATTTAATTCGCTTACACGCTTTGCGGAAATACCGGAAAATCCTCCCGCCTGAGCAATTAAAGCTTCTAGTGGTAACTGTGGTGCGAATCCTGCAGCCACCTCAAGCTTACTTGGGGGTGCCCCGGTTTTATAATCAATGATACGAAGCATACCATCTTTTAATTCATCAATTCTATCGGCTTTGGCAGTTAATTGAAATATACCACCTGGAGCCATTATTTCAATAACACCCCTAGCTTCACTATAAGTTTTTGTTGTTTCCTCTCGGCGTAAAGTTTCTAAACGTATAAACCATTCTGCAATACGCAAGAACCGAGGCCACCAAAAGGCCCATACACTAGGGTACTTCAAAACAGATTTAAATTTTTCATTACCAATTTTAACAAGCTGCTCAAGGGAATTTGATGGTAAGTCATATGGATAATTCTTAGAAAAAATATCAATCACACCATGTATTAAGGTACCATAATCCGCAGCATCAGGAGCAGAGTCAAGTTTTGGCAATGATTGCAAACCGAGAATATGTCGGGCATAAATTGCATAGGGATCTCGCATCCAGGTTTCAATTTGGGTTACTGAGAGTTTGCGTGGACGAACTCCAACTGGTGGACGTGGTGCAGGAGGATTGATTGGTTGAACTTTTTTAGGTTGGTCGAGACGAGATTGCCAATCAAGCCGGTAACTGGGTTGTAAAAAACGATCAGAAACCTCCGGTTCCAGTCCAGCTAATAATTTTTGCAGTCGCACCAACCAACGAGAAGGCACAGTTGGTGTGCCATCAACTCGAGCTGATCGTGTCATAACAACTTCTGGCGCTGAAAACGCCTGCTGAAAATCATGTGCTGTTAATCCAATGCGGCGCTCTGGAGATGGTAAACCAAATTCTTTTCGCATCGGTCGGCTCATCCAAGGATCAGAGCCAACATCGGGTGGCCAAGTCCCCTCATTCAAACCTGAAATAATAACCAAATCTGCGTGCTGTAATCGGGCCTCCAATAAGCCCCAAATAGCTAGTCTGGGGTGACTGCCAAAACTGCGGCGTGCTACCTGGCCAATCAATAAAACGTCTAATAATGCTGGGTAAGATGATCCGTCAATATCACCTAAACTATTACTCACTTCTAAAAGCCCTAAAAGGAATTTAGACGTAATTGCACCTTCATCACCGAACCACAACCGCTCCGAACCAGACTGTTCATGGCTACTAGCCAAAGACTCTGCAAACGCTAAATGTGTTTTTAAAATATCAACCAAAGGTGTTTCCGTTTTAGTCATTGCCTGACGAAATTCAGCACTTATCAATTGTATAAATTTAAGCATTCCACGAAGTTTGGATTGATCCCTAGGTATTAATGTAAGAAGGCCCTCAATACCTGGTGCCGGACGTGGTCCGCGCAAAAACTCAATCTCTAGTGTGCGGACAAGTTGGCGAAATGCGACTGGCTCGGTTCCCCCGGCAGCTAAAGGATGTTTACCAATAGCTAAAAAGTCAATAGGTAAAAAATTGCCGGAAACTAGTTTTGCAGTTAGACGCAAAAATGATCCAGAATTAGTTTGTTGCAATGGAATCCCAGCAGAATCATCAATATTGATTCCCCAACGACCGAGCTCATTCGATACCCGACGGGCGAGACGGCGATCTGGTGTGATAAGGGCTGCAGTTTTATTAGCTTTTTCTAAAACCTCTCGTAATATTAATGCAACAACACCAGCCTCTTCATCCGGACCCGGACAAGTTATATTTTCAACACCTTGGAGAGCCTCCTTGGGTATGGAATCTAACGATCTCCAATCACCAACCTTTTCAGCTGGACACATAACATTGGAAATTAGCTCTGTACGAGAAGCTGGCGCGAATTTCCTTTTAGATTTAACTGCTTTATTAATTTTTGTGTTTGGCCACTTTTGAACTTCACTTGCTGTCAAATCCATTTTAGTTAATAATCGATATAAACCGTATTGAGGATGTGTTTCAATATCATAGACATCTTTTATATTCAGCGACGGATCCAAACCCGGCAAAACAACCGCACCTTCAGGAAAACTAGCAATTAAAGTCAATAAATCTGCGGTTACAGGAATACTGCCGGTCGAACCTGCAGCAATTACCGGGTATTCAGGAACCCGTCTCTCCCAATAAGAAAGTTGTGCTTTCATTATATAATTGCGCCGTTCAGCAGGATCAATCAGGCCTTTTTCTTCTAAAATACTTGGCCAAAATTTTGTTATAACTTCTAAAAATTCTAAAGTAACCTGCCAATGTTGAGCATATTCATCTGGTACTAGGGCGTGCAAATCTTCGAATTTTAGTTGTTCTATCTGTACTTGATCAAGTAACCTTCCAAGTTCACTCGCCAATCGCGCCGCCTGGTCAACACTAATACGGTTGCCTTCGAGAACCAGTATGCGCTTTGTCAACAGTAATTGGCGATGAATAGTCGAAATTGCTTCGGGAAGATCAACTTCAATCTCTCCGGTAAATTTTATCCCAGATTCCTCCCAACCAACGATAAAAAGTTCTTCTTCATCAAGATCTCCCAATGGTAACATTCGGGGTAGTAGCATGGGAACGCCCCCACTCTGCCGCAAAAAGGCATCGCGAAGAGACCTTATCGCACGACGGGTCGGAAGGAGTATTGTGAAATCTTCTAATTCAAATAGACTTGCAGCCGCACGTGCAATCATGCCAGAAGCTAATGTATCGACAAAAGGCATCTCCGCAGGAATATTATAAACCTGCATGGGTAATGGTACCGTCATTCTAGATTATCTCCAAAATTAACGATGTCGTTTACCTGAAAATCGCTGCCCCATATAAGATTCAGCTTCAGCGAGCCCATCTGGCGTTCCTATGTGAAACCATTCACCATCATGGACAATTCCATAAAGACGGCCGACTTCAATAGCTCTGTCATAAATAACATTTAACGAAAATTTACCTTCAGGAGTACCTTTAAAAATACGTGGGTGAATAATCTGAAGACCAGTAAAAAGATAAGGTGTTATTTCTCTCTCTAGCCGTCGGGAAAGCTTACCATTTGCATCGACCTCAAAATCACCATTGCCACTATAACCATAAGCCTCCACCGTGGAATGTAGCATCAATAAAGCATCCATTTTAGCGTCATTCCACTGCTCAATGACACGTCCTAGAGCTTTTGTCGGACCATCCAACCAAAATACATCCGCATTTGAAATATAGAACGGCTCATTACTAAATATTTCTAAGACTTTTTTCACACCACCACCCGTTTCTAACAAATTAGATTCTTCGGAAGAAATTATAATTTCCAAATCATTGCGACTAGTCAGGTGCTGTTTTATTTGGTCTGCTAAATAGTGAATGTTCACAACTGCACATTCAACACCCGCAGCCACTAAGTGATCTAGGGTATGGTCTAACAAGGTGCGATTTGCTATTTTAATCAGTGGCTTTGGTAAGTTATTCGTAATCGGGCGTAACCGCTGACCCAAACCCGCAGCAAGTACCATGGCTTTTTTTGGACCAAACTTAGGGCCAGTATTTAATTTATCTTTAGATCCATTAATCACTAGTCTTAAAGACCTTTATTGCAGTGAATGGCTGGTACGCTTTTGTGGTGGAATATGCGCATTCAACCAATCATCTAGAATTTTTAACTCAGGAAAACAACAAACTCGCTCCAATAGGCTCCAGCACCGCGGAATGTGTGCTAAATAGTTATATTTTCTATCTCTTATAGCCAATCTGGAAAATATCCCAATAACTTTACAATGACGCTGAGCTGATAATACAGCATAAACTTTATTGAATTGACTTCGATCAAACTTAGGTAATGAGGTATAATAATAATCAAGAAGATCGCCAGCCATGCCAGGCTTCAGATCACGACGCGCGTCCTCGAGTAGGGACATAAGGTCATAGGCGGGAAGACCCCTGACAGCATCCTGATAATCCAGCAACCCACATTTGCGAATGCCTTCCCTATTGGGTAACCACATTAAATTATCAGCATGGAAATCTCTCAAAACCAACGTTTCATGATCAAAACTAATTTCTGAGAGTAAATTATACCAAATATTTAAAAAATCGCTTCTTACGTGATCTGAAAATGTTTTACCAAAAATTCCTGTCATATACCAGTCAACAAAAAGAACTGCTTCAGCAAATAATTTTTCATCATCATAGTTTTCCAAGTCATCGGGTAGCACTTCAGATAGCTCTCGTCCATGTAAATCTATCAATACATCTGTAGCACTTTGATAAAGCTGTTTTTCATCAACTCCTACCGCTAAAGAATTGGTGAAGGTTTCATCCCCAAGATCTTCCAATAACAAAAAACCAGAATCAATATCTTGAGCAAAAATATGGGGGACAGAATAACCTAGCTCTATTAAATGTTCGGTAATCTTGATAAAAGGGCGAGCATCTTCCTCAGGTGGGGGGGCGTCCATTAATACAGCTGTTTTATCGTTAATTTTGATACGCTCGTACCGCCTGAAAGACGCATCACCAGCGAGTAAAACGCGCTCTGCATCTATCCATCCAGCCCGTATTAAAAAACCATCAATTGAGAGAGATCTCGCCGCCATTACACAAATACCTTAGCCAGCCTGTTAATCCAACTATCTCCATAGCCGACTAAAATAACCTCCCGTGCATTTTCGTCTAAACCACTGGAAAAAATAATATCTAGACGCTCGGAGGGTATGTAAGTGTCCATCCGATCAGGCCATTCGATTAATGATATCCCTTCCGCAAATGCGTCCTCAATACCGAGTTCAAAAATTTCTTCAGGTTCTTCAATTCTATAAAGATCAAAATGATAAACGTTAATACTAGAACATTCATAAACTTGAACGAGTGTAAAAGTAGGACTTGGCACCTCACTATCACCACCCCTTGCTGTAATAAAAGCACGGGCAAAAGCTGTCTTTCCCACACCCAAGTCCCCCACGAGCCCTATTATGTCTCTAGGTTCAGTAAGTCCAGCAAGTTGAGATGCTAGTATGCAAGTCGCAGACTCATTTTTAAGGGTGAATTGATATTTTCTCTGATAATCACTCATTCACTAGTTTTACGTATTCTAAACCGGCTATAAAAGAGATTTTTATACTAGTTAATTTAAACTTTCGATTTCAGGCAAAAATAAACTAACGGTAGTACCCTGATTAAGTTTTGACTTAATTTCAACTTTTCCACCTTGCTGTTCAAATAAGGCGCAAACGAGAGTTAATCCAAGACCGGCACCTTTTTTTATCGAATCACTTGATTTACCGCGTTCAAACCCTTTGAGAACGCGCTCTAAATCAACTTTAGGAATACCAATACCTGTATCCCGAATATCGATACTAACACCCTCAAGACTTCGATGTGCAGATATTAACACTACACCGCCTGAACCACTGTAAGTTATCGCATTACTAAGCAAATGTAGAAGACATTGTTTGAAGCGTTTTTTATCAGTATTAATCCAACCAATATCAATCGGACAATCAAATTCTAGCTTAAGTTTTTTCTGACGAGCCTTTTCTTTCACCAATCGTAATATATCAGCTAGGCTATTGTGCAGATCAAATCTTTCAATATTACATTCCAACAAACCTGCCTCAACTGCTGAAAGATCCATTATATCGCTGATCAATCCTGAAAGAGTATCAGATGCATTGCTAATACCATCTGCATATTCTTGCTGACGCTGGTTCAAAGTACCAAAATAATTTTCTGCCAGAAGTTCGGCGAAGCCGCGGATAGACATTAAAGGCGTACGGATTTCATGACTTAGATTAGCCAGAAATCTTGACTTCAAGCGGTCCGCTCCCGCCAGAAGCTCGGCACGCTCTGTCATTTCTAAAGCACGTACTTTTAGCGTATGCTCTAAATTAACACCATCACTAATATCAGCATAACGCAGCAACACTGCACCGTCTGGTAATGGAATATGGGCGCCTTCTAAAATAATACCATTATTGCATTTTATAGTTTTGACGCCAGATTTACGGCCTAGTAATCGTCCAGACAATCTAACTCTTTGCTCTGGCCAATTTTTCATAACCGGCAGTACTTTTCGTGTCGCATCGAGAAAATCTGTCATGTGAAGACTATTAGAAAGCGAATCTTCTGGGATCTCCCAAATTAAAGCAAAGGCGGGATTATGGAGTCTCAAATAACCATTGCCGCCAAAAACTGCTATACCTTCTTGCAGGCTATTAACGATCATCTCGTGAATTTGAACAAACTCATTAAATGCTCGCGCAATGGTAAGTCGCGGTGTTAAATCTCCGACGATAAAAAGATGCCGTTCTCCGTCTAACGGGGCAAATTTAACAGTAAAAGTTGATCCATCGGGCAAATGCCATTCTTCAAAAGATATAGTGTCAGAAACAGCAAGCTTGCCTATATGTGCGCGAAATTTTGCAAAGTTGGTTTGTTCAGGTAAAAATTGATTATCACGGAGATATTCTAAAAAAGAGACGAGCACCGGTTGTTTATCCAGATAGTCCGCATTCAGATGCCAAAGCTTGAAAAATTCTGCATTACCGGGGCCCAGACACACTTTTCCCTGAGCGTTAACGCTTATGACTGCCACGGCAATTGGCAAGGGCTCTATCAAAGATAGAATAATATTTTTTTTATCTGTCATAACCACAGACAAATCTTAGGCGAGTCTGCATAATTTTGCCAAAAAAAACATCAAGACCAAATTCAACCAACTTTTAGGGTAATCTAGTTAAATCAAACAAAACATCTTATTATATTTTTTAATATATTTTATCGCTCCGATTAGCCTTCTTAATAACGATAATGGTCTGGCTTAAAGGGTCCGGCCGGAGATACGCTAATATAATCAGCTTGCTCTTTGGTCAACTCGGTTAACTTAACATTTAATTTTTCAAGATGCAGAAAAGCTACTTTTTCGTCTAAGTTCTTTGGCAGAACATAAACCTTGTTTTCATAAGAATCCGAATTATTCCAAAGCTCTATTTGAGCTAATACCTGATTAGTAAAAGAGGCTGACATAACAAAGCTTGGATGACCTGTCGCACATCCCAGATTAACAAGACGACCTTCAGCTAACAAGATAATACGCTTGCCATCGGGAAATTCTATTTCGTCAACTTGAGGTTTAACGTTATACCATTTTAAATTACGAAGCGAACTAACTTGAATTTCTGAATCAAAGTGTCCAATATTAGAGACAATGGCGCGATCTTTCATATCACGCATGTGGTCAATTGTAATAATATCAATATTGCCCGTCGTCGTAACAAAAATATCCCCAATCGATGCGGCCTCATCCATAGTGACAACCTCATACCCTTCCATAGAAGCTTGCAGCGCACATATGGGGTCAATTTCGGTTACCAACACACGGGCACCTTGACTGCGGAGTGACGCAGCCGAACCTTTGCCAACATCACCATACCCTGCAACAACTGCACATTTACCAGCTATCATGACATCGGTGGCACGTTTAATACCATCAACTAAACTTTCACGACAGCCATACAAATTATCAAATTTTGACTTTGTTACAGAATCATTGACGTTAAAAGCAGGTACTTTCAATGTGCCGCTTTTTTCCATTTCATAGAGACGATGAACACCAGTGGTCGTCTCTTCAGAAAGGCCTTTAACGGCGTTTAAAAGCTCAGGGGTTTTTTCATGCATCACGAGGGTTAAATCGCCCCCATCATCCAATATCATATTCGGAAACCAACCATCTGGCCCTTTAATAGTTTGGTCGATACACCACCAAAATTCTTCATCTGTCTCCCCCTTCCATGCGAATGTCGGGATGCCAACCTCAGCCATTGCCGCTGCAGCATGATCTTGAGTTGAGAAAATATTACAAGAGGACCATCGTAATTCTGCCCCAAGACTTATCAGCGTTTCCATTAATACGGCGGTTTGTATAGTCATATGTAAACAACCAACGATACGGGCACCCTTAAGTGGATTTTTACCCACGTATTCGTCACGCAAAGCCATTAACCCAGGCATTTCAGTTTCAGCAATAGTAATTTCTTTACGACCCCAATCGGCAAGAGCCATATCAGCGACTTTATAATCAGTCATTTATTCTTCTCCACAAATAGTAAGCATATAGATTAATTGGTTATTGGCGGTGGTATCAGGCTAGGAAATACTATTCAAGTAATAAGATATAAGGAATAACATTGATCTGTTAGTTCATCTTTTTGAATTCAATTTTCTTCAAATTTGTTCTCTATCAACTCAGTAATAGCCTTGATTGCAACTATCTCATCAGCGCCGGAAACACTCACTTCGATCGCATCGTCCATAGCGGCGGCAAGCATCATCAAACCCAAGATTGAATTGCCTGTGACTTTTTGACCATCTTTAGATACAGATACATCAGCGCTAAATTCAGCCACAAGTTTAACAAACTTGGCAGCGGCGCGAGCATGCAAACCGCGTTGATTACAAATTTTAAGGGAAACGGTTTTCAATATCCTATCTACATTTGTCAGCTTTGATTAGTCTGGAAGCAATGTTTATATATTTTTTACCTGATTCTTGGATTTTAATGACGCACTCTTCAAGATTCTCCTTGTCACGACAACTTGCAAATTTAACCAGCATCGGCAAATTAACACCAGAAATCACCTCTAACTTAGATTTTCCCATAATTGAAATTGCCAAATTAGATGGTGTGCCCCCGAACATATCGGTCACTAAAACAACTCCATCTTTTGTACTCACGGTTTTCACCGCACTAATAATATCAGAACGACGCTGCTCAATATCGTCATCTGCCCCTATACATACAGCCTCTACTTTATCTTGGGGGCCTACAACATGCTCCATTGCGCTAATGAGCTCATCTGCCAAATGGCCATGTGTTACCAGAACCAAACCAATCATATTATAGACCCGTCCTCACTCGATTATACAATACAAATTTTTGCCCTTGAAGAAATTATTTGTCAAACTACTTCATTAATTTTTCAGCCTCTAGAAACAACCTAGAACATCCACCCGTATAACCCAAAAGTCTATTTTATCTTTTACGTCCGTTTTCCAAACCAAATTAAATACAGTGATACCTGAACATTACTGTCAAAGAACCGAGCAGACACTTATTTTTTCCAAAAAATGCTAGTCCCTTATTATAGAGAAGTTATGAAATTAATTCGATTTTTTTATCTAAGTAACGCAAAACTATTTTTATTTTTGCCAGAGACGAACTTTCAAAAGCATTTATACCAATTATTGGTATAGAAATATCTTTGATTGTCTCTTCCTTTATTTCAGGCATACGTTTTGTCTGGTTGCTAAGTTCTAACTCAACAACTAAACAAAGCGGAATATCTCGAACAGTTTTAATTTTTACTACCCCTATACCCCTGACTTCAATTAAACCAGAAATACTTTCCGGCGGTGATAGTCGAAGTTCTTTTCCCACAACTTTTATAACTACCCGATCGTCGGCAATTAAGTCTGCATCGTCGTCAATCAAACGCAGTGCCAGATCTGACTTTCCACTACCTGAAGGTCCTCGGATTAAAATCCCAAAACCATAATAGGCGACAGCTGTTGCGTGAAATTGATCCATAATCTTCAAATTATTCAACTTTCGGCAATTCAACAGTAAAGCAGGCTCCCAAGCTTTTGCCAGCGTTGTCTTGTAAATTCTTAGCTGAAATATTTCCTCCGTGAGCCATAATAATCTGCTGAGATATACTTAATCCTAAACCTGAATGAATTCCAAATTTTTCACTATCCGGGCGTTCTCGATAAAATCGATTGAAGACACTTTCTTCCGTACCCGGTTGTAACCCCGGCCCTTGATCTTCAACGTAAATTTTTACTATTTCATTCTCGCACCTAATTCTCAGCCAAATAATTCCATTGTCTGGGCTAAAACTAATCGCATTACTAATCAAATTTCTGAATACCTGTACTATGCGGTCCTCAATACCTCGAATCACGATCGGACCATCAACTTTATTACTAAATTTAAACTGAACACCTTTATTATCAACAGTTGCATCATAAATTTCAATTAACGTATCTAATAACAAGTCGAGTTTGACGGGTATCATTTTTATCCGCGACAATTCAGCATCTAAGCGCGATGCATCAGATATATCGGAAATCAATCGATCCAACCGCTCAATATCATCTATTATTACCGTCATAAGCTTTTTCTGTTGTTCAGGGTTGTCTATGTTTACCACTGTTTCAACAGCACTCTTTAAAGAGGTTAATGGGTTCTTGATTTCATGGGCTACATCGGCCGCAAAACGTTCTATCGCCTCCATCCGCCTCCATAATGCTTCAGTCATATCGTTTAACATATTACCGAGTTCACCTATCTCATCTTTACGGATAAGAATATCAGCAATAGCATAATGTCGTGATTTACCTTTCCGGATATCTTCGGTAGCAATTGCTAGCCTCTTAAGCGGACGCGCAATAGAGCCAGCAAGATATATGGACAGTAATATTGTCACCAACAATACTACGCTAAATACCTTTAAAATATCGAGCCGTACCTGAAAGACAGCCTCATCAATTTTGCTACCATCTTTTGTCAATAATAACGCAGCTAATACTTTTTTATAACGTTGGACGGGAACGGCAACACTTAAACTTAGTTTACCATCAGCAAGTGTCTTTATCGCGATACCCAGATCACCTTTTAGCGCAATATTTTTTGCAACAGATAAATCAGCAACCTTTTTTATATCCGGCAAAAGCTTGCGTAGAAGATTTCTAAATTGGTTAGTTACCTTATCCGCTATAGTACTTTTCAATTTTGGTGGGGGAAGTTCTTTAACTTGAACATTGCCACTTGGTCCCCGGAATAAACGACTATCAATTAGCAAGTCACCATTTGGCATAATAAGCTGAGCAACAGTTCCTGTTGTGGCAATCATTCGTCGCACTATTTGATGAGCACCTTCTACGACTAAGGTCTGGTTAGAATCATTATTACCAACAGCAACTTCACCTAAAGCAGCTGCAAAAAGTTCTGCCTGTATATTTAGTGCCGCGATTTCGCCATCAATTAACCCCTTACGGTATTGCCCAACATAAAGAAGCCCTACCCCCAATAAAGCTAGGGCTAAAATATTAATCGCTAATATTCGGCGGGTAATAGGAGAAATATGAGATCGTGTTTTAGTATGTTGATTTAACGCACCATTTACTTCTAGCCTATTACAGTTGCTATTATTCCTCTTCACCAAAATACAGTAACTCACTCAGTTGGGTACTGTTTGTTCGCTTTCTTGATAGCGATAACCAATACCATATAGTGTCTCAATTGCGGTAAACTTAGCATCGAGTAACTTGAATTTTTTTCGTAAACGCTTCACGTGGCTGTCGATAGTACGATCATCTACATATATACGCTCTCCATAAGCTGCATCAATTAATTGATCTCGGTTTTTAACATGACCGGGTCGGATAGCGAGCGACTTTAATAATAGGAATTCTGTTACTGTTAAATTTACCAATACACCTTTCCAGCTACATCGGTATCGACTTGGATCCATCTCCAAGTCACCACGCCGAAGAACTTCTGCATTGGCCCCTTCCATTACTACGTTTGCATCTAATTCTCGTCTACGTATCAAGGTTCTAACACGTTCTATCAGCAAACGTTGCGAGAATGGCTTCGTAATATAATCGTCCGCGCCCATTCTGAGTCCCAACACCTCATCAATCTCATCATCTTTAGAGGTTAGAAAAATTACCGGCATACTGCTCTTCTCTCTAATTTTCGCGAGTAATTTAACCCCATCCATCCGTGGCATTTTTATATCCAAAATAGCTAAATCAGCAGGCCTTTGAGAGAGACCTCGAAGCGCATCCGTTCCATCTACATATATATTTACCTTGAAGCCTTCAGCTTCCAACGCGATTGATACTGAGGTCAAAATATTCCTATCATCATCAACTAAAGCTATCAATTGAGGCATAAGTTCACCTATATTTTACGAATATTGACAGTAGCTATTATTATAACGTCTCGGAAATTTAGGCGCTAATGTTTTTTATCACATATATGATTATATAGAGTCTTCAAATGTGTTAAAAGTATAGCTCAATTAAAGCAATTTAAATTGAAAACTTTGATCCGGGATTTCAACAGCAATGATAGCTGAAAATCCAGAGGGTTCTAATCTAAAATGTGGGGGAAAATTTATAGAATTAGTTTTAATAATCTCAATACAATTCCTAACAAATACCGAAAAGAACTTATTAATTTAGCATCTTATGCGCGCAACTTTTAAGCTAATGTAAACTAAATCCAAAATCAAAGAACAAACGTCAATCCAAAACTGCCCTTTTCAATAAATAATAATTCTATGAAAATTTATTATATAATAAGAATTCTGAATATGACCGGTTGCACCCCATAAATTCGGGAGATAAAGTTCAGAGATTAAGTAGTCGATTATTGAAAGAAATAAAATCAACTTTTAATTGATTATTGACTACCTATTATTATGAATAAAAATATTAGTTACACTGGAAATTACACAGGAAAAGGCCAATGACGAGCACTGGGACTAATCCAACTAATAATCAGACGTTATTAGCTTGGATTGAAAAAATGTCTGCTTTAACCGAGCCTGAAAATATTGTCTGGTGCGATGGATCAAAGAATGAATACAATGACCTTTGTGCAAAAATGGTCGAAGCGGGCACTTTGATACCACTTAACCCAAAAAAGCGCCCTGGTTCATTCCTAGCAAATTCCGATCCAAATGATGTAGCCCGCGTTGAAGACCGAACATTCATTTGTTCTAAGTCAGAGAAAGATGCAGGACCAACAAACAACTGGATTGACCCAGTTGAAATGAAAAGAACTATGAACGGCTTATTTGACGGTTCCATGGTTGGACGTACACTTTATGTTATTCCTTTTAGCATGGGACCCCTGGGCTCACATATTGCACACATCGGCGTTCAACTAACCGATAGCCCTTACGTTGCAGCTAGCATGCGAATTATGACCCGCATGGGTCAGGCAGCCTTGGACGTTCTAGGTGATGACGGTGATTTTATTCCTTGCATGCACTCAGTCGGTGCACCTCTAGCAAACGATGATAAAGATGTTTCCTGGCCTAATAATAAAACTAAGTACATTGTCCACTATCCAGAAGAACGTTCAATTTGGTCCTTTGGAAGCGGTTATGGCGGCAATGCACTACTTGGTAAAAAATGCTTCTCACTCAGGATTGCTTCTGTAATGGCCAGGGATGAAGGTTGGCTGGCAGAACATATGCTGATACTAGGCCTAGAATCCCCTAAAGGTGAAAAGACTTATGTTGCTGCAGCTTTTCCCAGTGCATGCGGTAAAACCAATCTTGCAATGTTGATCCCGCCAGAAGGTTTTAAAGGGTGGAAAGTGCGTACCGTTGGCGATGATATTGCCTGGATTAAACCAGGTAAAGATGGCCAACTTTATGCAATAAATCCTGAAGCTGGTTATTTTGGTGTTGTTCCCGGAACGTCAATGAAAACTAACCCAAGCGCCATGACGATGATGAAGAGTGATACCATCTTCACGAATGTAGCTCTCACGGATGATGGTGACGTTTGGTGGGAAGGCCACGATGAAGAAGCGCCAGAACACCTCATCGATTGGAAAGGCAACGACTGGACGCCGGATTCTAATGAATTAGCAGCCCATCCTAATGCACGCTTTACCTGCGCAACCAGCCAATGCCCAACCGTAGACCCAGCGTGGGACAACCCGGCAGGCGTGCCAATCAGCGCCTTTATTTTTGGTGGTCGGCTTAGCCATACTTTTCCATTAGTTTACGAATCTTTAAATTGGAACCACGGTGTCTACATGGCAGCAACAATGGGTTCAGAGGCAACCGCTGCAGCGGTTAACCAAGCAGCAATCCGTCGCGATCCAATGGCGATGTTACCATTTTGCGGCTATAATATGGGAGATTACTGGTCCCATTGGTTAAGACTTGGTCAGTCTCTTAAAAACCCTCCAAAAATTTTCAGGGTTAACTGGTTTCGTAAAGACAATAAAGGTAATTTTTCTTGGCCAGGCTTTGGCGAGAATATGCGAGTACTTAAATGGATTTTTGACCGTGTAAATGGCAAAGAAAATGCCGCAGAAAGCCCATTTGGATATATGCCCAAATATCAAGACATTAACTGGTCAGGGCTTGAAAATTTTACCTCGGATACTTTTGAAGAAATCATGGACATTGATTGTGACGCTGGGAAAAAAGAAATCAAAGAACTTGAAGATTATTTTAAAATCTTCGAAGACCGCCTACCTGAAGAAATCGAGAATCAGCGTATAGAATTTGGTAAACGGCTTAATGAAGCTCCCGAAATCTGGCGAATCAATAGTTAAAAACAGGACATAGCTGACTATTTGTCTTGCTGTCTTGATAGGACAATTTAATGGGTCGTAATGCACATCTGATTGGCAGTATTAATCTGCCAAATGCCGAAATGGCCATGACCACGATAGCCGATTTCCTAGGCGATTGTTGTACGCGCATTCCTGATGGCGAAACTGGCGAACGTGGTTACTGGATCAGATGGCAGAAATCAACTTTTGATAAGTGCGAGGGCTTAAACCTTGAAATTGTTACGCAAACTATTCCTGGTTATAAAGATAGCATCGAACGGCCTTTCTATAACATAAAGGATGGCATTGCACCCTCATCACTTGACTTGGGTGACCTTGGCTATGCGGATGAAGCAATCAAGTCTTATAAAACCTTTAAAACACTAAAAGCTAGGCAAATAATTGAGGAAAATGTCCGATTTCAAGTAAGTATACCTTCGGCAATGGCGCTAGTGATTGGTTTTATTGTTAGAACAGATCAGCTCCAAGTCGAACCTGCCGTTGTAACTGCTATCAAAAGAGATTTGGAAAAACTACAATCTTCAATTCCGCCCAAAGAACTCGCTATACAGTTTGACGTGTGTCAAGAGGTTGTCGGCTATGATGGCGGGGCAAAAATACCTTATGACGACATCCTTGAAGGGTCAATAATTCGTATTGCTAATCTCTGTGATGAAATAGTCGACGGTGTAGATGTAGGCATTCACCTTTGCTATGGAGATCCGGGACACAAACACATTATTGAACCAAAAGACCTAGAAACCAGTGTATCCTTTGCTAATGGCATTACCGTGGCAGCCAATCGCATGATTAACTTTGTCCATATGGCCGTTCCGGTAAATCGATCAGATGATGCCTATTTTCAACCATTAGAAAATCTTGATCTACCACATGGAACACGTCTAGTTTTAGGCCTTATCCATTACGCAGATGGTCTTGACGGTAGTAAAAAAAGATTGCTAGCTGCTGAAAAATTCATAAAAGAGTTTGATGTTGCTACTGAGTGTGGCTTCGGTCGACGGCCATCAGAGACGATACCAGAACTCCTTCAAATTCATAGTGATCTGTGTGAATCGGCGTGAACTGGCAAATTAGATTATCTATATTTAACCCAAAAACGATAGCCAAGCAGAACGAGAATAATAATTAAGTAAATTGAAGGTCGAGAAAAATCAGCGCGAACCATCATAAAGAAATGAAATATGCCTAATAACGCGATAGGGTAAATGAGCATATGTAGCTTCTTCCAGCGGCGACCACCAATCCATTTTATCATTGATTTGGTCGAGGTAACTGCAAGGGGTATTAACAAAATAAATGCTATAATCCCTATAGTAATAAAATTTCGTTTTAAAATATCTTTAATAAATTCGTTAAAAGCAAATTGAAGGTTGAGGCCAATATATGATGCCAAATGCAAACAAACATAAAAAAAAGCGAATAACCCTATCATCCGCCGATATGCTATCAACTCATTATTCTTGAATAATTTGGCCAAAGGTCGAACGCTCAATGCTAAAATTATAAATATCAAAGCCCAATCACCAAGCTCCCTATCAAGCTTCTGAATTGGATCTGCCGTCATTAATTTAGTACCAAAAACTGTATCGGAATAAACTGCATAAATAAGCCAGCATAGGGGAATGAGGCTTCCTGAAAAGACTAAAGGCTTGAATATTTTACGGTAACGTTTTGTCTCCATCTTTGTTAAAAGAACTTTTTTAGGTCCATGCCTTTATACAGCTCGGCAACCTCATCAGCATATCCATTCATAAATTGGGTCTCAATCTTAGGCATAAATATAGCGCTAAGACCACCCTCGCCTGTAATACGTCGTTCTCTTTTTTGGCTCCACCTTGGGTGATCAATATTCGGATTTACATTGGAATAAAATCCATATTCACTCGGCGCTTGAATGTTCCAAGTTGTTGGGGGTTCTTTTTCGACAAAACTAATCTTGACGATCGATTTAATACTTTTAAACCCGTACTTCCATGGGACAACAAGTCGGATAGGTGCTCCGTTCTGATTTGGCATACGCTCACCATAAACACCGACAGCCAAGAGCGTTAAAGGGTTAATAGCCTCATCCATACGCAAGCCTTCAACATAAGGCCAATCCAGAGATCTACTTTTCTGACCCGGCATTTGCTCTTTATCAACAAGCGTTTCAAAAGCAACAAATTTTGCCTTTGAATTAGGCTCAAACCGTTTGATAATATCAACTAAGGGTATGCCAACCCACGGGATTACCATCGACCAGGCTTCAACACAGCGAAGACGATAAATGCGTTCTTCCAGCTGATGTGGTTTTATCAGATCATCTAAATGGAATTTCCCTATTTTTGTTGCAAGGCCAGATATTTCTATTGCCCAAGGCTCAGGCTTCAATGTATGGGCATTACGTGCTGGATCTGTTTTTCCTGTCCCAAATTCATAGAAATTATTATAACTGCTAAGACCTTCATATGTGGTCAATTTTTCAACTTCTGCAAAAGATGTTGTTTTAACATTCAAAAATTTAGTCCTAGTAGAAGCACAACTAGAGGTAATAACTTTTGGCAACAAAGAAATTCCGCCCGCAATTGCCGCTGTTTGAAGAAACTTACGACGATTTAAGAATATAGATTTTGAAGTTATCTCAGACGGCTTAACTTCTGAGTTTTTTACATGCTTAATTAACATAATTAATCTCTCGCGATCGTTGAAACCAGGTTTAATTCCACTATCAATAATGGTCCTTTAATTATTAATGCGCCTCATCCCAATTTTTTCCAAAACCCGTATCAACTTCCAATGGAACATCCAATTGCACTACCCCTTCCATTATATTTTTAATCACGGAAATTGTTTTATCTATTTCATTCTTCGGTGCATCAAAAATTAGTTCATCATGTACTTGTAAGAGCATCTTGGCACTAAGCTTTTCCCTCTCCAAGGCCACCGGAAGTTGTAACATTGCGCGCTTAATAATATCCGCCGCACCGCCTTGTATAGGTGCGTTAATTGCCGCTCTTTCAGCAAAACTCCGCACGGCACTATTATTATCTTTAATGCCTGGTAGATAACAACGCCTGCCAAATAGCGTTGTCACATAGCCTAGTTCGGCAGCACTTTTCTTTGTCCGCTCCATATAATCATAAATCCCAGGATAACGTTCAAAATAAGCTGCAATATATTTAGCGGCATCTGTTCTAGAAAGATCGAGTTGCCGTGCAAGTCCAAATGCCGAGATGCCATAAATAATTCCAAAATTAATCGCTTTTGCCTGGCGTCGAACCATCGGATCCATACCTTCAACTGGTACATCAAAAACTTGAGAAGCTGTCAACGCATGGATATCAACGCCATTATGAAATGCCTCTTTAAGGACATCAATGTCCGCAACATGAGCTAGTAAACGCAATTCAATCTGTGAATAATCAGCTGATAAAAGCACGTTCCCATTATTAGCCACAAATGCAGTTCTAATCTTTCGACCTTCTTCACTGCGGATCGGTATATTTTGTAGGTTTGGGTCGTTAGAGCTAAGACGCCCCGTGGAAGCTATTGCCTGGCCGTAATTTGTATGGACCCGTCCAGTATCTGGGTTGATTTGATCTATCAACGCATCCGTATAAGTACTTTTTAATTTGGCAAGCTGGCGATTCTCCAATATTTTAACCGGCAGTTCATGCCCTCCAGCTGCTAAACCCTCCAAAATTTCAGCTCCAGTTTGATAAGCCCCTGTCTTAGTTTTTTTACCGCCTTCAATTCCCATTTCATCAAATAAAATCTCACCTAGTTGCTTCGGCGAGTTAATATTGAACTCATGGCCTACAAGTTGAAAAATCTCAACTTCAAGCTGGCTCAGACGTTTCGAGAAATCAGCACTAAGACCTTTAAGAACTTTAGCATCAACTCGAATGCCAGTACGCTCCATTTCAATCAGTACGGCAACCAATGGCCGCTCCAATGTCTCATAAACCGAAACCATATGGTCAAGTGCTAATCGTGGTTTCAAAAGCTTATACAGACGCAGGGTAATATCTGCATCTTCCGCAGCATAATTTAAAGCTTCATCTATGGGAACTTTATCAAACGTTACTTGAGATTTTCCGCTCCCAGCAACTTCTTTAAATTTTATTGTCTGGTGGTTTAAATGAAGTTCAGCTAAATCATCGAGATTATGTTTATGAAGTCCGCCTTCAATCGAATACGAAATTAACATAGTATCGTCTACGGGCGCTATACTGACCCCATAACGCCTCAATACCTTAGCATCATACTTTATATTATGCCCAATTTTTAGAACTGACGGATCTTCCAGAAGTGGTTTAAGAATTTTGATCACGTCATCAAAGGGAATTTGCTTCAAATCAATTTTTTGATTTTGATTTTTCTCATCATCAAGTCCAAGCATAAAATTTGACTGGTTCTCATTATCGGTATGCGCGACAGGAATATAGCAAGCCTTGCCAGGATGGATAGACATTGAAACACCAACTAGTTCTGCCTGCATAGAATCAAGCGATGTCGTTTCTGTATCGATAGCAAAAACGCCTACTGACACCGCCTCATCAATCCAGATTTGCAATTTTTCTTTATCCTGCACCAGCTCATAATCTATGTCCGGAGGAGACGCTGCATTGATATAATGGTCCCCAGGGCTAGTCTTCTTATCAAGAACCGGCGATAGTGGATTTATATTTCCCGATGTATCCTCAAATATCCCAGCCTGTTCCCGTTTCCTTGAAAATTTTTGCTGAGCAAACTTACTTTCTATACGTGTAATAAGTGATTTAAATGACTGGTCATGAAGAAATTGCAGAAATATATCAGGATCAATTTCTTTTGTAGAGAAATCCTCAAGTGGTACTTCGACAGGGACATCATCTTTAAGTGTGACCAATTGACGGGAAAGCCGTGCTAAATCAGCTTGTTCTATAAGCGCTTCGCGGCGCTTTGGTTGTTTGATATTCTCGGCATTAGCCAACACTCCCTCAAGATCGCCATATTCTTCAATTAAAAGAGCGGCTGTCTTTACTCCAATACCAGCTACACCAGGAACATTATCTGCCGAGTCTCCTGCTAAAGCCTGCACATCAATTACTCGGTCCGGACCAACGCCAAATTTCTCCACGACTTGTTCTGATCTAATCTCACGATTTTTCATCGCATCAAACATTTTAATATTCGGGCCAACACACTGCATTAAATCTTTATCAGTTGACACAATGGTTACTTCCGCACCAACTTCAACAGCCTGTCGAGCATAAGTTGCGATTAGATCATCAGCTTCATAACCTTCCATATCAACGGCTGGGATATTCATTGCTCGAGTGGCTTCTCGGACAAGTTCAAACTGTGGGATGAGATCGTCTGGCGGCGGCGGACGGTGCGCTTTATAATCCTTATAAATCTCGCTTCTAAATGTTTTGCGAGCTCTATCAAATATAACTGCAATATGATCAGCATCAGTATCATCTACTAATTTCATTAACATTTGAGTGAACCCGTAGACGGCATTAGTAGGGGTGCCATCCGGACGAGACATTTGGGTTTTCACTCCATAATAGGCGCGAAACAAAAAACCAGAGCCATCAATTAGAAAGACATGCTTCATTTTTTTGATTTTTTACTCAGTGGTCCGCTCCACCAGCAACACCCATGTTTAAAATAAATACTCGGCTACAATATGGACAAATAACTTTATTTTTTTCACCAATATTCAAATAAACTTTTGGATGGCCTGATGACACAATACCGCCAGCACAGCTGACAGATCTCGATGCAACAATAACTTGTTGTTCAATATCAGTTATACCCATTTTCTAAAACCCAAATTCATTAAATTTAGTCTATACCATTATTTAGATGGCCATTGACCACCTGTATAGTCGATGATACCTCACATTCAAACGTTGGCCAAACATTGACAATATCTAATAACCAAAATACATAGGAAGTATTTACATATGAGTAACCTAATATCTAAAACTCTTCCAGACTACGCGATAGAGATTAAAGGTCTTAATAAAATCTATGCTGGTAACTCACTTCAACCCAGTAAAGAAGCACTTACCAACATCGACCTAGAAATACCTCGTGGTTCTTTTTTTGGTCTATTAGGACCAAATGGGGCAGGTAAGTCTACCATAATTAACATTATGGCCGGGCTTGTGATAAAAAGCTCAGGCGAGGTTAAGGTATGGGACTACGAAATCGAAAAAGAAATGCGTCAAGCACGTTCTTCAATAGGTGTCGTTCCGCAAGAACTTAATATAGATCCTTTCTTTACACCAAGAGAAGTTCTTGAAACTCAGGCAGGCCTCTATGGCGTACCAAAATCTGAACGTCGAACTGATGAGATTCTCTCTGCTGTTCGTTTATCAGATAAAGCTGATTCCTATGCACGGTCACTATCTGGTGGAATGCGACGACGCTTGTTGATAGCCAAAGCAATGGTTCACTCGCCGCCAGTTTTAGTACTTGATGAACCCACCGCTGGAGTCGATGTTGAACTTCGCCAACAACTTTGGTCATATATCCGTGAGTTACGCGATCACGGCACAACAATTTTATTAACAACCCATTATTTAGAAGAAGCAGAAGAGTTATGTGATCAAATAGCAATTATTAATCATGGCCGACTAGTAACAAGCCAAAAAACTGAAGATCTACTCCGCACTTTGGACTCTAAAGAACTGATTGTGTCTGTTGACACCCCTTTAACTAAGGTTCCAGAAAAGCTAGCCGAGTTTAACGTGAAACTAGGCAAAAGCGGTAAATTAATTTTTCGAGTGGCCCCAACTAAAGTACCAGTCGAAAGTGTAATGGATGCCGTACGCGCTGCTGGTTATAAAATTATTGATCTCACGACAAAAGAGAGTGATTTAGAAGATATCTTCTTATTAATGACTGGCGGTGATAATAAACGGGAGAAAATTAGGGGTGAACGCTAACCGTTTATTGCTCCATAAAATTCTCCAATTTTTTATTACCATCTTATTATTCACATTAACGATAAATGGGTGCTCACCGCAACTTATAGTCCCAGGACCAAAGACTTCCACACCAATAATTAGTAACGACGAACTTATCATGCAAGATGGGGCAAAATTGCCACTTCATCAATGGACCCCCAAGAAAAATCCCAAAGCAGTTATCCTCGTCCTCCATGGTTTTAACGACTATGGCCGTTTTATTAAAGATGCAGCCGAGTTTTTTGCAAATCAAGGGTATAAAGTTTACGCTTATGATCAACGAGGTTTTGGCGGTGCCCCTCATTTTGGCCGATGGCCAGGACGCCAAGCCTTATCAGATGACCTAATTACCGTAACTAAACTTTTACGTCAGAAACACCCAGAGAAGCCATTTTTCCACTTAGGTTCAAGCATGGGCGGCGCCGTAATTATGAAAGCGGCTACACTCAATACGCCATTGAAAACAGAGGGTATTATTCTTGTCGCACCCGCGGTTCGCGGACGAGCCAGCATGCATATCTATGAACGCTGGATAATTGGATTACTATCGCACACAACTCCATGGGTAAAACTTACTGGCAGGCAACTTAATATAAAACCTAGCGATAATATAGAAATGCTGCGGGCTCTTAGTCGTGATCCAAAGGTTATAAAAGAAACCAGAATTGATAGTATATGGGGGTTAATCAATTTAATGGATGATGCTGTAGCAGCGGCACCAAAACTAGCACAAAAAACACTTATCCTTTATGGGGACATGGATGAAATAATTAACGAACTGCCAACAAAATATATGCTAAATAATTTACCAAGAAACAAAAAAGAGTTGCAAAAAATTATACGGTATAAAAATGGTTATCATATGTTGCTACGTGACCTTCAGGCTAAAAAAGTCTGGGAAGATATCATTATCTGGATGCAGGAAAATTAAAATTATTCTATTTGAGATCAAATTAAAACATAGAGTTGTCCTTGACTTTATTTTGAAAGAGGTTATATCGGGCTCCGAACTACGTTACACAGAGGTCTTGTGTGCGCCCTGATTGACGCTGACTTGCTATCGACCAGTTGCCTTTCCTGACATCGTGAACGTTTGAGCTGTGAACGCGCCATACTGGCGTGACACATTAATTGTAAAATTAAAGGAAATACAAAATTATGGTTGACGGAACAGTTAAGTGGTTTAACGCAACAAAAGGATTCGGATTTATTGAACCAGAAGACGGTGGTAAAGATGCGTTCGTACATATCTCTGCTGTAGAAAGCGCAGGTATAGCCACGCTAAATGATGGCCAAAAAGTAACCTATGAATTGGTTGCTGGACGTGATGGAAAAGAAGCAGCAGAAAACATTTCACTTCGAGACTAGTGTGCAGGGCGTGAGGGGGAAACAACCCCCTTATGGTTTTATAACAGGAGCCTTGCATTACAAAGGCTCCTCCTGACATCCGTCCATATTAATATTTTGTTTGGATATCGCAGGGTATAGTCGAAGAAATTCCATTACCCAGCCAAAATCGCTATTTCGATTTTAAGAAAAGAGAATATACTTATATGACTGATTTCTCCAGGCTCGACTTAATCGAGCCCTTGCAGCGGGCTTTATCCGCTGAGGGCTATTCGGCACCTACACCAATCCAAGCCCAATCCATACCGTATTTAATTGCAGGCCGCGATCTACTTGGCATTGCACAAACGGGAACTGGTAAAACCGCGGCCTTCGTTCTACCAATGTTACAGAGCTTAGCAGGATCTTCAACGAGTAGTCCGAAAGGAGCAGGCCCACGCGCACTAATCTTGGCGCCAACCCGCGAACTAGCTATTCAAATTGGCCATAGTATTCAGAATTATGGTAAATTTTTAAATATTGATTCGACAACTATATTTGGCGGCGTCTCTCAAAATAAACAGGTTGCGGCGCTTAATCGTGGTGTCGATATTGTTGTTGCCACTCCGGGACGCTTGTTGGATTTGATTAACCAGAGAATATTACATCTTAGCAACGTTCAAATTTATGTACTCGACGAAGCCGATCGCATGCTCGATATGGGTTTTATTCATGATGTAAAAAAAATTACCAGACAAGTACCAGAGCAGCGCCAAACCTTATTGTTCTCGGCGACTATGCCCGCAACTGTCGCACAGCTTGCTAATGGCTTGCTGGATAATCCAATAAGGGTCGAGGTTGCAATTCAATCACCAACCGCAGATCGAATTGACCAGCGGGTTTTATTTGTTGAAAAATCGCAAAAACGTAACCTTTTGAGTGTTATTCTCGAAGATAGAGACATTTCACGGGCCCTCGTATTTACGCGCACCAAACATGGTGCCAACCGTGTCACCAAACATTTAGAGCAGAACAATATTTGCACTGGCGTAATCCACGGTAATAAATCTCAAAATGCACGCCAAGAGGCATTAAAGGGCTTCAAAGAGGGTAAATTAAGGGTTTTGGTTGCAACTGATATCGCCGCACGTGGCATTGATGTCGACAACGTAACGCACGTGGTCAATTTTGATTTACCAAACGATCCAGAAACATATATACACCGCATTGGCCGAACCGCTCGTGCGGGAGCTACGGGCCAAGCAATTTCATTCTGTGATGAAGAAGAGCGCGAACAACTCTTTGATATCGAAAAAACCATTCGCAAATTAGTCGATGTTGAAGTTGATCATCCTTACCATGCGCAACACATCGAGGATGCTAAAAAATCAGTTGCTCGTCCAAAAAAAAATGGGTTCAGTAAAAAATCGAATAATGGTAAAAGCCGTAAACATCCTAACAGCAATAAAAAATGGCGGCTAAAGAATAAGGCAGGGAATAATAATGGCCGGAATTCTGAAGCCAATAATAACAAAGTACGTCACACAAAAGAAACCCGCCCTCAAGAGGGTGGCAACAATTCAGAGAACGCTCACGCAGCATAAATTAGATTCGACCAGCAACATCAAATATTTTTACAATTTTATGAAACGCGAAGTATGATGCCGTTATTATCCTCCTCATACAGACATCGGTAGTTCTGTTGGAGATAGCTTTACTAATTTCCTTGCTAATGCCTTTCCAAAGACTAATCAACTTTAGCGGCGATCACTTCCAATTCAATGAGAATTTGAGGATTAGCTAAAGAGCTGATATTAGCCCAGGTGGAGGCTGGAACATGACCATCGTTGAGGTATTTAGCCCTATGCTTAGCATGAATTGGAAGTGCATTGGGGTCAGTAGAAAGGACATTTATTTTAACAATATCTCTTACACCAAAGCTGGCATCTTCCAGGATAGAAAGAATGTTTAACCAACATTGCTCGTCCTGCTCTTCTATATTTTCTGGCAGGGTTCCATCTGGCTTTATACCTATTTGCCCAGCGAGGTAAAGCCACCGAGCATGAGACGGAACTTCTACTGAATGGCTATAAAGTCCGCCAGGGGGTGAAACTGATTTGGGGTTTCGAGTGATAAGCATTTGATCCTCCTTTAAAATTGTCTAGATTCGGAAGATAAAGGTAAGCTATAAAGCCTTGCCCAATCAAACATTTTAAAACTAATCACCCTATGTATAAGTACACATAATTCCTTTGGGTGGGGTAGTCTTAATCATCTGTATGATCTGAGACTGTAACTACTAAATAGTTTAGTGTACCAAAAAAAAGAGAGGTGGATAATCAATTCACCTCCCTTTTACATTCAAAAATTACTGTGTAGCTTTACCATAAAGTTAAGGGAGAAGAACCTTATCAATAACATGGATTATGCCATTGGATGCTTTTACATCAGCAGTAACAATTTTTGCCCCACTAACCATAACTCCCTTTGTTCCATCGACTGAAAGTAAAGTACCATTAACTGTCTTAAGGGATAATTTTTTTTCCAACAACTGCTTTCGAAGATACAGCTCCTGCCAAGACATGATGAGTAAGAATTGCTACAAGTTTAGACTTATTTTCTGGTTTTAGCAGGCTTGCAATAGTCCCCTTGGGAAGTTTAGAAAACGCAGCATCAGTTGGAGCAAATACCGGTTTGCCGGTGAACTAATCAGCTTGAATATGATTGCCGTTAAATAATAAATTAGATTTGATTTAATTTGACGGACACCCTAGCGTTAAGAAATTTTATTTTTAAAATATTACTCTTACCAGGAAAGGACCATCAATATTCCGGTCTACGTCCGCTTATGGCTATTAGCTGCCATTGGCAAGCGTCAAAATGATGGCGGCTTTATTAAAGTTTTGAGCATCCCTGTTTTTCTTTTTTTTGAGACAGGTCCGGATTTCTTTTTCGTCGACTTTGACTAGTCTCATCCGGACACAAACACGAATATACTGCCTGAGCTGGTGTACTAAACGAACAAATAAGATGCCGGCTCACAATAAAATGTGCCACTTTGCCAAAACGGCCGCATTCGTCAGTAGCCATTTGCGTTAAAATTTCTGGTGTTGTCGCCCACTTGTTGTAGCAAATTTCTAATTTTGATCTATCTTTTAGCTTTGTTGCGAAGTTGGGGGCGCCCCGATTAAATTCGTTAGGCTTAAAAATATATGGTTCTACATTAGTGCAGGCTGATAGCCAAAATACGAGTGCTGATACAAAAATAATCTTATTTGAGATAATACTATACATAACTAAATCAATACCATTTATTAGCATCCTAAACAATGCAATGAGAAATTGAATCCTTCTAAAGTGCCTTTAAGACAACTGATTACCAAATCATACTACTCTAGTTAATACTTGGGTGTTCTTCCTGGTAAAGTAATAGTGGAATACGCCAGGGCAACCTGGAAAATAATAATAAAAATACTATTTAGGATTTTACGTTTAAATGGAAACTACAAACGGCAACAAAGGACATCCCGGTGTACAATGATTTTCAACAAAAGGATAAAACGTCATAATACTGTGTAGGAGCAGAAATGGGGTTAAATGAAATTTCTAATAGTTATTATAGTATTACTCACTTTTGATATCACTACTGCTTATACTGGTGAAATACAAAACTTCTTTGAACGTCTCTCCTCAGAAGTTATTTTAGATGAAACAATAAATTCTAAAGACCTAGTTTACCGAAACGGTCTTGGATATAAAAATTTCACAGATACACCATTCACTGGAAAGATAACAGGTAAGGAAGATGGATATTTTACGGGTGGTAAGTGGGATGGAGCGTATATCAGTTACTACGATACTGGGCAGATAGAGCATACGGGTAGTTATAAGAAAGCGAGGAAAGACGGACCTTGGAAGTCTTTTCGGATCGATGGGCACATAATGTCTGAAGGTAGTTACAAGAATGGCCTGAAAGAAGGACCATGGAAATTTTACCATTTATTTGGCACTAATTTACATATATCGAATAATTACAAGAATGGTAAAAAAGACGGCGTATATAGATCTTACTGGGGTAATGGTAATTTGATGCAGAGAGGTAACTACCAAAACGATAAACCAAAAGGTCTGTGGATCTATTATGATAAAGATGGAATAAAGGAAAGAAATAAAAAGATTTACTAAGAGGGCTGAGTTAAAGAGCATGCTCTTCAAATCGGGTTAAAAAACTCACAACTAATATGTATGAGGGTTGATTAAATGAGGATAGAGGTCGATAAAAATATGCTAGAAAAACATATTTTCCCAAACGCCATAGCACAAATTAAAAATTACTTGGATGCTATGGAAAACCGAAATTTAACTCTCGCCAAATCATTTCTAGGTAATAATTTTAAATTAGTGTTTCCTGGAGACAACATCTTCTCGAGTTTAGAAGAAGTAATTGATTGGGCTAAACTACGCTATCATTGGGTTAAAAAAAACTACGATCATTTTGATCCGCTAATTTCTGATGATATTATTATCGTTTATTGTTATGGTACCCTTTACGGGGAATGGTTGGATGGGGGCGCGTTCTCAAAAATTAGGTTTATAGATCGATTTACACTCAAAGATGGGAAATTATCAGATCAAATAGTGTGGAATGACCTAGCAGAATATAAATAAAACTGATTTTAATATTTGGCGGATATTATTATTCTGATCGAGTTATTAAGTGGTCTGTTCTGAAAGAGGTTTTAAACCATGGTAAAGAGATATTTAAAGCCAGTAATGAAAGATGGCGTTATAGCGTCCTTTCACAAAAATGGGCAATTAAAATCCAAAGAACATTACAAAAATGGAAGCAAAGATGGGCCTTCGGAGTGGTATTATGACAATGGGCAGTTAGGATCCAAAGGAAACTATAAGGACGGAGAAAAAGCCGGTCTTTGGAGAGAGTATTATGACAATGGGCTGCTGGACAAAAACGTATTTCATAAAAGTGGTAAACCAATCAAGTAAAAGGTTTAAGCAAAAAAATGTTAAATACCACACTGATCCGCAATCCGATAGTTCCTCCCTATATCAAATCAACGCGTTCGGTAAGTGTCTAAAGCCAGACAAGTATTATTGAGATTACCCCAGTTTATCTTTAGAACACTGTCTTATAAATTATATTGAATTTTAAGTATTTTTATCTTCATGTTTAAGATTTTATTTCTAGCTTATCCCGTAAAATCAGCCTTATCAGCAATATGTATTTCGTAATTACTGGCCATCTGTATATGTTACGATAGTCGAGGAAAATATCACTGCCACGGGTAATACAGGAAGTAATACCCTCATGATTTCATCGCCAGATTATTTTTAATGCTAGACACGTAGAATAAATGAAGTCGAATCAAAATAAAGAATACGGCAATGCAAACATATATAACAAAATCGGTTAATTAAGATTAATCACAATGAAAGTAGGTGAATTGGGTATGGATAATTTAAACACTCAATATCTTTGGAGTAGGAGAAGAATTTATTGGAAACAACCTACAAAACACGAATATTAAAAACAATTAGATCCATTGTGTTCTAATATGAAAAAAATTCCTGAAGCCCGCTCCAGTCACGAATCCATAAAACGAGGAATTAACTTACTTCATAATGGTGATCCTTCAGGAGCACTGGTTTGTTTTGAACAAGCCCTCGGCTTCCAAAAAGCCAATCCCGATGGTTATTACTTTATGGCCCGCGCTTTTATTGATTTAAAAAATCTAAAGGCTGCTAGAAAAACTATTGACTTAGCCAAACAAAGATTACCACAAATCTTCACAGACAATGATATCTTTGGCGTCTATCCTCGCCTTGAACTTTCACAACCCGGTTCCCCTCAAATACTAATACGTAATCACTCTTCGGTATTACAAGGAAATGATGGCCTCGTCATAGAGAGCCACGCCGCACTAGAACTTGGTATTGATTTACTAGACCAAACTAAATTTGCGGCGGCTATAACTCCATTGACTGAAGCATTGAAAATCAACGCCTGGAACGTTCATGCTTATTATTATCTAGGCCAAGCCTTCGCAAATTCTGGTGAGACCACCAAAGCTATCGCGGTATTTGAAAACGCAATTTCTGAGTTCCCTTTTACCTTTAAGCAAACCAGTCGATTTGGCGAATACCAAGGCTTAGAAATTGATTCCAAAACAGTAATTGCCTATTATACTGCGCTATCAAAATTCATTCCCGATATTACCGCTTTCTTATCCCCCTGTTTAAAGACCGGCCTATCCTATAAAAAATTAAAACCACCACTAGAACATAAACTTGAATTACTTTTTACAGATGCTATTGAAAAATGGCGCACAAACGAAATACCGCTCCCCCCTCTTTCACATAATTTTTTAATTAAAAAACAATCTGAAAATATAGCCCAACATGATTCTTCTGTGATGCTAGTCACCCCCCGCTACATCAAGTGCAGTCCAGATTGGGATGAATATGAAGTCTCCTATTATCTCTCGGGTACAGGAAAATCAGCACTCCAAAATTTTAATCTCCATTATGCTGATGGATTTCATACTGAGAATCATCAATTAGACAGTCCCCGCTCGGATGCTACGCTTGGTTTTGCTATTTCTGAATTTAGAGAAAAGATTTCTGAAGTGCGGCCTGAGATCGTCCTGTTTGAGGGGAGCTTTATGGGCGACCTGCAATGCATCTCTCGTGAAGAATTATACGCCCTTAAAACTGAGTTTAACTTCAAGTTGGCCACTTTGGTTATCGATATTAATCCTCCACTCCCAAATTATGCAGCATATTGGAGCCACATTTCAGACCTGATTATAGCAATGAATGAGAACCTTTATTTAGATGAAGCACGTAAAAATTGTCCGGTAATCGTATACCCAGGTATACCAATTGATCTCGATTTATTTGATAGATTTAAACCACCGATGCGCGATCTTGACGCTCTTTTTATTGGTGCTAGAAAGCGATACAGGGATATGTGGTGCGCTTACATGATTGAGGGGGGTATCCCACTCCATATGAAATTTACTGTACAATCGATCCAAGACAGTATCCGTGCAAATGAATTTATTGAAATGCATAAACGCTCTCGGATCATCTTTAATAACGGACTAATATCATCTAAAGATCACGGGCTAAACCTTCGAATATTTGAGGCAATAACTTCAGGCGCTGTCCTGCTACAACAGGACTTTGATCAAATGCACGACTATTTTGTACCTTATGTTCATTATGCACCCTTTAATAATGTCCACGAAATGATTTCAACTGCTCAATTCCTATTAAAACATGATGAAATCACTGAGCACATAACGTCTGCAGCGATGGATTGGTATAAACAACGCTACAGCGGCAAGCTATTTTGGTATAAGATTATAAACATTCTAAGCAAGATATAAGATTTTACTTAACAGCAATTAAGTTTAGGCTAATCAGGAGTCCATCAAACCTCATAGAACTTGCATCATCAAATAAGCCAAATTCATCGACTTTTTTAATTTTTTTAAATCCTGCAAAATTTAAATACCGAACTAACAAATCCTCAAATATTCCAGTTTTATGAAAATCATAATTATCTAACTGACCGCCGAATATCATCAACATTATTTCATATCGATGGTTAAGTGATAGTCCTGGGGTGATAAATAAGCTTGCCAATTTTGCTATATCCGGAACACTTATCCTAAGGGCTCCGCCTGTGTTCAAGATTCTATGGCATTGGGCCAGTGCTAGCGGAAGTTCTTCGCGGTGGCCAAGGTGTTCGAATACATGAGAAGCATATATCTCACTTACCGTATGGCCTTCAAATTGGGACAGGTCCGTGACACTACCTTCAAAATCTGTGTATGGTCCAGAATGTATATTTAAGATCTGCCAACCTTCTTTAAACTGCTCCCCCCCAATATGTAGTTTCATGGACTTCCCCAACATTTAATATCAATGCATATATTTCCCAGAACGGCTTCTTAAACATACTTAAATAATTTATTAATTCCGCATCCAATTAAAATCGAGTTTATAATATGCAGACATAAAATGTTATCGAGCTATTTTATCGAATAGCCTTATTTATACGCGGCAATACCTCTTCAGCCATTAATACCATTGAACGTTGAGCAAGCACTTTATCAGCCCAATCTAGACCGGTATAGACTAACGTGCCGAACGGACCTACCTCTTCACGCAGTGCCATTATCTGATCAACTACACTATTAATAGTTCCAGCGATAACTTGTGTCTGAAGAGACTGTTGCAAAGTAATTTCATCTAGCGGCTGATCGGGAGTAACACCAAATAAACCCAGCCTACCCCCACCTCCCAATTTCTTCATTAAATTAGAAAAATAAAATCCATAGGGGCCATCTTCTGATTTTGCATAAGCTTCAGCAATTTTCTGATCATCTGCAACAAATATACATTTAGCCACCCTCCATCCGCTCGGATCTTCCGGTAAGCCAATATTTCTTAGGCCTTCTAAATATTTAGGGAGGTGGGTTTTAATCCAATGCGATTGAACATATTGACAAGAAATCGGTTGCCAACCTCGCTCGGCCGCAAGCGTTATACCTTTAGAATGGGGAGCAAGGGCTGTTACGAGAACGGGCGGATGTGGTTTATGCCATGGTTTTGGAATTATTCCCTGGCCTATTTCAGGTAGATGTGTTTTCTCAGTACAAATTGAATAAAAATTACCTTTTATATTGAAAGGCGCTTCGCCCCACCACAACTCCAGTATTTGATCAAAAGCTTCGACCATTTTTTTATTACGATCAAGATCTGAATTGCCAAAGGCTTCCACGTCAGATGGTTGGCCGCCAGGGCCAATACCCCAAATAAATCGTCCCTCAAGCATATTATCCATCATGGCAACATGAGCTGCCGCCATCACCGGGTGATAAACTGGAAGATTAAGAACTCCGGAGCCGAGTTTTATTCTCTTAGTTTCAGAAATCAATCGTGAAATAAACATTAAACATGAAGTAATAGGCTCAGCTAAATCAGTAAAATGCTCACCAATTAAGGCTTCTTCATATCCAAGCTTATCGGCAAGGATAACAGATTCGATGTCTTCTCTCAAAATATCAATATAATTACGGTCTAACGGATGAACGGGTTGGATAAAATAAGAAAGGAGCATCATCCCCCCCCAATAATTATTAATGATCTGACTAGACGGTATATGTCATAGCCAACGATTAGCGTATATTAAGTATAAACTGGAAAAACTTATTAATTAAACCAATAATTTAGTTGGGCGGCATAATGAAACCCAAGGTTAAAAACCCAAAGCTAATTTTATTTAGGTATAAGTATTTCTCAAATACTATTTTTCTACCAATATCTGCTTATGCAAAAATTATTAATTTTATATAGGTTAATCTTTATTCTCATCATATCTTATTCAATTAAAGTTTGGTGTGATGATTATGATGATCCAGAAGATATATTTTGATCATCGGGTGAACTTTTTGACGTTAAGCAAATTACAACTAATTTTCTTTGTTCGATTGCAATCCAACATTACGTCCCCAAATGGGAAACACCATAAGTCCACAAAACTTACATCAAAGAGGCTTTGCGAAGCGGTTTAAATGAACAAAAATACGCAAAAATCGCCGGAAGATTGTAGTTTAAACATTAAGACAGAAACATATAAAATCTTGATGTCTCATTAAAAATCTATTAACAATCGAGTCTAAGAGATATAAAAATACCCGAAAAGGGGTTTTTATAGAAAATGACAAAAGAAATTGTCGTTTTATGTGGGTTCTGGGCGTGAAATCCAGGATTCAGGTTTATTAGTATTGAAGTCCGACAGGAGGTCGGTAGCCAATGCAACTTGATGACTTTAACAAAGCCGTAACGGCCGTGCTTCCGCGTTGTGGGGGCTATCTTCCTATTTTTTTTGTGCAAACAACTAGACTGCTCAGTCTAAAAGCGTCCGGGTGAGCTTATGACCAGTCTAGATGCAGTTAACAACCTAAACTCCATACAAATGTCTACAATCCAGCGGGCTAATTACCTGCCCCGCCCCATTGGTGACGGAAACATAATTGCACCAGGAAAATTTCTGCTGCCTGAACTGCGCGATATTGGGGATAGGAAAACAACAAATATCCGATCTTTTAGCCGCTCGGGTCAACTCAGCACACTAACTGCTGATTTCAAGAGAGTGCGGTCGGATATTATTAGCGTCGATATTACAGCCAATGGTGATAGGCAGAGCGGTATAGCATCAATCAATATTCATATGTTTGAAAATGGAGAAATCCGCGGCTACGATACCAATGGCACGGGAAATATAAATTCTGTATCTGCGCCGAAAGTCGAATTTCTTAATAGCGGCATTCAAACACAGTTATCATTTAGTAAAAAACCTTTCCCATCACCGACCTATTCAAGTGCGACGCATCTCCATTCATTGGATTATAGATCGTGGAGTTTGACCCCAAGAATTATTAAAATTTTAGAGGGTCTTGGTGACCCCCGCACAGCCTCTCCAGAAATGGAGCGCGCCAAAAATATTTTTTATAACAGAAATGCAATTATCGGTGCCTATGGTATCGATGTACTTACGGGAACTTCAGTCGCTGAGCGTATGACCGGTGACCAAGGAAATGATGATTTAAAAGCTGGCGATGGGGATGATTCATTATTTGGTGGTCTTGATGACGATTTTCTTGCAGGTGAAAATGGTAATGACATCCTGAAAGGTGGTTCCGGAAACGATACTCTTGAGGGAGGTTCAGGCACGGACACCTTGTATGGTGGTATAGAAGACGATGTCCTGGAAGGCGGTATGGGTACTGACTTGCTAAACGGCGGACCCGGAAGTGATACCGCAAGCTATTCAAATGAAACTGGAACGGTAACGGTTAATCTTGAAAACCAGACCGGCGTTGATTCGGGCGGCTCAACTGATACTTTCATCAGCATTGAAAATGCTACGGGCGGGGCGGGAAATGATACGTTAACCGGCTCCACTGGCGTTAATACATTAAATGGAGGTGCTGGAAACGACACTCTAGATGGTGGAACAGCTAATGATATAATAAATGGTGGAACTGGAAACGATACCGTTAGCTATTCAAACGATGCTTCAGCCGTACAAGTCGATCTCGCCAATAATACTGCGACCGATGGCGGAATTGCAATGCAACCAGGAACTGACGGAACCGACACCCTGAGTAGTATCGAGAACGCCACCGGCTCAGCCTACGACGACATACTACTGGGAGATGATGGCCCCAACATACTAAGGGGCCTCGCAGGTGACGATACAATCAGTGCCGCAGACGGCGATGATATACTAATAGGCGACGAAGGCGACGATATACTATCAGGCGGTCCTGGATCGGATTGGGCAGATTACAGAGAAGATCCTGCTGCGATTGTCGTCCACATGGATACCGTCCCGCAAACAATAACCGATGGCTGGGGTGATACAGATACCCTTGATGGCACTATTGAAAATATTAACGGCTCAGCCTTCAATGACACCTTGGATGGTGACGCCCAGAATAATATACTTAGAGGTAATGACGGCGACGATACTATAAATGCTTTTGATGGCGATGACACCCTAATCGGTGGCGCCGGTGATGACCAACTGAACGGCGGCAATCATAGCGCGCTAGCGCCCCCTAACAGCTCAACAGGTGATACTGCAGATTATACAGCCGATCCTGCAGGAGTTATAGTTAATATTGGAACTAATACTGCGACAGATGGTTGGGGTTCCACGGACACATATACGGGTATCGAGAATGCTACGGGCTCAGGCTTTGCTGACTCTCTTACCGGTAGCACCGTAAATAATACAATAAAAGGCGGTGGCGGCAATGATGAAATATATCAAACTGACGGGAACGACATACTTGTGGGTGGAGCGGGAACTGATATCGCGGACTATTCATCTTCGACCGTCGCAGTTACTGTTGATCTTGCAGCTGGAACAAAAACCGGTGGAGCTGCCGCTAACGACGACACTCTTGAGACTATTGAGAACGTGCGTGGCTCTGATCTCCCAGACGTGCTGGTGGGTGATAATAATGCCAACGTATTGTGGGGCGAAGACGGTGTTGATGATATCAAAGGTGGTGGCGGTAACGACACTCTAAATGGCGGCGATGATAATGATATATTAGATGGCGAAGCTGGCAACGATAGATTGAATGGTGGGAATGGAGTAGACACATTAACAGGTGGTACAGGTAATGACGACCTACGTGGTGACGCCGGTAATGACATTTT
>LWDU01043030.1_pt1 | contig 86338 bp, 80 predicted proteins | sample 727161 | NCBI WGS metagenome assembly LWDU01 (sample SAMN04566230, study PRJNA314399) | hydrothermal vent metagenome | isolation source: deep sea hydrothermal plume seawater | place: Mexico: Gulf of California, Guaymas Basin | collected 2004-07-11
CGGATCTGGTTCCATTTGCCCGGCCTGAGGAATGTTCCTGTCCGGTTAACGAAATCATTTATCTTCTTCTCCTCTTCGGGAGGATTCATCCAGCCGACTCCGATATCGAAAATGCCTCCACTTCGAATGTCGGAGATTTCGCTTTGGTAACCTTTCGGGAGGTTCTTTCCCTTGGGCAAAATGCAACGGAATCCTACTCCGGAGTCAAAGTCCTTCTTGGGCATCCTTGCCTCAAGCTCGAGGACGAAGTCAGTGAATACTTTTGTATGCAGGTAAAACACTTGCGGATCGGGAGAGATGTGAATTTCGCCGTTAACTACTTTAATTCCCTTGGGCTTGGAAATTTGCGATACAGGTTCTCCTGGTTTAGCAGCGAAGGGCTGTCGCCAGCCTTTTAGTGTCTTCCCATCGAAGAGTGAAATCCAGCCCTCGTTATTCAAGCCAACTTCAAAGGTTCCGAATTCGGGCCATGGGGGAAAGAGAGTCTCGCCTTTGCGAAGTTTTGGAGCAGGAGGCACCTCGTATTGCTTGCGCAGTTTGGCTAGCTCACCCTTCATGTGTTGCAGGGTCTTGGCGTACTTGGGATCATCGTGTAAGGATTGCATTTCCTTTGGATCTTTCTCGAGGTCAAAGAGTTCCCATTCGTTGATGTCGTAGAAGTGCATCAGCTTATAGCGACTGTTGCGGACGCCGTCATGACGGCGAACGGCATGGTATTCTGGAAAGCAGTAGTAGTGATAGTAGATTGATTCTCTCCAGTCCTTTTGATCCTTGCCTTCGATTAAGGGTTTGAGACTCTTTCCCTGCATATCTTCAGGCAGATCGATTCCGGCAAGATCGAGGAATGTTTGGGCGAAGTCTAGGTTGGAGACCATTTTCTTATTCACGGTCCCGGGCTTAGCCACGCCCGGCCATCGAACCAATAATGGAGTCTTAACTGATTCCTCGTACATGAAACGTTTATCGAACCATCCATGCTCACCGAGGAAGAATCCTTGGTCGGACGCATAGATAACTACCGTGTTCTTGGCTAGGCCGGACTCATCAAGGTAGTCGAGCATAGTTCCTACAGAGTCATCGAGTGACCTGACACAGGCCAGGTAATCGGCCATGTAGCGCTGGTATTTCCAGCGAACGAGATCATTTCCCTGAGGTCGTTTCCTGAGGACCTTGGCCCGGATCCTGTCGTAGACCTTGTTCCACTTCTTTCGCTGGGACTTATTCATGCGGTCCTGGCGGAAAGGAACCATTTTATTATCGAGGGCCAGGTCCATGGTCACCCGCAAGGTCATGTCCTGGGTCTGGGCCGGGGTCCCTCTTCCCTTGAAGTCATCGAATAGATTCTTTGGCTCGGGATAGACCTTGCTGGTGTATTCATCGAGAAGATGAACTGGTGGGAGCCAGAACCTGTGGGGTGCCTTGTGCTGAACCATGAGCATGAAAGGCTTTTTCTTGTCTCTGCCATCTTTGAGCCATTTAATCGATTTGTTCACTACCGCCTCGGTCACATATTCTCCGGGCGTTCCGGGAACTAATCCTTTTGGGGTCCTGAAATCCGGTGCGTAATAGGTCCCTTGTCCGGGAAGTACGTTCCAAAGATCAAAGCCCTGAGGATCTGATCCGAGGTGCCATTTGCCAATGACTGCAGTCTGGTACCCTCCTTTTTGGAGGAGTTTAGGGAAGGTCTGTTGATTACCATTGAAGACGTGTTCATTTTCCATGAAACCGTTCAGATGGGAGTGCTTACCAGTGAGTATGACGGCGCGACTCGGACCGCACAGAGCATTAGTGACAAAGCAGTTATCGAAACGGATCCCCTCATTGGCGATACGGTCCAGGTTCGGCGTTGGGGCAACGTCCTTCAATCTTCCTCCATAGGCTGAGACTGCTTCGAAGGAGTGATCATCGGAGAAGATGAAAACAATGTTCGGAGGTTCTTTGGAGAAGAGTTGACCTGCGGAGCAGAAAAATTGACCTGTTAACGCTACTATTATCAAGAGAGCCTGTTTCATGGTGGTTATTCTACCCTACGGGCCAAGCCTACTCAAACCTCAAGTGTGCGAGGAAATCTTTAATAATATTGGTGTCATTGGAAATACCATGAATGACCATGTTTTTCAGTGGTATTAATGTTGAATATTTTGCATGAGAGGAGCTCTTGTCTTTTTCTTTTAGTGGTCTGATAGTGCTTGAATGAGAAATCTGAGGGTCATCACCTTATTGTTTGTTTTTATTGGTTTTGATGCGACCACGTCAACGGCTCAGGACCAGAAAAGGAACTCATCTAAAGGAGATAATAGGATCGTTAAAATGGAGATGCGTTACACTATTAATGTTCCCGGTAAAACGCGCCGAGCCAGGTTCTTATTACTCGTTCCATCTGACCTCCCTTACCGTCAGCGCATCATCAACAAGAAATGGATACTGCCACCCACGAAGACCTATCAAAGGGAAGGAGGGACAGAAGCTGAATGGATTTTTGATAAGCCGAAGCCAAAAATTGAGCTTGGATGCATACTCACTATAGAGCTTTTCCCTTATGATTTTTCGCAACGCTTTAAAGATAAGAAGAAAGGATCCGAAGGGCTGAAACCATATCTTAAGGAGGAGAAATTCCTGGAGAAAAGCTCTCCATCCATCATTAGCCTGGCTAAGGTAGCGGCCCCGAAGAGAGAAGTGGGAGAACATTTGTTGGAGTCACTTTTCAATGGGACTCTGGAAAACCTTAAAACGCATGGGTTCGTTGATGAGGTTCGAGGAGCTGACCTTGCTCTTGAGTTAGGAGGAGGTGATTGTACTGACTTCACAGACGTCTTAGTTACATTGTGTCGTGTGCGTGGACTTCCTGCGCGTCATATTAGAGGGGTCTTAGCTGGTCCTTTTGCTAGATCTGATACTCCAAAACATTCATGGGCTGAAGTTTACATCCCTAAAAATGGTTGGATCAGACTGGACCCTTACCTAACGGAGTTGGGCCAGGCAGGTTATAAGAGACTCAAGAATCATTATATTACTTTAAGTTATGATCGTAATGATGAGATAGGAAATTATTGGAGGTATTGGTCCTGGGGCGCACCGATAAGCGTGACTGAGCGGCTGGACTGCGGGCATGGTGTCTTTACAGAGACCGTAGGTGCTAGTCCAAAAAAATAAGGGGAGAGCTTTTACCTTTTGATGGCTCTCAAGAAATACTTTGAGTCACCAAGATCAAAGGATCGTTCGACCTTCTGTCCGTTCCCCTGGATATTTGATTCGATCGATCGCCAGGCGCTCAGGTCAGGTGAACTTTGAATAGCGTAAGTCTTTGATGTCTCGGTAGAGAAGACTATTTTTATCTTATTAGCTTTGCCTGAGGGCAGACGCACGATGCTGGTTGAAATTGTAAATTCTACTGGCTTATCTAATATGGCACCCGTGAGGTCAGCTCCGATCGCGCCGATGAGGTTTGTTCCGCTGATCAGGGCGCCGGAAAGGTTCGCGCCCGTCAGGTTAGCTCCGGAAAGGTTAGCATTAGTGAGGTTGGCCCCGGAAAGGTTGGCACTGGTTAGGTTCGCTCCTGCCATGTTAGCGTCCGTTAGATTGGCGTTGCTCAGATTGGCTCTTGAGAGGCTAGTAGAAGTTAAATTTTCAGGGACACTGACCTGACCGTCAAGATCAGTTCCCCATAAGATTATCGTGCCATCACTTTTAATGGCTCCGCTATGATAATACATGCCACTGATAGAAATAGCGTCACTGAGGCCCGCTGGCACATCAGTTTCTCCGTAAAGATTGCCTCCCCAGCAAACGACTGTTCCGTCACTCTTCAGTGCCATGGAGTAGAAGTCTGCTGCCTGAATGGCGATGACGTTACTGAGTCCTGCTGGTACATTGCATTGACCTTGAAGATTATTGCCCCAGGCCACGACCGTTCCATTTTCTTTTAAGACGACGGTATGTTCGTAGCCTGCTTCGGCAGAGATGAGTTTCCCGAGTCCAAGAGGCACGAGCGATTGCCCGTAATCATTACTTCCCCAGGCCACGATCGAACCGTTCTCCCGCAAAGCGACGGTATGGTAGCCACCCGCTGAGACGGAAATAACATCTCTGAGCGCTGCCGGGACACTTCCCTCGCCGTAAATATTTCTTCCCCAGGCCACGACAGTTCCTCCTTGTCTAAGGACAACGTTTCTCTGGTGCCCGGCATCAATAGCAATGACGTTATTGAGTCCGGTGGGGGATAGGGTCTGCCCATATTCATTACTTCCCCAGCCGACGATCGTTCCATTTGCCAGTAAGGCGACGGAATGAAAATCGCCTGCGGAAATGGCCGTTACATTAGTCAGCCCTTCCGGAACATTGCATTGTCCCAGAGCATTACTGCCCCAGGCCCGGACCGTCCCCTCTGCTTTGAGTGCGAGAGTGTGGTAGTCACCGATGTTCAGTGATGTCACGGTCCCATTACCGAAGTCCACACCTGTCAGTTCTGAGCCACTGAGGTTTGCCCCGGTAAGCTCTGCTCCTCTAAGGTTAGCCGGGCTAATTCCCGGCATTGGATCGCCTTGCCCATAATCATTACTTCCCCAGGTGACGATGGTCCCATTTTCCTTTAATGCTGCATTATGACCAGTCCCTGACACGATGCCGGTCACGTTACTGAGGCCTGCCGGCACATCAGTTTGTCCATAAATGTTTCTTCCCCATGCCACGACGGTCCCGTCTTCCTTCAAAGCGACACTGTGAAATCCCCCGGCAGATATTGCTACAACGTCATTAAGTCCTTCAGGAACATCAGCTTCCCCGTACTTATTACTTCCCCATGCCACGACGGTCCCATCTCCTTTGAGGGCCAGTGAATGAAAGTAAGCCGCTGCGATCTGCGTGACGCCTCCGAGACCTTCCGGAACATTAGACTGATTCGAGTCATTCCTGCCCCAGGCCATGACCGTTCCATCCTTTTGTAGCGCGATGCTATGTTCCCGTCCTGCGACGAGCTGAATCACTTCTAATAAGGCTTCGGGAGGGGAAATTTGTCCATAGTTATTTCTTCCCCATAGCACGATAGTGCCGTCTTCTTTGAGGGCCATGCTGTGGCCATGTCCAGCGCTCACAGAAACTACTGATCCGAGTCCTTCAGGGACGTCTCTCTGACCATAATTATTTCTTCCCCATGTGACTACTGACCCGTCTTCCATTGAAGCTAATGAGTGATAGTAACCACCTGAAACGGACGCTGCCTTTTCAAGGTTCTTTGGGACAGTGGACTGATTGTAATCGTTCCATCCTTTGGCAACGATCGATCCATCTTTTCTTATTGCCAATGTGTGGTAGTAACCGGCGGCGAGGAATTGTGGGCTCGAAGCTTTGAGGTTCACGTTCGGTCCTATCGAATATCCATTCACAGTCCCGGTCCCGTCAGGTCCTAACTGTGCTGGTGAATTGTATTGGAGCATTACCAATGCGCTTAGAGTGATCAGTGATTTATTTCTCATGAAGTCCTTAATTAAAGCAATGATAGAATTTTTCTCGAAAAACTGTCGATTATAAAAGCTAACTTAGATTGTAATCGCCTTTTCTTCTGTATTGGGCGAACTTGATAAGTGATAGAGGATAAAAGTTCGCTGTGAAATTCATTATTAGGTTACTTGTGTTTCTCGTTGCCATTATTCTTGGTTACGAGGTAATTCATCTTATTTGGCTCCGCGACACGGATGGATGGGCTGTCCTGTCCTGGATCGAGGAAGTCAATGAGAATGGTCCGTCCTCCAAGGCTGAACCTGAAGAGGTTGGAGCATTTTCTCAAGTGAAATCTTTTGATGGCGAAAAGTCTCTTTTTCTCATCGATATCCTTACCTTAAGTTCGTTAGCAATCGCGGTCTTATCGGCGTGGGTTCTTTGGGCAAGAAAGAAAGTGATGGCTCGGCGACGTTCATGGTCGAGAACATTTTGGGTGAGCCTAGGGACCTTCATTGCGGTCATGGCTTTTGCTCTTTTTGGTTCTTTTCCCAAACACACAGAAATATCTGATGATGAATGGGCTGAGATTATCAATGATATCAGAGTCGGTGACGTTATCGGCTATCGTAAGGAGAAGTGGAGCGCGCGGCGCGAACTCTTTGCTGAGGGGAAAGCGACCGTGATCGGATACCGTTTATTTAAATATGGTCACCTTGCGATCGTGGTTGACGATCCAAAGGTTCCTGGGAGGAAGGCGCTCTTCACGAGTCAGGGCCAAATAGGGGCGAACCTTGACGAGGACATTGAATCATTGCGTACGCATAACTGGGATGCGTGGAGGTTGGATAAATGGGACCGCGTTGATAAAGATCGTATCAGGGAAGGCGTGATCCGTTGCCAGGAAAAGGCAGGGCATTTCTTCGGCTATGATTATTCGGGTATGTTTTCACTTTGGAATGAAAATTTAAAGCCTGAACAAATAAACGATTTCGGGGACGAGTACATTTGTTCTACAGTAGTAGTGACCTTGCTTTATTTTGCGGGTTTTGAAAGCGATGCTACGCCGCGTCAAGGCCTTGACTTGATTACTCCTTACCAAGTCGTTAAAGCTAGAGGACATTTTATCGAACTGCCGGATTTGCCAAAGGTTGATTGATTAGAGAGTTGCTTGAACTGACCTGATTTGATTAATATTAATTTCGATGAAGGGATTAATTCAGGCGCTGAAAAGGATCAAAGAGGATCGGATGCTGGGATCAGCGGGGGCCGAGGCACTTCAGCGATTCGTTGGAGATCAGTTCACTGCCCAATTCTCATTTGTCTCATCGACCAGAACGTTCAGTTTGAGGCATGACTCTTCCTATAACAGTGGCTACACTGTCACTTGTAAGCCTGAAGGAGAAGAGATCGATGTTACGGTCCTCTTTCGGCCCGCTGAGGATAAAATGGTGGAGTCTCTCTCTGCTGATGAGGTCTTTGAGTCTGAAGTGAGTTTTGTGGAATTTGATTCCTTGTACCAGCGTGCAGTCTTTACTGGGGCAGGGACCCAGAACGTATTAGGAGATGTTTCTGATGATGCGGCAGTGACTGAGGTAGAGAAAGTAGAGGTTCTTGAATCGCATGAACCTGCAATTGAAGTTGAGGCGAAACCGGAGCCGGAACCTGAAAAAACAACTAAAGAAGTAGTTAAGGTTCCCGCTAAAAGGCAAACAACGCTGACCAGTCAGAGGTGCACTCTTGAAATTGATGGCAGGGTGAAGGAGGCCTCTCAAGAATCTATAAGTTCAATCATTGAGAAGCTTAAAAGTGCGGAGAATTACTGGGTATTTAAACCGGGTTCGCAGTATTCATGGAGGAGGGAATTAATCAGATACACTCGGCAGACACTCTCTGTCAATGAAGATGAGCCAGCGAAGAGGGCTCATTCTTTTGAGCATTGGAAAAGCAAAAGTTGGAAAGAGAAATCAATTATTAGCCCGGAAGATGCCTGCGAAAAAATGAGGGCATTGCTGGAAGAAAATCAATTTGAAACTGAACATCCGTTCAAGGGGCCCAGAGAATCCGGCCTGAAGGTTGAAGTGGACTGGAGTTCACCCGTGAAACAGTCTTCTGACTCTGTTGAGGAGGTGATCCAATCTTTGTCTGGAGCGAAGGAATGCTGGGTCATCACTAATGGTTCTGATGAGTTGGGTTATAATGAATTTATCCAGTATCTCTATGATGAAGAGAAGGGGATTGGTACCTATGAGAAGTGGAGGGAAGGGTCCCCAGTGCAGAGAGAACAAACTTCGCCCGAAGAGGCTATACAAAAGGCGAGAAATTATCTCGATTCCAAGGAATTGGTGACTCCGTCCTATCTGGCCCATTTCAGTGGAGAGCTCAAACAGAAGCAACCAGTGAGTAGAGGCAGGGGCAGAGGAAGTAGTCAATCACCTACTGGTGTTGGAATTAATGGCCTAGGTTGCGGGTGCTTCGCATTTTCATTATTCTTTGGCTTTGCTTTGTTTTTGACTGATGCAAAGGGGATTGGCATTGTCGTGATACTTATAGGTATCTTCGTTGGGCGTTTAATGACCAGCCAAAGGAAAGCTTGAAAACTCGAGTTCTTAATACTGAACTGAATCCTTTTAAGGATTGAAATTTTCCCTAATCCAATCGCGGACCCGTTCCTGGTGAGTGGGCCCAAGTGAATGATTGGCGTGTGCGTAAACTCGATACTTTTTTGGCCCTTTGGTATGATTTAAGGCGGCAAAATTCGTGGCCGGAGGGCAGACCGGATCCTGAAGGCCGACCCCCATGAAAACGGGGCACTGGATTCTGGTCGCCAAGTTCATGGAATCAAAGTAGCTCAGAGTCTTCAGTGTCCTTTCCCAGGTCCGCTCTTTCTTAGATTCGATCCATTCGTTCATCTCGGGCCAGTTCGAGGTCTTGAAGTATTTTTTCCAGTCAGCGAGGAAAGGAACGACTGGAGCGCAGAGGCTCACTCGTTGGTCCAGGGCCGCGGTGGCAAAGCTCAATCCTCCTCCCTGACTCCCTCCGAACACAGCGATTTTACTCTTGTTTATTTCTTTTCGGGAACAGATAAATTCGATGCCCCGAACACAATCCATGTAAGCTCCCCGGTAATAATAGAGTTTCTTATCATCGAGTCCGCGTATCCAATAGTTCTTAGGTTCAGCTTTGATATCTTCCTGGCTATTTCCGTGGCCTCTAGGATTGAGTGAAAGTAGTGCAATGTCCTTAAAGATACCGACTGGTTTCATGTTTTGACCGTAACCGGGTAACCTTAGGGCGGCAGGGAATGGTCCCTCTCTATTTGGAACCTCGTACCATCCCCTGATTCGAATTCCCCCGAAGCTACGCATTTTCACTTCATAGACTTTCAATGAAGGGCTGCTCTTTTCGGGGCTGTGGATCAGTTCGAATTGTGGATCGATTTGTTTGAGGGCAGTCATCGATTCTTTCCAGAAATTCTCAAAGTCGGGCTCCTTAGTGAGCGGTGGTCGTACCGATTCGGGGTCATAGCCGATTTGCATTACTTGATTCGTGCTTCCTTCTTCCCAGGCGCATTTAACAATGACCTTGTAGAATCCTGGTTCATTTACGTTGAATGTGAATTTGCGAGTGAATTTTCTCTTTGACTGCAAGTGATGTTTTTCTGAGATTGAATGAACGAAAGTGTCTTCATCAGTTGTCAGTGAGCAGGTCAGAAGAGTTTCAAATTCTTTCTCTTCTGTGTTTTCTAAATGAACATCGAGGGTCAGCGGTTTTTTTGCTTCGAAGACACCATTGGTATCGTCCATTGGCTCGATCCTAATGAGGATGGGATCAGATTCTTTTCCGTATGAGGAATGATTTGATATTAGTAACGCTAATACGAGGGACGCAATAAGAGTAATGAGCGTTCGGTCCGTTGAAGGACAAGAATGAGTGCTCTTATGCATGAAGTATTTTATTAATCCGTAAATGCTTTCGGCTTGCCGAGGATTTCGGAAAGGACGATTGCTTCCTTGGCACCTCCTTCGCTACGTAATTTTAGAGCGATAGGGTGTGTTTTTTTGAGATTTCTAACTGATCTTATTGTGAATGTAGATTCAGGGTTCTGATTTCCGAGCCCTGTAACCTTTGTTCTCTGTTCTGTTCCCCAGTCAGAGATTTCTGTAACGGGTTCGATTTCTTGAACTTTAATCTGTTCCTGTTCATTTTGTTGTTGAGTGATTACGGGTACTGGCTGGGGCTGTTGAGGAGCCTCGGTCCCTGACAGGGCAGCTAAGAACTCACGGACGCCCATCTCCGGGCCTGGCCTTTGCGGGGAAGTTGGTTCGGCAATCTCCTGGTCGTGAATGTACTGAGCAACTTTGGTTGCTGCGGTTACCTGTTCAGCGGGTTCGCCCCTCTTCCTGGCTGCCTTTTTCTTGAGCGTCTGTGAGAGCCAATTGATAAAAGTAATGAAAATTATCGCAATGACTAATAGGCCCTGTCCGTCTTCCATGGCAGTTCTTCTAAGGAATCTATTCTTTATGTGTGATTAAATGGGAATGATTAGACGCTAGGGTCCTCTCCTACATTTTCACCTTCTTTTCCGGCGATTGATTCTCGCATTTTGGTGTCAGAAATCAGGTTCTTGTACCTCGTATAGTCCATGATGCCTAGGTTTCCTTTGCGAAACGATTCGGCGATGGCCTGTGGTATTTCTGCTTCCGCTTCAACGACTTTGGCCCGCTGCTCCTGAGTCCTGGCCAGCATTTCCTGCTCATTTGCGACGGCAGCCGCGCGACGGACCTCGGCCTTGGCCTGAGCGACCTGCTTATCGGCTTCGGCTTGTTCTGTTTGGAGCTTGGCGCCGATGTTATCTCCCACATCAACATCAGCAATATCAATGGAAAGGATTTCGAAAGCGGTGGATGCGTCAACGCCCTTCTCGAGGACGAGCTTGGAAATATTGTCCGGGTTCTCGAGGACATGTTTGTGGGATTCGGCTGATCCGATCGAGGTCACGATTCCTTCACCGACGCGGGCAATGACTGTTTCCTCAGTCGCTCCTCCCACGAACCGGTCAAGGTTAGTCCTCACAGTGACTCGGGTCCTCACTCTCAATGAGATTCCGTCCCGGGCCACGGCCTCGATCTTATCTTTTCCTGAACTTGGATTGGGGCAGTCGATGACTGCCGGGTTGATGCTAGTTCGGACCGCTTCTAGGACTGTTTTTCCTGTTCCCTTAACCGCGAGGTCAATGGCACAGGCCCTTTCAAAATCGAGGGAGATGCCTGCCTTGTCTGCGGCGACTAGTGAGAGCACCACGTCTCCGACGTTGCCGCCTGCAAGATAATGGGCTTCGAGATTGTCAGTTGAATAGTCCAGCCCTGCCTTGAATGCTGTGATTCGGCCATCAACGATCAGTGAGTTTGGGACTTTCCTTAACCACATTGCGATCAATGTGCCGAAACTAACAGGGGCTCCTGAGACTTTGGCTCTGAGCCATATCTTGAAGAAGCCACCGAAGATTGCAACGATAGCAATGATGATTACGAGCGCGATCCCGGCAAGTATCAATTTAATGTTTCCTGATTCTAATAAGTCCGCAGTGATGAGTTGATTCATTTTTATTTTTTTAGAGATTTATATTTTAAGCTGTTATCTGTCGAACGGTGACTGTTCTTCCGTCGACTTGAATTATTTTAATGGTTGACCCGGCTTCGATGAATCCATTCTCGGCGAGCACGTAGCAGGTGTCGGGGAGTCCCTCTATCTTGACGTTTCCGGTAGGCTTCAAGTCAGAGGTGGCTTGTCCTGTAGTGCCTATAATTTCTTTATTATTGAGGCTTTCAATTTTTCCGTCACTCGACGATTTGAGAACTAGTCCCTTCGACCATGGCATTCTGTCGAAATATTTGAGCCAGATTCCGACGCAGATGACGGTGACCAGAAGAATGATAGTTGATAGGAGGAACCTTCCTCCGAACCCGAGGAAGGCCGCCGGCAGGTCATCAGCAGTAAATGCTGTAGCAATAGAGGCGAAGCATAATAGCACACCCAAGATACCCATGATCATTCCCGGCAATATTACTTCGAGTGAGATGAAGATGATTCCTGCCAGTGCCAGTATAATAACAAATGACATTAATTATTTCTTAGCGGATTGTGGTTATTGAAATTTAAAATGTCAAAGCTATATAAGAATTGATTATGATTTTTCGGTTATTCACTGTGGGAGTGTTTGCTTTTTGTGGAATCATGACCACCTGGCTCGTTAGGAGTGTGTATTTCCCCGAATATGAACGACTTCCGAGAGTTGACGCTTCTCATGTGCTGGATCTTTTTCTTAAAAATGAAGAAGTGACGCATGCTTTCGTTTATCGTGGCCGTACTCTGGTCGGTGACGTGATGGTGACTTCACGAAAGTCTGGTGATTCAAATCAGAGAGCCAAGATAAGATTCATAGCTAACAGTCAGGCCGATTCACCAAAATTTCAGAAGCAGGATCTCAAATGGAAGGGGTCATTGGATCTTGGCCCTTCTCCTTCCAGGTCAATTGAGAAGATCGGTTTGACTGTGAAATTTAAAGAACCTGAAATGACGTTATCGATTGATGTTAATCCACAGAATTTTGAATTCCATTACTTGCTGATTCAGGACGGCGAGGTCCTCGCCGATTCGGACAAGGATCCAGAGAATGAGGAAATAGCGCAGATGAAGTTGCTCTTTGAGGTTTTACGGATGTCTCCGAAGAGTTCTGAGGAATCGGGCCTTCCCCTCGATGCGAGGTGGGGCAAAGCTAACATTGCCGGTCGTCGTTCGTCGGTATATTTTCTTAAGTTTGAGTTGCCCGGTTCAGGAGAAATAAAGTTAACTTTTAGTGAGGCTGGAGAATTTCTAGAAATGTCAACGGCCCTAGGTTATCAGATCCTTTCAGAGACTCTTTCTCATTCACAGTATTTAAAGACCTTCAAATGATAAACATTCAAGATCTAACAGTTCTCTATGGTGAGTACGTGGCCGTGGATGGTCTAAACCTTAATGTGAAGGAGGGAGAGCTGTTTGCTTTCTTGGGGCCGAACGGGGCAGGGAAGACAACCACTATTAAGGCGCTGACGGGGCTCCTCGGGCCTGACCTCGGCTCGGTCAGTGTTGGGGGGCACGACATGCAGACAGACCCGATTAAGGCTAAGTCCATCATGGGATATGTTCCTGACGTTGCTGTGTTCTATGATAAATTAACATCTATAGAATTCATGAGATTCATTGGGGATCTTTATGAGGTAGATCGTTCGAAACTCAATGATAATACCGTCGAGTTATTTCAAAAGTTTGATCTTAATTCGTTTTCGCATTTTCCTATTGAGGAGTTGAGCCATGGGACCCGTCAACGTTTGGCGATTGCCGCGGCCTTAGTTCATGATCCGAAAGTGTTTGTAATTGATGAGCCTATGGTTGGTCTGGATCCGCTCCATGCTCGGGCAGTGAAGGAGGAGCTCCGGGCACGTAGTGATCATGGTGTCACAGTCCTGATGTCTACTCACCTACTCAATGTGGCAGAAGAGCTTGCTGATCGAATCGGGATCATTGACCAAGGGAAATTAGTGGCTCTCGGGACTCTCAATGAATTGCGTGAGGGAGAGAATTCTTCTGCTCTGGAGGAAATTTTCCTTAAGCTCTTTGAAGATAAGGGCCCGGAAGGCTCTTAATTTTAAGGGAGAGGACTTGAGTCTTGGAGTGAAGCAGATAGACTTGCGAATTTAGATGATCTGAATGCAGGAAGATTTTCAATTAACCATCAATGGGCTCAGCTATAGAGCTGCAGGGACTCCATTAAAGATGAGTCTGGCTGATTTTCTTAAAAATCAGTCCATTGAGCTTAGTGATGGACTCGTTCATCGAGGCCATGCAGGGCTGCTATTTTTTCTTATCGATTTTAATGCCTGCGCAGGCCCTGTGCATCGTCTAATAAAGCCTTCTCGAACGAGTCTCATATCAATGGCAGAGCGTGAGCTTGTAGCGATTGATTCTCGTGTCGAAGATCCTAATGAGAGTTCCTTATGGGTGAAGCTTAAGGCGATCAAAGACAGTTCAAAGGATGAGGACGTTTCGCTGAGTAGGATGATCAGTGTTGGTCTTGAAGGTCTCGATGATGGGCAAGGTTACAGTTTATTCTCTGATCATTTGTCCTCTGCAATTAGGAGGAACGAATCTGGAATGAAAGTTTCTACAAAGCACCTTTTGACGGTCCCGATTTCTGTTGGAAGACTCAAAAAGTTAACTTACAAGAGCTCTGAAGGTGAGCTATTTTATCGGCCCGGAACCGTTCTCGAAGCCATCAGGATCCGTGTCCTCCGTCAAGGTTCTTGTTTTGTTGGTGGAGGATTGTTTGCTGAGGACGGAACATCTGAGTCAGGCGAGGCTGTTTTCATATCTCTCGAAAGCATTGATGAGTTGCGCGAAATAATATTTGAAGATGGTCATTGGATCGTAGGCGTTTGCGTTTCTTTGCGTTCATTTGCTGAGAGGCTGAAGACTAAATTTCCCTTGGTAGATGATTTTTGTAAGAGTTTCAGAGACACGCATTTTGTTAACCGCTACACTGTGTGGGAGGAGTTCAGCTCCTCTGGGCCGAGTTCAGGGATTCTCACGGTCTTATTGTCCTTAGGGGCTGAGGTGATCATTGATGGCTTGGATGAGCGAAGGAGGATGAGTTTAGAGGAACTATTATATGTAGAAACTTTATCGAGTGTGGGTGAGCAGGAGCTCATCAGTTCAGTGATAATTCCTGAGATGAAGAACTCAGAGACGATCACTTCACATTACCAGGTCATGGAGGGACCATATGAAAAGGACTCGATCATCAGGGCATCATTCCTAGTTGAACTGGATCCAAAAAATAGAGTCTCTGATTCCAGTATATGGTTCGATATAGGTTCTGGCTTGCCTATGAGATTCGAGAGTGCAGAAAAACTCATCGAGGGGAGACCTTGGACAAGAGATTTGGAGCAGCAGATCAGCTCAGTGATCAGTTCTGGGGACGGTATCGGAGGATCGCTCGGGCTCGGGGAGGAGTTTCAAAAAATATTAATACAGAACCTCCTATTAAAGTTCATTAATGAACATCTTGGGGAAGTGGGCCAGGGGCCAAGTAGATATGAATTCATTGACCTGGAATCAGAACTGACTGTGAGAAAAAATAGTTAAAAGATGTCGAAGCCTAAGGAAAAATTGCAGTCCCCGCTTGAAATGGCCTTCGTGGTTTCGCCGTTCGAGTCTGCTCGTATTTGTTCTATAGATTTCGAAGAGGCGGCTCAACTGGATGGGGTCCATGCTGTCCTGACCTCGGCTGATGTTATTGGAAAGAATAATGCAATTTGTGGTCTTGGAGACATGCCTTTATTTGCGGAGGAGGAGGTCGAATTCATAGGTAATTTGGTGGCTGTTGTTGTGGCAGAAAGAGCTTCCATTGCTCAGGCCGCTGCGGATCTGGTGCTTGTCGATTATAAGCCAAAGCCACCAGTTCTAGAGATTGAAGAGGCAATAAAATTGAGATCTTTTCATTCGGATCCTCAGGAATTATGTCATGAAGGATCCTCCGAGGGGGAGTCTGATGAATTGGAAGAAATTGATAGGAGCTTTGTATTCTCGGATCATGTTTGTCTACAGGAATTGGGTAGTGTAGAAGTGGACGTTGTCGGCTCGGGTGGGCTCAGTGTTTCTATTGATGCGTCGTGCGATTCGTTAGTTCTTACAAATAGCATTGCTTCTTTGGTGGGTCTCAATGAGGAACAGGTTGGTGTCACTTGTGAACGAAGAATTGAGTGCATTGATGGAAGATTTTCCCAACTTTTTACCTGTGCTGGCCTCGCTGCTCTGTGTTCATTTAAGACAGGAAGATTGGTCCGGTTCAGGCCCTCGAATGCCCCAAAGGAAATGCTCAGTGCACGTTCGGGGCAGGTCCAGGCTAGGATCCATTTGAGACATGACTCTTCCGGGAAGATTAAATCGATAGATTGCAAAGTGAATGTGGATTCAGGGTCATCGGTTGGCATGAGCGACTCTTTCAGGAACTCATTAATTAGACATTTTGATGAGGCTCACTCTTGTCCTCAGGTCCGGGTATCATGTTCCTTGTGCAAGACGAACCGGCCTCCGAGCCTCATTGGGGACAAGGATGGCATTGCTCTTGGTGTGTTTATTTCTGAGGAACTGATAGCAGAGATCAGTTCGCGAATGAATGGATCGATTCATTCTCTTAGAGAGATCAATTTCAGCCATTTCATGGATGATGAAAATCTAAATAATAATGTGCTTCGTTCCCGCCATGAACTCATTAAGGAAGCATGGGATCGACTCATTAAAGATTCATCTTACAAGAAAAGACAAGAAGAGATCATTCAATTCAATGAGTCTACTCCTCATTATAAGAGAGGCATCGCTGCTGTCTCTGTGAAGGTAGGTGAGGGGATTGAAAGTGTTGATGAGGACGAGTCAGGATCGGTGGAAGGTTCGCGAGGGTTTTCTTTCGGCTCAGCCGTTGCGGAGGTTCAGGTAGATTCGCTCACTGGCGAAATTTTTCTGATCAGGGTCGACGCTCTGCAATTATCTGCAGACGAACTGAGACCGGATCTGCAGATCTCAGAGATGAGTGCTTCGTTCTTAGATGGGCTAAGAAATTATTTTTTTCATGGTGCGGGAGAAACTGCTCAGGAGCTCAGCGATTCTCTTCTTTTAGGTTCTAGGGCAGTGCCCGAAGAGCTCAGATTTGATTTAATGGATCATGGCGAAAAATCAGTAAGATTTTCATCTTCAGTATCTTATTGCCTCTCGGTGAGCGTTTATCAGGCAGTAAGAAAGGCGCTGAGCCAATATAGAAAATCACTTTCATTAGTTGATTTGCCATTAATATTAAACCCTGAGAGTGTTCACACCGCTATTCATGACAGAGATTCTTAATCGTTGAATAAAGAAATTATTCCGCTTTTGTATGAATTAGCGCCGACGTAGCCCAATTGGTAGAGGCAAACGACTTAAAATCGTTCAAGTGCGGGTTCGAGTCCCGCCGTCGGCACCATCATTTTCTGATAGGATGGGGACCTATTAAATTCTTCGTTTTCCTCCATTATTTCTCCTATCTCTTCATCTCTGAATGGATGCTGATTTATTAGTCTAAATGCTGCTATTGTAGTTGTTTTGCGTTTATTATGAACGATTCACACGATTTGCGGCTCGCCCTTACCGCTAAAAATGCGCTTGCCCTAAATTTGCCAAACTGATATTTCTAGATAGTTCGCTTCGGCGGGCACACAGAGGTGAATCGAGGCAGTTCGGATAGACAAGTCTGCGCGAGTTTTTTTTGGGGGATCTCGCAATGATCTAACCGAGCTGCCTCTATTCTTTGTGAATTCTTCTCCTTCTCATATTTTTCCTTAGAAAATTTGAGGGGAGGGCAGGGCAAATTGAGTTCCCTCAGAGCTATAAATTAAGAAGTTTGTCTCGCTCTACTTTGAGGCCCATCTTTCTATAGAGGGTCGCGATACTGACCCCAAGCATGCCTGCGGTCTTTTCCCGTGACCCGTTGTTGTATTTTAGAGTCTCTCGGATGAATACTTTTTCCTGCTTCTTGATGTAGTCGGATAATTTTACCCCTATCGGAAGCTGGTATTTGATGGCTTCATTTTCATCATCATTAATTTCCACCTTATTCGTTATTTTTGGTGGAAGGTCAGTGGGCCTGATCTTTTTATCCTCTGATAATGCGCAAGCTCTCTGTATCGCATTTTGTAATTCTCCAACATTGTGAGGCCACTTGTAGTTTTTTAGAAACGTCATGGCAAACTTGTCGATTTCCTTTTTCTTGGAACCGGTAAGGTTGGAATAGTTTTCAAGGAAATGGTTTGCAAGTAATTCAATGTCATCTTTCCGCTTTCTCAGAGGAGGGACCATAATAGGGATGACTGATATCCGATAGTAGAGATCTTCACGGAAATTTCTCTCATCTACCCATTCTTCTAAACGTTCAGTTGATGTGGCAATTAGGCGGAAGTCAGGGCCCTGATTATCGGATTCATGCAATTTGAGGTTACCTAGCTCATCGAGGAAACTGTTGAGTTGTGACTGTAGTCTGACAGGAAGAACATTAATCTCCTCTAAGACAACGGTCCCTCCGTGGGCCCTTGCGAATATCGTTTCTCTACCGTCTCCGCCAAAGAGTTCAGCTTCGAGGAGATCTTCGGGCAACGCTGAACAGTGAAGAATTTTGAAAGGTTCATCACAACGTCGGCTACGATCATGTATGGCCCGAGCGACTATTTGTTTTCCTGATCCGTACTCTCCTTCTAGTAGAGCGGGGCTATCATTGTTGGCGATCTTTTCAACGATCCGAAGAATTTCCTTAACTTCAGGGCTATTACCTATGAGTTGGTTCTTCGGCTTGATCTTAGCAACTTTTATTTCATCAGTTCGTGTGGATTCGTTAGACGAGGAAATCTTGAGTGCTCGGTTAAGTGTCCTTTGCAAGTCATCCAGTTCGAATGGTTTGGTCAGGTAATCAAAAGCGCCTTGGCGCATAGCTTCGACGGCAGTCTCAACGCTTCCGAATCCAGTGACCATGATGATTGGCATTCCTGGATAATTTTTGGAGCATTGCTCAATGATCTCTATTCCGTTCATGTCGCCGATTTTCAGATCAACTATGAGTAGATCTGGCGATTCTTTACTGATTGTTTGAAGTCCCTCTGATCCGGTCATGAGAGGAAAGACTTCATGACCTAGTCTGCTGCACAGTTTGGTCATTAATTGAAGGATTGACGGTTCGTCATCAATAATTACTATTTTGGCCATGTTTTTTAGTGTTTGAGTGTCTCAGCTGTTGATATTCAATAAGAATAAATAGTGAAGATATCTTAGATTTATTTTGCAGATTAGCGTGCATATTGAGAATTCTCAATAATGAAAGTGTCGAATTTGCAATTTTTCCGCGAAAAGTTTTTAAAATTTTGATGTTCAGTCACTTACAAGTGTTTCGATTTCGAGAATGAGTAGGATTTGAGAAAGGGTCAGATTCGCTTAGTTTTGTGCATTAAGTGAAAGTTCAATACAGACCCTTTCAGCCCCTGCGACCGGTCATGTGCTGCTTACTTACTTTCGTTACGAGTTCCTGCTATTCATTAAAAAATAAAAACGAAACTGAGCAATTAAAAGATCAGCCCATTTTCTGGACTGACGGACTTCAGGAGGATTCCTCAGAGGCTAGAGTAATGAGAGGGGTTTCTTTCTTAAAGCAAAATGCCTTAGTGAAAGGAGTAAGGAAGCACCGCAGTGGAATGCAGTCGTCCATTAAGAAGGGAGGGAAGGGGCCGTTCCCGGGTATAAATGATATTATTATCGTAAGGTACAAGATGAAGACAATTGAAGGGACCTTACTCGATGATTCCTCTAATGATAATGAGCTCGCGGAGTTTCGAATGGCAAATGTCATTGATGGATGGAAAGAGGCCTTAGTTAAAATGAGGGTAGGTTCTGAGTGGAGGCTCTTCATACCTCCTCACCTAGCTTATGGGGATGAGGGCTTGGCTCAGGTCCAGGGCGGACAGACCCTCATTTACGATCTTGAATTAGTCGGAGCAAGGGAAGATTCAAAAGTAACTCAGGGCCGTAGGCTCAGGCTATTGAAGAGAATTAAGGCAAATAAAGTTAAGGGAACATCTGAGAAGGGCGGGAGCGCTGGCCCTGGGCTCCTTCTCGATAACCTTGACCTAATAGAATAATTCGTTAGCCGCTATAAATAGTCCTCACGGCTACTGCTAGGAGGAGAACGGCAAAGGTGATGTTGAATGATTTTTGATTGGCCAGAAAGGTCTTGCGAATAGGAGGGGCCTGCAAAGCCACAGAAAATAAAGTCCAAAACACGAACCCTTGGACAATGATGATTGTTGCATAGGCTAATTTAACATGCAGTGAAGATTCTGGACTAATGAATCCACTGAGCATTGCCGAGATAAAAATGACAACTTTAGGGTTCAATAAATTTGTTAGAAATCCCTGCAAGAAGGCAAGACCATTACTTAAACTTTTGGAGTTCTTGTTCTTTTCGAATGGGTCTGATGATGAGTGTTTTTTTGTTGAGTAAAAAAGCCTGAAGGAGAGGTATGCCAGATAAATTGATCCTGCATACTTGATTGTTTCACCTAAGGGCTCTGAACTGTTGAAAAGGAAAGCGAGCCCTGTAATGGCAATGGTGCAATGAATGATTAAGCCGATCGTGATGCCTAGTGAGGTAAATATCCCTAATTTCTTCCCATGGTTGAGTGAGACCTTAACGATAAGAAGAAAGTCTGGTCCCGGAGTGAATTGTCCGGCCAGCATAACCAATGCGAAAAAGAGATACGAGTTCAGAGTCAGTTGTATGAATTTATTTAAGCATGTCCTGCGCCAATGCCAATGACCCGAGGACGCCGGCCTGTGCGCCTAGTCCCGGCGGGACAATGAATTTTCCAGGTTCTGGAACGTCGATGTATTTGGCTAAACGCGAAGTGACACGTTCCCGTATCATTGGGAAGAGGTGCTCCTGGCCCATTACTCCTCCTCCAAGGATGAAGCGTTCAGGGGACAGCGTGAGTGTTATATTGATTATTGCATCAGCCAAGTAGGAAGATTCGAGTTCCCATGCTAAGTGTTCGGCCGGTAGCTCGGACGGGTCCTGAGACCAGCGCTGTTGCAATGCTGTTCCGCTGGCTAATCCTTCTAGGCAGTCACCATGAAATGGACAACAGCCCTCAAAGGGATCAACGGAGTCGTCTTTATTTATTCTTAGGTGTCCCATCTCCGGGTGAGAGATTCCATGCACAATTTTTCCGTTTGAGACGGCCCCTCCGCCGATCCCTGTCCCTACAGTAATGTAGATGAAATCATTCAGGTTCTTGGCAGCGCCCCATTTCCTTTCGCCCCAGGCAGCTGCATTGACATCCGTTTCGAAGGTTAGAGGAATGCCGTCTAGGGCTGCTCTTATGGGGGAAGCTAGGTCCGTATTTGACCAGTCCGCCTTCGGGGTATTTTTTATGTAGCCGAAAGTGGATGATTCTGGATTAACGTCAGCGGGGCCAAAGGTTCCAATCCCAATAGCGTTCACTTTTCCTTTGCGTGCCTGAACCTCATTAAAAAATTCGATGGACCTTGCTATCGTTTCTTCTGGGAAGGTAGTAGGGAATCTTGCCTCTTCGATGTCCTCGGGACCATGACCAGCGGCGCAAACGAACTTTGTTCCTCCCGCTTCGATGGCGGCGACTAGTGGTGAGTCCATTTGATGAGTGCCTAGTATGGGTTATTAGCGTTGAAGACCTAAGGATTGAAAGATTCCTTTAGTGGCATCGCTCCTGTTCAGTGTATAGAAATGGATACCATCGGCACTATTATTTAACAGGTCAGAGCACTGTTCCGTAGCGTATTGTATTCCTACACGTTTAATGGATTCGGTGTCACCGTTACAACGATCGATGGCTTTTAGGAGTTTGCCAGGGATCCGGGCCCCGACCGCGAGTTCGGCCATCCTGAGTAATCCTTTGGCTGAGGTGACTGGCATGATGCCGGCAATGATGGGAACGTTGATGCCTGATAGCCGGCAACGTTCCTGAAAGTCGTAAAAGTCATGGTTATCGAAGAAGAGCTGAGTGCAGATATAGTCGGCCCCCGAATCTACTTTTTGTTTCAGGTAATCCATTTCCAGAATTCTGTTAGGTGTTTCCGGGTGACCTTCGGGAAATCCTGCAACCCCTATCCCGAATCCTCTCTGATCCTTGCACTTCCCGGACCCCTTGAACTTTTGAATGTACCCAACTAGTTCGGACGCGTATTTAAAAGCTTCAGCTGACCTGTCATGAGGAGTATCTCCCGTAGGTGGATCACCCCTCAGAGCAAGGACATTGGAGATTTCATGTTCGGCATATCTTTCTAAAATTGAAAATATTTCCTCTTCGGTATGGTTGACGCAGGTCAGGTGAGGGACAGGAGTCAATGAAGTCGAATCCTTGATACGTATTACCAGTTCATGTGTCAGTTCTCTCGTTGAGCCTCCGGCCCCATAAGTGATGCTGACAAAGGAGGGCTTCAGTTCCTCCAGCTCCTTAATGCATTGGAAAAGTGCCTGAGAGGACTGCTCTGTCTTCGGTGGGAAAAATTCAAATGAGATAGTTGGCTTATCTTCCCCAATAATGTCTGTTATGTGCACAGTCTTTAGTCGTTGCCTAGGCTTTCCGATTTTAGTTTGTCGGCAATTTCTTTCACTAACGATGAAGGAAGTGCAAATGTAGTGACTCTGTCTGAGCGTGCGATATTTACGCCAATGGCTAAACCTTTGAGGTCCATTAACGGTCCTCCCATGGCCATCGGGCTGAGTGGTATTTCATGTTGAAGGACATCCGAGAATCCCGTCTTTCGCTTTGAAGTTAGTCCACTCATGCGCTGGTTCCTATCAAGCATATCAAAGACATTGGACATGTAGTTCAATGTCACTTTGAAGGGGATTCCTTCTTCTCCTCTGAGGATCTTTAGTCGTACCTCTTCGGTGGGTGCGAATTTCTTTATTTCCTCAGAAATGTCCTTACGTGATTTAATTTCTTTATCTTCGACGCGGATGACTAGGTCCCCTTCTCGTATCCCTTCTTTCTGGGCAGGGCTGTTCGGTCCGAACTGCATGATAGCAACGCCCATTTCTTTTGGATCGTCATTAGGGTCTAGTAGTACACCGAGGACCCCGGACCTGCCTTCGATGCTTCTTCGCTTTGCTGAGATGACTCCTATCATCAATGTTTCAGCTTCATGATTCATAGAGCCTACCCAAGTTCCTTGCTGTGCATTGTTGGGATCAGCCCATCGGACTGGTGTCCCTGTCCCCGAATCAACTTTCATGAGAGCCAGATCAGTTTTCTGATCTGAACTCATTAGAGTTATATTTATTTCATCACCTGTAGAAGAAAGAGCAGACAAATCTTTCATCCCTTCCAGTTCACTGGCCTTTGTGACCACGTAGCCTTCGGGGTCCAGTACCGTTGCGAGAGCAATGGCCTTTCCATTATTTAGAACTGTCAGTGTTGAATCTTTGGCAGAGACTCCTGCTTCACCAAATGCGAGGACCGTTGACTTGCCGTTGAGTCTTCGGCTCGAAGGTAATTCATCGAGGAAGTCCTGAGCAGAAGCTTCTGAAACTACTAACAAGGGAAGGAGCAGCGCTGCCACTTTCATTTTAATTAGTCGCTTCATTCGCATTTAACCTTTTGGAGGAACTGGCACTTTTTTAGGTGGAATGAATTTATCTCGGTTCCCAAGTGTTACCTCTATTTTATTACCGCCACCTTCCCAACGCTTAATTGTTTTGAGGATGACTTTTTCTCCAGGCCCGTGCTGATTGATTAAGTATCTGAAAAGGTTCAGGCTTTCAATTTTTTCTTCATCGATGTGGGTAATGATATCACCTGGTCTTAATTTTGCAGAGGCAGCGGGGGAGTTGGGGATTATTCCGGTAATTAGAACTCCTTTAGGGTGTGATATTCTTTTGATGCCCAGGAAACCGCCTTTCCTTTCAATCTTGGCGAAAGAATCATCAATGGTTACTATTTTGCTAGCTAGCATACGGTCCCAGTCGCGCTTAAAGGCCCTCACTGTGACGTGGAAGTTCTGTTCGTTTGTTTTGGAAACACGACTATGAATGCCAACGACGCGGCCGAGCATGTCAAATAGAGGGCCTCCTGAATCTCCTCCTATTAATTTACAGTCAGTTTGAATGGTGTCAGTGCTCCTGTGGATGACTCTGCCCACTCTCAGGACGAGGCCCCGTTCCTTGTCAAATCCACCAGGATGGCCAACAGCAAAGATCCAGTCACCCTTATGAACAGTTGCTGGGGGAGCGACATCGACGAAAGGATACTTTCCTTTTTTAGTGATTCTTACTAGCCCAGAATCTGCGGCGGCGGAACGACCCAGTGCCTTAGCTTTGAGCTTTGTGCCGTCCTGTAAAACGACATGAATTTTCTTTCCAGGTTCACCGCTCACGTGACCAGCCGTGATGACGAGCCCGTCCTCAGAAATGATGACTCCGCTCCCGGACCCGTTCCCTTGAATGCATACGGTCGCAGCCTTTGATTTTTTTAGAACGGATCGGACCTGCTCTTCGATTGCGATGAGATCACTGGGGGATTCTGGGACTTTCTTTTCGAAGACTGCGTGACTGGGTCTTTTGGCAGACGAAGTTTCAATGGCCTTCAAATTCTCCGTCCCAACGCAGGAAAGAATCAACAAGCAGCTAAAGGTCACCTTCATTAATTTATAGGATGGGCGAAAATATTTGTGCCGCAAGTGCAAACCGATTAATTAAGGGCCCCTTTCTTCTCGTTATATACCGAGATCTTTAGGGATCTGATCTCCTACCTTTTCCTCAACCTCTTCATCATCTTTGTAGAGGACTTGCTTAGTTGGGACGCCCTTTTCGTCCCAATATGTTGTGATTCCGTGGCGCATATTTTCTTTGTATTGCTTATAGGTACTACGTTGTCCATTTTCCCACCATTCCTCTATGATCCCGTCGAGCATTCCGTCCACGAACTGGTAACGGCTCTTTAATTTGCCGTCAGTATGATGCTGAACAGCTGTTCCAGTGAAGCCTTTGCCGTCCTTCGTGAAAAGGCCCTTATCGTATCCTAAATCTTTGTAAGGAAATTCGTCAGGGGCTTTCTCTTCAATGATGGCTCCAGGAGGAGCCACTTTGGCCGTATCCTTATCTGTTTCATTTTTGGATGAACTGGCGGGATTATCCTTTGAGCAGGAAATACAAATGATGGAGGCGATTGTCAGTTCTAAGAGAATAATTAGACTCAGTTTCATAAGATATTTTGTGGGCTCTTTTTATTGTAACTTAAGGAAGAGGCTTGAGGGAGTCTGCGGCTTACGATCCGACGGAATTGCAGCAGAGGGCTATTGCGACAACATAACCGATCCTGCATAATATATGTAGTACCTGATCAGAATGAATGTTTGTGATTCCTTCGCATTTTAGGAAATCGATAATCCAATGGAGAACCAGTTCGATGAGTCCAATGATAAATGATCCGGTAATGGCCCAAACGGCTCCGGCGTGCATTAATGAATGAGCAGTTAGGCAGTGAACCCAGAGCAGGGGCGGGGTCGTTTCGTCCCCCTTGCAATGACGGTTCTTATATTTTGCAAGGAAATCACCCTGCAACGGATAATCGAAGAGGACATGAGCAATGATCAGAGCGAATAGAATCTGCAGTCCGGCTCCGACATTGCCGCTACTCTGTAATATTTCTATTTGTTCAGGAAAAAACATCTCCCTTTATGATGCTTTTGACAGTGCTAATTTTAAAGGACTTTCTCATTCGCGGCCCTCAGTCGGCCGGCTAATCCTTTTGCAAGTGAGGATACAAATTCTAGTGCCTGAGTCGGATGGGTTTTACAGAAGGCTTCGAATGATTCGGGTGTCACTTTCAGTGCTGAGGCGTTTCTCATGGCCTTGACTGAAGCGCTGGCTTTATTTTCGGAGTCAAATAATGTCACTTCTCCAATAAATTCTCCGGGTTCAATTCTCCCTAGGAGCCTCTGAGGGGCTTGCTCATTCGCGTGGCTTATTGCATGAAATACACCAGAAATCGTGAAGTAAAGAGCGTCAGGCTCTCCTCCTTGTGTAACAATAAGTGTATCCTCCTTATAATTAAGGACTTCCGAAAAGCTTTCGCTTGTCAGGAGAGCTCTAGTTTCGGCACTGACTCCATTTTCTTCTGAAAGGAGGCCTTGATTAAGTAGTTCTTCTAAGTCAGACATTCTGAATGATGGCTCTTTAAAGGCCTTTCTTCAAGGCGTAAAGTAAGGACATTACTGTATCTATATTATTTCTTACTTGCATTTGGCAACAATATGGATACGTATTCCCCCCCCTATGGCTAAGAAAAGCTGGATAGAACGCAATAAGAAAAAGCAAAGAGCAGTGGCAAAATATGCCAAGGCACGCGCTGAGCTTAAGGAAAAAGGAGACTATATAGGTTTATCCATGCTTCCTCGCAATGCTAGTCCTTGCCGAGTCGTTAATCGCTGTGAGGTGACTGGTCGCCGTCATGGATTTCTTCGTCGTTTTAAAATGTCCAGAATCACTTTTCGTGAGTTAGCATCCGAGGGCGTGTTGCCAGGAGTTACCAAATCGAGCTGGTAACTGTTTTTGAAAGAGCCCTCCGAGTCAAAGTTGTTGTTTTCACTGGAGCTTTAACAGGTTAAGTTCATTTCATTAAAGAAGCGCCGATCTCAGCTCGGCCTTACTCGCCAATTAAGATGCCAATTTATGAATACATCTCGGAAGATCAGAGCAAAGGCTGCAAGGTCTGCTCGGATGGTTTTGAGTTGAGGCGTCCCATTGATAGGGCCCCTCTCACGGCGTGCCCGATTTGTAAGAAGCCGGTCCGAAAATTAATCTCCTCAATAAATACTCCCAAAATAACAAAGCCACTTTCAGTTTCCGATGCTAAGTCTGCTGGGTTTACTGTTTTGGAAAAGCGGGACGAGGGAACTTACGAGAAATTATGATTTTCAGCTATGGAAGTGTTGCAGTCTCATGCGATTTCCAGTTGAATGATTTATCAGATGGAGTCTGATCAATACTTCGGCGATCTTGATGAAGAGATCCGCTACTCAATGAAGGCTAGGCCAAGGCGTTGGCTGGGCCTCTTTGCTGGACTTGTGGTTGGAGTCGTTCTCGGAATATTGTCATCAAATACATTCGTTGAATTTACTTTTTGGATCCTTTTGGGATGTTCTACTGCTTGCGTGTCTTGGGTCATTGTATTGTTGGCTTCTTTGATTGGCGGCTCACTGTGCAATAGACTCGGTCTTCGTGCCCGGACATTGCCCCGAATTTTCAGATTCCTCGGTATATTAATTGCTAGTGTAGGATTTGCTTGCCTCTTGGGTGTGATTTTCAAATCGAGGGGCCTCGGGATCGGACTCACTCTCGCTCCAACGATCTTTTTTATTTGTGTTTACTGGACCATGCCCCGTGGCCAGAGCTTTGGATTAATGTCTATCTTGCTTGTAGGAGCCTTATTCTTTATTTCAAGCTTGAAGCTCTTTACTGTTCCGGCATTAGAAAAGCCCCCGACAGTGTTAGAGAAGGATGATTCAGTTCATGATAGGAAGGACATTATCAGGGTACTCACTTTGAATCTTCGTGGATCAGGTATTTTGCAGAGGGAGGGAATCAAAGATTCAAAAAGATTGGCCCAGGTTGTAGGGCCCTTAGATGTTGATGTAGTGCTTTTGCAGGGGCTCGAGTCTAAGGAATTTTTGAGTGGGCTTGTATCTGAACTTGGCAAGGACTGGTCAGCAAATGAGGTTCCAGATGAGGATAACTCCACAGCAATTATTAGTAAGTTTAATGGGCAATTGGAATCCTTAGCCGAGCCCAATTACGGGATAACTATATTTGGCATTTTGAGAAACAATAAGGTGATCCGGTTTGTGAGCTGCGAGCCGGTAGCGGATAACAGTTCAAGGAACAGGAGGCAAATGGTAGATTGGCTACTGAGTGAATGTCGGAAATCAGGTGAATCAGTAGTGGTCGCTGGAAATTTTTATTTCAATCCTAATGACCGTTGGAATTTAATCTCTCCTATGCTCACTGACTCAATTTCTATTGATCGGGCAAGTTGGAGAGTGCTTGGCCTCTTGGGTGATGTCATTAGTTATAGGCACTCTGATCCTCTTGGCGTTTTTTCGTGGAAGTTACATAAGAATAGAGAATGGATAATTGTCGATCCGAGCATTGAAATTGTAGAGACTTCCTTGTCAGGTATTTCTTTGGACGAGGGGAACGCTTTAGTTTTCAGTCTCAAGCCGACCGTTCAGAAGAAAAGTAAACCCGAGGACAGTTAGGGAGTGGGCTTTTGAATGTTTTTGTAATTAATAAGTAAATTAAAAGATGAATACAGAAGATCTTAACCATGTCGCCCTCCACGTGTCTGATTTAGATGAGAGTAGAAAATTTTATGGAGAATTGCTCGGACTTGAAAAAATAAAGAGGCCTGACTTTAATTTTCCGGGAGAATGGTACCGCCTAGGCGAGTCTCAGGAGCTTCATTTAATTGCGGGAAGAGAGGATGAGATGAATTCATCTTCTCGTGGAAATCACTATGCTTTAGGCGTAAAATCCATGAACGAGGCAGAGGCGTATCTTGCAGAGAAGGGAGTCCCACACACTCCTAGGCAAGTTCGTCCTGATGGGGCCTTTCAGATCTACTGTGAAGATCCTGACGGGTACTGGATTGAGTTTTGCCAAAATAATATCGGCTAATCTTTTGGCTTTTCACTGTTGCCAAGGCTGTCTAAATTATTACTTCAATGATTAAACGAATATTACCTCTATTTATTGCTACTATTGCTCTTCTCGGTGCCGCAGGGCTTGGAATTTCTAAGTCAGGGGCCGGTGACAAGATCCGGGTCCTGATTATTGATGGGAGAAACAATCATAACTGGAAGGACACAACACCATTCCTCCAGAAGCAACTCGAGGGGACTGGCAAGTTCCAGGTCAGTGTTGCCACGACTCCGCCGAACGGAGCCAAGGCAGAGGACTGGGGTTCATTCAATCCTGATTTCAGTAAATGTGATGTTGTGCTGAGTAATTATAATGGAGCGAAGTGGGAGCCCGAGTCAGTACGTAAATCTTTTGAGAAATTTCTTAATGATGGAGGAGCGCTAGTGAACGTGCATGCTGCTAATAATGCACATAAAGGATGGATCGGTTTTGAGGAGGCCACGGGCCTTCTCTGGAGAGGCAATAAAGATGGTGCTCGTTTGTATCTTGATGAGGTCGGTAAACTTTTGAAAATTGAAGTAGGCAAGGGCCGAGGCGCCGGTCATGGGCCTCAGCACGAATACATCGTTCAGATGCGCGACTCAACGCATCCGATCACTAAGGGCATTCCTAAGGAATGGCTCCATGGAAAAGATGAGCTTTATCATGGCCAACGAGGCCCTGCCAAGGACATGGAGATTCTGGCGACGGCCTTTTCGGATAGTAAGAAGGGCGGGACCGGTGTTCATGAGCCTATGCTTTGGACTATTCCTGTAGGTGAGGGAGTGGCAGTCACTAATGTCCTTGGTCATGTTGGAGGTAACGGCAAGAGCATGCCGGCCATGAAGTGTGTCGGATTCCTGACACTCGTAGCACGTTCATGTGAATGGGCAGTGACGGGCAAAGTTACGATCCCTGTTCCAGGGAACTTTCCTGACGATAAGAAGGTCAGTCTCGTTGATTAATAGGCTGTATTAATAGACTTTTTCCTTAATCTTCTATTTTTGCCAGTTGCTTTATCAGTGCAGGTCCTTGGTATATTAGTCCGGTGTAGACTTGTATCAGAGAGGCTCCCGCTGAGAGCTTTTCTTCTGCGTCTTTTTTGGAATTAATTCCGCCCACTCCGATGATTGGAACCTTGTCCTTAAGTTCTGTGTGGAGTTTAGCTATCACTTCATTGCTTCTTGCGTTGAGCGGTGACCCGCTCAGTCCTCCCTTCTCATCGGACAGTAGGTGATCGCTAATGTTCTTTCGTGAGATAGTAGTGTTCGTTGCAATGACCGCGTCGATTTGTAAGTCGATGAACAAGTCACTCAGGTCCTTGATTTGATCATCTCCCATGTCCGGATCAATCTTCACGGCGACCGGAACATTCTTCCCTGTGTCTTCTTTTAGTTTTTCTTTCTCATCCATTAGTGGAGACAGGAGTTCTCGAGCGAACTTTGGAGTTTGTAGTTCACGTAATCCGGAAGTGTTAGGAGATGAAACGTTCACTGCAATGTAATCTGCATGGTCATAAGATTTTCTGAAGCAGTGAAGATAATCATCCAGTGCATTCTCGTTCGGAGTGCTTTTATTTTTCCCTATATTAATTCCGAGGATCCCATCGAATCCTTTTCGTGATTTCTGTATGTTATCAAGAGCACTTTCTATTCCGGGGTTATTAAAACCCATGCGATTAATGATTGCTTGATGCTCGCGAACGCGGAAGAGCCTAGGTTTAGGGTTTCCGTCTTGAGCCCGTGGAGTGATTGTTCCCACTTCGACAAAGCCAAAGCCCATCGAGCCGAAACCTGCAATGCAGTTACCTGATTTATCGAGTCCGGCAGCGAGTCCGACCCGGTTAGGGAAGTTCAAACCCATTACTTTGACCGGCTCTTGTCGGACATTTGGCCTTAGAAAAGAGGTAATTCCTAGCCTCTGAGCGATGCGTAGGCCGCTCAGCGTCAGATGGTGAGCTCTTTCGGCATCGAGTCTGAATAGCAAGGATCGAGCAATTTTATAAAAATTCACGGTAATAAGTGCTGTTTTGCCACATTTTTTATTAATTTAAGATATCTTGAATATTTTGCGTGACATATCATTTCTGGTTGCTAAATCTCGGCTCATACAAAATATAAAATACAAATTAAACTTCAGATGGGTAATTACCAAGAAGCAATTCGTCAAGTCTCCTTAGAAAACATGAATGAGCCATTTTATGAGGGCTCTGTTCAGAAATTATATGCTATCCCTGATGAGCCCGATTATATGGTCACGGAAACGACTGCTGGGGGATCAGTTTTTGATGTAGGAACAATTTTCGCGATTGATGGTAGTGATGTAGCGAGGGCAGTCTTTAGGCATGTTCTTTTTACAAATCTATCAAAGCCAGAAACCTGGCAAGAGGTGCGTGAGGCTGTCAATTTAGCAGATGGGTTAGATCCGAAGATGAAGGAGATCTTATTGGAGGGAACCATAGATAAGTTAACCTCAGTCGGTGGGGTCACGCACCATTGCGGCATGGTTGATGCGAAGACCGGAGAAGTTTCGCATGAGGGCCTCCCCGAGAATGAGAGCGCTTTCAACATTGTTCGAAGATTCAAGATAGAGAAACCTGACCAGGATAAGTTCCTGAAGCATTCTTTTTACGATTACAGTAAATTCAATGATCTGGACCGTAACGTTGTTCCTCTCGAATGCATTGTCAGGTTCGGTATCACGAGTGGAAGTTCTGTTTTTAAGAAGTACTTAAAACTTTCGAATTCTGATAAAAGAAAATTTGAGTTGGAGCTTGGGGCCAATGGTCCGCTAACTGCCTGGGAGTATCTGACGACTCCGATCGTAGACTTTACCAGCAAATATGAACCCGAAGATCGAGCAGTAACGAAACAAGAAGCGCATAATATGTCAGGGCTTGACGCGGAGACCTTCGCTGAGCTTGGTAAGTTAGCTATTCTGGGAGGCTGGGCCGTCAGGGTGATGGTTGAGAAGATGGGACTTCAGTTGTGGGACTTGAAATGGGAATTTGCCAGAGACGGTGATGATCTTGTCTTCGTAGATACCATTGATACGGATTCTTTCAGGGCAACTTCAATACTTGAAGATGATGGTGACAGAATCGTGATTCACTATAATAAGCAGGCTATGCGCGATTATTACAAGATTGCCCATTCTGATTGGCTCAGCGCTATTAATGAAGCGAAGGAGCAGGGCAGAGCAGAGGGAGTGCCTTTCGTTGAAATTTTAAAAGCGAGACAAGAATCGGGCGATGCGCCGAAAGACCCAGTCGTTGATGAGGCGTTCTTAGTCATTCAGGTGGACAAGATGAATCTGATAAAGGATTGCATTCTGAGTCGTCGTGAAAGTGACGAGGCCGCTGCAGCGCTTGAGGATTGCGGCAAAATAGAGGTCGACTTTTACACTGGCAATGGTCATAGGGATGCTCTGAAAGAACTTAACGGATTGGCCTAAATTAAATTAATGGAAAAAATCAGCGCTGAAGTAATTGGTAAATTTGAATCAGAGGGAGATGCGAATAAGCTCGTGTATGCCCCTTTGAATGCTCCGGTCAAGTACCGTCGGACCAGAGTTTACATGCTTGAGTATGAGGGGAAGTTAGAATTCGCTAAGAATTTTGTGCAAAGGTGCTTGGTCGATGATTATGCGGACGAGGTTTTCTACACGAGTGAACCGGCCGTTCAGGATTTTTCTTTCTACATTGATTACGGAATGAAGCCTGGGGCTCTGGACCTTGAAAAGGAGGCCATTCTTTCAAGTCACAAAAGCACGGAAGGGTTCGATATCGTTTCGCTTAAGCTAGTCCAGCGCATTTATATTTTCTCTGACCCTTCAATAACCTCTGAGCGTTTTGTGCGTGATGTTTGTAACCCAGCAATTCACGTCTGGAGCGTGACTGATTCTAATGGACAAAAAGTTGCCTGATCAGCCCTCTAGTAATTATAGAGAGATTCCAATAAGGGACCTCGATCCGGAAGGGTTAGGTTCTTTGAGTGATTCAATGAAGTTGTCATTGTCCGTAGAGGACATGATAGAGATTCAGGTCTATTACGAAGCAGAAATGCGCCGAGAGCCTACCGATGTTGAGCTGGAGTGCATTGCCCAGACCTGGAGCGAACATTGTAAGCATAGGATCTTCGGGGCTCGGATCGAGCATTCGGGCTCGGAGGGGGAAGAAGTCATAGATGGGCTATTTAAGACTTATATTAAGGCAGTCACTGAGAGGATAATGAAAAACAAGCCAGACTTTGTGCTCGGCTGCTTCGTTGATAATGCTGGTTTCATTCGGCTTGATGACGAGCAAGCTATCTGCCTTAAGTTAGAAACACATAATCATCCTTCGGCTATCGAACCTTATGCCGGAGCAAATACTGGGCTCGGTGGTGTGATACGTGATATTTTGGGTGCAGGCAAAGGGGCCAAGCCCATCGCGAGCTGTGATGTTTTTTGTTTTGGGCCGCCTGACACGGACCCTCAAACAATCAAAGCAGACGATGTCATTCATCCTCTCGGGATAATGAGGGGAGTAGTAAGAGGTGTCCGTGATTACGGGAACCGTATGGGTATACCGACCATTAGCGGGGCCATACAATTTGATCCCTCATACATATACAACCCCTTAGTCTTTTGTGGGACAGCGGGCCTGATACCTATCACTGACATTGATAAGGAAATGTCATCAGGGCTCAAGGTGATTGCGGTCGGAGGCAGGACCGGCAGAGACGGTCTCAAGGGTGCGACCTTTTCTTCGATGGCTCTTGACACAGAGAGTCACGAAGAAGATCAGCAGGCTGTGCAAATCGGTAACCCGATCGAAGAGAAGAAAGCCGCCGACTTTATCATCGAGGCGAGGAAGAAGGATCTCATAGTGTTCGTGACAGATTGTGGAGCAGGAGGCTTTTCGAGTGCTGCAGGTGAAATGCTAAGTGAGGTGGGCGGAAACCTTTACCTAGAGAGAGCGCCCCTGAAGGAGCCGGGAATGATGAGTTGGGAAATCTTTTTATCCGAGAGTCAGGAAAGGATGGTCCTCGCCGTCAAAGAAGAATCAATGTCTCAGCTCATTGAGATTGCTCAGATTTATGAGACTGAACTGACCGAGATTGGAGATTCAGATGAGTCAGGGATATTGAAGGTTTGGCACAATGGGGACCTTGTCTGTGAACTTGATAATTCTCGATTACATGATGCCCCGGTTCGGCATTTAAGTTCAGGGTATCAGGTACCATCAGGCATTGACCATGATTGGAGTGAGGATACGCTCAGCGATGATCTTTTGTCAGTTCTCGGGGACTTTGCGGTAGGTTCACGTGAGCCAATCATACGCGAATATGACCATGAAGTTCAGGGAAATACCTTACTTAAGCCTCTCGCAGGTGCTGAAGGGGATGCTCCTCAGGACGCGTCTGTGGTGAGGATAGACGATAGTGAGAAGCTCATGGCGATGGGCCTCGCTTTATTGCCGGAATGGGGCAAGACGGACCCCCTGGCCATGGGAAAGGGAACCGTCGATGAATGTGTCCGTTCTCTGGTCGTTTCCGGTGCTAACCCAGATAAGATAGCTCTCCTTGATAATTTCTGCGTAGGCAATCCGGACAATCCAGAAGAGTTGGGGATGCTAGTTGAAACTTGTAAAGGGATGGCGGCAGCGGCCGAGGCGTACGGTGCGCCTTTTGTTTCAGGTAAGGACTCTTTTTATAATTATTTTGAAACTGATGACGGTGCAGTTTCTATCCCTACAACTTGCCTCATCAGTGGCATGGGAGTCATTGAGAATGAGTCGAACGTTACTGGATCCTCTGTCCGTAGGGATAATTCGCTGATTGCAGTTATTGGAACGACTGATTCAGCAATGGGCGGGAGTGTATATGCGAGGATCAAAGATCGGACCAGAGCGAAGGTTCCTGACACGAACTTTGATGCGGCGCTGAGCTCTTACCGATCATATCATCTGGCCGTGAGTGAGAGTCTCATTCTCGCCGCTCATGATGTGTCTGAGGGTGGATTAGGAGTGTCCGCGGCGGAGATGGCTTTTTCAATGGTAGCCGGGATGGAAATAGATCTCGACTCGTTGCCGGTTAATGGGGATTTGAATAACGTTGAAAAGTTATTCGCAGAGTCATCGTCGAGAATTCTCATCGAATGTGAATCCGAATCCATTGACCGGATCCAGGAGATATTCTCTGAATCTGCTTTTGCCGTAATAGGTAAGACAGAATCGAGCCATAAAAGCCTTCGCTTCAAGAGCGATGGTATGAATATTTTAGATAATGAAATTGAATCTCTCAAAGAGACATGGAAAAACGTCCTCACGCCCTATTATTAAAGTTCCCTGGAACTAATTGTGATGCTGAAACCTCTCGCGCCTTAGAGGAGGCGGGTTTTTCGAGTGAAATCTTACCCATTGCGTGCGTCGATGAGGGAAGTTTAGAATCAGCGCAATTGATTGTTCTTAGCGGAGGATTCAGTTACGGTGATTATGTGATGGCTGGTAGACTTGCACAGCTCGAACTCGAACGCCGAATCGGTGATGCTCTGACGAGGTTCCGTGATGGTGGTGGGTACCTGCTTGGCATCTGTAACGGATTTCAAATCCTAACCAAGTTAGGTCTCCTCCCCGAGGGGAGCTTAATTAATAATACTTCGGGCCGCTTCATCTGTCGTTGGGTCAAGCTTGAGCGGCGGGTCGATGATAATCCTTTCCTGCGTGGGCTGCCTGAGAATTTTGAGTTACCAATAGCGCATGCTGAGGGTCGGTTCGTGGCACCTGAGGGGGCCGCGGAGAAGTACATGGATGAGGGCCTCGCGGCACTTGTTTATGAAGAAGATGTTAATGGCTCGACTAGTCGGATCGCTGGACTAACGGACAACTCAGGTAGGGTCCTTGGGCTCATGCCTCATCCGGAGAGGTTCCTTTGGGATTCACACCATTATGACCGGGACTGGGTAGGTGATGGTGATGGTAGAGGATCCGGGTACCAGATGTTTAAATCAATTTACAATACAATAGCGGGCGAAATTGCTCATGAACCGGGATAAATAAATGGCAGAACAGATCACATATAAGGAGGCAGGAGTTGATATTCATGCGGCAGCGGAACTGGTCGGAGACATTGGTGCGTTACGTGCGAGGACAGAGAAGAACAGAAAGCTTTATGGAGCCTTTGGTCTCTTTGCTGCGGGTTTCGATCTGAGTTCATACAATGAGCCTGTCATTTTTGCTGGTTGTGACGGTGTCGGAACGAAGTTGGAACTTTTACTCGAACATGATCTCTTGGAAACTGCCGGTAAGGATCTTGTGGCGATGTCCGTCAATGATATCCTGACGACTGGTGCCGATCCTGTGATGTTCTTGGACTATGTTGGTGTAGGAAAGTTGGACAAGACGAAGATTTCCAGAGTCATTGCCGGGATCGTTGAATGGTGTGAGTCCTGTGACTGCATTCTTGCTGGTGGAGAAACTGCGGAAATGCCTGACCTGGTAAGTGAAAACATGATCGAGTTGTCCGGGTTCGGGATCGGAGTCGCGGAAAAGCCAGACGTCGTGGATCCTACCACGATCGGAGAAGGGGACATATTAATTGGTTATCCTTCTGACGGAATCCATGCTAATGGTTGGAGTCTTGTGAGAAAGATCCTTTCAAGTTTTCCGCAGGAGTTCACAGATGAGGATGTTATTTCCCTGTTAGCTCCGACTAGGCTCTACCATGATGTCGTGAAAGGGCTCCGCGATGCTGGAGTCAAAGCCAAAGCAATGGCGCATATTACTGGTGGCGGATTGCCTGAAAATCTTGAGAGGATACTAGGTGATAAGGGGGCCTCATTGGAGGTTCCAGTGTGGGAGTTGCCCGTTGCAGGTAAAGTTTTGAACCATGTCGAAACGGATGAGGCTTTTTCAACATTTAATATGGGGATTGGCTGGGTCAGCATTGTCAGTTCTGATGATGAGAATGCTGCGATGAATGTGATTCCTGGAGCAGTACGTTTGGGCTCAATAGGTGGAGATAAATTATCAGTAAATTTAGTGTAAATGGGAGACTTCTTAAAACATGAATGCGGTATTGCGGTTCTCCGCCTCAAGAAGCCCCTTGCCTATTATCATGACAAGTACGGCAGCGCTCTGTATGGATTTCAGAAGCTTTTCTTGCTCATGGAAAAGCAGCACAACCGCGGGCACGACGGGATAGGCATTGGAAGCGTTAAGCTCAACATGGAGCTTGGGGATCCTTACATGTTTAGGGAAAGGTCCGCGGCAAAGGATTCGCTCACTGTTGTTTTCAAGAACCTGATGGATCGGTACCATGGTGTCTGCGAGAGGCGAGGACTTGATCCTGAAGATCCAAACAATGTGAGCCGGTACTTTGATTTTGGCGGAGAAATCTTATTAGGTCATCTCAGGTACGGAACGTCCGGCGAATTTGAAGAGGGCTCTTGTCATCCGTTCCTCAGGAGGAGTAACTGGGAGACGCGAAGTTTGATGGTTCTCGGTAACTTTAATATGGCGAATGCTCCGGAACTGAATCGTACTCTCGTTGACAGGGGTCAGCATCCTGTCTTCGGAACTGACACTCAGACTGTACTCGAAGAGATCGGCTTTTTCCTGGATCAAGCACACCAGAACATTTATCGAAAGTGCAAAGCCAGTAAGGTTCCAGGGACCGAAATTCCCGGGCTAATTAGTGACAGGCTTCACATGCCCAGGCTCTTGAAGAAGGCAGCAAAGATATGGGATGGAGGATATGCTATCGCTGGTGCCGTCGGTAATGGTGATGCGTTCGTGATGCGTGATCCTAACGGTATAAGGCCTGCCTTTTATTTTGAGAATGACGATTTCATTGGTTTCGCTTCCGAAAGAGTCCCCCTGATGACGGTATTTGGACTGGAGAAGGAAGAGGTTTCTGAGGTCCCGGCAGGTCATGTCGTATCCATTAAGAATACAGGAGACCTGACCGTCGAGAGATTCGCAGAGAAGAGACCGATCACTCCTTGCTCCTTTGAAAGAATTTATTTCTCTAGAGGAAATGATCCTGAGATTTATCGTGAAAGGAAGGAACTCGGGAGGCTCTTGTCTAAGCCGATACTGAAAGCGATTGATTATAACTTCAGAAATACTGTTTTTAGTTTTATTCCTAACACGGCTGACGTTGCCTATCATGGCATGATGGGTGGTTTACGTGAGTATCATAGGGGAGCAGTTAAGGCAGAGATTCAGAAGGCCCTAGCTGACGGTAATCTTAACGAGGAAAAAATTGATGATCTGATTCTCCATAATTGGCCGAGGGGTGAAAAAATTGCGCACAAGGATATTAAGATGCGGACTTTCATTAGTCAGGAAAAGGGTCGCAAGCAATTAGTGTCTCACGTTTATGATATTAGTTATGGTGTCGTCGAGCCTGGTGAGAGCTTAGTGGTCATTGATGATTCAATTGTCAGGGGAACTACACTCAGAGAGTCCATCCTAAAGATTCTGGCCCGCACTGATCCTAAGAAGATCGTCGTTGTTTCTAGTGCTCCTCAGATCCGTTATCCCGATTGTTATGGGATTGATATGTCTGAGCTGGGTAAATTTATTGCTTTCCAAGCAGCCATTGATTTGCTGAAAAATTCTACCAGAGCCTCTCTCCTCGCTAAAGTTTATGATGAGTGCCTGGCAGAGTTGAAAAAGCCTGCCGAGGAAATGCGTAATTGTGTTCGTGATATTTATGAACCTTTCACAGCAAAGCAAATATCAAAGCAAATAGCGCGCCTCATTTATCCGCAGGACATCAAGTGGAATGGGGAAGTCCAAGTTATTTATCAGAGCATTGAAAATCTGAGGTCTGCGCTAGGAGCGAACTGCGGAGACTGGTACTTTACAGGAAATTATCCGACACCGGCCGGAACTGCCGTGGTTAACCGCGCTTTCATTCAATACTGTGATGGGATTGAGGGAAGGCCTTATGATTTAGGATTATAAAACGATGAAAGTTATTGTAGTAGGAAAGGGAGGGCGTGAGCACGCTCTAGTGACCGCGTTAGAGGAATCAGAATCATCTCCTGAAGTCTATTGTTATCCTGGGAGTGACGCTATTTTTGAGCTGGCAAAGCAGTTACCCGGGGAAATTTCCGATGTTGATTCTCTGGTCCAGGCCATGCTTCATGAAGGAATTGATTTTTGTGTCGGGGGCGAAGAATCATGGTTGGCCAAGGGATTAGCTGATCGGGCAAGAGAAAAAGGGATTCCGACTTGGGGTCCCGTTAAGGAATCTGCGCAACTCGAAGCTAGTAAGGAATTTGCAAAGAAATTTATGTTTAGGCACAACATCCCTACGGGCAGTTACGAGGTGACTAATGATTATGAGTCCGCAATGTCTGCCATCAAAAAGTATCCTACAGTGCTAAAGTTTGACGGGTTAGCTGCGGGGAAAGGTGTTGCGATATGTGCTGACGAATTTGAAGCCGAATCTTTCTTAAAGGAAGTCTATGTTGATGGTCGCTTCGGTGATGGTAGGGTCCTTATTGAAGAGTTTCTTGAGGGCCCTGAAGTGTCCGTGATTGCTGCGGTCAGTGATGGGGAATACCAGATATTTACTCCTGCCCGTGACTATAAAAGATTAGCCGATGGCGACGAGGGTCTTAACACTGGAGGAATGGGAGCCGTTGCTTCTCGGGTTCTGATAGATAAGGATTTGCTCTCACGGATTGATCGTGAAGTCATTAAGGTCAGTGTCGATGGTCTCATTAGTGATGGGATGGACTTTAGAGGTTTCTTGTACGCGGGGCTAATGCTCACCGAGGACGGGCCCAAGTTACTTGAATATAATTGCCGGTTTGGTGATCCGGAAGCACAAGCGGTCCTGCCGTTAGTGGGGGGTGATTTCAGTTCATATCTTTTTGAGGCGGCAACAGGAAACCTTCAGAAGGACCTGATCTCATTTGATGAGAGTTGGAGCATTTGTTTGGTTCTTGCTTCTGCCGGATATCCGAATTCATCGAGGAGCGATGATGTTATCAGTGGTCTCGATTCTGTTGAAGGTGTGAAGGTCTATCATGCGGGGACAAAGAAGAACGAGAATGGTGAATATGCGACCAATGGCGGAAGGGTCCTAGCAGTAGTGGGCCGTGGAAATGACCGTGAATCAGCCGTGAGCAATTCCTACAATGAAGCCAGTAAAGTCAGTTTTGATGGGGATCAGCGCCGGTCAGATATAGGGCGAATGCATTTTGAATAATTTAGACTAATATACATAACTTAAATAAAATAATGAAAGTAATCATCATTTACGGTAGTGCTAACGACAAAGAATTCATGAAGCCTGCACACACCTATCTGGATGATCAGGGGGTAAATTATGAGGAGCATGTTATTTCAGCGCATCGGAATTTGACTGAGCTGATTCAATTCTTAAGAGATCTTAACGAATCTGGACAAAAGGCAGTTATATTAGCAGTTGCGGGTCTCGCGGCTGCCCTTCCGGGGATCGTAGCAGTCGAAACGGAACTGCCTTGTGTGGGTGTTCCTGTGCCCGGAGGACCACTAAATGGGATCGATGCATTATTGGCAATGTGCCAGGTCCCAGGGGGCGTTCCGGTAGGCTCAGTGGGATTACATAACAAAGCGCCCTTGAATGCTGCCATGTATGCGCATAGAATACTCAAATTCGCAGGACTTGAGTAACTCGCACGATCAGGCAACAGAGTGCCCCGGGGGGCAAAGCCTCCTAGGAGAGGATGATATTTCCAATAAGCTTCGTAGACTCGCGGCGCAGATAGCCGAGATGCATCCTGAAGGGCTCTTATCTTTTGTAGGAATTCATACTAGAGGAGTCACTGTAGCAGAGAGAGTAAAAGAGATTTTGCTGGAGATGGGAAGGGAAGTCCAGATAGGGACTCTGGACATTTCTTTTTATCGTGACGATCTGGATCATAAGGTAACGAACCCGACAGTGCGGGCCTCTGAGATCCCTTTCGAGATAGAAGGGAACCGGATCATTGTTTTTGATGATGTCCTTTACACTGGCCGGACCATCCGCTCAGCCATCGAAGGTGTATCAAAGTACGGTAGGCCCTCGAAAGTAGAACTGGCTGTCCTCATTGATAGAGGGAACCGTGAGTTACCCATACAACCTGATTACGTTGGTCATGTCGTAGAGACTGATCGCTTGGACAGAGTTAAGGTCTGTTTCAAGGAGCATGATGGAGAAGATTCAATTAGCCTCATTCCTGGATCATGAGTGAACCGCACAAGGACCTTCTACAGATAGAGGACCTGAACAAGGATGAAATTGAAAGCATCCTTGCTGCAGCTCAACCGTTCAAGGAACTCTTTAAGCGATCGGTTAAAAAGGTGCCAACTCTTCAAGGCAAGACTGTTCTCAGTCTCTTCTATGAGCCTTCGACAAGGACCAGTTCTTCATTTGAGGTTGCGGCAAATAGGCTCTCTGCAGATTTCACGAGCCTCGCCGTTGCCAGCTCATCTGTTGTGAAAGGGGAAACAGTCCTTGATACGGTAGATACGTTAGGGGCGATGAGAGCCGACTACATTGTCATTAGGCACAAGAAAGCGGGCATTCCTAACCTCGTTGCCGAGCACACTGATGCTTCAGTCATCAATGCAGGTGACGGTTTTCATGCTCATCCGACTCAGGCCCTGCTCGACGCTTCAACTTTATACGACGTCTTTGGTAAATTGGACTTTTCTGGTAAAAAAATTCTAATCGTCGGAGACATACTGCACTCGAGAGTGGCCCGTTCAACTAGCCGGATCATGACCATGCTCGGGGCTGAGGTCAGGGTGCTTGGCCCTGGGACATTAGTTCCACCCGGGAGGCCGGATAAGATGAAGAAGTTTAAGAATTATGAGGAGGCCATGGACTGGAAACCGGACGTGGTTTATCTGCTTCGGGTTCAGTTTGAACGGCAAGGTGAGCAGTTCTTCCCAAGCTCTGGTGAGTATCATTCCGTTTACGGGCTCAATGAGGAAAGATTCAACAAGATCAAAGATGAAGGTGTCTGGGTCATGCATCCGGGCCCAGTTAATAGAGGCGTTGAATTAGCCGATTCCGTGACCACTTACGATAGGTGCCTTATCAATAGACAAGTTGAAAATGGCATAGCGACCCGCATGGCAGTGCTCTACTGGCTCAAACCTCAAACCTTTCAACAGGATGGATGATCTGATATTACTTAAGCAGGCATCAGTGGCCAGTGAGGATAGTACGGATCTATTTGAGAATGATGTTCTTGTGGAGAATGGTGTCATTAAGGCAGTTAGTTCGTCTCTGAATGCAAGCGATGGGACCAGAGTCATTGACGCAAAAGGGAAGGTCCTTCTCCCGGGCCTTTTTGATGTGCATGTTCACGTGAGGGAGCCTGGGCAAACATCCAAAGAAACTATAAGAACTGGATCTGAAGCAGCAATCAATGGAGGCGTTACGGGAATCGTTGCTATGCCGAACACGGTCCCGGCAATCGATAATGGAGGAATGGTCCGAAGTGTATTGGAGATTGCTGGCAGGGATTCTAGGGTCGAATTTTTCACTACTGGCTGCATTACCAAGGACAGGAAAGGGAAGGAAATGGCTGCGATCGGAGGCATGAAAGAGGCTGGAGTCGTTATGATCACAGATGACGGTTCTCCGGTAGAGAACCCTCAACTCCTTCGACGGGCGATGGAATATGCACGAGAATTTGACCTGCCATTGGCTTCTCATTGCGAGACCATGCACTTGTCTGGGGCCGGAGCCATGAATGAAGGGAAAAGGTCATACAAGTTAGGTGTCCCTGGTATTCCGTCGATCAGTGAGGAGGTCTGCATCGCTAGAGACATTCAAATAGCGGCCTACACTGGAGCTCATCTGCATTTGCAGCACGTTACTACGGCCCGCGGCATGGAACTCATTAGGCGGGCCAAGAATGATGGTGTCAAAATTACCTGTGAGGTCGCTCCTCACCATTTAATTTTCAATGAAAATGACATTGTTAATTATGATACTTATTTCAAAATGAATCCTCCTCTGAGGACCGAGGAAGATAATGAGAAGTTACTCGAGGGACTGATCGAAGGCGTCTTTGATGTCATCGCTACGGATCACGCTCCCCATACTGAATTTGAGAAAAAGCAGCAGGACTTTGAGACTGCTCCTTTTGGGATCACTGGTCTTGAGACTGCTCTCCCATCACTCTATCACCATTACATAAAGGAAGGAAAGTTTGGCTGGGATCTTCTGGTGAAGAGATACGCGGCAGAGCCGAGAAGGATACTTAATCTGGACCAGGTGTCCGTTAAGGAAGGGAGTAGAGCTGAATTGGTTCTTTTTGACCCACAAGCAACGACGACCTTTAGTCAGGAATTTATGAAGTCTAAATCTCCTAACACGCCATTTCTTGATAAGGAACTCCAAGGAAGTGTTGATCTGGTCGTGAATGGAGAAGAAGTGCTATTGGATAGGTCTGATGGTGCAGCCTAATTGATGATGGGGTATTCAGAAAAGCTTAGTGCCAGAATAGATGAGATTAAATCAAATCTATGCGTCGGTATCGATCCGAGGCCAGACTTAATAGATGGTGACTTTGAGACTTTTGTCAGGGACTTAGTTGATCAGACCATTCCTTATGCTGCGTGTTACAAACCGAACACGGCATATTTCGAGGCCCTCGGTTCTAAGGGTTACGCAATCATGGAGAAGTTAATAGCGGATGTGCCAGCAAATATCCCGGTCATTCTTGATGCGAAGAGAGGTGATATAGGTGCGACCCAATCCTATTACGCGAAAGCATATTTCGAATTTATGGAAGGAGTTGACGCGGTGACAATTAGTCCTTACATGGGCTTTGATTCGGTTGAACCAATGCTCAAGTATCCCGGGAAAGCTGTATATCTTCTCGGTGTCACTTCTAACCCCAGTGCCGAAGACATTGAAACCAAGAAGTTAGATGATGGGAGGCAAGTCTTTGAGTTAGTATGTGAAATGGCTCAGAAGTCGGAACCTTTGGAAGGTGAGCTCGGATTCGTGCTGGGGTTGACCAACGCAGAGCCGGAAATCATAGGAAAAATACCCGATTCTCCGCTATTATTGCCAGGGCTCGGTGCGCAGGGAGGGGATCTGAGTCTTCTTTCAGGATCAGGGAGGAGCGCTCCGTTAGTGATTAACGTTTCAAGGGGAGTTATGTTTGGTGAAGGAGACGCCTCAGAGAGGGCCTTAAATTATAGAGACCAAATCGCTGAAGCACTTGGCAAATGATTCGTTCTTGCATCTCAAGATATGGGGTGATTTGAATTCACCCAGTCCAACGCCTCCTCCTTAGTGCTCAGGCTACCTTCGAGTTGTAGGTCCTGAACTTTGGTCAGCATCTCTCCTAGTTCGGGTCCAGGATCCCAACCAATTTCAATCAGGTCCTTTCCGTTCAGGAGCGAGGGAGGTATAATTGGTTCATTGTCGAACTCGGTTCTTTTCTGGTTCAGAAAGTCATAGTTATCCAGACCTCCCCAACTACCTAGGCAGTCAACGCGGTGCAGTTCGGTTTCGTCTTCGAAAGAGGGCCTTGCCATGAACCTCTTGAGCTTCGCTTCACGCATCTTTTGAACATCTTTAAATGTCATGTGATTAGCGACCATTTCAGTCACCTCTTCGATGGTCTTGTTGGGGTATTTGAGGCGACGTAAGATTGTAGTGGCCATGCCGGATCCGATCTTGTCATGACCATTGAACCGGATTCTGTCCGCTTCCTCGTCATAAGAGAAGGTGGCTGGCTTTCCGATATCGTGAAGTAAAACGCTCAGCACTAAGGATAAGGACGGGTCCTCTTTTAATAGAGTTAACATTAGCCTTGTATGAACAAAGACGTCACCTTCAGGATGAAATTGTGGGGGCTGTTCGCAACCTTTAAGGTCTATAATTTCCGGGAGGATGGCCTCCATTAGCCCGCTTTCCATGAGAAGGTCGAATCCTCGGACGCGTTGAGGGTCGACGAGTATCTTGGATAGTTCGTCACGGATCCTTTCCTCGCTGATGTTTTTTATTTCTTTAGCATTGCTGCATATGGCAGCCCATGTGTTTTCTTCGATTTTGTAATCGAATCGTGCAGCGAATCGAACCGCCCTTAATAGTCTTAGATGATCTTCTTTGAAACGAGATTCAGGATTTCCGATTGCCCGAACAGTACCCGATTTAATATCATCCTGTCCGTTAACGTAATCAATTGTAAGGTCCTCTATCGGATCATAGAAGATTCCATTGATGGTAAAGTCTCTCCTTAACACATCTTCCTCGGGGCTAGTGAATTCAACGGTCTCTGGCCTTCTCCCGTCACCGTAGGATCCGTCGTTCCGGAAAGTGGCAACTTCAAAAGCGAATTCTCCTGAGATTACAATAATAACGCCAAAGTGAGCGCCGACTGACCGGGTTTTACTGAAAAGGGCCATGACCTGTTCAGGTAAAGCGTTTGTTGCGATGTCATAATCAGTTGGAATCTCATCTCGCAACAAATCTCTTACACAGCCTCCAGCGAAGTAGGCTAGATAGCCACTTTGTTGAAGCTTGCTTATGACCTTTATGGCCTCTTCGTTTATGGGATTCATTGAGATTACTCCAAATAATCTAGAACTGGTATAGTTCAAATGCTCTTATTCTGGACTCCTTGAAAATACGTCAATATTGTGTTAATTGAATAAATTATTAGCAGAAAACAGTCGAAAGTTATCATTCTACTGCTTTATTTGCTTATAAAGATGGCAGGATAGCTCAGTGGTAGAGCAGAGGATTCATAAGCCTAAGGTCGGGAGTTCAACTCTCCCTCCTGCTACCACTTTATGGTTAAGGTTTTATGAGGATTTTGGAGGAAGGAAGAAAACTAAGGTTGTCCTTATTGTGTCCTTAAGAGAACAGATATACTGCATATAAAGCAATATTGGCCTGAGTAAGCATAGCTAAAATGAGCCTTTTACCTGTAGGCGTTTAAGCATCATTTTTAAAGGTTTTGGTGCCGAGTGGGGGGCGTATTTGGGGAAAGCTTTCAAAAAGTTTAAATACAATAAGGACAGACATTTGTCATTTTTTTTCATTTTTTCTGAAATTATTTTTCAATCATTAGGTTCTTCTTAGATTCCGTCTCTCTATTAGGTGCCGGCGCTTTTTGTTTCTAGCTATACACCGACCCTAGAGCTTTCCATTCAAAAGAAGTTTAGTCTTCCCCGAGCAATTCGCCATTTTCTTCCCACATTTTAGCATAAATCTGTTTGCCGTCCTTGTAGGCAGTTTCAGCCATCTTCTGCCCGTTTTCATACCACGCCTAACTTCTCGGCCTTCAACTTACCAGTAGTGGCTAATAAGAGTCTTTACAGCTGGAGACAAGATGAGGTCAAGCAAAGTGGCGTTTGTGGTTATGCGGAAGAACCTAGTGGAAGGTCTGCATCGTAATCGAGCTTGCCCGGGGGAGAGCGATTGGGTATAATTACACGGTCATGAGTAGGGAGCCACGTTCGTCGATGGGATTGTTTGTCCGACTAAGCGTGATGATGTTTGTGCTCTTTTTTGTCTGGGGCGCGTGGTACGTGACGATGGGGACCTTTATGGCGGGCCGGAACTTTGACGCCGCTGCCATCGGTTGGGCCTACTCGGTCGCACCGATTGCCGCGATTGTGACTCCGTTCTTCATGGGCGTCTTTGCGGACCGGTTTGTGAACGCGGAGAAACTGCAAGGGGTATTATTGTTGCTGAGCGGCTTCTTCATCGCGTTGGCGCCGCAATTTGCGGCACCGGAGACTCAATGGGTTTTCGTCGGGCTCTTGCTGGCCCACACGCTTTGCTTCATGCCGAATCTCGGTTTGTCCAATACGATCTGTCTCAAGCACCTGGTCGACTCGGAGCGCGATTACCCGATCGTGCGCGTCTTTGCGACGTTGGGATGGATCGTGGCGGGATGGGTCGTGAGTCTCCTCTTCATGGCGGAGGAATCGCCGGTGCAGTTTTACACCGCGGCGGCGGCGGCCTGGGGAGTTGGGATCTACAGCTTCTTCCTTCCGCGCACCCCGCCACCGGGAAAAGGCACGCCTTTAAAGATGGGAGAACTCTATGGGTCGGGGACGTGGCGCTATTTCAAGAAACGGGCGTTTGCGATTTTCATGGTGGCTTCTCTCCTGGCGTCGATGGGAATGATGCCGTACTGGGTACTGGGCAGTCCCTTTGCCAACTTCTTGGGGATCGAACGTTCGGGAGCTTTCTTCACGATGGGGCAGATGGCCGAGCTCGTCGTGCTCGCGGTCATTCTGCCGGTCTTTATCAAGCGCTTCGGGATCAAGTGGACTATGGGGATCGGACTTCTGTGCTGGGCGCTGCGCTTTGTTCTCTTATCAGAGGCGGCCACTTCGAGCGGGACGAGCATGATGACCTTGCTGGTGATCGCGGTGCTGCTCCACGGATTCAGTTACGACTTTGTTTTTGTTTCGGGATACCTCTACGTGGACAAGCACGTCGGCGAGGAAGTGCGTGCGCAAGCGCAGGGGTTGCTGGTGGTTTTCACCCAAGGAATCGGATTCTTCCTGAGCTCTCAGCTATTAGTGGGGCATCTCGGGTCGCGCTATGGAGTTCCGGGTGACGATGCGGGGTCGTGGCAGGGCTACTGGCTGGTGCCGGCGATGTTTATGGCGGGAGTGCTCGTGCTGTTCTGGTTCGCGTTTCGGGAGGAGAGTAAAACCGATTGAAATCATTTCATTAAGAAGTCCACTCGCCCAGTCCATAATGATTGTTTCCTTATATCATCTTCGGAGAGATTAGTTCCAGAGCAAAAAATTAAGTGTCTGGAACCCCTATAGCTACTGGTATAGCTATAGAACTTAAGGTTCACTCACTTGAAAATAAAGACGAGGTTCTTCTGCTGGATTGGGATTCTCTGCGGGACCGGCGGGGACGACGAAGGTCGTGGTCTCACCTTGGCTTGTGATATTGTCGTCGATCTCAGTCCAGCTGTCAGTGGCGAGGTCGCGCGACCAGTTGAGGATATAACTGACACCGCTGCGTGATGTCCATGTTAGGGTGACATCGTTAGTTTCCGGATCGACGCTGATGTCGACGAAACGAAATCCGCTCACTGAAGCCTCGACCGTCGCGTCGAGTTCCTCCTCGGTCGGCAGTTCTCCGTCCGCCACAAACGCAAAAGCGTCATGCCGGATCCCTCCCTCCCGGCTCATAAGTTTGAAAGTCACCTGTCCGCCCGCAGTGGTGTAGGACGCCACGGGATCAACCGTACCCGAACTCGGGCCCAATCCGTTCAGGTCGGTGCCGTCGGTCAAATTGATCCACACCCAATTGTCATGGACATTGGCTCTGGCCGGGTTGCCCGATCCGTCGAACCGGCCAGTGCTTCCGTAACCATTCCCCCGGTCGAGATCGACGGTCGGATCGCCACCCAGGGTCGAGGCGACAAAAAAGCTGTCGTTTTCGTATGCAAACAACGCTTCGTTGGAGTCCGGATCGTCACTAATCTCAGGGTCGTAGGAAAAAAATACCGGACAGTAGATCCGTCCCCAGAGATCGTAGGTGCCCGCCGGCAGCGACAGCGAGTAATTGCGGAATACGGCTTGGTCGCCGAAGGGAGCTTTCGCGTCCCGACGGTCGGTATCGATATACTGCCCCCCTAAAGCTTCGGGATTACTTTGCACCCGGTAGCCAACTCCGTCCGGCGTGCTTCCCGATTCCGCCTCGAAGCCGAAAATATCCGCAGATGCAGTAGATATGAGAAGCCAGGGCGCGAACACAGTTAGTATTTTCGATACGAGCATCGGTTTCATTGAGACTTAGGCAGCTGAACATCAACAGATTACGCAGAACTCTCGTTAAAGTGCAATCCTTTTATAGTGATATTTTTATGTGAAAACAATCTAAGGGTTCCCTCATGGCGTTCGGAAGAATTATCCTCTTCATTTCCAATATGATTTATTCTTACAGGAAGACGATTCCAGATAAGGAGTTAAAGCGGGCAAAGGATATGAACCCCTGAAGTCCCATCCATACAGGGCCGAAGATATATATTATTGATATTATTTTTGTAGCATAGTCATCACCAACAAAGAAAAATAATATAACTCTGATTAGGCTGAACATGAGTCCAAAGAGTACCGATATTAAGGTAACGATTTTGACTGACTCTTTAATAGGTATTCGATTTATTTTTTTTCATGGCGATGTAGCTTAAGGCTTTAACTATTTCATGTCAGATCTTTCTGGCCCTCCAGAAAAAAGTTCCATCTGATATTGATTGAGAAAATTGAAATGTTTTCCCGTTGCCGATTAAAAGAATTCTAGGGGCGAACCAGCCAACCAAGTTACGTGATCTTTCCAGACTGTAAAAGCTTCCCTTTTCGCCAGGGAACATAACGATCACTTTTCCCGGTTCAGAGAGTCTGATTTTGATTTGGTGTTTAGGTGCGCTAAAAGGGTCTTCTCTTGAGCTATCAAATAGATCTTCGGTTTCGTTTTCCCAATTGTCTCCATCGCTATCTTCGGGTGTGGTGGCAAAGAGAAGGACGGTGGATCCGTCAACGATCTTGTAGTCGTTAAAGGTTTTGAAATTGTCCAGGAGCTGATTCTCAAAGTAAAGGAGCTGATCATCGATCTCAATGCTTTGACTATTCTCAATTTTTGTTTTCAAGGCATCAATTTCATCAGATGGCTTCACATCGAACTGAATAGCCTTACCATCCAAGGGTTGGACATAGACTTCAATTCCACTTGCATTGCCTATGAGAATGAGACTCAGGGATAATGTTGCTAGGCTCTTAGATAACATCGGATCAATTTCCTGATCTTTAGTCCCTAGGCAAGTGACGAAGTTAGCAAGTTTGAGCTTAATTGTTAGGGTTACGGCTGAATCCTTCAGCTAACTTAATATTAATGACCCTTAAGACCCTTGTTTGGAGTTCATAATTAGGTTATGCATTGAGATATGAAATTTCCTAGTTGTTTACTACTTTGGATTGCTTTTTCGATGAGTTCCGGAAAGCTCATGAGTGCCGATCTGAGTGATCTCTCGTACTCGGTGAAGTACGGCTCTGTAATTATTACCGATTGCAAGACGACCGCTACTGGAGAATTGGAAATACCGGCATTGATTGGTGAATCCCCTGTTACTAAGATTGGGAACGCCGCTTTCCGAGGATGTTCAAATTTGACCAGCATTACTATTCCTGACGGGGTCACCACAATAGGTGACGAGTCATTTTATTCATGCTCTTTGCTGGCGGCGATAACTATCCCTGATACGGTGTTCAGTATCGGTGAGTCGGCTTTCCGTTATTGTAATTCCTTAATGGCCATTAATTTGCCCGAAGGCATTACAAGTATTGGAGATTCTGCGTTCCATAATTGTGGAAGCTTGAGTGAAGTTCTTATTCCAAGCACCGTAGTTCAAATAGGTGAGAGGGCTTTCAGGGATTGTAAGAATTTGGCCAGAATAGTTATTCCTGCGGGAGTGTCTAATGTTGAGCGGCTTGCCTTTTATGGTTGTACAAATCTGAGGCAAGTTCACATAGAGGGTGAATTACCTTCTTTCGGGAGTAATGTTTTTGGAGGTTCTGCAAATTCTTATATTACTTATTCTGGGGACCTAACGACGGTCGCTGGTAGACCAAGTTTTAGTCCTAGTCAGCTCTTTGAAGTTAACAATCTGCAGGAAACAATTAAGGTCAAGGACGCCCAAATTGCACAATTAGCTATTCGCCCCTCAGTGCAGGAGATTCAGGACGCTCGTGCCGGATCAATAATAATGAGAAAGGATCCGGAGACAGGAAAAGCAAAGTTGCAATTTAGGCTTGAGCAAACGGACGATTTTGAGTCATGGGATCCTTACGAGGGTGGGGAGTTGAGCGTTTCGGGTGAAGGCGGATTTGAATTACTTTTGCCACTTGATGAAGATAAGAAGTGGCTCCGTGTCGGAATGGATGGAAAACCACCTGAGTCACTCGAGTCCGGTGGGGATCTTGGTGGAGTTGATTTTGGGGATTTACTTAACGGGCTTCCTGGAGGATTCCCTGGCGTAAATGTCGGAGGTGACGATAAAGGAGGTGAAGGTGAAGGTGAAGGTGAAGGGATAAACTTGGGTGATTTAAATTTAGATGGAATTGACCTCGAGAACATTAATCTAGAGGACTTAAATCTAGAGGACTTAAATCTAGAGGACTTAAATCTAGAGGACTTAAATCTGGGAGGACTGGATCTTGGTAATCTTGGAGACTTGAATTTAGAAGGGCTTAATCTTGGTGATATTGAAATCACGCCTTTGCAGTTAGTGCAGCTTGCCTTGCTTTTTAATCAATTTCTTGCTGATGTTTCTGACGTGATTGGAGTGGACGTAACTAATATTTTCCAAGGAGATGTTAATGTGGACGGAGGCGGTGAAGGCGGTGAAGGCGGTGAAGGAGATGAAGCGGGCGGAGGTGATGGAGGCATAGTTGACCCGGGGTTTGGGACTGATGAAGGTGAAGATAATGGGAATGGAGGGATTGACCTTGGAGGGATTGACCTTGGAGGGATTGACCTTGGAGGGATTGACCTTGGAGGGATTGACCTTGGGTTTTTAAATCAACTCTTCAATGGGATATCGATTCTTCCTGAAGCCGATGACGGTGTTGCAGCTGAAGCTGAGTAGGGGATTTATTTTGGTGTAAGGTAGAGGATAGTCCATGCGCGCTTGTTTATTTTTGTTCTTTGCTCTCTCCCTGGGCACCGAGGCAGCAAGGAAACCTAACGTCATCTTTATATTTACTGATGATCAGGGAACGCTTGATGCGAATTGTTTCGGATCTGAGGATTTGCACACTCCGGCAATGGATGAGTTGGCGGATAATGGAATAAGGTTCACTCAAGCCTACTCGCATACGGTATGCTGTCCTGCCCGAGCAGCCTTATTAACTGGCCGGTATCCTCAACGATCAGGCGTTAACTCTTGGACTCAGGGAGACTTGAAGAGCGGCAGAGGAATTAATATGTTCGGGAATGAGGTTACAATTGCTGAAGCTCTTCGTTCTGCTGGATACCGAACCGCTTTGTTTGGAAAATGGCATTTGGGAGCGGCCCGTGAGAGTGGCCCAACGACACAAGGGTTTGATGAGTTCTTTGGCCTGCGCGGAGGGTTCATTGATAATTATAATCATCACTTTCTTCATGGTTCAGGGTTTCATGATCTCTACGAGAAGACAAAAGAGATTCATGCGAAGGGTAAATATTTTCCAGAGATGATGACCGATCGTGCACTGAACTTTATTGAAAGAAACAAGAATGGGCCCTTCTTTCTTTATTTTGCGCTAAACATTCCTCATTACCCGGAACAGGCTCTCGAGATGTTTGGCGACAGGTACAAGGGCCTGCCAATGCCGCGACGGTCTTACGCAGCCATGATTAGTACGACGGACCATTACATTGGCAAGGTCTTGAAGAGACTCAATGATCTGGGACTACGGAAAGATACAATCATTGTATTCATGAGTGATAACGGTCACTCGACTGAGCATAGCCAGATACGTGTTGATGGGCACAGTAGTGGCTTAAAGAAAGGGCATTATTATGGAGCTCATGGAGGAGGAGGAAACGCTGGGCCGTACTTGGGCAATAAGGGGACTTTCTTTGAAGGTGGCATTAGAGTGCCTGCAATTTTGTCTTATCCCAAAGAACTGCCGAAGGCTAAGGTTAAGAGTCAAGCGGTCACTTCGATGGATTGGTATCCAACAATCCTTGATTTGTGTGGGATCAAAAAGAACGAGTCAGTTTCTTTTGATGGCAAGAGTCTAGTTCCCATGATTATGGATAAAGGAGACAAAGAGATTCATGACGAATTTCATTGGGCATGGCAGAACCAGTGGGCCGTTCGAGTAGGAGATTGGAAACTAATTGGACGAGGATCGTGGGATTTGAAGTCGGGACAAAAGATCCCGTCCGGCACTCATCTTGGTAAAGTTTCAGGCGAGGCGCCGGAAAAGAAGAACTATGCTTCAGAAAAGAAAGAACTTCTAAAGGAACTCAAGGATGCCCATGACCGGTGGTCAGAAATGGTAGGGTTCTCGGCAAGATGAGTAGAATATTTTTTATCTTAATACTATTAATTAGTTCAGTTATTCATGCGGCTGATAAGAACTCTCTATTGTCAGGGCATCCTCGAGAGTCATACAGGGGTGTTAAGAATATCGAGGAAATGGAGGAGGCTTTGAGGAAATCGATGGGAGCATCGGAGAAGCACTCTTTTTCGCGAGGCTGGTGGGTCTGGGACCGATTAAGGTGCCGTTATGTGGACGGAGACAGGAAAGATAAAGGTGCGTTGAAAGTGCTGCGTGCTGTCTTTAGAGGGCTGATACTGGACAAGCATCAGAGATTAAAAGAGAAGAGAGAGGGCAATCTGCTTTATTTATTTTATACGACGCTGACTGGGGACAGTAAGGAGTCGACCCTCAATGTTGAGGGCCGTAAAGTATATAGAGATCTTCACGGTGGAGGTTATCATGGTGGTTGGGGAGGTGCTGCGAGGATGAGAATTTATCAGGAATTAGCCAGTCAGGGGATGCTTACGGATGAAGAGAAGATTCGTTTTGAGGAAATTGTGAAGCAGAGTCTCGAATCTAGATTTATTAATTTCAAGAAGAAGGCGCAATCTGCAAACAATCACTCTTTCGGTAATGCTGGAGGAATTGCTCTTGCTCTGAAGCTTTATCCCGACGCGCCTCAAGCAGTCGAGGCCAAGGCCTGGATTGATAGGATATGGAAGAGCTTGTCTGATTTCGCGGATTGGACTGAGTGGACCTACTATCCTTATGGCCCGATATTTCTTCATGGGTTAATCGATATTGCGGAGGCCACGGGTAGGATAGATAAGGAGAAAGAGTTAATTAATTCTGTTGCTAAGAGGTGTTTGGGATTTGTTCATGGGGGAGGTGTTCGAGGGAATCCAAATTCCGGATCAATGGTCAGGGATGATCTTGATTCGACCTATGAGGATCCTTGGAACGTGGGGTATTATAACGTGGAGACTTCATCCAGGGACGGGCACTTGTGGTACCGATTGGCTCAGCATTATAAGAATCCGCACTATTTGTGGGCCGCCGAGCAAGTGGCAATCGGAGGCCGTCCAATCAGAGGAGACGTTCCTAGAGATTACATTTCTGCATACGAGCGCCGCTTTGCGTGGTTTGTTAAGCGCGGAATTAAACCTGAAGTGCCTCCAGGAGGATCAATGATCGGAATGCTTAGCTCAATGAAAGAGAAAATTCCTGAGAGGCTTTACCTTAATCAAGACCGACAAGCAGGAACTCCCTTTGCTGCGTACTTTCTTTACCCGCATAAGGATGAACACTTGGATAATGTGTCAGGGCATCTTTACGAGTACTCGGCCTCTGGATCCAAGTACCTGCATACCTCTGGTAAATATAATAATGTTTATAGGGATGATATGCCAATTGGTGGAGGAGCAGGGGAGGAGAGCTTGGATCTTTTATTAGTCCTTCATAACCGCCATAAATTTCCGCTTCATCCTGATAGGAAAGGAGATCACCGTGATTCTATGCGTCGTGGAAATATTAAGCATGACGATAAATTTGTTGCTGCAGGAAACAATCCTGAGGGGGACTCATATGGGCAGTTTGCTTACAATGATTATTACGGTAAGGACAGTCGCTGGGAGAGGAGATCAGTTCTGACAAGGGAAGGCTATTTTGTTGTGATGGACAAGTACCGTGGTTCGAAAATTCTTGGAAATGAGTATCAGGCTGGTCCTGTCTGGCATGTGGGTTATGAAAAGTCCATGGATTCAGGGGATCAGGAAGAAAACTGGTTTGATGCTCCACCAATAGATAACGCGTGGTGGAAGAAAGGTAAGTCCAGGCTCTTGCTCGTTACGCATTCCTCCAAAAAGTCTAAGCATGGAAAATTGAAGCAGCCACATTCTCAGGATACTGCGGCCAACATTACAGTATTTTCTTACCGTCCAATCAGAGCGCTTCGTGATGAACTTTTCTTGAGTGTCTTTGTTCCTTATGATTTGCCGCAGGACCCAAGTGCTATTCGTGAGAAAACGAGCATTCAAATGAATGATAACGGTTCATATGAAGTGACCTTTGATTCTGAGGGAGTCAGGGTATTGGTTGGAGAAACCTGGTCAGTTAATCGAAAATAAAATCAAAAGGTCGGAGGGATAAGCTCAGTATTGCTGAGTAAAAATACCAATAATTTGATTTGATTGGTCGAGCCTAATTTCTTTAACATCGGGAGATGGACAATAAGAAATTAATCGCGATAACAGGAGCAAGTTCTGGTATCGGTGCCGCGACAGCTAAGGCCTTTTCAGCAGCAGGTTACCCGCTCCTTCTCATGGCTCGAAGAATTGAGCTCATGGAGGCTATGAATTTACCAAACGCTATATGCAAAGAGGTTGATGTTCTTGATCTTGAGGGTATGAAGGCTGCCATTTCTGAGGCCGAGGACGCTCATGGTGAAGTGGACTGCATGATTAATAATGCCGGAGTGATGATTAACGGGAAACCTCAATTTCAAAATCCTGAAGATTGGCAGAAGATGCTCGATGTTAATATTAGGGGTGTTCTCAACGGCATTCATTTAGTTCTCAAGAACATGGTGGAGAGGCGGAGTGGAACTATTGTCAACATGGGATCCATTGCTGGGATTAAAACTTTCCCAGATCATACAGTTTACTGCGGAACTAAGTTCGCAGTGCACGCTATCACTGAGAATATTCGTGAAGAGGTTTCTGGGAGTAATGTTAGACTAATTAATATAGCTCCAGGAATGGTTTATACTGAACTTTTAGATCATGGTTGTGAAGAAGAAGCCAGAAAAGGTTGGATGGATTATGCGGAACAGATTGGAGGGGCTCTAAAGCCTGACGCTATAGCACAGTCAGTTCTATTTTCTTACCAGATGCCGCAGGAGGTTTGTGTGAGAGAGATTGTGATTTGTCCGACAGGCCAAGAGCCTTAAAAAGTGCTCTTCTGTTTATTGATAATTGTACCTGTTAAATTTTAATATTGCTATTTTTTTCAATAATATTACGAATAATTAAATATGTGGAAACTTATTACTTTTGTTTTTTTGTCATTATTATTGTTCCATCTTAATTTATATGGTGGAAATATTTTCACGCTTGGGATTGATGATGAGAGTCAGGCGGAATTTTCACAGGAAAGCTTTAATTCCAATTCTGCTCCTGGGTCCCCGACTCTTAAAGATGACGATTACTATTTTTTAGGAAGTTATGATGGGATCGGAGTTCTTCAGGCGGATGAGGACATAGTAAATTTTGAACGGGCCGTCACTAATGGTGACAAAAATAATCGGATACATTTCCATCTGGATTCTAATGATATAATCAATAATGAGTATACGCTCACTGTTGATCTGATTGGTGGAGGTTGGTGGGATGCTCCTGCAGGTGCTAGTGGAGTCGGCTGGGGCATACATGATGTCCGCGCTAACTTTAATGGGGTTGAGATTTTCGCAGAATCTGAAATTGTCGAAAATAGACTTGTCACTGCGGTTTTTGACGCATTTTCAGTCAACGCCGTGGCAGGAGAAAATGTGATTGAAATTACTCGGGTAGGAGGTGACAGCAAGGGAAACGGCACTGATTATGGCTGGATTCAGTTTGATTACATTACCTTAGAGGCTAGTGCAGTAGCTGAGCCTGGACTCATCCAGTCATTCTTTACTGATTCAAATGAAGTTGCTGCTGATTCTCCAACTGCAACTTTATCATGGCAGGTCGATTCTGATCCTGAAACGAGTGTTTTTATTGACAATGGGATTGGTGAAGTGACTGCGATCACTTCTGAAGGAGCTGGAAGTATTGATGTCAGGATCTCCGCAGTTACCACATATGTTCTTACCGTAAAGGGAGTAGACGGAGACGAAGCGACTGCTTCTTTGACTATTGGGTATCAACCTTATGCCGAGATTTGGACTGTGGGCTTGATTAATGGATCTCAGGCTGAGTTCAGCCAGGAAAAAGGAACGTCCAATGAAGAGTCGGAAGGGTCCCCGCTATTTCAAGATGATGATTATTTTCTTACTGGCAATTATGGGGGAGAAATTGGAAATTTAGAATCAGATGAGGCGTGGCTCAATCTGGACCGGGCCGTAACAAATAATGATCCAAACAACAGGTTTCATTTTTTGCTGGATTCTTTACAGGCAGACGAGTCCAGTCAGATGAGATTTACTATGAATCTTATCTGGGGAGGTTGGTGGGATGCAGAAGCGAATTCTAGTGGCGAAGGTTTTGGTACCCATGATGTTGAAATTAAATTGAATGGAAATGTCATTTCAGCCCATTCTGATATTACGAAAAATGAATTGATTGTGGAAACTTTTTCAGGAGATGAAGGCGGAGCGGTGCAAGGAGAAAATGTTATTGAGGTGAGTAGGACCAGTGGAGACAGTAAGGGGAACGGTGGAAATTCAGGTTGGATTCAAATTGATTATGCCTCACTAGAAGTTGACCTCAGTCAGATAGTGCGTGACAAGCCCATCACTTCATTTTCTTCTAATAAGAGTCTAATTGTGCCCGGGACATCGGCCTCCCTTAATTGGCTTGTTGATCCAACTGCAACCGTATCGATAGATCAAGGGGTAGGAGACGTGGGTGGGAAAACAATTGATGGTATTGGAAGTATAGAGATCGATCCTAGTGTGAATACAACTTATACACTGACCTCGGTCCGGGGAAATGATGTCGAAACGGCGACCGTGAGAGTTGAGGTTGATCTGATAGAGTTTTTCCAGTCGACTGTTCTTGAGGTCACACCAGATGAGCCGACCGCGCGCCTTTCATGGTCAGTTTATTCGATCCCCGGGATGACTCTGTCAGTTGATAATGGCATTGGTGATGTCACATCGCTTACAGAGGACGGGTCCGGGTCTATTGATGTTAGGCCATCTTCAACTACCACTTATACTATGACGGCAACGAGGCCGAATGTTCCGGAAGAAGACACAGAACAAGTTTCTCTCACTGTCGAATACAATGGGTATTCTGTTCTGTGGAGTTTGGGAGTTGATGATAATACTCAGGCGGAATTTTCCATAGAGGACTTTAATTCAAACCCTCTTCCAGGTGCGGCAGATGCTAAGGATGATGATTATTATTTTGTCGGAAACTATGCAGATATTGGAGAAGTGCTTGAGGATGAAGATAGCGCTTTAAACTTTGAAAGAGCAGTGACTAACGGAGATCCCAACAATCGGATCCATTTCATGCTTAACCCTGAGCAAGCATCTCCGTCTTCAGAAATACGTATTTCAATGGATATGATTAGCGGTGGATGGTGGGACGCCTTGGCTGGGCAGGGTGGTGGTGGTTTTGGAATTCATGACGTATCGGTCAAGTTTAATGGAGAAGAAGTGATGGTGTCGGAGGGCATTGAGCGGGACACATCCCTGAGTGCTACATTCACCGCTGCAGAAGTCGGCGCCGAAATAGGTGAAAATACGATAGAAATTACTAGGACAGGTGGAGACAGTAAGGGTGATGGAACGGACTATGGTTGGATACAGTTTGATTATATCTTAGCAGAGATTGATTCTCTAGGACCTAGAATCTTTGAGATTAATGATTATGAATACGACGCTGCAGGTAAGTATCTTTCGATCTCTTTCCCCTCTAGCCCTGGTCAGTTTTTCCTAGTTGAGGTATCTAATGATATGCAGACTTGGTTCGAATATGATGATAGTGTTGAAGCGAATGAGGAAGGCTCTTCTACAACTTACGCCGTGGAGTTTTTGGGGGATGAAGGCGATGCATTTTTTGTAAGAGCATCACGTTTTCCGTAAACAATTAACATCCATACTCAGAATCAATGATTCGTAAGTCGCTGGTAAATGTATTGGGGTTTGGTGTTTTTTTTATTGTGGGAGGGTGTGCTCCAAAGGAAGAAATAAATCGTTCAGGAATCAGTGAGTCTCATCATAATGCTGAGATTGATAAGATTGATAGAATGGTAGCTGTTGAGCAACTGATCCTCGGACTGACTCCAAAATTAAAACTATTAGCCGGCTCCCTTATTGAAGGAGGAATTGAGATTTCAAAGACTGGTCCTGATCTCTTTGATGAAGAATTTCGAATGGGATCTGTGGCAGTTGCAAATTCAAACAGTTTACCAGTTGATCAGATTAAAGAAATGCCAGTCCGAGTACTTGAGAGGGAATCGGCAACGATGTGGTCTGAAATATTTAAAGACGTGCAGAGATTTAATGATGCTCATTTTTATTTTGTTGATGGAAATTACGTTGGGCCTGATTTGAAACGATTCGAGTCGAGCGTCGGATTTGAGGGTAAGGGTGTGGACGCGAAGGGCTTGGCTCTCTCCATAAAGGGTAAGATTCATATTGGTTGGAACTTCAAGAGAGATGCATGGAGAATCGGGGAATGGAAGTTCGGGGTGATGGAGATGGTGAAGTTGAAAGAGCCGCTCTTTAAGGAAGTTCTCAAGGATGTAATTTTGGACCAAAAACAATATGAAAGAGCCGTAGCCTCTTTGCACGAGCAGAACGTCATTGAGTTTTTTACTCGTAATAAATTCAATGTTTCCAAGCAATTGTATGCTGATTTCCTGGACCTTGACTCAACGTTTCAACACCCTGGGCTTTCTGTTGTGGACTATAACAAAGACGGTTGGGATGATCTTTACTTAATGGGACGGTGGGGAGCGAATCAGATGTTTCGCAATAATGCTGATGGAACATTCACGGACGTGGCCAAAGAGATAGGCCTTGATATTAAAGGGCTATGTAACTGTGCAACATTTGCTGATTTTGATAATGATGGGGATCCGGACGTATTTATTGGGCGAAGTCTAGAAAGATCTCTTTACTTGGCAAACGAGGGCGGGCGATATTTTGATAAAACAAAAGAGACCTGCGGATCATTGCTTATGCCATACCTCGTCTCAACAATTTCGGCTGTCGATTATAATCAGGACGGTTTACTTGACGTTTATCTAGGTCTTTATGGTCCTCCTCAGAAGAGCGATAGCCCTGAGAAGTGGGTTAACAGATTTTTTCCGAAGAGCATGGCAAAGGAGATTTTGAAGAGGTTGCCTCAATCTCACCGCTACATAAACCGGTTAGGGCCTCCTAACCTTTTATTGGTTAATCGGGGGGAGGGTCATTTTTCTGTTGCTCCAGAATCTAGGGAAATTGCTGAATGGCATAGCACATATCAAAGTGTTTGGAGTGATTTTGATCAGGACGGAGATCCGGACGTCTATATATGTAATGATTTTGCCCCGGATCATCTTTATCGGAACGAAGGGCCCAGAGGTTCTTCAGATGATCCGCGTTTTGTTGACGTGACCAAAGAATTGGCTGGAGATTCTATGCAGGGATTCGGAATGGGGGCCTCTTGGGGCGATTATGACAGGGACGGGAAGCTTGATCTTTACGTATCAAATATGTTCAGTAAGGCGGGAAGGAGAATTACCCGGTCCATAGAGGGGCTAGATCCTCGTGTTCCATATGCAGCCCGGGGGAACCTGCTTTTCAGGAATGAAAGTTTTGGTTTTGAGCAGGTCGCTGGAGTCAAAACTGAATCTGTTAACGTTGCCAAAGTGGGGTGGGCGTATGGCGCTCAATTTGTTGATGTTGATAATGATGGCTGGCTGGACATTTATTCTGCTAGTGGGTTTTATACTGCGCCGGAGCAGATATCTACGGAAAATGATTTGTGAAGCATTTTCTGGCGCGCGGTCGTAGTCGCTGATCCAAACAAAGGAAGCACAATCATTAGGTCCGACCTCTTTAAAGAAACAACGGTTGAGGCTGCTAAAGAGTTATCAGGAGACTATTGGGGAAGGGATTCACTTAGTGGCAATGAAAGGAATCGACTCTTTATTAACCATGAGGGTAAACAGTTCATAGACGTGACCAACGTTTCAGGGGCGGATCATATTGGTGATGGGAGGAGTGTTGTTCTTTGGGATTACAATCACGATGGCCTAACAGACATTGCTTCAGTAAATACGAACGCACCTAAGCTTGTTTTTTATAGAAATGAGACTGACAAGATAAAGACGCAAAAAAATAATTTTTTGGCTCTGCGGTTGATCGGTGGGAATAAAACGGATTTAAAGAGCAGTCATTATTCTAATCGTGATGGTTATGGAGCAAAGATTCTGCTCAAATGTGACGGGGGTTCTTTTTATGAGGAACACAGATGTGGGGAAGGATTCAGTGCCCAGAACAGTAATACCCTAATCATTGGTATCGGGAAGGAGCCAATGGTTCGTTCAGTAACTATTAGCTGGCCGAGTGGGCGCTTAACTGAGTTACTGAATCTTCGTCCTGGTAGCCTCGTCACTGTTCACGAAAATAGTGAGGATTCACCTAATGGGAAGACCTTTACGGTAGAGCCATATGTTCCGTAAATGTGAATTTTAGGAATTGAAGATCCTTTAAATGATTGGAGCCTTGAAAGGATTATTATTACTATTTCTTGTATGTTATTTTGTGTAATGAGTTTATTTTGAGTCCCTTGGAGGTTGTGATCACTTTGCCTGGCCAAAGAATTTCAGCGTCTAAAGGACCTTTTAGATTTCCCAGACCAAAGTGGAGGGTCATTTCGCTCTGGTTACCTTCTCCGGTTCCTGTTTGAACATGTCTTGTCATGACGGAATCCTTTGAGCGAATCTTAACTATAGAGCCAATGGCGGAACGATTTATATTTTTACCGTCTCCGCTCAGTTCAATTTTTATCCAGTTCCCTCGCTTACTGTTGTTTTGAAATATTTTTCCTGCAGAGCAAAGATCGAGGTCTCCGTCGTTATCGATATCTGCCCAGGCAGACTGGTACGTTGCCGGAAGATTTTGGAGGCCTTCATTTGATGTGACATTAGAGAATTTCCATTTCCCTTCGTTGCTATAAAGGACAGGAAAGTTTTTTATGTTGCCGCTGCCCACGCCATAAACCGTAGTAAAATAAAGGTCCAGATCCCCATCATTATCAAAGTCACCGAAGCTTGGCGAGGCGAATGACTCTTGCCAGCCCAATCCTGAGTCGGAGCTCTTGTCCTCAAATTTATATTCAAACTTTTTGCCTTTATTTCGTAAAAATTGAGGATGATCTTGACCCGGTCTTGGATGGCTGAAATTTCCTACAAACAGATCAATTAATCCATCATTGTCCAGATCATCGAAGCAAGAGCCTATAGTGTGTCCGCTGACCTGATACTTTATTCCGCCAGTATAGTTAATTAGGCCCGAAGGATTTCCTGCTGTTCCATAATCTTCGGCCATGTTATTTAATTTCCCTTTGCCGTCATTGATTAGGAGATGGTTTGGTTGGAGCCTGTAATTTGAAACATAAATGTCAGGATATCCGTCCTCGTTGAAATCCGAAGCACAGACGCCTCTTGCTGAATAACATGCGCCTTCTTTACTTCTCCATTCTTCTTTAAATTTTCCGTCTCCGAGATTGATGAATAATGCATCTGGATGAACTTTTTGCTGCCAGATTTCGTATCCGCCGACATAAAGATCGATGAGTCCGTCATTATTGATGTCGATCCAAACTGCGCCCATTGAATTGACTGTAGGAAGCTTTGGGAAATCTAATTTTTCGAAAGTGCCATCCCCTTTATTGCGATGTAGAGAGCCGGCTCCTGTGTATTGAAATAGGTCAATGTTTCCATCATTGTCAAAATCACCCCAAACGACTGAACCTCCCGGGGCATTGGATTCAGTTGCCGGGACCAGTTTATTTCCTTTATTATTTATAAAAAGGGATCCGGCATGAATGTCCACGAATCCATCATTGTTATAATCTGCGAATGCAGCCTTTCCGCCGCCTGAAAACCCTAACTTTTCAGTAACGTCAATGAACTGAGATTTGAGCTGTGAAGAACTAAATCCCAATACGATAATAGCCAAAATACATTTCATTTTCATGAATTATTTTCTCAAGTACTCAAGTGCCAGTCAATTAACAATTGTATTGTAAAGTTAAGGGCCTTCAATGGTCCTTTGGGTGAATCGCGAATGGATGTCATTTCGTTGGCCCCGGTCGTGGCGAAGTTAAAGATCCCTTGGACGCCGGCGGGATCGACAGTCAGGTCACCGGCGGCGCCAGTGCCAGTGGTGGTGGTAGTTGATTTTTAACGCGCGCTCTAAAGCTTGGCTGCGGTTACTAGCTATAATCTTTGTAGGATTTTGTAATTGGTTGGTTTGGAGTGAGGTGTTATGTTTCAATAGTTAAATCCCTATGATTTCTGTTCGCACTTTAATAAAATCCGCATCATTTATTTTTGCATTGGTTACCTCACTAATGGTGAGATCTGGTCTGGCAATTGTAATTAATGAGATTCACCATAATCCTCCTGATAATACTGTTAGGCAGGAATTCATTGAACTCTTTAACCCTGGGGCTGATGAAGTGAATCTTGATGGGTGGCGCTTATCGGGGGCGGTGAACTATGTATTTCCTGAAGGTGTTAAGATGAGCGCAGGTGCATACTTGGTTATAGCGGAAGACCCTGACGCATTAAGGGAGACTCTTAATGTGTCAGCGTTCGGACCATATGATGGGAATTTAGATTCCGATGGCGAAACACTTAGGCTGCGTGACCCGAGTGATAAGGTTGTTGATTTGGTGGATTATAAAACAGGTTTTCCATGGCCTGTTGCCCCGAGCGGGGAAGGTGCTTCGATGGAGCTTCTGAACCCGGCGCTAGATAATTCGTTGGGTAGCTCCTGGAAGGCCTCGGCACCTCAAGTCAGTCTAAATGAAGCGACTCTTCTTAGTTACAAAGATAATTCATGGGATTGGAGGTCAGGCGATTCTGAGGCTTCAAATCCTATTAGCGATTGGCGGTACGAGGAATTTGAATTTGATAATAGCTGGGCTAGAGGGACTCAATCTCCGATCGGATACGGGAGAGTCAATGGGGTCACTCTGAATACAATACTCAATGATATGAGGGGTAATTATAGCAGTGTATTTTTACGTAATGATTTTGATGTTGCTATTGGTGAAATTCCTTCAGTTATCAATGTTCATTATGTCGCCGACGATGGGTTTATTTTATGGATTAACGGGCAAGAAGTTGAACGAATGAATTATGAAGGGGAGCCGTCCTTTGAGGCGAGGTCTTCTGGGACTGGGGATGAGGGCAAAGAGTACGTCAAGGTCATTAGGAATCCGGGTGCATTTTTAGTTGAGGGGAAAAACACGATAGCGGTTCAATTGTTTAATTCGAGCCCCTCTAATAGTGACCTAGGTTTTGATCTTGAAATCATAAGGCCCAAACTTGAAGAGGCTGTTTATACTCCTAGCCCAGGTTCGAAGAATACCGCTTATTCCAAAAATGCTCCGCCGAATATTCGCAAGGTCAGGAACGAACCGGAAACTCCAACTTCCAGTGAGCCCGTCATCGTCGGTGCTAAAGTGACAGATCCTGACGGGGTTCGTTCCGTTACGCTTGAATATTGCGTGATTAGCCCCGGGTCATTTGTTCCGGCGAAGATTCCTCATCCAGTTCCAAATATTCCAGTTAATAATCCTCAACAGGACAATCCGGACTACGAAAAAGGTTGGGTTTCGGTTCCGATGGTTAAAAATGGGAACCAAGGAGAGTTTGCTTCTGGGGAAGATGTTTACAGTGCTCTCATTCCGCCCAATGAGAATCGCTCACTTGTACGATATCGCATCATCATTGAAGATACTAAGGGAGTCAGGGCTCGGGCCCCTTTTGTTGATGATCCTTCACTCAACTTTGCTTATTTTGTTTACAATGGGATCCCGAACTATGAGGGACAGGCAGGATCTTCTCTTGAAGCATTACCAGTCTATCATCTGATCACTAGGCAGTCAGATCATGCTGATTGCTATGCCTATAATGGAGGGAAACAAATAAACCAAGGAACGCAGGCTCGGTTTTATTATAACTGGCAAGGAGCCATGGTTTATGACGGGGTCGTATATGATAATATTAAGTACAGGCTCAGGGGAGCAAATGGGCGATACCATAATCGGGGAAAGAGATCCATGCGCTTTCGATTTAATAAGGGCTCCTTTTTTCAGGCCAGAGATCACAAAGGGAAAAAACATCCAAAGAAGTGGAGAACATTAACGACGGGCAAAGGCTTTGATAATCGCGGGACTTTAACCTATGGCCTCAATGAGGCGGTATCTATGTATCTCTTTAACAAGATAGGAGTCCCCGGCTCTAAAACACATTGGGTTCACTGGAGGGTAATAGACGATAAGGAGGAGGCGCCAGATCAGTGGAGGGGGGATTTCTATGGTATCAATTTCGTAGTGGAAACTTACGACGTGAGGTTCATGGAGGCGAATGGTTTAGAAAAGGGGAACCTATACAAGTTGATCAATCAGACTTCCGATTGGAGACAACAACAAAGATACCAGGCGGCGTTTGCTCCCAAAAATGGTAGTGACCATTCAACTATTGAGAACCAGCTGGACGGTAGAGACTCAGCTGACTTTATAAGAGCTCACGTTAATTTAGATAAGTGGAATCGGTGGCATGCTCTTGCTGAGGCAATACGGCATTATGATTTTTGGCCCAGTGCCAACAAGAACATGGTCTATTATTTTGAGCCTGATTATTTGCCTGCAAATAATTATAACGGGAAACTTTGGATTTTACCGTGGGACACTGACGCGAGTTGGGGGCCGACCTGGAACAGTGGTCATGATGTAGTTTATAATGCTTTGTTTTCTGCTGGTGGCGGTGGCGCCGATGGGAATTCGACGCCAGATCTTTGGCCTGAATATTTCAATGAAGTTCGAGAACTTAGAGATCTTCTATGGCAAGAAGACCAGCTCAATCCGATCATTGACGCTTTTGCGGCGCAATTAGAGCCATTGGAAAAGGCAGATTCAGCAAGATGGAAGGGAGCGCCTTCAGACGCAGGCACGTATTCTGGCATTGGTGGAGCTGGAGCATCTTCAATAGCGTCTCTTGTCAGGGACATGAAAAGATTTGCTTTCTCTGGAGGGTCTTGGCCCGGAGGAAATGTAGGCAATAGAGGCAGAGCTGCTCACTTGGACTCATTGCAAAGATCAAATGGGGAAGGTGGTAAAGTGCCGAGGAAACCTACGATCACGTTCATCGGTGATGTAGGGTTTAAATCTAACGACTTAGTCTTTAAATCTTCAGGTTTTTCAGATCCTCAAGGGGCTTCCACTTTTGAATCGATGCAGTGGAGGGTAGCAGAAATCACTCCAGTCAATGATGAGGGAGTTCAGCTCTTGCCCATATTCGGGTTAGGTTCGGAGTGGAAATTCTTGGATGATGGTAGTGACCAAGGAAATGGTTGGAAGAGTGTTGATTATGATGATGGTGGGTGGTCAGTTGGCCTTTCCCCGTTCGGGTACGCAGACAAGCAGGTAGTGACTACGCTAGATTTTGGAGGAGTGACTTCTGACAAACATATAACGACCTATTTTAGAAAAAAAATCACTATAGATAATTTTAATGAGATTGGAACTATTGTGCTTGGTTTGCAACGTGATGATGGGGCTGTTATTTATGTTAATGGGGCTGAAGTGGGACGCTCTCAGATGCCTGATGGAGCGATTGGTTTCGATACAAGAGCATCAGGGTCTCGTGAAGAGGACACCATATTTGATTTTGAATTATCTGCGGAGCTTTTTAATGAAGGTGAAAATGTCATTGCGGTTGAAGTGCATCAGGCCTCTCCCTCTAGCAGTGACATGATATTTGATTTTAGGATGAACGGCATGGCGCCTACTATTACAAATCCAGATGCTATCAAGTTAGAATGGGATGCTGACTGGGACTCAGGTCCTCTTAATGATTTTGAGGATTCAATAAAGGTGCCGAGCTCAGTTGTCCGTTCTGGATCCGTTTATAGGGCCAGAGTTCGTCATAAGGACAGCACGGGTCGCTGGAGTAATTGGTCTGATCCTATTGAATTTGGTCCGAGCCTTCCGGACTTATCAGATTACAATAATTCTCTATTGATAACAGAGATCATGTACCATCCTGCGTCTCCAAGCATTGAAGAGTTAGAGGCGGGGCACTCCGATGATGATCTTTTTGAGTACATTGAAATTAAGAACATTGGAGAGATGAATCTTGATTTACGTGATTTACGTTTCACAAAAGGTATTGATTTTGACTTTATTGATTCGCAGAAAGAATTTCTAGGTCCAGGTGAATATCTATTGATAGTTAATAATATAAAGGCTTTCGAAATGCGGTATGGGCCAGGCCTTCCAATTGCCGGTCAATGGGAAGAGGGAGATCGATTGTCAAATGGGGGAGAGCAGATCAAGCTTTCTTTTGGAGGAGGTGACCCGCTCATAGAATTTAAATATGATGATAGTGATTTCTGGCCTTCTCTGGCTGACGGTTCAGGTCCATCAATGGTCCTAGTAAGTTCAAACAATCAATCAGATTACGCTGTGCCGACAAATTGGAAGTTAAGTAACTCTATGCAAGGGACACCAGGAAAGGACGAGTCTTTGCTGAACCAGATACTTCCTGAACTCATTCACCGATGGGCCTTTGATGAAAATGGAGGAGCTGGGACAATTCTTATAGATTCAGTGGGTGACGCTCATGGAATCATTGAAGAGAATGGGATTAACGATGGGTCAGTTGCTGACGGTAGAGTCACGCTTATCGGGGGAAGCAAAGCCGAAACTGACTATGTTAGATTGCCAGCTAATCTGATGAGCTCGCTACAAAGTGCTACCATTGAGACTTGGTCCACTCAACACTCATCTCAAAATTGGTCGCGCGTGTTCAGCGTCGGAGAATCACCCGTCAACGCCTTTCACATGTCATTTTCTAGAGGAACTGATATTAATTTGAATGAACTGCGCTGGAACGCGCAAACAAATATGACTATCCAGGACTTTGGAGGCAGACCAACTAATCCGCTCAACGAAATCATTCACTGGGTAGTAACCATTGATGATGTGGGCGGCGGCGCAGGTGAAACAAAGGTCACTATATATAAGAATGGAGATGAGGTCACAGCAGCAAACACTACGAACGACTTATCGGGTTTGAGCGATACCGATTTCTTTCTTGGCAGGTCTCAATGGAATGACAGCACCGCTAATGCATCTTGGGAAGATTTTCGAATCTATGAAGGAGTCATGAACCCTATCGGAGTGAAGTTTAGTAATGCTAAAGGCCCTGATAATGCACCAGACCAGATCCCCTTTGAGATTACCAACATAACATATTACGCTGACACTCAAACGGCAGACGTGACATGGAATTCAAGGCCCGGCGCAAATTACATTATATGGATTTCAGAAGACGGAGCGGATTGGGCTGATGTCGGTAACGCTTTCGAATCTGAAGGGGAAAGCACCACCTACACTGGCATTGAAACAACATCAGAAACACTGTTGATAAGGATAGAAATCTCAGATTAATCCCTTCAATGGACATCAGTAAGTTTCTTGCTATTAATGCGCCTCCACCCTGTCCTTTAATTCGTCGATAGAAGCAAGAATCTCATCCTCGTGTATTTTATTTACCTCAATATTTCGGCCAATCACAGGCAATAAAGTGATAGTTAACTTGTCGCAACGTCTCTATCTTGAGGCGGTTTTTACTCTTTTTATAATTGGCTAAGAATTAAACTTAGAAGGCTTATCCCAGGACTGGTTTGTCTTTGAATGATGTGAGAAGGACGGTGCGAACTTCTTCTCTTATACTGGTGACGTAATGAGCTTACGGCATCCTGCATAGAATGTATGGTTTCATTGAGACTGTATCTTAAGCGATGCACGTGACTGGTGCGGCCATGAGTATGGCTTCTTCCGTTCCATGAGAGAGTAGAAGCTTTCATGATTTCGTTTATGTGATGTGCTTCACGATCAATCCCTTCGAGGTCATTGCTGATATGTTGCAAAGATGAATGTGAATGAACTGATACTTCAGTAATATGATGGGCCATGTTTATGATTCGTGAGATGCTACGCATTAAGTAATCGAATTCATGTGTGTGTCTGTAATGAGTGACTAATTCCTGGCGTAATTCGTGCGAAATGGAATCAATTCTTTGAGCGTATCGAGCAAGATCGTTAGATTGCACAGTCCGTGCTTCAGTGACGGTCGAATTTAATGTTACAATTGAAATTAGCGTTGCAGAAACGCGAAGTATTATCGTTTTCATGGTCTTGGTGATTTGTAGTTAATAGTGTCTGTAATCAGTTTGACCGGAGAGTGGATATATTTATTCAATTAAATTTAGAGTTCATAAAATCTTTTGATGATTGATCGGATGTTTTGTTAATTATGTAGCTGAATTAATTCGCACAGATTTTGATTCGTTTTATAGTCAATTGTATTAATTTGTCGAAATTTGAATGTTTAACCTACGAAAGAGTATAAGAAGATTCTTGGTTGGTATTCCAAAGGAAAGGGCTGGTGTATCTAATAATCATTCTGGATTACCAAAGTGGGAAAAGTCAAAATTTGCTGCCAATTCCGAAACTGCGCCAAAGATTATAATTGATCTTAAATAATAGATGTTCCGCTATTATTTTTGGGGAATTCTTTGTCTCTGTTTATTAACCTATGACGTCATGAATGACATTTCCAAATACATCAGTTAGGCGGACATCACGGCTATTGTGACGGAATGTGAGTCGTTCGTGATTTAGCCCGAGAAGATGAAGAATTGTTGCATGGAAATCGTGAAATGAGACGGGATTTTTTACGGCGTACATTCCAAGTTCGTCAGTTTGGCCATAACTGATTCCCCCTCTGACGCCTCCTCCGGCCATCCACAAAGTGAATCCTTTGTGGTGATGGCCTCTTCCCAGTTCAGATTTTTTCTTTCGTTCTTCCTCGAAGGGAGTTCTTCCAAACTCAGTTGCCCAGACGACTAAAGTTTCTTCAAGGAGACCTCGGGACTTGAGATCAATGATGAGAGCGGCTATTCCTTGATCCGTTCGTGCTGCATTACTTCTATGATTATTTATGAGCCCGCCTCGGTTCCCGTGAGCATCCCATTTCCGACCCTCTGCCCCATCGAGAATTTCAACAAAGCGTACTCCTGATTCGATGAGGCGCCTTGCTGTCAGGCAATGTCGGGAAAATAGATTTTCGCCATATAGTTTATGAATGCTCTTAGGTTCGTGATTAAGATCAAAGGCTCCTAGGGCTGAACTTTGTAGTTGGTATGCCATTTCGAATGATTCGATGCGACTCATCAACTCTGATTGGCCGATGTGTTTTTTTTGGTGGGCTCGGTTCAGTTGCTGGAGATTTTCTAGATAATTATATTGATCTTGCCTGCTTATCTTGGGATCAGGGCTGAGATATGGGAACGGAGATTTGCCTCGGTCTGCAATCGCGACTGAGGCTCGATGGCGTCCAGGTAACATTCCCTGCTGAAACACAATGTCACCCGCTGTCGAAATGCCATCCTTCAAGACAATGTAAGGAGGCAAAGTATTGGATTTACTTCCTAGTCCATAAGTGACCCAAGATCCGATGCTCGGGAACCCTGGCTTTCCGTGGCCTGTATGCATCAGAGTTTCACCTACTGAGTGTATGGCAGAGTCAGTATGCAATGACTTAATGAAGCATATATCGTCTACTACTTCTGACAGCTTTGGGTAGATTTCGCTGACCCATGAGCCACATTGTCCGTGCTGTTTAAAATCAAAAACAGGGGGTATTATCCTTGAGTTTTCAAAAGATTTTTCGGGGTTGAATCCATCTAGGTCCTCTTTGCTGAAAATTTCGGAGGCTTTTTTGCCTGCATATTTTTTAAGCTCTGGCTTGTGGTCAAAAGTTTCCAAGTGGCTGGCACCTCCGCACATGAATAGGAAAATTACATTTTTGGCTCGAGGTGTTTGGTGAGGCATCATTGATTTGACTGATGCACTAGCACTTGTAATTGAATTCAGGGAAGCTCCGCTGAGTCCTAGATTTCTTATAAAGGATCGTCGGTTCATTGATTTATTAATGAATGTAGATGAATTCATTTAATCCGAAAATGAGATGACAAAAGTTTATTAATTTCGCGTCATCCTGTCCATTGATTATGTTCATTCCAATTGTAATTTCTTGTTCATTAGGAGGTCTGGATAGAGCTATCATGTATGCCTTTTCGATTCGATCTTTTGGGTCTTCGGTACTTTCTTTTTTAATTCTTTCCGCAAAGTGCTTGGAAAGTGTCCACAAGAACTTTGAGTTGAGAGAGAAGAGAGTGCTTGATTCTCCTGTCGAAGTGCTCCTTGACCCTACGCTCGCAGAGGTGTCTGGATAATTGAATAGTGAGAGCGTTGGGTGATGTACGGAACGGTGCGATTGCAGGTAAATTGAACGGCGCCAACTATTAGATGAGTCAGGTAGAGCTTTTTTATAATCTCCGACTGGTGTGCTTTTTCCATACATTTGTTTCTTAAGTACTCCTGCAACATCAAGTAAGCGGTCCCTTATTATCTCGGCTTCGAGTCGTTGTGGTTTTCTGTGCCAGAGAAGAGTATTGTCTGAATCTCGTGTTAGATATTCTGGAGAAGACGAATTCTTTTGTGTGTATGTAGCACTCGTTACTATTAATTTTTGTATTGGCATTAATTGCCAATTATTTTTAATCAGTTCTGCAGAAAGCCAGTCAAGTAATTCTGGATGAGTAGGTTTTGACCCGATCTTGCCGAAGTCATTAGGGGTGCTGACTAGCCCTTGTCCAAAATGATGATGCCACAAACGATTCACGATGACCCTCGCCAATAAGGATCCGGATCCATTAATTGGATCAATGATCCAACTGCCGAGAGCTTCCATTTTGTTGCCGTTTCCATCTAACCAGTGATCAACAGGTTTTTGCATTAGTATTTTTAGAAACCCAGGAGAGACTGATTTGCCGGGAGATTTCCAATCTCCTTTGATTAATATTTTAGGTTCAGTGATTTTGAGAGGAATCTTCTTTGTGGAAGCTTTTGGATTTTCGCTGAACTGGTCAAAAAACAATGCGGTGAATTGGTAATATTCTTCTGTAGACATTGGATCAACTGGATGGTCATGGCAGCGTGCGCAACCGAAGCTAAAACCAAGGAAAGCACTTCCTGTCGTTGACACCATGTCATTCAATCTGTGGAATTGCCTATCATTGGGATTGGCATTGTTCTGAAGTTTAGTGCCTAGGTGAATGAATTGTCGCAACTCTTTGTAATCTGAACTGATTTTATCAGACCGAGGATTGAGTTGATATTTAACGAACAGATCAAATGGGAGATCGTTATTGAATGCATTGATGACGGCGTCTCGATACTTCCATGCATCGTTGCGGATCCTGTCCTCGTTCACTGTTAAGGTCCCATTGCTTTCACCGAACCGAGCAACGTCAAGCCAGTGCCGGGCCCATCTCTCTCCGTAATGGGCGTCAGTTAATAAATCATCAACGAGCTCAGTGTACGCATTACTTGATGCGTTATTTATGAATGCGTTAATTTCTTCTGTTGACGGGAGAATGCCTGTCAGTCCGGCATGGAGTCGACGCATTAGTGTGTAGCGGTCAGCTTCTGGCTGGGGTTTGAGATTGTTCTCCTTTAACTTTGCTAATACAAAACTATCGATAGCATTCTTAATCCACGGGTCCTTGGCATCGGACTTTTCTGGACTGCCCTTTAAGGGGGAAAGGCTCCAGTGCAATTGTTCCGTGGCATTAGCCAACAGTAACTGGGCCGATGCAGCTATTGCTATGATTGATGCTTTTAGCGCCATTTAAGATTGAATCTTAAAACAAAATTAATGGTACATGGTTTTCAGGTCAACAATACTGAAAATTGGTAGCCATAGAGTATTTTTGGCCATCAAAATGCACAAAGCCATAAAAAAGGGTAAGAGGATTTGCCATGTGTTCAGATAAGCTGTTTTTTATACAAATGTTTCTAAGAAATAATGGAAGTTAATCGGTTTCATTCTATCTAGGAAAATATGAAAAAATTTGCGATAATATATGCAGCTAGTTTTTTGCTGAGCCTAGTGACATCACTTGGCCAAGGTTTTTTCTATATGTCTCAAGCTTCACCAGCAGAAGGGGGAACCATTAAAGAATCCATCGCTTCAAGGGCAGAAGACGCGATCGTGGAGCATTATGAGGCGGTCCCCGCGCCCGGTTACTATTTTGATTCATGGAGTCTTAATCCGCGAGGAGAACAAAGAGAGAGTCTCTATGTTCATACTTACGACCCGAGGCTCTCCTTTACTCAAGAAAACGGACGGATTACTGCTCATTTTGTTAAAGAGAATACTGTCACTGGCCCCGTCGGAGAGAGCCTAGAGATTCGTCTCACGGCCAATGATCAAATGGAACTAACTTTTCCTACCAAGTGGGGAACTTCGTATTGGCTCTTTAGTTCGAGCAATCTGCAGGATTGGGTGCCTGCAGCAGTGGGTACTTTGGGAGATGGTAATGATAAAGCATATACCGTTCCAGTGCCGAAAGGAGGAAAGTTATTCTACCGCCTAGCTGTGTATGGTCCTGAAATACCGGACAATCCTGAGGTTGCAGTTTCTGGAAGATTGTGGAATGAATGGTGGCCGGGATGGCCAGGTGGCAGTCTTAGAATTAGATTATGGGAATATAACCCTCGAATAGCCGATAAGGGTGCGGATTTGTTTGCTGAGCAGATAATAGAATGGCCCAGTGGTGCGCAAGGTAGGGGAGGGATTGAATTTGAATTGGGGGATCGATCAAAAGCGAATCCTGCACTAAGTTATTACATTACGGCTTATCTATACGAGGATGGGAAGGTTGGAGATCTTGAGAGTCGGATCTATTTTCTGGGTGGATTTAACAGGGTCACTATCCCCGGCACCTTATCACGCGATATATTTAGGATTAAGTGACTTACATTAATTAATTTGATTCAATCTAGGAGAACATGACAAGATCCGCGACAATATGTGCAGCCGTTTTCATGCTGAGTCTGGCAGCGTCACTTGGCCAAGGTTTGTTTTATTGGCCTCAGGCCTCTTCGGCAGATGGAGGAACGGTCAATTCATCGATTGCCTCAAGGGCGGAAGACGCAATCGTGGAGCATTACCAGGCAGTTCCGGCACCTGGTTACGTTTTTGATTCATGGAGTCTTTATCCGAGAGGAGAACATGGAGAGAGCCTCTATGTTCATACTTACGATCCGAGGCTCTTCTATACTGAAGAAATCAAACCGATTACTGCTCATTTTGTCAAAGCAGAAACTATCGCGGAACCTGTTGGAAAGGACCTAGAGATTTGCCTCAAGGAGGGCAATCAGATGGAACTGACTGTTTCCAGCCAATCTGGAGTTGCTTATATGATCTATGGTTCGAAGAACATGCAGGATTGGGCGGCCATGGGAGTCGGTGAGGGGAACGGAGAGGAGCTCGTATGGACTTTTCCGATCTTGCGGGAAGGAAATGGTTTTTTCCGTTTAGTTAAGACGGGCGACGCAGTCAAACCAGAGAGTGCGGTTTTTGGAGAGTTGAGCTTCCAGGGGGTTCCTGAATTTGCAGGTAATAGTGCTAGCGCTTGGGTCAGGTTGTGGGAATATGACCCTAGGATCGCTGATAAGGGCGCGGATTTATTTGCTGAGCAGATAATAGAAGAAATTCCCGTTGGGCCAGGTTTGAAGAGATTTAGATTTGAATTGGGAGATAAATCAAAAGCGAATCCTACTCGCAACTATTATATTACGGCGGCCATCTATGAGAAGGGCAGGGTCGGAGATGTGAATGTCCGAATCTATTTCCTGGACGGATTTAATAAGGTCGATATACCGAGCGAATTCTCTGGATCATTTAAAAGGCTCAAGTAACTTATATTAAGTAATTTACATTACTTTTTACGCACATAAAACAGAGGTTTTGGGGTTGTTTTTATTATAAAATAACATGATCTTTATAATGGCTGATCGGTAAAAATTCGAAGATAATATTGAGCAGTTATCCATGACTCAAATCGCTATAAATATTGATAGGAATGATGTTTTTCCAATTACTATCGATTTAAGGGTTTGAAGAATCGATGCCAACATATAATTGGGCCAATATGGCCTAGCCGTCCCCGAACTTTCTAAAAAAGTGTGGGGCTTAATGAAAGTGAGGGAGCGGCAACTATTCCGCTACTTGTGTTTTGTGCAAAAACACACAATTTTAGCGCGGCAGTGATTTCTTAAATAGTGTAAAAAACCGCGATTTTTCGCTTATTTATCACTTCAATTGCTTGAATTTATCGGAATCTTATAAAATGCTAAAAACAAGCGAGTTATGGCAAAAAGCAGAAAATTTCAAAAATCTCACTAAATTTGGGGTGATAAGGCTTGATAAAAAGCATTTAACCGCTAAGTTCGGCCTCCCTTTTGGGGACGGCTGCGCTCTAATTTTCTCACTCCGGTGTAGATATAATAGACGACGGGCCGATACTCTTGTTTTTTAAGCATTAATTTGCATGGGTGTCGTCTCGTTTGTTCGTAGCTGAGACATTTTAAAATAAAACCATGCCAACCATAAACCAACTCGTTCGCCAAGGCCGTAAGAGCCCTGTCGAAAAATCTAAATCTCCTGCCCTAACAAATTGCCCCCAGCGACGCGGGGTATGTTTGCAGGTATATACGAGGACGCCCAAAAAGCCTAACTCAGCATTGCGTAAGGTTGCTAAGGTGCGTTTAACGAACGGGCAAGAAATAATAGCTTACATTGGAGGTGAGGGGCATAACCTGCAGGAGCACTCAATCGTTCTTGTTCGAGGTGGTCGAGTCAAAGACTTGCCGGGTGTTCGTTATCATGTTGTTCGAGGAGCTCTGGATACTCTTGGTGTTGATAATAGGAAACAGTCCCGTTCAAAGTATGGATCCAAGAAGACAAAGGCCAGTTAATCAAAGTTCGATAATTTCCAATTATGTCCCGACGTAGAAGAGTTAAAAAGAAGATAGCAATAAAGGACCCGCGCTATGATAGCGAATTGGTGGCCAAGCTTGTAAGTACCGTAATGGGTGCAGGTAAGAAGTCACTTGCTGAGAGGATTGTTTATACAGCTATAGATAAATCAAATGAAGGATCTGATACGGTGGATCCGTTAGAAAGCCTCACCCGTGCCATTGAGAATGCAAAGCCGCGAGTTGAGGTTAAGTCTCGTAGAGTCGGCGGTGCTACATATCAAGTTCCTCTCGAAGTTTCGACGAAGAGACAGGAATCCCTAGCCATCCGGTGGGTCGTAAGTTTTGCCCGGTCTCGTCGAGGCACTCCTATGCATCTTGCCCTTGCGAATGAGATAAGGGACGCGGCATCTAACAGTGGCAATGCAGTTCGTAAGCGTGACGAAATGCATAAGATGGCGCAGGCAAACAGAGCATTTGCTCATTTCCGCTGGTAATTTAACTATTTCTTTTCTGAGTGTCCGATAACCCAAATTCCCCAAAACGTGATTTTCCGTTGCAGCGCACACGCAACATCGGAATCTGCGCGCACATTGATGCGGGGAAGACGACTCTCACTGAGCGGGTTTTGTTTTATACGGGAATGATTCACCGCATAGGCGAAGTTCACGACGGTCAGGCGACGACTGACTGGATGGAACAGGAGCAGGAAAGGGGAATTACGATAACTTCGGCCGCAGTGACCTGCGCATGGAATCAAGTGCAGACTGAAGGTCTGTTCAAGTCCTACGAAGGAGCAGAGCATCGAGTCAATATTATTGATACGCCGGGGCACGTCGATTTCACTGCTGAGGTGGAACGTTCTTTGAGAGTGCTGGACGGTGCTATTGTGGTTTTTTGTGGAGTCGCGGGCGTTCAGCCGCAATCTGAAACGGTATGGCGACAAGCTGATAAATACTCTGTTCCGAGGATTGTTTTTGTTAATAAGATGGATAGGGTCGGAGCGGATTTTTCAAATGTTGTTAATGATATTGAGGAAAAACTAGGCGCCAATGCGGTGCCTGTGCTCATTCCAATAGGTGCTGAAGAATCCTTGAGTGGCCAAATAGATGTCATCAATAAGAAGGCAATTGTTTATTCGGATAGCGATGATCTTGGATCCACTTACGAGGTGAGGGAATTGAATGAACCGGAACGTGCACTAGCTGATGATGCGTATGCAGCTCTTATAGAGAAACTGATTGATGCAGATGACGAGATAGGTACTCTGTTCCTTGAAGAAAAAGAAATTGGCCCAGCTGAAATTAAGTTGGCACTCAGACGAGCAACAATTGCAAACAAGATCGTTCCAGTTTGCGGTGGATCCGCTTTTAAAAATAAAGGTGTACAGGCTACGCTGGATGCCGTGATTGACTATCTTCCGAGCCCCTTGGATATCCCAGCGGCTCAAGGACAGCGGAGTAGAAATGAAGATCAAAAGATAGAGGTTATTACTGACGACAACGCAAAATTTTGTTCCTTAGCATTTAAATTGTGGAGTGACAAATTTGTAGGAAAACTTGTATTTTTCCGTGTTTATTCAGGGACTGTTTCAAAAGGTGATCAGGTGTACAATCCACGCACGGGCCGTAAGGAGCGAGTCGGAAGGTTGATACAAATTCAGGCAGACGAACACAAGGACATTGAGACCTGCTATTCGGGTGACATTGCTGCCATCGTTGGAATTAAAAACATTACAACTGGTGATACCCTTTGCTCCACATCTGAAGATGTTCTTTTAGAGCCTCCATCATTCCCGGAGCCAGTGATTTTCATGTCGGTCGAGCCAAAGACTACCGCTGATCAGGAAAAAATGGCCATTGCACTGCAGAGGTTGGGTGAAGAGGATCCAACGTTCGTCGTTAAGACCGACGAAGAAACCGGACAAACTATTATCTCCGGTATGGGAGAACTCCATTTGGAAGTTCTTCAGGATAGGATGAAGCGTGAATTTGGTGTTGTGACTAGTGCGGGTAAGCCTCAGATAGCGTACAGAGAAAGTATTTCCGAAGAAGCGGATGGAGAGGGGCTCCTCAAGAAGCAGACCGGTGGTCGAGGCCAGTACGGGCATGTCATTCTGAAGATTTCCCCTAATGATCGAGGCGAGGGATTAACAACCGAGAACAAAGTTGTAGGTGGAGTTATTCCAAAGGAATACATTAATGCATGTATGGCAGGCATTCGCGAGGCGATGATTTCTGGTATCATTGCAGGCTATCAGGTCGTTGATGTTCATGTGGACCTTTTAGATGGCTCTAGTCATGACGTGGATTCAAATGAACAAGCATTTAAAATGGCTGCAATCTTCGCAATGAAGGATGCATTTAAAAAAGCAAAGTGCCAATTGCTCGAGCCCGTCATGGAAGTCGAGTGTACGACGCCAGATGAATTTCAGGGGGATATAATGGGTGATTTGAATCGTCGCCGTGGCAGGATCGGTGAAATAGGAAGCCGAAACAATGTAAGTATTATCAAGGCAGAGGTTCCACTCGCAGAACTATTTGGCTATGCGACAGACATCAGAACTCTTTCATCTGGTCGTGCTAGTTATTCGATGGAGCCGTCACAGTTTGAACAGGTCCCATTCGCCATCGTTAATGAACTAATAGAGCAACGGGGAGGATCGGCTCTGGCATACGCATAAATTTCACAAAATTCTAATCATATGGAAAATCAAAGCATTCGAATCAGACTAAGAGCATACGATCACCGGGCCCTAGACCGCTCGGCTGCAGAGATCGTTGATACAGCAAAAAGGACTGGAGCAAAGATTGCAGGACCGATTCCATTGCCTACACGCATTGAAAAGTTCAGCGTTAACCGGTCCCCGCACGTAAATAAGAAATCAGCTGAACAATTTGAGATTAGAACTCATAAGCGACTTTTGGATATTGTTGATCCTACATCACGTACCGTTGATGAACTTAAAAAACTGAACCTTCCTGCTGGGGTGGATATCAGTATCAAGATTTAACTGTGGAATTAATTCCCAAGAATTTACGACTATTAACACTAAAATTTTAAAGCGATCTCCGCAAAGACCTTAACACGATATGAGTATAGGACTTCTAGGTAAGAAAATCGGCATGACTCGGATATACGACGAGGATGGCGCCATGATACCAGTTACCGTCATTGACGTCAGTGGGAATACTGTCTTACAAAAAAAGACGACAGAAACTGATGGGTATAATGCTGTACAAGTGGGTTATGATAAACAGAAAGAGAAGAGGGCAACTAAGGCCCGTTCGGGACATTTCAAAAAACATAATTCTGAGCCGAAGAGATATGTTAGGGAGTTCCGTTTTGATGCAGATTTACCTGATAATATTGAAGATCTCAGTGCCAGTTTATTTGAAGATGGTCAGTTTGTAGACATTATTGGAACAACAAAAGGTAAAGGGTTCCAGGGAGTTTATAGAAGATATAATTTCGGGGGTCTGCCTGCGGCGCACGGCTCAATGATGCACCGCCGACCTGGAAGTATTGGTGCAGGATCGACTCCTGGTAGGGTATGGAAGAACACAAAAATGCCAGGTCGAATGGGAGGAAGAAGGGTGACAGTGCAAAATCTTAAGGTCGTTCAGTCTCGTCCAGATGATAATGTTTTACTTATCAGTGGAGCAGTTCCTGGATCCAAGGGCGGATATGTAATTATTCGGCCAGCAATTAAAAAACAATCCCCCTCAAAATAAGTATTAACTGAATTAAGAATATCAAGATGTCTGCAAACGTTTTAACAATAGAAGCTGCAAAAGCCGCCCAGTTAGGAATTACTGAGGATCAGGAAACGACTAAGGTCGTGCATGATGTGATTGTTGCAATGAGAGCCAATAGGCGATCAGGTACAGCAAACACAAAGACTCGAGGTGAAGTCTCCCAGTCCGGGAGGAAGCCTTTCAGGCAGAAGGGAACAGGTAACGCAAGGCAAGGCGGTAATGCATCGCCAATTAATCGAGGAGGGGGTGTGGTTTTTGGCCCTAGGCCGAGGGACTATTCAAAGCAAGTCAATAGGAAGACTAAGAAATTGGCTTTTGCTAGTGCATTGAGTGATAGAATATCCTCCGGTGATGTTTTGGCAATTGATGATTTAAAAATTGATGATGGGAAGACGAAGACTTTCGTCTCGAGAATTCAAGAAATTGCGGGCACAGAAAAAGCTCTAGTTGTTTCAAGTTCGTTCACCGATAAGACATATTTAGCGGCCAGAAATGTTGCTGACAGCAAGCTTTCAACGGCACTTGATGTTAACACGGAAGAATTGCTCGCTTATGACAAAGTGGTATTAACTGAGAGCGCAATGGCGACTCTTTCGAGCCGAACTGCGGTTTAATTAAGATTTAATAAATAAGAATAATGAAAGACATATTTCGAGTCCTAAGAACACTTCAAGTGAACAGCGAGAAGGCTCAAATTTTGACTGAAGAAAATAACGAATACGTTTTCAAGGTCGACAGGAAAGCAAATAAGCTTGAGATCAAGAGGGCAGTCACTGAGATCTTTGGTAAAAAGGTTATTTCGGTTAGGACTGCTAATTATAAAGGAAAAAAGAAAAGAGGAAGAACGAGTCCGGTGATGGGACGCAGGGCTAATTGGAAGAAGGCTTTTGTGAAACTCGCTGAAGGAGAGACAATTGACATAGTATAAATTTATTGGAACAAAGGACATGGCCCTAAAAAAATTCAGACCATACACGCCGTCGAGTCGTTATAAGGAACTGCCGAGTTTTGAGGAGATCACAAAAGATACTCCTGAGAAATCTCTTTGCAGACCATTAAAGAAGAGTGGCGGGCGAAACAATCGAGGAAGAATCACTTGTCGTCACCGCGGTGGTGGGCACAAGCGCATGTACCGTCTAGTGGACTTTAAGCGTAAGAAGAGGGACGTTAGTGCAAGGGTTGAAAGTATTGAATATGATCCGAACCGTTCTGCAAGGATTGCTCTTATACAGTACGAAGATGGAGTAAAATCCTACATTATTGCACCTATTGATTTAGAAGTGGGTGCAAAAGTACAGGCAGGTGAATCGGCTCCTCCAAAGGTTGGAAACGCGATGCCTCTTTCTCAGGTTCCTCTTGGATCCGACATTCATAATGTGGAGCTCGTGCCAGGCAAGGGTGGATGCATTGCTCGTAGCGCTGGAGGGCAAGCGTCTCTCTCAAATGTAGAGGGTAAATATGCACTAGTGAAGATGCCTTCAGGTGAAATAAGAAAGATTAACGCTGCGTGCTATTGTACCTTGGGTCGAGTAGGCAATATTAACCACGGGGATGTCGTTGCAGGTAAAGCGGGAAGAACAAGGTGGTTAGGAATAAGACCAAGTGTTCGTGGGATGTGCATGAACCCTGTTGACCACCCGAATGGTGGAGGTGAGGGAAGGTCGAAGTCTGGAGGAGGTCGTCAGCACTTGAAGAGTCCTTGGGGGCACGTCAAAGGACAGAAGACTCGTAAAAAACACAAGGCAAGTAGCAGATTCATTGTGCAGAGACGTAAGACAAAGAATAGCAGCAAAAGATAATCAATTTCCGAACTAATACAGAAATAAAACATTATGGGAAGATCACTTAAAAAAGGACCGTTCGTTGATCAAAAGCTTCTCGATAAGATTGACGCGATGAATGATTCTGGACAGAAGCGACCAATCAAGACTTGGTCTCGCAGATCGTTGATAACGCCTGACTTTGTAGGACATACGTTTTCAGTTCACAATGGCAAGGACTTCGTTAGCGTTTATGTGTCGGAAAATATGGTGGGACACAAGCTCGGGGAATTTTCACCGACTCGGAAATTTATTGCTCATGGAGGTGTGGGTAAAAAATAAAGGTATTGCCTGATAATTTAAAAATGATGAAAACCAAACACATAAAAATGAGCCGAGTCGTTGTATTTGTTTTAGCAAATGCGCTTTGCTTCTGTGTTGGTATGGGGGAGGAGAGCATTGAAGCGGCTGAGCTCAGAACGGCGCTGGATGCTTCTTTAAAGCAGAGCAGGGAATTGAAATCTGAAAATGCCAAGCTCCTGCAGGTGAACGTCAATCTAAGGGACAGTTTGATGGCTTCGAATGCTGAATCCGAAGAGTTTAGAGAATCCTATGCAAAGATGCGTCTTCAGTTAGAGGCTCTAGGCATTGAGGCGGTCACTGAAGGGGACAAGGGCGTGGAAGGAAGGTTACTTAAGGCGATGAATGACATTCGACTCCTCGAAGAGGATAAGATGAGAATATCTGAAGCTTTGATAAATTTATCAGACAAGGCCTTGCAGGTAATTGAACTAGGTAAAAAAAGTGAGCAAGGTCCTGATGAATTAAATGTTCACTTGAGTTCTGCAGTTGATAATGCGGATAAGGCTTTGGGAATTGGAGGCGATTATAAAATTGACGGAAACGTTAGAGGAACAATACACGAAGCAAAGATCATAGGAGTGAAAGATGATTATGGCATGGTCGTGTTTAATGTAGGTCGTCTTGCTGGAGCTAAAATAGGAATGCCATTTAGATTATTTAGAAAAGACAGGCCCGTTGGGAGCTCAATAGTAGTGGACGTGAGAGATAACGTTTCTGCGGCGCTAATAAGAAAACTTAACAAAGAAGAAGATTATCCAAAGATTGGTGATTTGGCCTCTGTGGCAACAACTGAATAATAAATTTAAGTACAAATAAAAAAATGGAATTCCGTGCTGAATATAAAAACGCAAAAGTTTCACCAAAGAAAGCTCGTGACGTTGCTCGTGAGATTCAAGGGATGCAAGTTTCTGAGGCAATTAACACTCTAACTTTCACTCCTCGGAAGGCTGCTAGATTGTTGAATAAAACACTAAAATCCGCAGTCGCTAATGCGGGTAACATCTCTGAAGAGAAGCCAGAGCTCAATGTTAATATTGAGGAATTAAGGGTGAAAGAAGCGGTGGTTAATGATGGACGCACACTGAAGCGTTACAAGCCAAGGGCGAGGGGATCGGCGGCCCCGATTCGCAAAAGACAAAGTCATTTAACAATTATAATTTCGGACAGCGTAAGTTCTGAAGAAAAAGAAAAAAGCGCTGATTCATAAGATCTAAAGTAAAGAAATTTCACAAAATCGACTATGGGACGAAAAGTAAATCCAATCGGCTACAGGCTCGCGGTCCAAAAGGACTGGCGATCTAAGTGGTATGCCTCAGAACAAGAATACACCAAATTCCTTCACGAGGACCTTAAGGTGCGCTCTTATCTAAAGAAAAAATTATACACGGCGGCTCTGTCTAAGATTCAGATCGAAAGAGCCTGGAACAGTTTAAGGGTCACGCTTTTTACGGCTCGACCTGGCCTTGTCATTGGGCGGAAAGGATCAGAGATAGAAATTATGAGCTCAAGGATTTCTGCAATGTGCGCAGGAAGAGATGTAAAAATTGATATTTTCGAAATCAAACAACCTGAACTGGATGCTCAGTTAGTTGCAGAAAATGTAGCGGTTCAGATGGAGCGACGAATAGCTTTCCGTCGCGCTATGAAAAGGGCCATACAAACAACTATGGACTTTGGAGCTGATGGTATCCGTATCCGTTGCGGCGGCAGGCTCGGTGGCGCGGATATAGCAAGAGCAGAGTGGTATAAGAGAGGCAAGGTTCCTCTTCAGACCCTCAGAGTTCCAATCGATTACGGTTTCGCCGAAGCTAGGACGACTTATGGAATAATAGGTGTCAAATGCTGGATCAATAAGAAAGAAGAAATTGAAAAGCCTAAGAGGGAAACAGGAGGGGGCCCAAGGAGAGACCCTAGGGGGAAGCGTTCCCGAGCACCGCAGAGGAAGTAATTCATTTGTTGAAACGAAACGATATAACGATTCATAAACTTAATAATTTAGAAAGGACCGAATAAGCATGCCATTAATGCCCCGAAAAATGAAGTATCGCAAGAGCCAGCGCGGGAGCCGTGCAGGCAATGCGAACCGAGGAACTAAACTGAGTTTTGGTGATTACGGTTTACAGACACTTGATCGTGGTTGGATTAAAAACAATCAGATCGAGGCTTGTCGTGTAACAATTAACCGATACTTAAAACGTAAAGGTAAAGTCTGGATCCGTATTTTTCCTCACAAGCCAACCACGTCGAGACCTCCAGAAACAAGGATGGGTAAGGGTAAGGGTGCTCCTGAACATTGGGTAGCAGTAGTTAGGCCAGGACTGATGCTTTTTGAAGTAGGAGGTGTATCGGAAACGCTGGCCCGTGATGCTCTTCGTCGAGCAGCTAATAAGCTTGGTGTAAGTTGTCGTTTTGTTTCACGTGATTCCAACTAAATAGATTTGAGATGAAAATTACCGAACTTAGAGAAAAGACTAAAGAAGAGCTCATAACAGAGCGACGTGATCTCAAGCAAGAGATGATGAACCTTTATGTGCAGAGGGCGAGCGGACAGCTTGAGAACCCTGCGAGGATTAAGTTTGTCAGGAAAACGTTAGCACGTATTGAGACATTATTATCAATGAAGGTTATTGAAGCGAGCAAAGCAGCGACGGCAGTTCCGTCGCCTCCTTCAACCGTTGAGGCTTAGATGGAATTAGTGATCAATAAAGAAATTTATAAAATATGAGCGAAGAAAAATCATCAGATAAAGGGGCTGAAAGAGGGCTCCGTAAAGAACGTGTCGGAGTAGTTTCTTCAGACAAAATGAACAAAACGATAGTAGTTAGCGTTGTTCGTAGAGTGCCACACGCAAAGTTTCGCAAGATAGTGAAGCTTACTACTAAGTTGTACGCTCACGATGAAGAGGGCAAAGCGAAGATTGGGGATAAGGTACGTATTACCGAAACCAAACCCATGAGTAAGAAAAAATGTTGGCGCCTCGTTGAGGTACTGTCTCACTAACCAAAAAAAAGAAAAAGTTTACCTACCATTGTTATGATACAGATGGAGTCGAAAGTTCAAATTGCCGATAACACCGGTGCCCGTGTCGCTAAGATGATTGGCGTGCTGGGAAAACGCAGCAGGAGTGCGGGTGTTGGTGATATTATTACAGCGCACGTTAGAGAAGCAACGCCTACGGCCAGTATTAAAAAGGGGTCCGTTGTACAGGCTGTGGTGGTTCGTACTGCTGCTCCGATTCGACGCTCTGATGGCTCAGTGTTGCGATTTGATAAGAATGCAATTGTAATTATTGATAAGGATAAGAATCCACGAGGAACTCGTATCTTTGGCCCCGTTGCTCGCGAGTTGAGGGAGAAAAACTTTATGAAAATCGTATCTCTAGCACCTGAGGTTTTATGAGCAGAATAAAAACACATGTCAAAACAGGTGATCAGGTCATAGTGATTGCTGGTAACGAAAAGACTAAGACGGGCAAGATCTTGCAGGTCATTCCTGACAAGCAACAGGTCATTATCGAGGGTGTCAGAATGATTAAAAAGCATACCCGTAAGAGTCAAGACCGCCCAGACGGGGGGATCATTGAGTTGGAAGGCCCAATTCATATTTCAAATGTCAAAAAAATAGACGCTCCTACAACGAAGAAGGCAGCCAAAAAGGCAACGAAAAAGGCAACGAAGAAGGCAACTAAGAAGGCAACGAAGAAGGCAGCTAAGAAGGCGGTCAAGCCAACTGAGGAGGTAACGAGTGATACTGAAACTACAGAGAATTCTTAAAATGAATCCAGCATTATTAACAAAATATAAAGAAGAAGTAGTAACTGCCCTCAAAGAGCATTTCGGCTACAAAAACATACATGAAGTGCCCTTCGTAGAGAAGTTGGTTATTAATTGTGGTGTAGGTAAAGCTGAATCTGATCGTAAACAAGCCGTGCAGGATGCATTAGATGCGATTGCACTTATAACTGGTCAGAGAGGTGTTGCTACTGCAGCTAAAACTAGTATTTCTAATTTCAAATTGCGCGCGGGTGAACTCGTTGGAGCAAAAGTGACATTAAGAGGAGCGAGAATGTATGAGTTTTTGCTAAGACTTATAGGAACCGCAATCCCTAGCATACGTGACTTCAGGGGAGTCTCTGCTAAAGCATTTGATGGTAGAGGTAATTATACTCTCGGGATAACGGATTATACAATCTTTCCAGAGGTCGAATTGGATAAAGTTCAACGCGCACTTGGGTTTGATGTTTGTATAGTAACTTCAGCAAATAGTGATGATGAGGCCCGAGAATTACTGCATCTCTTGGGAATGCCGTTCAGAGGGAGAGAAAAGAAGGCAGCATAAATTTTGGAAAATTAAATTATTACATAAATACAAAACATGGCCGCTCTAAGTGATCCAATATCAGATTTTTTAATTCGCTTCAAGAATGCCGCAAGGGCAGGAAAGGACGATTTCACCGCTCCTTTTTCAAAGGTAAAGGCAGAGATTGCTCGTATCTTAAAAGAAGAAGGTTACATCTGGTCTTATGAAGTTAATACGGAAGGAGATTTTCCTTCTATCAAAGTAAAAGTGAGATACATCGATGGGACTCCTGCTCTTACTGATTTGAAAAAGGAAAGTAAACCTGGTCGACGTCATTACATCGGAGTTGAAGAAATACCTAAAGTTCTTGGGGGCTTAGGAATAACTATAGTGTCAACTTCTCAAGGTTTGATGGCCGGGCATCGCGCTAAGAAAAAAAATGTGGGAGGGGAACTCATTGCTTCAGTTTGGTAAAAAACAAAAAAACTAATTATGTCACGTATTGGAAATAAACCTGTAGAAGTTCCAGAAAAGGTAAACGTAACCATTTCTGAGGGCGCTCAATTATCCGTTGAGGGACCGTTAGGGAAGTTGGAATGGGGTATTCCTGATGGGATCGAACTGAACCAAGAAGAGTCGACTCTTGTTTTGACCAGGAAGGATGATTCTAGAAAGAATAAGGCGATGCATGGTACAGCTAGGAGTTTAGTTGCGAATATGGTGGAAGGAGTTAGTAAAGGATTTCAGAGAAAATTAGAAATTCACGGTGTTGGTTTTCGTGCCGCAGTGAAAGGTAAGGTGTTAGATTTATCTTTAGGATTTTCCCATCCTGTCCAGCATCCAATCCCCGAAGACGTTAAAGTTACAGTGGAGGAAAATACTAAAATTACAGTAGAAGGCTTCAATAAGCAGGTCGTTGGTCAGTTCGCATCGGAGGTCAGAGCGTATTATCCGCCAGAGCCATATAAAGGAAAGGGCGTTCGCTACGCGGATGAACAGGTAAGACGTAAAGCCGGTAAGAGCGTTGCTAGTTAAAAAGAGATAAAAATTAAAATCTAAATTTTCAATCAAATGGCAAATATTAATCGTAAGAAGAACAGACGACGCGTTCATTTTAGAATTCGAAAGAAAGTGGAGGGAACGGAGGTTCGTCCACGGTTAGCTGTTCATTTTTCTAATAAAAATATATACGCGCAGTTAATTGACGATGATTCTGGTAAGACATTGGCGTCCGCATCCACTAAAGATAAAAAAGCTGGATTAGGAAGTTCGGCTAATTCGGCTAATGCGGCAAAAGTAGGCACAATTATTGCGGAGCGCGGCAAGTCTGCGGGAATCGATAGTGTGGTTTTCGATAGAGGAGGGTTTATATACAGCCAAAAAGTAAAAGCCTTAGCTGACGCTGCGCGTGAGGGAGGTCTTAAATTTTAATTTGTTCAAATGAGTAACGAGAAAAAACAAAACGAATCAGAGGAAACTCCAGCAGCAGAGGAAACTCCAGCAGCAGAGGAAACTTCAACCGCAGAGGAAACTCCAGCAGCAGAGGAAACTCCAGCAGC